>Ga0070739_10008124_pt1 | contig 10865 bp, 5 predicted proteins | sample Coa_R1_7_FD_66445 | JGI IMG/M metagenome (GOLD analysis project Ga0070739, IMG submission 66445) | Surface soil microbial communities from Centralia Pennsylvania, which are recovering from an underground coalmine fire - Coalmine... | ecosystem: Environmental > Terrestrial > Soil > Unclassified ...
TGGCGCCCGTTCATTATTGCCAATTGTGTCAGGCTCTCTTATTTCTCTATCGGCGCGCCGATCAGGCTGCCCCACTCGGTCCAGGAGCCATCATAGTTGCGCACCTTATCATAGCCCAGCAGGTAGCGCAGCACGAACCAGGTATGGCTGCTGCGCTCGCCGATGCGGCAATAGGCAATCACTTCCTTGTCGGGGGTAACGCCTTTACCAGCATAGAGCGGGCGTAACTCTTCCGCCGACTTAAAGGTTCCATCCTCGCGCACGGCTGTAGACCAGGGAATGTTCGCCGCGCCCGGAATATGCCCGCCGCGCTGCGCTCCCTCCTGTGGCAGGTTGGCAGGAGCGAGCAATTCGCCGCTATACTCGCCGGGCGAGCGAACATCGACCAGGGCCACGTTGCTGCGTCCGAGCATGGCATGAACCTGGTCGCGAAATGCGCGCAGGTCGTTATTCGGCTCCTGGGCATGATAGTTTGTGCGCGGATACGAAGGCACCTCCGTGGTGAGTTCACGCTTGTCCGCCAGCCATTTTACCCGCCCGCCATCGAGCAGGCGCACATCCTTGTGCCCGTAGTACTTGAGAATCCAGAGCGCCCAGGCCGCGAACCAGTTGTTGTTGTCGCCATAGAGTACGATGGTGGTGTCGTTGCTGACGCCTGCGCGGCTGAGCAGCTCCTCCAGTTGCTCTTTGCTGACCGGCGCTCTTACAACCTGGTCCTGTAGCTCTTTCTGCCAGTTGAAGCCAAGCGCGCCGGGGATATGCCCCTGCTCATAAGCGCGCGTATCTACGTCCACCTCGATAAGACGTACATTGGGATCGTTCAGGTGCGCCTGCACCCAATCAGCGTCTACCAGCACCTCTGGATGCACGTATCCTTTGTTCTCCGACATTCTTGCCCTCCTGATTGTAGACAACAAAATAGTCTTAGAGTATACTTGTTCTGAGACTTCCCGCCTTTAAAGAAAGCGGTTGCTTTCGCCTTTGGTGTGCAAACGGTTCACGGCTTGCGGCCATCTCAGGTGATCCGTTCCCGGGCCGAGCGGGTTGCTCCCGGGGCTTGCGCTTCATCAAACAAGCACAACACTAACGATAGCACATTTAATCCATTCTTTCAAGCTATTTAATTCATAACTAGAAGTTATTATTCTAAGGATTCATTAGAAGGTCACGCTGTGCGCTTGAACGATCTCCAGTACAGCCCCCACGGACTCAACCACCAGCGCGCCCGCTTGCAGCAGTTTTCCCATCAATTGCACTCCGGAGCCGCCGGTATAATCGCGGGCGGCCATTGCGCTCTGCTGCGTAGCACCATCATCGGTCTCAATGGCCTCGCCGGGCTGGCCGGGCGAGAGCAGGACAACGGGCAGCCCGCGCTGCGCCGCCGCCACAGCTTCTTGCAGCAGTACGAGGTTGCCGGGGCCGATGGGCACCGGGCAAATAATCAGCAGTTTCACGCGGGCAAGGCTCGCACGCACGCGCGCGATGGCTTCCGGGGAGATGGGAGCGTAGGGCTGTTCGGTAATCACATCTTCGGCCAGGCGCAGCGCCAGCGCGTGATCGCTGTCGCCGATGTTCAGCGCCCCCGCCACAAACGGCACATGCGCATCGGCGAGCGCCCGCATCAGCACTGCGCCTGAGCCGCCACCTGCCATGACATGCACCGCTGGCTGCGCTTGCTGCCATGCTTCGCCCTCGCTCTCCTCATCGCCGGGCGGCAGGACGCTGAGATGCGCAGCGCCGCGCATAATGCCCACCTGCACATTGACGCCGTAGACGCGGCTGAGCAGCCCCGGCTCCAGCACCTGCGCCGGCCCGGCGTCGGCCACAACGGCGCGCTGGAAAAGGATCAGGCGCGGGAAGTAGCGCGCGGCCAGATTCAGATCGTGCATGGCCGCGATGACCGTTACGCCGCGCTCGCGGTTCAGCCTTCGCACAAGTTCAAGCGTCTCAACCTGATATTTGATATCGAGATGGGATGTTGGCTCATCCAGCAGCAGCGCGGCAGGCTCCTGCGCCAGCGCCATCGCAATCATCACGCGCTGGCGCTCGCCGCCGCTCAGCTCGTTAAAGATACGCCCGGCCAGCGCCGTGACTCCGGTAGCCTCCATAGCGTCGCGCACAACGAGTTGATCGTTCCGGCTGAACGATCCCAGGAATGATCTGACAAATGGCGTGCGCCCCAGGCTAACCATATGCTCAACGGTGAAGGCGAAGGGCATATGTAGCTCCTGGGGCACGACGGCGATACGCTGAGCGAGGCCGCGCCGTCCCCAATGCCGCACATCGCGCCCCTCCAGTAAGACCTCGCCCGCCTGCGGCTGCAAGACGCCGCTCAGGAGGCGCAGCAGCGTTGTCTTGCCAGAACCATTAGGCCCCAGCAACCCGACCATCTCGCCGCTATCGACGCTCAGGGAGATATCGTAAAGCAGCGGCTGGCGCTCATAGCCGAAGGTCACGCCGCGCATCTGGAGCAAGGATACTCCTTTTTCACCACTCGTTACCATCGGTAATTCCGCCTGCTATTGCGCAACAACAATAAGAAGAATGGCGCACCCACCAGCGCCGTGAAAACGCCCACCGGGAGGACGGCCGGGGCGATCACTACGCGCGCCAGCAGGTCGGCCAGCGTCAAAAAGATGGCCCCGCCGAGAGCGGAGGCTGGCAGCAGCGCACGATGCTTCGGCCCCAGCATCAGGCGCATCATGTGCGGAGTCACCAGGCCCACAAAACCTATCAGCCCGCTGATCGAGACGGCAGCCGCCGTGATGAGCGAGGCGACAATGACGATCACGAACTTGTAGCGCTCAACATGCAGCCCCAGGTGCTCCGCTCCCTCCTCACCCAGAGCAAAAGTATCGAGCACACCGGCAAAGCCCAGCGAGATGATGATGCCGGCGATGATGATAATACCGACGATGAGCACAGGAGGCCAGCTTGTGACTGCTATACCGCCGGAGAGCCAGGTGAAGAGGGCCTGGATGCCAAAATGAGCGTTGGGGCTGAGCGTCAAAATGAGCGTCTGGAAAGCTACGAGCACGGCGTTGACGACCACGCCGGCCAGCAGCAGGGTGACGACGGGCGTATGACCGCCGCTGCGCGCAATATTGTACACGAGCAGCACCGTCACCATCGCCCCCAGGAAGGCCAGCACTGGAGTGAGCGGAAAGAACGCGCCATAGAGCGTATCGAAGGGCAGAACGAAGGCGATGGCCGCCCCCAGCGCTGCTCCTGATGAGGTGCCGATCAGAAAGGGATCGGCCAGCGGGTTGCGCAGCATGCCCTGAAAGAGCGCCCCGGCAACCGCCAGGGCTGCCCCCACCAGCGCCGCACCGATCACGCCGGGCATACGCACCTGCCACACGATGATTGCGGTTGCCGTATCCCAGCGCTGCGTGAAATGAAAAAGTCCCGTCCCATTGAGCATGATCTGCATAATGGTGCCAAAGGGAATAGAGACGGAGCCGAAGCTCAGCGCCAGGATAATAACGCCGAACAGCAGCAGGCACAGGGCCAGCAGGACCAGCGGAAACATACGGGCCGGGGCAAGTGAAAAACGCACCTGCGAACCTCCCAGGAAAGCTCAATGCAAAAATCTCTCCGAGGCGCATAAAGGCCCTGGAGAGATTTTTAGCGTTTTACTACTGTATTATACAGACCTTACCGCCTTACTCCTCGTCATCCTCCAGGTCTTCAGGCTCAAACTCGTCCTCTTCCTCCATATCTTCCTCATCGAGATCCTCGAGATCCTCCACCTCCTCCACGTCGGCGTAACGGGTGACATAGGTTTTGCGAATACGGATCGTTGGATGAATGACGGGAAACGGTTTAAATCCTTCAGGGACAATGGGGCTATCCATCTGGGCTTCAAAGGAAGGCTCACGAACCAGCACTTCCTCACCCAGCGCCATTGACTCGAAACCGAGGCGGCGCAGGTCCATGACTATTCCCGGCCAGGTGTCTTCGGCATCCACCGCCCACCACTCGGACCCCAGATAGCGGACAGGTCGGACACGCACGGGGCGGTTGAAGTCGCCCAGGTTTGCCACTAGCGATGCCCGTTTACGCTCGGCCTTTTTCACGATGATGAACCGTCCCTTCTGTACTAAACACAACGCGCTACGCTTCCTTATCGCCACCGGCGGCTCACTGTCGAGGAAAGATTTTCTCTTCGTCTATCTTTTCTTTTCCAGGGGCTACGAGGTGGAAATCGTTGTGTATTTATACAATATCATATCACAGGGGCACCCAACAAGCGCCGGTTTTCTCAACTTCTCCAGGAGCAGAAAGAGCCGCCTGGTAAACGGCTCTTTGGTGTCAATTTCTAGCCGACAAACCCTTATGCGCATAATTTTGTGGGAAAACGAGTTGTAGCGCTCCTTGCCTTCAGGTACAGCAGACAAGGAGCGCTACAGGTTTCACGCAATCTGTTCGCCGATCTGCGTGATAAGCCGCTCAAAGGTGATGCCCTGCAAGAACGTTGCCACCGGGACCACCACCTTGAGATCTGAGGCGATACAGTTCTTCAATTCAACCGCCATCAGCGAGTCTATGCCCAGCCGATTGAGCTGCTGCTGCATATCAAGCTTCAATACGCTATACCCCAGCACCCGGGCAATGCGATCATTCAGATAGTGCATAAGCATCTGCTGACGCTCTTTCGCACTGAACTTGAGAAGCATTGCTCTCGTCAGACGCGATTCGCTGCTTCCCTCCTCATCCTGCGCTTCAGTCTCTTTGAGCAGGTACGTGAAGAGCGAAGATCGCCTGAGGTGCGGATAAAACTGACTCCACCTCGGGAGGTGAAACGACATCACGCTGACCTGAGGGGGACTCTGGCGCAAGAGGCTCCCCAGGATCGCCAGTCCTTCTTCAGGCTTGATGCTGGCAAAGCCTCGCACGTCCAGGCGCTCCCCACGCCTCTCCTTCATCGCCTGACCGACTTCGCCCCAACGGCCCCAGTTGATGCAGAGTGCCGGGTAGCCTTGTAATCGGCGATAGCAGGCCAGTTGATCCATGAAAGCGTTCGCCGCTGCATAATTGCCCTGACCCGGTGAGCCGATGAGTGAGGCCGCCGACGAGAAGAGGACAAAGTAGTCCAGTGGGTCGCAGAGCGTCATGCGGTGCAGATTCCAGGTGCCGCATACTTTAGGAGGCATGACGCTCAGGAAGCGCTCGCGGTCCTGTTGGAGCAGAATGCTATCATCCAGCACAACCGCACAGTGAAAGATGCCACGTAATGGCGGCAAGGTACGCCGGATCTCAGAGAGCGCATCTGTCAGGTGTTCTTCTCGCGCAACATCCCCCTTGATGACGGAGATCGTCGCCCCTTGTTCGCGCAGTGCTTGCAGCGTTGCTTCCGCCTCACTGGAAGCTCCCCGGCGTCCCATGAGCACGAGGTGTCGCGCCCCTTGCTCGATCATCCACTGCGCCGTGCGCAGACCAACGCCGCCCAGGCCGCCAGTGATCAGATAGGTACCATCCTCGCGGAAGAGCGGCTGCGAAGGCGCTTGACTCTCAGCCAGGGCATGATGCGCAAGGCGAGCCACATAGCGCTTTCCGCCGCGCAGCGCCACCTCGTCAGCCTCATCATCCACACAGATTTCTTTGCACAGAGCTGTAATGCTTTCTTCAAGAGGATCAGCGTCGAGATCAATCAATGTCGTATGCAAGGTCTCATGCTCGTAGACAATCACGCGCCCCAATCCCCACAGTGGAGCCTGCGAGAGAGCAACTACCATCTCTCCCTCCTCGATGCCATGCACACCATTCGTCACCAGCCAGAGCCTGGCAGGAAATTCTCCCGGTTTTGCCGCAATGGCTTGCAGCAGATGCAGCGCCCCGATGCAGGTCAGATCCTGATTCGTATGCAATGCTTGCCATGAATGCTCATTGATTGGCTCGGTCAGCATGCTCCACAGGTACACTATGCCGACAGCCTGCTCATCGTTCTCGTCGTGCCATTCATCCAGCAAGCGGCGGAAGTGCTCAGGCTCCAATGGGGACAGCTCGATCTCTTGCGCTCCCACCTGCCTGTACGCGTTGCCGGGTGTAACTATCGTACAGCTCACATCGTTGGCCCGCAGGTGTTGCGCGAGCTTCTGCCCGGCGCCGCCGCGTCCGCTGAAGATCAGCCATTTCTTGCGCTCTGCTCCCCTCGCCTGCTGTGCGCTGCGGGGCTGCTCTTCCCAGTTGATGGTGTACAGGAGTTGATTCAGGCGGTGTTGCAGGAAATCCTGCGCCTGGCCGTCCAGTGATTGGAGGCGGAAGCCCTGCACTTCGAGCAGCACTTGCCCTTGCTCATTCAGCAGGAAGACATCCCCGGTCAGGGTATGCAGATCACCACTCGTCTCTGGCCTTAACACCGCGTGCGTCCAGAGTTTATCGTCAAGTCCAGGCCGCTGATACAGCCTGATGCGCTGCGCCGCGACGGGCACGTAGGTTTCCTCCTCCCGTTCCTCGGGCAGAAATGGCGTTATGCCTTGCAAGATCGAATCCAGCAGCGCCGGATGGATCTGATAGCCCGACATATCGTCAGCTACGGCCTGTGGGATCGCAAGGGACGCCATTACTGCACCTGGCCTCCGCCAGATCTGTGTGATGCCCTGGAAGAGGGGGCCATGCTGGATGCCTCGCGCTCGTAGCCCCCGGTAACAGGTCTGGGCCTCCATTGCCAGATTCCATCCGCCGTTGGCCTGCCTGGAGGGCGGCTCGATGACCTTCTCGCTCCTGAGCGGCTCCTCTTCTTGTCGCACCTTCGCGGTGGCATGCAAGACCCATGAGGGCGCCTTGCTATCCCCTCCGGCTGGGGCGCTGAAGAAATAGAAAGTCATTCTGCCCCCCTCCCCTGGCGACAGGACCATCTGCAAGGTCTGGGCATCTCCTCTGGGGAGGAAGAGGGCCTTCTTGAGTGTCAGTTCTTCGACGCTAAAGCGCTGCGGCCCGAAGATTTCGCTCGCTGCGGCCAGCGCCAGTTCAATATACGCCGCGCAGGGTAAAACTGGCATATCATGCACCCGATGCTCGCTCAGGTAGGGGAAGATCTCAGTGCCAATGTCGACGGTCCAGAAGCAGGTATGGGGATGCAGTGCTGACTGCATGTTCGTACCCAGGATGGGATGGAGCTGGCCGTTGCCGCGCCGGACCGCGAAGGACGAGACGGCGCGGGATGGCTGGTGATCAAGCGCCGGGTTCCAGTAGCGCTGGCGCTGCCAGGGGTAGGTTGGGAGAACGACGTGCCTTCCTCCAGCGGGGTAAAGCGCGCTCCAGTTGGGTTCGCATCCCTGTGCATACAGATGTCCAAGCGTCGTCAGCAGGACAGGGCGACCTTCTTGATCGCGCTGTAACGATGGGAGAGCCAGCACAGGCTTTGCCCTTTGCGCTGCTGTCTGCCTGATCGCGCCCACCAGAATTGGATGCGGACTCATCTCCATGAAGACCGTGAAGTCTTCATCCAGGAGCGCCTGGACAGCGTTGCTGAAGAGCACCGGCTGGCGGAGGTTACACACCCAGTAGCTCGCTTCCAGTTCGCGCCCATCAAGATAGGTTGCCTTCACCGTTGAAAATATCGGAATTGTGCTCTGACAGGGCCGCACGCGCTGCATGAGCCTGAGCAGGTCGTCGCGAAGGGGATCCATCTGCGGGCTGTGCGAGGCAACGTCTACCCTCACGAAGCGGCCAAAGATACCATCGCACTCAAGCGCGGACAGGATTTCGGCCAGCGCCTGCGGATCGCCTGAGAGCACCGTTGAGTTCGGACTATTGCTCACCGCCACTGATACGCGCTCTTCATAGTCGCGAACCCTCGCCCGGGCCTGCTCAAACGAGAGTTCCACCGCCGCCATTGCTCCTTTACCGCTCATCTGCCGCAGCAAGTTGCTGCGTGCACAGATGATCCAGGCGGCATCTTCGAGGCTTAGTGCACCGGCGACACAGGCCGCGGCGACCTCACCCATCGAATGACCCACGACGGTATCGGGTTCGATCCCCCACGCCCGCCAGAGCGCGGCCAGCGCCACCTCAATCGCAAAGAGAACAGGCTGAATCACGGCAATTTCACCCAGGCGCGAGTGCTGCTCATCGGCCTGCAATTGTTCGAGCAGAGACCAGTCGACGTAGGCGCGCATCACGCGCTCGCATTCCTCAAGCGCTGCCCGGAAAGCTGGCTCCTGCGCCAGCAAATCGCGTCCCATACCCAGCCACTGCGCCCCCTGACCGGGGAAGATCCAGGCAATCTTCGGGCGCTTCCTGGCAGTTCTGCGTCCACTGATCAGTAATGGCACGGTCTCGCCACGAAGGAAGGCCGCGAGAGTGTCATGCGCCTCCTGCCTGCCGCCAGCAACGACGGCCAGACGATGGTCATGATGCGTGCGACGCAGGTTGGAGGTATAACAAATATCGGAGAACGCTTGTTGGACAAATTCCTCTTCCTCCAGGTGGTTCATATAAGCACGGGCCAGGGCTTTCAAGGCGTCGGGCGTCTGCGCTGAGAGAGAGAGCAACTGTGTCATCTTCCCTCCTCTGTCCGTCAGAGGAACCTCTGCTCGGCCCGGCGGCGCTTCTTGCAGGACGATATGAGCGTTGGTGCCAGCGATGCCGAAGCTGCTCACCCCCGCCAGGCGCGGCCCATCACTTTGCGGCCAGGGCACCAGACGCGTAGGAATCATCAGGGCATAGCATTGCCAGGGGATGGCGGGATTGGGTTCGTGGAAATGCAGGTTGGGCGGGATCATCCCATGCTTGAGGCAGAGCGCGGCCTTGATCAGTCCGGCAAGTCCCGCGGCGCCCTCGGTGTGACCGATGTTGGTCTTGACCGAGCCAACAAGCAATGGGTGGTTGGCTGGCCGTCCCTCGCAGAGCACGCTGCCCAGTGCCTTGATCTCGACGGGATCACCGACGCTGGTTCCCGTGCCATGTGCCTCAACATACTGTACCTGTCGTGGATCGATGCCTGCATCGCGATAGGCCATGCGCAGTCCCGCCTGCTGGCCCTCCACGCTTGGTGCCATAAATAGCTCACAGCGTCCATCGTTGTTGGAGGCGCTGCCGCGAATGAGCGCGTAGATGGGGTCACCATCGGCCTCGGCTCGTGAAAGTGGCTTCAAAATAACCACGCCCACCCCTTCGCTGCGCACATAGCCATCGGCCCTGGCGTCAAATGCCTTGCAGTGCCCGTCCGGGGCCATCATTCTCCCCTGGGAAAAGCCAATGGTGTGATCGGGATTGAGGATGACATTCACACCGCCCGCCAGCGCCATCGTGCATGAGCCGGTACGCAGGCTCTGACAGGCCAGATGCACCGCAACCAGCGAGGAAGAGCACGCAGCATCCAGCGCTACGCTCACCCCCCGCAATCCGAGGGCATAAGAAAGTCGCCCGGCGGCCCCACTGCGCGCACTCCCGGCTGTCGCATAGACATCAAGGTCGGCAGGATGACGGAACTGCCGATCCCAGTAATCGCCGGTAATGATCCCGATGAAGACACCGATGATTTCATCTGCCAGTTTCTCCGGGACCAGTCCCGCATCTTCCATCGCCTCCCAGGCGACTTCAAGCAGCAGGCGATGCTGAGGGTCCATCCGCGAGGCTTCGCGCGGGGAGAGCTTGAAGAAGGCAGCATCAAAGTGATCGATCTGCTCCAGAAAGCCTCCTCGACGGCTCATAACTTTGCCGGGAGTGCCGGGCCGGGGATCATAGAAGGCATCGATGTCATATCTGTCGGCTGGCACCTCGGTAATCGCATCACCACCACTACACATGAGCTGCCAGAAGGCGCGGGGATTGGCTGCTCCAGGAAAACGACAGCCCATGCCGATAATCGCAATTGGTTCCATGCTTCCTCCCATTCCAGTTCTTTAACAAGAGTCTTACCAACAGTAAGGGGTATTATCATGTAATTGCCCTGCCCTGATGGCCTGTTTCTCATCTGCCCCGAGACAGGTTCCAAAATGAAACCAGTGAAAATCGTTGGCAGGACTGATCTGCAAAGCTCCATTCACTATTTCGTATTTCAGAGGTGATTGCCTGAAGACGATCATGAGGGTTAACAACCAGCAGCGGTTGTCAGCCCTTCGTTATCGTCTGGGAGTGAATCGCGGAGACTGTGCGGACGCGGGAAACTGCGCACTGGACGAGTGATACAAAGGGCGTGCCTGGCCGATAGTCTTGCCTTGCAGCGCTACCACCAGAGGATCAAGAGGGGTGTGGGCAAGGGGCAGGACGAGGGTCCTCTGTTCCTGCTCTGCCTGCTGGAGATTCTCGACATAGTAGGCCACCACCTGCTCGACGCGGTGCAGATCCCGTTCCGCCTGCGCTGCTCGCTGAAATCTCACCAGCAGGGTATTGAGCGCCCGGGCAATCTGCCAGAGCACATTATCCTGAGTGAGTGGCGCGCGGGCATTCCAGTCGCCGTTCGCCACGGCCACATGTGTACTCAGGATCTGCTGGATGCCTATATCAAGTTCGCGTTTCTGCTCGGCGAGCGCATGTTCACGCTCAGCAATCTCGTGCTGGAGCCTGGCAACAAGTTCTGCTCGCCCTGCACGCTCGATAGCTGCTTCCATCGTAGCAGCCAGGATATAGGCAACACCGGCCACAAGGAACAATGTCCCGATAGGCCGCGCAACAATAATCAGGAGACGATTGTGCAGATCCGCGTCCAGTGTCACGGTATGCTTCATCGTGAACAGTGTGACGATCACGCTGCCCATGCTTAGAATAGCGGCAAAAAAGATGCTGCGCGTCGGCAGTAAGGAGACGGACAGCAACTCTACAATGACGTACATATCATATCCTTGCAGCGTCGTTTCGTCGAATGGAATGGTAGAGAACAGGGCAATGGTGAGCGCCAGGAAGCCTGTAACGTTGAC
>Ga0070739_10008125_pt1 | contig 10865 bp, 20 predicted proteins | sample Coa_R1_7_FD_66445 | JGI IMG/M metagenome (GOLD analysis project Ga0070739, IMG submission 66445) | Surface soil microbial communities from Centralia Pennsylvania, which are recovering from an underground coalmine fire - Coalmine... | ecosystem: Environmental > Terrestrial > Soil > Unclassified ...
TCCTCTCTGCACGCGCTCCCGCCGGCTATTGAGCGCGCCTTGGAGCGCGTGGAGCGAGATCCCCGTCTTCACTCCCTCAACGAATTGCTTGCCGGCTTGCGACAGGTTGCACCCGCCGCGTTCCGCGACGTCAAGGCCGCTGAGGACGCGGCGATTTTCTCCGACCGCGAGCATCGCGTCAAAATGCTGGCAGAGCGGGCGCGGCTTGGCGTCGGACTGTTCCACGACGGCGACACCGTGCATTTGCCGCCCGATGCTGCGCATGGAGGACGGCACCACCGCCGGCGAGGCCGTCCCGCATAACTAATTCCGGACAGCGTTGTCAGGAGAGCCGCCCCATGGGGTACGTCGCATCAACCAAGCCGCGCAACGCAGCCAACACCGTCGATGGGCTGGTTTCGCGCGTTCTCGCTCTTCCCCCCTCTCTTCTCTGGCACTTCTTCGACAGACTAGTAGGCCGGTCGCAAATTGCCGCCGCTGGCTGGCGCGTGCGGGAACGGCGGTTATCCACCGAGCGGTTCCCGCAGCGGAACGATGAGATTGAACGCCTGCATCGCCGTGGACTGACGCCCGGCCAGATCGCGCAAGACCTCGGCATGAGTCGAGATGCCGTCAAACAGGTGTTGAGGCGACGGCGAAAAAGGTGGGTACGCGAAACCGGTGTACCCACCCACACACGGATACGCTGATAACGGGAGGGAATGATATGCCATCGATAGCCGACACGCCCAGCACCATCGACCTTGTGTCCGCCGGCGATCTTGTGGACCGCCTGGCCGGTCTGAGCGTGGACCAGCTTCGAGCCTTGCTCGGCCGCCTTGAGGACACGCAGCGCATCACCAAGGCCATCTTGCGCGAACGGCTGACTTTGGCCCGCCGAAATGTCGGATGGAGAGCGCGCGAACTGGCCACGATGGAGGCAAGAGGATGAATCGCCCCACAGCAATCAAGACCCTGCGCGCCATCGCCCGCACGACGTTTGAGAGTTTGCCGCTGGCGGCCCGCAAGACGCTCAACGGCGTCCAGGTCTATCGGGCGAATCTGGGCTACACCACCAAGGGCCGGAAAATCCTAGGCACAGCAAGGAGCGACGGACGGGTAGTCCTTCTCGATACCGACACCTTGGAGCGATACGCAGACAGGCCCGGACGCCTTGAGACACTTTTGGCCCACGAGTTGGCACACTGCTACCGGACATTAACCGGCGTGGCCGATACAGACGAGCGGCGGGAGGAAAGAGCGACAAATCGGCTGCTCAAAAGCTGGGGGTTTAGACCGGCAGACCTGAATAAATTTGAGGAGATGCCATGCAAGCCATGATCGATGATGACGCCGAGTTGGCCGCCTTGGAGGCGCGCCGCATCGAGATCCATCAGGCCCGGCAACAGCGCATCCAGGACTTGCAGTTCCGGCTGCATGGCCTGCGAGAGCGCCTTCAAAGCCTCAGCCGGCCAGTCAAGCCCGGCGATCCGAACGCAGTCCCCGCCGTCAAGGAGTTACACGCGGTTGCATGTGCGGCCATCCGCAAGTGTGAGGAGTTCCCGCAGTTTCACGAGCTGCCCTCCCACCAGGTTTACAGCGGCATTGACGCGAACCGCGTCCCCATTCTTCGCCCCGGCGTGCTGGAAAAACATGAGTCACAAACCCGGCGCCTGGCCGCCGAAGCGCGTGAAAAGTGGCAGGAGTATTGCGCGGCCGTAATGCAGATCGGAGGCCGCTTGAATGCCGAGGCCGAGGCCAAGGAAAGACAAGCGGGCATCGAGGCCGCCGCCGCAAAAGAAGAGATTGCCCGAATTGAGGGTGAGTTGCTCCGCCTTGAACGCTGAGACTGTGGTCCCCCAAGCGGACCACGGAGGCAGACTTGTTGTCTGCCGGCGTCGGCCAAGCGGCGCCGAACGACGTGAAGCACCGTTCGGCGCCGCCGCCGTGCTCGACACAACACATGCCGGCGACAGCCAATCGAAACTGTGAGGAACAGCAATGCCATACGCAACAGCAGATGACGAGCTTGATTATGCGGCCATGCTTCCTATTTGCCGCCGCCTTGAGCGAAGTATAGACCGCGTCGCAAAGTCCCTCAGCCGGATCGAGGACAGCGCATTGGCCGCCGCCGAGGAGGCACTTGACCGGCGCGTTAATCGTATCGTGGCTGGGTGCCACCGGCTTACCCGTATCCTGCAACGGCGCGAGATTGAGGAGCGCGATCCCAACGACCCACGGCTCAAACGGCGTTTGCCCCAGGTACTCAAAACGATGACCGCTCCGACGTGGGGGGTGGATTTTCTCCGGCGGGCAAACGATGCAAGGAAAGCTGGCCCGGACGCTCTCCGGAGGCTCTGCGAGGCCGAGAGGGCGGCCGGCCATCTGGAATTTTGACGCGCCGTCTGCATGAACCCGCTCGTTGCGAGGTTCACATGGGGACCGGCGCCTACGATTAGCCGTCGTAGTGCGCCACCCCATGCGGTTTACAGGCACAACGTCTCCGGCAAGGGGCCGGCGGGAGATGACGACCGCCGGTGGGATGGGGACCCAGGCGGCGCCGGTTTCGTCATGGTTTCCGGCGTCGCTCCCTTCCTTGCTAGCAAGACAGGGCGCGCTTGCCATGTTCTCCTTTTTTTGGTTGCCCATTTGGGCAACCTCGGGATGATTGATCCCCTTGGCCCAATTACTGAGGGGTTTTTTTCGGGGATGCTGAGCTGAACAGAGGGAACGCGCGGGAATGTACAACGCGCTCAAGGTGATGTTATGCATTCCCATGTCTCTTTTTCAGGAAAGCAAAAAGGGCTGGAATGTCGCAAAATCATTGCGGAATCGCCGTTGCTTCACCGGCCTAATTAAGTCGAAAAAGTGTTAGATTTTGTTAGATTTTTTCGGGACCACTACAGGGTGACGTTATCTCGCCCAGATTCGACGAAAAAGTGTCAGATTTTGTCAGATTTTTTTTGGAACTGCCCCGAGGTGACGTTATGCCGACCATCGACCCGGAAGCGCGGCTTCGTGGTGTCAAAAAAGGTGCCTTCACGGCGGCCAAGGTGCGCCGCGAACGTGCAGAGGAAGATATGCTCGGCGACGACACCTGGGAGGTCATTGTCATTTCGCGCGCCGAAGGTAAATCGTTTCAGGACATCGCGGACGAATTAAATTCGGAGGGTACGCTTGCCCCGCGCGGCGGTCGCTGGTACGCAACGCAAGTACAGCGCGTGATTCGCCGCGTTTTGACCATCGCCGGCGATCTGATTCACGATCACGAACTGGTAGCCTCATCCTTGCGACGGCTCTCGCAATCGGAGTGCTTTTCCCAAAAGGACACGAAATGAACACGACCGAATCGAATGAACCCGTGAAACAATCGGCGTTAAACTCCTGGATGATCCGGCACGGCGAACTCCTTGCCGCCGTCAAAGATGCCTGTCAAGCACTCGCGCGGCATCTGACGTGTCTTCCCGATCCGCAGGATGAGAGCGAGACGGAAACGTTACTTGCTTGGCGCTACGCGCAATTCGGCCTGCCCTACGAGCCGGCGAACAACGAGGGCATTCGTCTTGCCACCAACAGCGCCGCCGAAACTCTGTTCGGCGAGGCGCGGAGCACCTTCGCCCAGGCCGCACGGCAACTGCTAAACAACATTGAAACCGTCAGGGGCATTGACGCGCGCGCGAACCGCAACGGCCTATTTTCGCCGGCATCGCTTCCCGCCCGACTTGTCCAGATAAGGGGTGATTACAGCTTTACGATGTTGGGTTCGCTACCGCCAGATCATCCACTTCGCAGCATTGGCGACGATGCGCGCCTGCCGGAAATTTGTCTTGGCCCTGCATCGTTTTTGCAGACATTCGACGGCGTGGTCCGCCACGTCCTCCCCCCTTGGCGAACGGTCGAATCTGTTAAGCGCGAGGTCGAGGCCGCGCGTGCCGAGCAAGACAAACGCGACGCCCTGGCGAAGCAAGAGGCCCAAGAGCACCGCGAAAGACTTGAGGTGGAAAGGCTGCGGCACCTAACGCTCGAACAGCGCGAAATTCGCGCGCTGAAAAACGAACTCGCGGAGATGCGAGCCTTACTTGCCAGCAAGGATTAAATCTTTTCACACCACCGGAGTATTGATCTTATGAGCGTACCACATCCCTGCACGAACGGCCCGGCCAAAACCCCCTGTCGGTACACGCCCAGAGCGTGAGGGCCGAGACAGCACTGCCGGTCCGGCAGTACCCCACGGGAGGAGCGCGAGGAGTTCCTCGATGGCCTGCCCGAAAACATCGTCGAGGCAGTCCGGCGCGGTGACCCTGACAGCCTGGTGTACATTCTTGCCGAGGCGTTTGGGGCTGATGACCCACGCGCCAGCGAAGACCACCTCCAGACTTTGTCGCTTGAGCAGATGTTTGCGCTTTACTCTGAGGCAGTGGACCAGATTATCAGACATGGTTGTCGTCCAACCGCTGGAACGAGGTGAGTTATCATGGCCGTCGATGTCCAGACCTTCATAGGCATGGCGTTCCTGGCCGCCCTCGCCAGCATGGCGATGGCTGGTTGCGCCTGCTGCACCAGCAGTGCATCTACGGCGTGTTGCCCAAGCCTTCCGTCACTACTCCATGCCACGATTCCATCCGGGACTTTTTGCCCCTGTTTCTGCGATGCGAGCACGGGCGTCGAGACGTTTACCCCCGATCTCGGAGGGACGTATCCGCTCACTTATGGACCCTTTCCAGGAATCGTCGGCAACGTCTGGTCTTACTGCAATCCTACAGCCGGCACCTGTCCCGTAGGGGGTGCTCAGTACTCCCTGGCATTGCTATTCCAGTGCAATCCGTCCAACCCAACGGCACAAGGGTTCGCGTTTAGTATCTACCTGGGCGCTGTCAATGACTGCACCGGAGGTACGACACCACTAGGCGAATTCATCAATTCAGGCGGCTGGACTACAGCGAGTTGTAGTCCAGCTTCTTGGCAGGGTACGGCTTCCGCCGCTGTGCTTAGCTGCGGATTGTCTTTTGCACAGAGTTGTAAACCTAACACCATCACGGTGACGATCACGCCATGACGAAGCACCTTTGTACCAGCGGCCCTGACGGCACGCCTTGTAATCGCATTCGCGTCGGCGAAGCCTACGACATCACCCGCGATTGCCGGCCATGCTGGCTATTCGCGCATAACAGAGAGATCCGCCTGGCATGGGGCGGTGACGACAAGGTGAGCGCTGCCGACCACCGCCCGGTTCATCGACCAGATTATGCCCACAGGCCCCAAGCGCCCGACATCGGCCCCGGAACCGAACTGACAAAGCTGTTAGACTCGCTCGGCATCAAAAAAGCTGTCGGCTGTCAGTGCGGTGCGAAGGCGGCGGAGATGAACGCGTGGGGCGTTGCCGGCTGCAAAGAACGCCGCGACGAGATCGCCGGATGGCTGCGCGACAACGCCAAACAGCATAGTTTGTGGAATAAGACGAAGGCGACCGTACTGGCCTTCACCCAGGGAGTCGCCTTGCAGCTGAATCCTGCCGATCCCTTCGGCTCTTTGGTGGATTTGGCGATCCAGAGAGCCGAAGAGCTTGCCCACAAGGATCAGAGTTTGGCCCAGACGCGCTGAGCAGCGCCGGCACGGCAACCGGCGTGAAGGAGAGAAATTCAATCGTGGATTATTCGACGTTGACCTGTCCATCGTGCAATCACTTCGAGGCCAGCCCGCAGCTGGCCATCGAAAAAAACCGCCACGATGTATTCATAAAAAACGCCTTCGACGCCGAGCCGCACCTTGAAAAACTGTGGCTTCCCTTCCTTGTGTGGACTTGTCCCGGCTGCAACAAGCGCTTCGGGCTTCTCGGCTGTGTGATGTGTGGGCGCTTTGGATTGTCGCCGGAGTTCATCGACGCCGAGGGCAAAAGCCAAGGTTGGGTGTGCGAATGCTCGAACTGCGTCCGCCGCTTCCAGGCCAATTGAGGAATCGCAATGTTGCCCTACGGAGCCGGCCGAATCGTCTATGCCGTGCCAGCTGGCTACCTGGCCAACGTCGGCGGCGACGTGCGGCCGGTTTATCAGATGATTTGCGGCGAGGCCGGCCGGAACCGTATCGCCGTTCCGCAGAATGCAACCGCGACCGTCTCCGGCGACAAGCGCCCGATTTACGGAACGGCCGGCTGTCTCGATGGTCAACTATTTGCCGGGCAGCGCGTCGTTGCGATCCCGCAGGGCTACAAGGTCAACATCGGCGGTGATACGCGGCCGGTTTATGCGTTTGTGTGCTGTCCGCCTGGATCGTCCAGTAGCAGTAGTTCGAGCAGTTCCAGCGGCGGAGTCATTGTCCCTTGTTGCCCCAGCACTGTTCTACCCACGACACTCTATGCAACCCTTCCTAACGTCACCTGTGCATGTGGATTTTCCGGCGGTTCAACTACTCTCCCGGCAGGAACGTATCCCTTAACGAGAGGGTGGCCCAACGCTCCGGATGTGTGGTCCTGGTGTTCTGCGGACACAATCAACTGCCCCGTGAGTCCCTCTCCACCTGCTCCTCCCTACGACAAGTATACGGGTTGGGAAATCGATTTTTGGTGTTCATCCAGTGGACTTGGAGCACAGGGCTTCTTCCTGCAAGTCTACTACAAAGGGCTGGCACCACCGTCGTTCAATAACTGTGGTGATCCTGTTCTAGGATTGGCAAATGTGAATACCGGAGCCTGGACCACGGCAGTATGTAATCCACCCCATTGGCAAGGAACCCTTGTCAAGAATAGCTCAAATTGTGGTAGCGGAAATGCTGGGACAGTGACAATCACACCATAAAGGGGCCGGACATCCAACCGTATGCCGGCCCTTTCCGCTCTCTTGCGTTTGTGCTTACTTCTTCCCTTGCTGCCAGCGCTGCCGTACTTCCTCCGGCACGATAGCTCTTCCTGCCTTCTGCCGTCCCAGATGTTCCGCAGCCATGTCGGCAGCCGTGGGCAAGAGCAAGCTGACCAGCAGCCACAAGACCGCCAGCAGCAACAGTAGCCCGGACATCATCGACGTGGTTCGCATGATTCACTCTCCTACTGCTGTCCAGAGCCAAGAAGGCCGGCCGAGAAGTTCGCCTGATCGTCTGCCCCCGCGCCGGTCGCACCAGCTGCCGGAACCCATCCTGTCGTGCCGAACACGCCATCCTTGCCGGCGGAGATGAGTTGATAGCCGCTGGGATTCATGAACTGCTTCGTTGCGGTGACGAAGTACGGCGCCGCGTTGATGCCAGCGCAATCCGTGAGGGAATAGGCGTTGTTGATGCCGCCCGAGCTGAAGTAAGCGTAGGGCGTGCCGCCGAACGTGGCGTAGAGCGGGCTTGCCTTAGATTGCCACGGATCGACGTACACGAAGAACCCGCCGGCCGCCGGCTTGAGGCGTGCCAGGTCAAAAGGAAAGTACGGCCCCTTCCGCTTGCCGCCCAGGGCAGCGGGGTTCATGTTGTTCGTGGAGAAGCCTTGCGGCGCGCCCTGTTGAGGAATACCGCCAAGGTAGAACACGATCGCTTGCTCGCCTTCGAGAACCCATCCGGCCGGAGGGCCATCTATCCGTCCGTTGCCGTTCCAGTCCTGTTGCGGGGCAAGGTTTTTTCCGAAAACCTTTTGAAGAAACGCCGCGCTCCGTCCGTTGTCCCCCGGCGTCGAGAGCGAATTGTATTCGTTCAAAATCAGTACGCTCGACGGCGGATCGCTCAAGCCGTAGTCCATCTTGAACGCTTCCAGGGCAACGGCCAACTGCGAAATCTCCGTGGCCGTCTTGACTTCCGGGATCTTGCCCAGCGCCTTCATTGCGGCAGAGCTTACCAGGCTCACCAGGATAGCGATGATGAGCAGCACCACCATCAATTCGACGAGGGTAAAAGCGTTGCGACTTCGACGACGCATGACAGTACCTCCAAAGGTTGAGAGAGCATCCCCAGGCCCGCCCTTAATTCATACGCGCGGACGAACCCAAAAACGCCGTGTTTTTCAGGCTTTCTTCGCTGCAACTCGATAGGACGTGATGCAGCGCAATACGGCACAATGCGGGCGAGAAAAAATCCGGAGACAGCACTTGACCTTGCCGCGCTTCGTCGAGGACGCCAGCTCAGCAATCGCACTGTTAGCGCCAGGATCGACGATCTCTGCCGTAGGCGACCCATGGCCCAACTGCGGGGCGGAATCGTCCGCCAGTTGCAGCCGTAGGCGTCCGGCAGCCACGTCGATGACACCGGCCAGGGCGAGCACGCTATCGGCCAGCGTGCCGAACGCGCCGAACAATCGAGTAATGGAACGCATTTCTGAAAATCTCCCTTCGTGATAGAAACCAGTGAACGCGAAACAATCGTGTTTTTGCCTCTTCTCCGCTGCAACTCGATACGAGGCGATGTAACACCATCTGAGGCTATGCGGCCGATCTTCCTTCACTCGCTCCGGCGCCGGCCCGCCGGTGCGCCCTCTGCTGACTCGCCGCCGCCGCGCCGCTGGGCCGACCGCATGAAGACGTAGCCGACGGCATCCGACCAGAGCCAGCGTTGTCCCTTCCGTGCGCCGATCTGGATTGCAGGCGGAAATTCGCCCGCCCTTACCAACTCGCGGAACTGGCTGAGGGATAGGTTCAACCAGGCCGCACACTGGCGAGCGGTGAGGAGATCGTGAGCAGGGGCTTCAACGATACGCTGCACGGCGTTTGCTCCAATGGGCCAGCGCTGGGCGAGAGCGCCGGCCGTGATGGGGTTAAGCAGCAGGAAATGGGGTATCGTCCACGATGCGGACCTCGCAATCCCATTCTTCAGCGGCAGCGTGACAGCCCCATGAGCAGTAAGGCGTCTCTCCGTCAAAAGGCTCGCCGCAGTGCGGACAACGGGGCAACTCGGCGGTGTCGTCTTCGTCGCCGAGGAAGCAACGCTCTTTCACAATGCACAGGAGAACATGCAAGCGGCCGAGTCCGTTGCGGTCCTTGTGTGCCATCATGCTTTCGCAGATCTCGATAGCTTCATTGAGTGCGTCCATGTTCGGGTTCCTTTGGGGGCGATGGTTCGGGGGTGGAAGAAAACCTCTTCTCTGTACCGTGGGGTGGTTGCGATCAGCGCGGCAACGTGGACGGTCGGAAGAGGGACCGTAGCCGCGCGTCGATGCCTTTGTGCTCGGGCTGCTGGCGATGCAGACGGCGGTAATACCAGTCTGTCCAGGCCCGGCGGATGCGTGCCGCCCTGCGCCAGCCGTGCCGCGCGGCTGCGTTGTGTGCGGCGCGCATCATGCGCTTCCACAGGATGGTTGTGTTGGTCATTGGACTTCCTCCGCTTCGATGGGTTCAGCGTGGTTCGTCCTCCGATGGGAGAGCAGGGCGATTGCTCTCCCGGTTGCCGTGTTCTCAGGGATTGTCGAAATCGGAATCGTTGATTTGCTGGCGTTGCTGCACAGTGGGAACGGACAGCTTGCCGGACTGGATCAGGGCGGCAATTGCTTCCTGATGCTTGCAGTGGCCATGATGCAGGCCGCCCAGGCAATCGCAGGAAGAGGAGCGGCGAGCGGGATCATAGTGGACGTGGTAAGTGTCTTCGTGGGGTTCGCTCTGGCCCCAAGCGATGAACTTGCGGAACTCGAAGCCCATGCCGAAATCCGCATGGAGCTTCTTGACGAAGTAGGCGAAGGTGTCCTTGCCGATGGTCATTTCCACCACCATCGGGTTGCTGTCTGCGCCGATCAGAGTAACGCGACGCTCGGGCTTGGCTGCGGGCTTGCGGGACTTCGGGGCTTTGGTTAGAGTCGCCATATCAATCTCCTCACCTGGGGTTGATGGGGCGGCAGAGAGGATTACCAGTCTCGCTCTGCCGCCCGTTTTTCAAAGAACACGCCTCTGTTAAAGCATCTCGTGTACCAAAGAGTAAAAAGAGCCGAAAAATCGTGTATCTCTGGCCGTCCGGGGAGATAGCCGGCCTTGTGCCGGATGCCGCCCAAGACCGCGTTGCGAGATCGTACAGCACTGCATCATTATCATCATACCATTATCGTCAAGTAACCGTCAAGGGGCAGTAGGCTTGAATTGGTAGGATTTTTAGGCTAGGATGATTAGACCAGCCGAGCGGAGGGAAGGAGATGTTAACGACTATGACTTTCGGCGAACGATTGAAGCAGTTGCGGAAGGATGCAGGACTGTCTCAGGATAAACTGGCCCGCGCTGCGGGGTTGAGCACGTCCACGGTTACGAAGATCGAGCAACAAGCCATCGACCCGGCATGGTCCACGGTCGAGAAGTTGGCCCGCGCCCTTGGAGTGGACTGCCGTTCGTTCCAGACCGAAGATGCTGGCCAGGCCGAAGCGCCGCCGGCGAACCAGGCCGAACCGCCGCCGGCGAAGAAGAAGGGCAAGCGGAAGGGGTAGACACGCGATTGCGTCCCGGTCTGATGGGCGCATTTGCGTAGGATCGCGTGCCGGATAGGCGCGATCGCGCCTGCCGACATGAGACGCATCTGCGTAGGGAGGGCGGGCATGAGCGAGACGTTCGCCGCGCGGCTGCGCGGGCTGAGATTAGCGGGCGGCTATTCGCGCCGCGAGTTGGCTGAGGGGGCAGGGATCTCGGAGTCCGCCGTCAGAGACTACGAGAAGGGCAAGCGCTCCCCCACCCTGGAAGCGGCGCTCCGCTTGGCCGTCGCCCTGGGCAAGTCTCTGTCCGTATGGGACGGCTGCGACGAGCTGAGGACCGGCGCGTACCGTCTGCCTACGCGGCAGGCCCGCGCCGGCGCGCTCACGTTCGGCAAACACAAGGGATGGCTGCTGCGCGAAGTGCCGACTGGCTACCTACAGTGGATGGTGAACGACAGGCCACAACAGGCCACGGTTGCCGAGTTAGAGGCGGCCGCGAAGCTGTTACGGGAGCGTGACCAGTCACGGCGCGCCGGCGAAG
>Ga0070739_10008126_pt1 | contig 10863 bp, 1 predicted proteins | sample Coa_R1_7_FD_66445 | JGI IMG/M metagenome (GOLD analysis project Ga0070739, IMG submission 66445) | Surface soil microbial communities from Centralia Pennsylvania, which are recovering from an underground coalmine fire - Coalmine... | ecosystem: Environmental > Terrestrial > Soil > Unclassified ...
TTGATGACGATTTCGGTGTCCCCGGCTAACAGGGTAGTTTGGCCGGGGTCGCGGCGGATGAGCTGGTTACCGTCGGCGTCGTAGAGGTAGCTGGTGATGTTGCTGCCTTGGGTGACGGATTGCAGGTGGCCTTCGTCGTCCCAGGCGAGGGTTTGCGCGGTGCCATTGGTGGGGGTGCGCGAGACAGTGTCGCCGAGCGCGTCGTAGCAGAAGTTGGTGCTGACTGTGCCGGACGAAGTGGTCGTCGAGGTGGAGGTCAGGGTGTGCGGCAGGATGGCGGTGTTCGCGCATCCGGTCGGGGTGCCACCGTTGGTGTAGGTGGTCGGCGTGGAGGCGGTCGCAGTGTGGTCGGTTTCGGTGTTGCGGTCACCGATCGTGTCGTAGCCGTAGGTCTGCCAATAGGCGTTCGCGCCGGTGGAGAGAGTGGCGGCGGACGGTGTCGTGGTTTTGCAGCCGCCGACGGCGCCGACGCCTGCGGGGTTGACTCCGGCGGTGTCGGTCCAGGCCTGGGTGAGTTCGTCGAGTGCGTTGTACTGGTAGCACTGGGTGTCGGTGTTGGTGGTGCCGCTCTCGGATTGCTGGTCGGTGGTGGAGGTGGGGTTGCCGGCCGGGTCGTAGGTGTAGGAGGTGTCATCGACCGTGGGGCCGGGTGCTTGGGTGCGGGTGGTGAGCAGGTCGGTGAGGCGGCGGGTCTGGTCGTCGTAGGTGTACGTGAGGTACGCGGGGTTGTTGGACGGCCCGAGGGTCATGCGGGAGGGCTCGCCGTACGGGGTGTAGACGGTCCCAGTGACATACGACCAGATTCCGCTGGTCGAAACGGGGGCGCCGAGCGGGTCGTAGGTGTAGCTCAGCGCTTCGCCGAGCAGCAGGTTGCCGACGCGCTGATCGGTCTGCCCGTTGAGTAGCTGATCGGTGACCGTGTAGGAGTACCGGGTGGTGTAGGTGGTGGGCAGCGGTGATTCGCTGCTCGGCAGGGTGATCGTCGTGCCGCCTGGTTTTCCGAGGCTGGTGTAGCCGGTGGTCGCCACGGTGTACCCGCCGGTGGTGCCCTGTACGTAGCGGGTGGAGGAGGTGAGTTTGCCGACCTGCAGGGTGTCGTAAAGCCAGGACGCGTATTCGAACCCGCCCTTGTTCTTGTCGGTGGCGGTGAGTTTGCGGCCGAGCAGGTCGTAGGTGTAGTCCAGTTCGACGCCACGCGCGTCGGTGGTGGAGATCAGGTTGCCGGCGTCGTCGTACCCGTAGCTGCCGGGGCCCGTGTCCGGGTCGGTCTGCTGGGTTTTGCGGCCGGACAAGTCATAGGTGAACGACCAGGTCGTGTGGTCTGGGCCGGTGGCCGAGGCCTGTTTCCCAGCAGCCGTGTACGTGTAGGTCGTGCGATTCGTTGTTCCGCCTGAAGCGGTGTATCCAGACGCTGCGGTGCCTGAGAGCGTGGGGGTGGAGGTGTACTGGTCCAGTTCGCTGGTCTGGCCGCGCGCGTCGGTGTACGTGGTCTGCGTCACTCCGCCGGAGGGCGGGATCACGGTGGTATGGTCGCCCGCGTACGCGGTGACGGTGGTCCAGCTGCTCGTGCCGTCGTGTTCCTCGGTGGCCAGGTCGGGGCGGGCCAGGGCGTCGTAGTCGGTGACGGCTGCGTCCGGGATGCTGGACTGCGGCACGTTGGTGACCAGCACGGCGTTGGGAGTGCCGCTGACGTTGTAGGCGTTCCAGGTCAGCACGGGCTTGCCCAGCGAGTTGTACTGGGTGTCCGAGACGGTGACAGTGGTGTTCTCGGAAGTTTGCTGGGTTTCGCGGGTGCGCAGCATCGCGTCGTAGAGCGTCTCCGAGGCGGCGTAGGTGGTGCCGTCGTCGAGCAGCCGGTTGGTGGTAACGACCTCGGGGGCGGTCTGCGAGAGCGTGTAGGTATAGGTGTAGTTCGCGGGCTGGCTCGCGGATTTGGCTTCGTTGGGCAACCAGACCGCAGTGACTCGGCCGAGCGCGTCATAGGTGTAGTCGGTTTTCAGACCTGCGACGTCGACATTCTCCACCGCCAGGCCGCGCACCGGGTCCAACGTGGTGGTCGCGGTCTGGCAGGCCGGGGAAGTGCACGGGTTCATGCTCGCGCCGGGCGTCACCTGCGTCTGGGTCTGCACCTGGGTGGGCAGCGCACCAGTGGCGGGGGTGTAACTGGTCGCGGTGGTCTGCGCCAGGGAGCTGCCGTTGGGAGCCGTCGAGCTGGGGGTGCGCGTGACGGAGATCAGGCGGCCGTAGGTGTCGTAACTGCTCACGGCGGTCGTCACGAACGTCGCGGCGGTGACTGGGCCGATCGGGCCAACGGCCTGCGCGGTTGTGGTCACATCGCCCTTCGTCGGGGCGGTGCCGGGTGGGGTCACGCCGTCCCAGGTGAACGGGTTGCCGTCATAGGAGTTGCGCACATCGGAGATCAGCTGCCCGGTGGGAGTGGCGCCGGCGGTGGTGCAGTCTTGGGCGTTCGTGATCACCTCAGCGGGCAATACGAGTGTGCCGTCGGCGCTCTCGGTGTACCGGGTCCAGGTGCACTTAGGGATGTTGTGCGGGTCGGCGACCTCGCCGCGATCATCCACCTGGATCGGGTTGCCGGTGGTGGCCTGCCCGAGAGCGGTGTTGTAGAACGTGTCTGTTTCGGTGTTGCGCCAGCCCGGGCTGTAGGAGACCGCAGTGCGCGTGTAGGTGTTCGCGGTGCGCACCATCTGCGCCGTGAGCGGCGGAAGACCGGTGCGGGTCCGGGTCGCGGTCGGCCCGATGATGATCGGGACGTTTACCGTCGCCGACTCCAGGGTCGCGGCCGTGGCGTCGGTGTAGGTGTCGGTCTCGAAGACCTGCCCGGCTAGCGCGTTAACGTCCTTGACCGAGTACTTCCCGTCCAGGGAGGTGACGGTCACCGCGGAGCCGCCGGTGCCGGTCGGGGTGTCGGAGTCCATGCCGCGCAGATACGTGGTCTTGGTCAGCGACTGCTGGTCGAAGACCTTCACGCCGTTGGTCAGGTGGAAGACGTTCGGGTTGCCGGTGATGGTCTCCACGGTGGCGTAGCCGCGGAACTGGCCGTAGGTGCGGTTGGCGGCTTTGACGACTTCGTTGTCGTCGTAGTGCCAGGCGGCGCCGCCGTCGTACTGGTAGGTGGTCAGCAGATCTGGGTAGCTGCCGTCGGGATTGACGTTGTTCTTGTCCTGGGTTTCGACCTGGTGCACCGTGTACTTCTGGAACCAGTCCAGTTCAGGACCGCTCGCACCGTACGGCGTCCAGTACACCGGGAAGCACGCCATCGTGTTCGTCGACGGGTCCGACGGGGTGTTGGCCGTGGTGCAGGTCGCCGGGTTGTAGGTGACAGTGATCTGCGCGCCGGTCTCGGTGATGATGTTCTGGATCCGGTCGTGGTACATCACCGGGACGTGCGGGATCGTGCCGACCCGGTTGGGCAGCTGCTGCGGCGGGTCGAAGGAGATCGGCGGATCGCTGAGGGTCGCGGTGGCCCCGGCCGTCAGGTCAAGGCCGGTATGCGTGATCGAGTCCAGCCACAGGGTCGGGGCGTGATCGCCGCCGTCCGGATAGGACTGCTTCAGGTCGTACTCGTCGGACTGCTTGGTGACGCCGCCGACCTGCACCTGGGTGACGATCGAGGTCAGGCGCTTGCGGGACCAGAAGCTCGGGCCGTGGTTGGGGCAGGAGGAGGCGTTCAGGGTCCAGCAGTCCTGGTCGATCGGCACGTCCGGCCAGTACGCGGCGTTCGCCACCGTGAACTGCGCGTCTGCACACGTGTTGCCGCTCGGCTGGCCCGGAATGCAGCGCTCGGCGGTGTTGAACACGATCTGCTCCGGCGCGGTGCCGGAGTAGATCGTGCCGGCGGTCATGCCGTAGTCGATGCGGTTCAGGTAGCCGCCGCGGGTGTACTTGACCGGTGTGGTCTGCATGTCCGCGCCGTAATTGTTGTACTCGGCGGCGTAGTAGTAGGCGGCGGCGTTGCCGTGCACGTCGACGACGTAGTCCAGGTTCCAGCGCCAGCCCATCAGCTTCGAGGAGCCGGCGAAGTTGCTGGAGGTGCAGGCCGGGACATCGGGTCCGCAGTAGACCGGCACGCTCCACGCGGACTGCGTCGTGGCTTGGCCCGTTGCACCGGTGTAGCCGGGCAGCTGGTTCAACCCGAAGTAGTACTGAGTGCCGTTCTCAGTCACCCGCCAGCACTCGTTGTTGTACGTGCCGTTGGTGCAGTTCGTTAAGTGCTCGACCTTCGTGGTCGACGAGTCGTTAAGTGGACGGAACGAGTTCGCGCCGGAGTCGTAGACGAGCTGCGTGGAGTTGCCACCCAGTGAGAGGGTCAGCACCTGCCCGGCCCAGCACTCGTCGCCGGAGTACTGCGGCGCGGCGCTCGCGTTGTTGTCCGAGCAGCTTTCGTAGCTGCGTTCGATGTAGCTCTCAGTCGAGTCCCAGCCGTCGCCGATCCACGAGGACTGGTTGTTGGTGCCCTCGGTACGCCCGTCCTGGCTGGAGGAGTCGTAGGACAAATCGACGTTCGGGGCTCCGCCCGCGATTGGCGCGGGGACATGGATCGGGTAGGAGTAGTCGAACGACCCGGTATTCCCACCGGTCGACCACGTACCCGCCGGCGAAAGTGGCGTAGCCGCGTACGTGCCCGATGGCCCATTCGGCCCCGAGGTCAGACCGAGAACGACCGCGGCGGAGGAGGCGTCGGGCAGCGGGTGGGCGCCGATCGACGTGCCGTGGGCTACCGTCGTGAGCGCGCCCAGGTCGATGCTGGCGCTGAGTGGGTCGTGGTCCAGCGGGGCGAGCGGGGTCTGGGCCTGGCAGGCGGCCAGTTGCGGGGTGGTCAGCGCGCAGACGGGCAGGCGCACCAGGTGCACGCGCGCGGCGTAGTCGCCGCCGAAAGCTGCGGAGAACGAGGAGTCGTCCACCGACACGGTCACCGGCCCGGTCCTAGCTGAACCGGGGGCGACCGCGAGCGTGAACAGGATGCCGTGGATGCCGGCGGCCTGCGCGGTCTTCTGATCGGTCAGCGTCACCGAGACCCGGGATAGTCCGTTGGGCGCGGTTTTCGTCGAAGAAGCCGGCAACCCCACCAGCACGGGCAGGCTGCCCGCGCGCTTGACCGTCACGGTACCCGCAGGCTTTGTGTGGGCGGGTTTGCTCGTAGCTGGTATAGCCGCAGCGGGGCTCAGGTTCACGGTTGCAGCGCCCGCGCCGGGCAGGCGGGAGCCGACCGCGGGGTTAAATTTCGGAAACGACGGCAGAGCCCTGGCTTTGCCCGGTTTCTGCCACGTGTAAGGGATCTGCTTCTCGACCGGGATCGGCGGAGGAGCCGCCGGCCCGGGCGGGTTCCGTGCGGGCATCGCGCGCGCCGCGCCCGCGTTCAACGTGGCCGCGAGCACGAAGACACTGGACACAGCTGTGATACGGACGAGTCGACGGCTCGATCGCCGACCTGTCCTGCGATACAGCAGCACGATGAGTTCCCCTCCCAGCCCCGATGCGGGAGGAGTCGAATCGCCCCCCTGAGATACCGCACCCAGAGCACAACGTAGGCGAGCGGCCCACGAGAAATCAATAACGTTTCCATAAAGGCAGGTGATTGATAAAGCGTGATTCCGGCACCTACTCGGGCATATCAGGCGGCTGTGGCGGCTTTCCGCCATGGCCGCTGTCAGCGGCCATGGCAAGAATGGCCACAGAGGGGTGCCAGGGGGTGCCGCACCGGGGAGGGAAGGGGCCTGATCGGTCCATGCATGCACGTCTACGAACCCACAATCGACCCGCCTCGAGCAGCGCGCGGACACGCGTGAACGCCGTGGTGCTGGCGGCCGCTTTGACCGCCGGGATGCTCGCCGCGAGCCCGGGCGCGGCCCGTGCGGTCACCAGCGCGCCGACGCCGCCGAACTTTCAGGCGGCGCAGGTGGACCCGGCGGTGATCGCTGCGGAAACGGCGGCCTCGGCCAAGGCGAAGGCGACCGGTGCGGCCGTGACCGTCGATGCGGAGACCGGCAACTCCTTGCTCGTGGTCGCCAACCCGGACGGTAGCTTTACCCAGACGCAGAACTCGACACCGGTGCGCACCAAGAAGAACGGCGCTTGGGTCCCGATCGACACTGCCCTGGCGGTGCAGGCGGACGGCACCGTCCGCCCCGCGGCTACTGTCACCGGCGTGGCGTTCTCCGACGGCGGCAGCGGCGCGATGGCCACCCTTTCGCAGGGCCCGGACTCTCTGGCGTTCAAGTTCCCGGCCAAACTGCCTACCCCGATCCTCTCCGGCGCCACCGCGACGTATTCGAACGTCCTTCCCCGGATCGACCTGCAACTGACCGCGGACGCCAGCGGTTTTAGCGAACTGCTGGTCGTTCACGACGCGGCTGCGGCTGCCAATCCGGCGCTGCGCGCCCTGACGCTTCCCGTCAGCACTTCCGGGGTCACCCTGGCCGAAAGCCCGGACGGAGGGGCGACGGCCAAGGACGCGTCCGGAACCAGCGTGTTCCACAGCGACACCGCCACGATGTGGGACTCCGCCGACACCGACGCGACCAGCGTAAAGGCGATCAACAAGGCTTCCGGCGCGTTGGATGCCCCCAGCCTCACGGTCGGCAGTCACGTCGCCCGGGTCCAGGTCACCGCCACCGCGAGCGGGGAGACCCTGACCCCCGACCAAAGCCTGCTGACCGCGTCAAGCACGCACTACCCGGTGTACATCGACCCGGCCTGGTCTGGTAGCCCTAGCCAGTTGCACTGGGCCCGTATCTCCTCGAACGGCTGGAATATCTACGACTCCACCTCCACTGCCAACGGTGATCACCCACGCGCCGGCATCGACAACTGGCCGAACGGAGCCGGGGAAACCGCGCGCACGTACTACCAGATGAACACGGGCGGGATCAGCGGCACCAGCGGCATCGGTGGAGCCACCGTCACCAGCGGCACGTTTTACCTGAACAACGACTGGGCCGCCTCCGGCTCCGACACCCCAGTGGTCATGCACGCCACCGGACAGCCAGTCCAAAACATCTGGGACTCCGCGCACCTGAACTGGAGCAACAAACCGGGCGAGGGCGCGTGGGCCAACACCCAGAACAGCCACGAGGCCGACCCCGCCTGCGGACCGACGCAGTACGGCGGCGACGGCGCCACCTGCCAGGTCGTGCCCGGAACCCTTTCCTTCGACATCACCCCGGAGGCTGTGGCCGCAGCCAACGGCAACTGGTCCAACTTCACCGTCGACGTGCGCGCCCCCGACGAGGGAAACACCACGCTCGGCACCAACGAATGGAAGCAATTCGCCTCCGGCGGCGGCGCCAGCATCTCCATCACCTACTTCCGCGCCCCCTACCTGTCCGGCACCTACGCCACCACGCCCGGCACCAGCGACAACGGCACCTTCTTCGCCAACTCCGGCAGCATCACCATGAACGCACCCGGCGGCGACACCGACGGGGAGAAGGTTCGCGACGGCTACGAGATCTGGAACTGGGCGAACGGCACTAACACCACCAACGTCGCCAACTCCCTGTTCAGCTCCTACACCGCCACCGGCGGCGCCTACACCTACACCGGCACCCTGCCCGACGGCACCTACGCCTGGCGCGGCGTCACCGAAAGCCAGGACGGCCAGGAGTGGTCCGGTTGGTCACCCTGGCAGGTCTTCACCGTCGACACCAGCACCCCGAACCCACCCGCCGTCGAATCCCCCGAATACCCGCAGAACCAATACGGCGCCGCCTTCGGCACGGCGGGCACGTTCACATTCACCAACGACCAGACCAACAATGTCAAGGGCTACATATTCTCCCTCGATGCCGACCTGGGCACCACCGTCTACGATCCGGCCTCCCCGCCGCCGACCTGGAGCGGCATCGGGTCACCCAACACCGGCCAGCACTACTGGCTCGAGGCAGACAACGGCAACGGAACCGGCACCGAGGCCATCAACGGCTACGCCGCCGCGAAGATCACCCCCGCCGCCTCGGGTCCCCACCGGCTCTACGCCAAGGCCGTCGACCAGGCCGGCCACACCTCCGGCGAGTTCACCGACCTCTTCTACGCCGGCACCACCACCCCGACCTACGTCTACGGCGACCAACTCGTCAACGGCTACACCGCCGCCGGCGGCACCACCGTCCCCAAAGCAACCTGGAGCACCAGCAACGGCGGCAACCTGTCCGTGCAGGCAAACTGCTGCGGCGTACACTTCTCCAGCCCCGACACCGGCGGAGGCCAGGCATGGCTCTCGGCCACCGGAACCTCCGGCGCCGTCGCCGCCGGCGACACCGCCACCATGAACTTCGCAATCCCCGCAGCCGGATACTGGGACCTGGGCGCCAACCTCACCCAGGCCGCGAACTATGGCCAATACACCCTCACCCTCGACGCCGGCACCCCCTACAGCTACCAGCTCACCGCCACCGCGTTCGACGGCTACCACACCCCGAACGTCACCACCACCTACCAAGACTTCGGCGTCCCACGCGATACCACCGGCCAGCCGATATCGCTCACCGCCGGCCTGCACACCCTCACCCTCAAGGTCACCGGCAAGAACAGCGCCGCATCCGGATACCTGGCCGGCATCGACGTGCTACGCCTAGCCCCCACTCCCGCCAACTGCACCATCACCGACCTGACCGCTTGCCGCAACAACACCGCCATCAGCTCCGATGGCAACACCGCCGCGGCCGGTTACGGCGCCGACGGCTGGGGCACAACCCTCTCCGCCACCGACCTGACCGCTGCCGGCTGGACCAGCACCGGCACCAGTGGAACAGCCATCACCGTCAACGGTGCGCCCATGACGCTACCGGCCTATGCCGACGGAAAACCCGACAACATGGTCGCCGCCGGCCAAACCATCGACTTCAGCGCCCTCACCGGCGCCAACAACGACGCCAACGCGCTCGTCCTACTCGCCTACTCCACCAACGGCCCGGTCGCGAACTCCGTCGGAACCATCACCTACGCCTCCGGGTCCTGCCCCACGAGCATGCAGTCCTACAAGCTGGACAGCGTTCCGGACTGGATCGCGGGCCCGGCCAGCGCCGCGGCCATCACCTTCGCGCACCTCAACAACCCGCAGCCCGCACAGGCCACGGACAAACCCTCCCTGTTCGCGATCTCCGTGCCTCTGGTGTGCCCAGGCGCTCCGGTAGCCAGCGTGACCCTGCCCGTGGTCTCTAACGGTGTCTCCTACCGCCAACCCGCCGTGCACATCCTCGGCATCGGCCTGCGCCCCGCCTCCTACGTTGCAGGCACAGCCAACGCGCAGAACTGGACCGGTACCTTCGCAGCCCAAGAGGACAGCCACTTCGGGTCCTTCGACACCCGCACCGTGCGCATGCCCGTGCACATCACCATCAACGGCACCCAATTGCGCCTGCACCTGTCCAACGCCATCGGCGCCGCCCCCATCAGCTTCGACCACGTCACTATCGCCCCGCAGTCCGCAGCCGGCTCACCCATCCCCACGACGGACCCAACCGTCGTCACGTTCAACACCTCCAACACGGTGACCATCCCGGCGGGCGGCGAGATCACCTCCGATCCGGTGAACCTGACCACCACACAACAGGAAACCCTGCTGGTCTCTCTGCACCTGCACACCGCGACCAGCGACGCCGTCGGGCACGGCGTCGCTCAAAGCACCGGCTGGTACACCGCCCCAGGAACCGACGCCACCCTGGACAAGACCGGTACACCCTTCACCGGCACCATGAACAACGTCGACTGGCTCACCGGTATCGACATCACAAGCACCACCAATACCACCGGCGCACTGCTGCTCTACGGCGACCACACCATCAACGCCGACACCTCCACTGGCGACGGCGCCCGCCTCTCCGACCAGATCGCCGCGCAGCTCGCCGCCACTAACAGCGGCGTCGTGCCCTACGGGATCCTCAACGAGGGACGCAACAACACGGCCACCACCAACAACCTGCTGCCGACCGTGCTGAACGCCGCCGACCCGCCCAACGCCACCGACCCCGCAGACCGCACCATCCTCGACCAGACAAACATCCGCACCGTGCTGGTCTCCACCGGCACCGACGACATCCTCGCCGGCGCCGACGTCACCACCGTCGAAAACCGCCTGGTAGCCCTCGTCCAACAAGTCCGCAAGTACAGCGTGGACACCATGGGGCAGAACTACAACGGGATGATCAGCGTCTACGTCGCCACCATCCCACCCGACGCCCGATTCACCGCCGCCCAGGAGACAGTGCGCGAACAGGTCAACAAAGACATCCTGCCGCCCGGCTCCGGACCAAGCGGAGTATTCCTCAAAGGCAATGCCGACGGCGCCATCGACTTCGCCGCCGCCATCAGCGCCACCCACACCGACACAGACCCCACCGTGGGCGCCGAATATCTGAACGGCACCAACCCCAACAACGCCTACTACCAAGCCCTGGCCACCCAATACCTCACCAGCACCAACGCCTCGACCGGTACCGTGGGCATCCAGCCGAACACCGCCCGACACCACTGAACGAAGAACCTCAAAAACCCGTGCCGCGGCCCGCCCTGAGCGCCACCGCGGCACGGGCATTCGGAAACCTCCAGCCCGAGCCACGACCACCAAAGCGTCCGGCCGCACATGCCAGAACACGACAGATCCGGTGATTGATGCGAGGTGAGTGGCAGTCGCGAACGCGGCGGCCACGGCGACCAGTTCGCCGATCGCGGCGGCCTTTTGCACGACGATGAAATCCGCCCCGTCGTCAAGCGCCGGAGATAACCGCTCAGCGCAGCCTGAGGCGGATCACGACGCAGCCCTTCGCCCAGGCCTGGCGCAGGTCGGCCTGGTTCGGCTCGCCGTCGGGGGCGAAGCCGATGCCGGCGAACTTGGCGTTGGCGTGG
>Ga0070739_10008130_pt1 | contig 10861 bp, 13 predicted proteins | sample Coa_R1_7_FD_66445 | JGI IMG/M metagenome (GOLD analysis project Ga0070739, IMG submission 66445) | Surface soil microbial communities from Centralia Pennsylvania, which are recovering from an underground coalmine fire - Coalmine... | ecosystem: Environmental > Terrestrial > Soil > Unclassified ...
GTTCAGCGTTCCGCAGGGTTACCTAATGTCCAACGCGACCGATGCCGTGACGATCTCCGGCGGCGCGGGTAAGGCTCAGTTCCGTGGCGGCCGGTTCACGGGAACACTCGACCAGGCGATTATCGAGGTGATCGGCTCGCTGACCGGAGGGCGGATCAACTTCGCAGTACCGCCCGCGCAGCACACCGTGATCAATGGAATGCCGGCTGCGATCACGACCGCGCGCGTCAACACGTCTTCAGGGGTGCTGGACCTCAGCGTGGTGGCCTACAAGTGGGATCCGCAGCGGGTCTACTATTTCGCGATGCTAACGCCCGCCGGCTACGGCGTTCGTCCGTTCGTGCCGATGATCAACTCGCTGCGGAGGATCACGCCCGAGGAGGCGGCGGCGATCCGTCCGCGGATCATCCATGTGGTGACGGTCGGCCCGGGCGATACGATCCAATCGCTGGCGGAGCGAATGGCCTACCGCGATTTCAAGCTCGATCGTTTCCTGACGCTAAATGGGCTTGCTCCGAACGCGAGGCTCGTGCCCGGCCAGAAAGTGAAGCTGGTGGTCTACGGTCCTCGGCGCTCGTAACGCGCCGAGATCCTTATCCCATATGAGCCGAAACGTTGTTCTGCAGCTTGCCCCAGGCGCCGTTCACGCCGCCGCCCAACATGCTGAGGCCGCCCATCATCGCCATGACGATGAGGGCGCATATGAGCCCATATTCGATCGCGGTCGCCCCGTGCTCGTCAGCGCGGAGCTTGCGCAAGATTGTTCGGATAGCGTCCACGCCACCCTCCTCTGGTCCACGTCCACGCGATACGTTTACCGGTCCCAGGGTTAATAACTCTTCCGGTCTTACGGTTAATGCCCCATCATCGCTGTTTAACGGCCGCTACCGTGCCGGTGAGCGGCAGGCGAAATGAAGGATTTCAAAGATTTCGGTCGTACGTCCCTCATCGCCTGATCGTGAGAAATCCCGTGCAGCGGCAGCATAGGCGCTCCTCGAAAGCGGCTTGCGGGACCGCTGCGCCAGGATGTTCGTCCCGGACATCCGCCGGAGGTCGGCGACGAGGCGCTGAAGCGAACGATAGGATACTGGCACCCGATCGATGTCGACGACGGGGTCGACGAAGCCGGCGCTCGACAGCAGCGGCGCCAAGGCCGACGCCTCGATCCGAGGGTGGACGTGCGGAGCCGCCGCTCCAGCGAGACGGTCGGCCTTGCGCATGGCTGAGCGCAACCGCGGCAATGTGTCCCCGCCCGACATTGCGCCGAGCAGCAGTGCTCCTGCTCTCATCGACAAGCGCAGTGTGAGGAGCGCACGCGGAAGGTCGTTGACCGTATCGAGCGTGCCGATCGCAAGCACGAGATCGTACCTGTCCGAAAGCGGCTCCCACGCGTCTTCTATCATCTGCGCAGCGCCCGCAGCTTGCGCAAAGAGTCTCCCCGGATCGCGCACGTCCACATCGGCGGCGAACTCGCGGAGCCGCTCCGGCCATCCCGGATCCGGGCAGCCGAGCAGCAGCGCCCGGCCGAATCGCCGCGGCATCAGCGAAACACGGTCGAGGCAATCGTCGAACGCGCGCTCGAGCAGAAACAGCTCGGGACCGAGCCGGGCCGCCCGGTCACGGCGAAGCGCTCGCAGCTGCATGTCGAAAAGCTCGGGCACCGCCTGCTTGTGCGATGCCGCGGCGCACGCGACAAGCGAGGGATGGCGGCGAAGCTGATCCGGACCTGTGCGCTTTGGGCGCTTGATTTCGCGCTTCCCCCGCGATGCGCCGGATGCGGCGCAATCGTTGCCGACGTGCACAGTTTCTGCCTCGACTGCTGGCCGAAGATCGAGTTCCTGGGCGAGAGCGGCTGCGCGACTTGCGGCATGCCGTTGGAAGCCACCGAGGCCGAGACCTGCGGCGCATGTGTTGCGAGGCCGCCGCGGATTGCAAGGACCCGCGCGGCGGTGGCTTACGGCGATCTCACGCGAAGCCTGGCGATTCGGCTCAAGTACGGGCGCAAGGTCGCGATCGCGCGGACGATGGCGCGCTACATGGCCCCGTTGATCGGCCATACCGGGGCCGATCGGATTCTCGTGCCCGTACCGCTGCATCGCACGCGCCTGTGGCAGCGAGGCTTCAACCAGTCGGCCCTGGTCGCCCGCGAGTTAGCCCGGCGGCTCGATCTCAAGGCTCATCCGCTCGTGCTCCGCCGGCACAAGCGGACGCCGCCGCTCAAGGGCATGAGCGCGATCCAGCGCCGGAAGACCGTAGCCGGTGCGTTCAAGGTCGCTGACAAGGCCGCCGTTGCGGGACGAACGGTGATCCTCATCGACGACGTGCTGACGACCGGCAGCACCGCGGAAGCCTGCGCGCGAGCCCTGCAACGCGCCGGCGCCGCGCGAGTTGAATTGATCACCTGGGCGCGCGTGGTGCGCCCGGCACAGTTGATGCGTTGAAGCACTTGCCTAAGTATCGCGGCAAAGGAGCGTTCGAGTGCCTGTTGTCGAGATCTACACCAAGACGTTCTGTCCTTACTGCTGGCGCGCGAAGCTGCTGCTCGAATCCAAAGGGGTGGAATATCAGGAGATCGCGGTGGATTTCGGCGGTGAGGTGAGGCAGGTGATGATCCAGCGCGCGAGCGGGCGGACGACGGTTCCGCAGATCTTCATCGGCGAGATCCACGTCGGCGGGTGCGACGATCTGATGGCGCTCGAACGCGACGGAAAGCTCGATCAATTGCTGCAGGCCGCATGACCAAGATCGCGATCTTTCAGTCGAACACGGGTATCGACCCGGAAGCCAATGCACGAGCGCTGGTCGGCGCGATCGACGAGGCCGCTTCGGGCGGAGCCGAGATGCTGTTCACGCCCGAGATGTCGGGACTGCTCGATCGCGACAGCGCGCGCGCCGGAAAGAACCTGCGGCGCGAGGAGAACGACACTGTCCTCGCCGCTGCGCGCGACGCTGCGAAGCGCAATCACATCTGGCTCTCGATCGGCTCGCTCGCCGTGCTCGGCGAGGATGGCAAGGTCGCGAACCGCAGCTACGTGATCGACCGCGAAGGGGTGGTCCGCGCCCGCTACGACAAGATCCATTTGTTCGACGTGGACCTGCCGACGGGCGAGAGCTGGCGTGAGTCGAATGTTTATTCGCCGGGCAAGGGCGTGGTGCTGGTCAACGGTACGCCCGTCGGGAAGCTCGGACTCACGATCTGCTATGACCTGCGCTTCCCGATGCTGTTTGCACGGATCGCCGAAGCGAATGCCGATGTGATCTCCGTACCGGCGGCCTTTACGGTTCCGACGGGGCGCGCGCACTGGCACGTGCTGCTTCGGGCGCGCGCGATCGAGGCGGGGCTTTTCGTCGTCGCCGCGGCGCAGGTCGGCCATCACGAGGACGGCCGCAATACGTTCGGCCACTCGCTCGTCATCGACCCGTGGGGCGAGATCCTGCTCGACATGGGCGAGGAGACGGGGGTCGGTTTTGCCGACATCGACCTGAAGCGCATTTCCGACGTGCGCTCGCGCATACCCGCGCTTAACCACCGCAGGCCTATCCCGGAGGCGGTGACGATATGATCGTGTTCGATCTTCAGTGCGAAGCGGGCTGCGACGCGTTCGAAGCCTGGTTCCGGTCGAGCGCCGACTATGACGAGCAGCGCGCGGACGGGCTGGTCGAGTGTCCGATGTGCCGGTCGACCAACATCGCGAAAGCTCCGATGGCACCGCGCGTGCCGCGGAAAGCGTCAGCGAGTCCGCTGGCCAAGCTCGCCGCAGCCCAGGCCGAGATGCTCAAGAACTCGCGCTGGGTCGGCGACGAGTTCACCGACAAGGCGCGCGCCATGCACGTCGGCGAGATCGAGCCGGAGCAGGTCCACGGCAACGCCACGCTCGAACAGGCCAAGGCACTGGTCGAGGAGGGCGTCCCCGTGGCCCCGCTGCCGCTCCCGGTCACTCCACCGAACCAGGTGAATTGATCGGCGGACGCCAAATCCCTATTCGTTGCCCCGCCGACCCCGTAGCTCAGCAGGATAGAGCATCAGATTCCTAATCTGAGGGCCACAGGTTCGAATCCTGTCGGGGTCGCCAACTTTCGAAGGCGCGAGGGCGATGGCCAGCAAGCAGCAGACCAGCGGATCACAGCGGGGGACGATGCACCGTTTGTTCGTCGAGCACCCAAGCTCGCTCGGGATGACGTGGGCGAGTCACGGCATCGGCGCGGTGAAGATCGGCGCCGAGCTGATCGGCGCCGGATGCGCCGCAATGGTCCACGCCGCAGTCCCTGGGTGCTTCACCGAAACCGCGGGCAAGACCGTCGCGCGCATCTACGATCATATCCAGAGCCGCAAGGCCGCGGCGCCGGAACCGGAGAATTGGCCTGACTACGAAATCTGACCGCCAGGCGGAGGTAGCGATCGTCGGCGGCGGCGCGTCGGGAACGATCCTGGCGGCCCAGCTCGCACGGCGCGGCATCGCGTCGCTCCTGATCGACGGGAGCGGGCGGATCGGCAAGGGGGTCGCTTATTCGACCACGGAGCCCGCGCACCTGCTGAACGTCCGCGCGGAGGGCATGAGCGCATGGGCCGGCGAGCCGGACCATTTCGCCAGGCGCTTTGAGACCGAGGGCGGCCATAAGCGCGGATTTGCCGAACGCCGCTTCTTCGCCCGCTACCTTGGACAAATCCTCGACGAGGCGGTCGCGAGCGGCGCGGCCCGGACAGTTGCTGCAACGGCGATCTCTGCTGGACGGGAAAATGAAGGCTGGCGCGTCGAGCTCGACAACGGCGAGACCGTCCGGGCAAGCGGGCTCGTCCTTGCCATCGGCAACCAGGAGCCGGAAGCGCTTCGCGCGTTCCCTGGCACGCGGCGTTTCATCAGCAATCCCTGGGGGGAGCAGGCGAGGGCGGCAGTGGCGGAGCTCGCGCGGACAGGCGAAGCGGCTCTGCTGGTCGGGACGGGCCTCACCATGGTCGACCTGGTTCTCTCGTTGAATGCCGCCGGCTACCGAGGGCAGATCTTCGCATTGTCCAGGCGCGGGCTGGCTCCGCGTGCTCACGCCGACTTCGATGCTGCGCCCGTCGCGCAGGACGAGGTCCCGAGCGGCAGCCTCGGCCAACTCTGGCGCTGGTTGCGGCTCCGGAGCGCGCAAGTCGGCTGGCGGGCGGCCGTGGACAGCCTCAGGCCTTACAGCCATGCTTTGTGGCAAAGCTTCGACGTTGAGCAGCAGCGTCGGTTCCTTAGGCATGCACGGCCATGGTGGGACGTCCATCGCCACCGGATTGCGCCCGAGGTCGCGGACACCATCATGTGGCTCATCGCCGAGGGACGGCTGGAGATTGCAGCCGGTTGGATCCTCTCCGCGCGCGACATGGGCGACGGCCTGCAGGTGGAAATACGCCGACGCGGTGCAACTGAATCGCGCCTGATGGGCTTTGCCTACGCCTTCAATTGCACGGGTCCGCTTCATGCCATTTCGCATACGAAAGACCCGCTCCTGCGCAGTCTGTTCGATGCGCGAGCAATCCGTCCCGACCAGCTCGGCATCGGTCTCGATGTCGACCAGCGCTCGCGCGCGGCGGGCGGGGAACGTTTGTGGGCGTTGGGCCCTCTAACCAAGGGCCGCTATTGGGAGATCATTGCAGTGCCCGATATTCGCGAGCAGGCGGCTGCCGTCGCCGAGGATATCGAGCGGGAGCTGAAGAGTGAATCCACCGTTTGATCATGGCGAGCCGGAGGACGGCGACCTCGTCGAGCAGGAGAATGGGTCGGAGATTCCTTCCGATGTGAAGGAAGCGGTCCGGACTCTGATCCGCTGGGCGGGCGACGATCCGGACCGTGAAGGCTTGCTCGACACGCCGCGGCGCGTCGCCTGCGCGTGGCGGGAATATGCTCGCGGCTACGCCGAAGACCCCGCGGTTCACCTCAGCCGAACGTTCGAGGAGGTCGGCGGCTATGACGAGATCGTGCTCCTGAAGGACATCCCGTTCCAGTCGCATTGCGAGCACCACATGGCGCCGATCATCGGCAAGGCGTCGATCGCCTATCTACCCAAGGACAAGGTCGTCGGCATCAGCAAGCTCGCCCGCGTGCTCCATGGCTTCGCGCGGCGGCTGCAGGTGCAGGAGCGGCTGACCGCCCAGGTCGCTGACACCATCTGGCAGCATCTCCAGCCCAAGGCGGTTGCCGTGGTCATCGAGGCGAGCCACGCCTGCATGACCGCCCGCGGCGTCAGCACGCCGGGAGTGATGATGACCACCAGCCGGATGATGGGCACGTTCCGCGAGGACGAGCGAAGCCGCCGCGAGGTGCTCGCCCTGATGGGCTATTGATCTGACTTGCTGATGCAACCGGGGCGGCTCCGCTGGCCGTGAGAACCGCCCCGTGCCCCACCCCGGATGCCGAGGTGGCGAAAGGTCAGCTGTGCGCTTGTCCTTCGAAGGCGTGCTTCAACTGGCTGATCTGGTCGTGGCCGGCTTTCACCGACTGATAGCAGCGCTCGACGATGTCGTGGCTTTCTCCGTGCAAGGTGCCGCTCTGGAGCGCCGTCTGGAACTTCTCCTTGAGATAGTCCTCGCCGCGCTCGACCTCGTTGATGATCGCTTTTTCGTCGCGTCCGGTGACCGCCGCCTTGAGGTCCTCGAACCGCTGATGCGCCTTGCCAAGGAACGAGCCGCCGTCTTCGGGATCGCCGCCGAGCCGCCGCACTTCGCCGCGAAGTTCTTCGACGACGCGCTGGCGCTCGTCCGCGCGGCTGCGGAACATTTCGCGCAGACGCTCATCGTGGATGTTCTGCGCGGAATCTTCGTATCCTGTGATGCTGTCGATCGTGGTGGCGATCAGGGTGTTCAGCGTGCTGATTGCTTCACTATGTTCGGCCATGCGTAGTTCTCCCGCGATGTGAGGATGGTTCGGTGGAGTAACGCGCGAGCGGGCGAGCCGATGCGTTCGACTGCCGTATTTTTAATGGGCTTTGACCCGCAATTGCTGTCACTCTGCCGCGCTGCAGCGACGACAAGGGGGCGAGTCGCATGGCACTCACTCGACGCAGTCTGCTCGAACAGGTTGGCGCGATCGGCGGCGCGGGCGCGGCTTATCTCGCCATGGAGGCGCTGGGCCTGGCAATTCCCACTCCCGCAGGAGCGGAGAATTTCAAGCTTCCGAAATCGAGCGGCGGCGGCCGGTCGGTCGTGATCCTCGGCGCCGGGATTGCCGGCCTTGTTTCAGCCTATGAGCTCGGCCGCGCGGGCTACCGCGTGACGGTACTCGAAGCGCGCGACCGGATCGGCGGGCGGTCCTGGACCATTCGCGGCGGCGACAAGATCGTGCAGACCGGCCGTCCCGACCAGCGCGCGACGTTCGATCCCGGCCTTTATTTCAATGCCGGGCCGGCGCGGATCCCGTCCACGCACCGAGCGATCCTCGGCTACGCCCGCCGCTTCGGCGTGCCGCTCGAGACCTTCGTCAACGTCAACCGCAATGCGGGGTGGGACTTCGGCGGCAAGGTCCAGCCCGAGCGGCGGATGGTCAACGACATGCGCGGCCATCTTGGCGAGCTGCTCGCCAAGGCAATCGACCAGCATGCGCTCGACCAGCAAGTGCCCAAGGGCGAGCTCGAGTTGATCCGCCAGTTTCTCGTCGCTTACGCGCAACTCGACCCGAAAGGGAAATACTCGCCCGGCGGCTCATCCGGCTATTCGGTCGAAGGCGGCGGCTACGCTCAGGCTCCGAAGGGACTCCCTCCGCTGACCTTCGACGAGCTCGCGCCGGGCTCCATCGGCGGCCGCGGAAGCATCGTGCTGCCGTACATCTTCGAGCACATCTGGGACATGCAGGCGACCATGCTCCAGCCGGTCGGCGGAATGGATCGGATCGCTTATGCTCTGTACCAGCAGGTGAAGCCGACGGTGCGCCTGAGCGCCCCCGTCAAGGCGATCCGCCGCACCGGCCAGCGCGTCCGCATCGAGCACGGGACGCAGATGACCGAAGCGGACTTTTGCATCTGCACGCTGCCGATGCCGGTGCTTGCGCGCGTCGACAGCGATTTCTCACCAGAGAAGAAAGCGGCGCTCGCGAGCACGCCTTATCTGCATAGCGTGAAGCTCGCGTTCGAGGCGCCCCGCTTCTGGGAGACGGACGATTACATCTTCGGCGGCCTCGCCTGGACCGACCGGCTCAACGAGAATGTGATCTATCCGTCGGACCGGTACGGCGCGGCGAAAGGCGTGATCGTCGGCTCTTATTGCGCCGGCTGGATGCGGCAGGGGAATCCCGATGCGTTCGCCGCGCTTTCGCACGAAGAACGCATTCGGATCAGCCGTGAGTCGATCGAGGCGTTGCACCCGGGCCGCTCGCACCTCCTCGGAAAGCCCGTGACCGTGGCCTGGGGACTGACTCCTTATTCCGAGGGCGTGGGGGCGATGTGGCCGGGCGGTCCCGGAAGCTTCCAGGCACGTCCGCCGGCCTATGCCGAGCTGCTGCGGCCCGAGGGGCCAATCGTCTTTGCCGGGGAGCACCTAAGCTATCAGCCGACGTGGCAGGAAGGCGCGGCGCTTTCGGCCCACGAGGCGCTGAAACTGCTGTCGAGCATGGCGAGCGAGAAGGCGGCTTCTGCGGCCTAGCTCGTCGCTACGCACCGGCGCCGGGCAGGTGCGCCGCGACGCTTGCCCAAGGCAGGTTGAACCAGAAGACAGCGAGCGGAATGGCGACGCTGATCGCCCCCATGCTGAACCCGAGTTTTGTCGCCGGGTGGACGTGACCGAGAAGCTTCCGGTCGTGCACGAACATCGGGATGAACAGCGCCAGGCCAAGCAGGAACACGAACGTGAATCCGATGGTGGTCGGCGGAGCAATGGGCAGCCGGCCGATCGCCGGCCCCATCACCACCAGGATAGCGGCGCTGAGCATCGAACGCTTGTGCCAGGCTGGATCGCGGCGCTTCGACCAGCCGTTCCACACCATGACCGCAAACGGGACGATCACGGCGAGCGGAACGATGGTCCAGGTCAGCGGATCGGTAAACGGTGGCTGATTGGCGCGCGCGACCTGCCACACTCCGGTGAGATACATCACGGGGATCATCAGGATGGCGAGGACCACCGTCATCTTGCCGAGACGCATGTGGATCTGGTGCTTGCGCGCGGAGATCAGCTGCGTCTGCGCGACAACGGCTGCCATCCACAAAGTGAATATGGAGCCGTGGAGGATGACCGTCGGCGGCAGCGTTGGGTTCGGCCGCGGATAGGAGGGAACGATCCCCCTGAAATAGAAGCTGGGCCCGAAGCCGAGTAGCACCAGAAGGACGAGGAACAGCGCCATCCGCGTGTAGAATTTGCGCTCGGATGCTTTGCGTTCGGCCGGCGCAGCGGCGATCGTAGCCATGATTACCCCCCAAGTAACTGGCCGTTGAGAGTCGGACATTGGTCGAAAATCAAACGCCGATCAACGAGATTACGCAGACGCTGGCGAAACTTGCCGGTCATCAATAAAAGCCGTCCAATTCTAGCAAGGGGGTTTCGATGCGTCGTCCAAAAGCCATTGCTCTCGCGCTGCTGCTCGCCTCTTCGCCGCTCGCGGCCACGCCGGTTGCGGCTGCCCCTGTAACGATCGCTGCTGCAGTCGCTTCGCCGTCGCGCACGCCGGACAACGTCAAGCTCGACGAGGGCCGCAAGCCCGCACAGGTGCTGAGCTTCCTCGGCCTCAAGTCGGGCATGAACGCGATCGATCTGTTTGGCGGCAACAAATATTGGTCGGAGATCATCGCTCCGGTGGTCGGACCCAAGGGTCACGTCCTCGTCTGGGAGCCGACGCAATTCTACCGGCCGAACACGAAAACGGCGTTCGAAGCGTTCGCGGCCAAGACTCCCAACGTCACGATCGCCGTCAGTCCATTCGAGGCGCCCGACCTCCCCAGGAATTATGCCGACTTCGTGATCCTCAATGACAATTATCACGACACCTACTGGCAGAACGAGAAGTTCGGCATTCCCAGGATGGATCCGAACGCTTTCCTGAAGGCGGTCTATGCGTCGATGAAGCCCGGCGCTGTGATCGGGGTCATCGACCACATCGCCAAGCCGAACAGCGACACCCGCGCCACCGTCGACAAGTACCACCGAATCGATCCGAACGTGGTCAAGGCCGACTTCAAGCGGGCAGGGTTCGTGTTCGTCGGAAACAGCGACATCCTGCGCAACCCGGCCGACACGCACGAGGTCGAGGTCCACGAGCCGAGCATCAAGGGCAAGACGGACCGCTTCGTCTTCAAGTTCAAGAAGCCGCGTTGAGCGACCAAGGTTCGAAGGCCGGCGCGCCGATGAGGGGGCGCGGCGGAGGCTTTCGCGCTTATTGGGCGCTTGCAGCGCTGCTTATCGGCCTGGCTCTCGGCGCGACGGCTGGAGGCTGGCCTGAACACCTGCGCTCTGGAGCGCTCGGTGTCGCGGGTTTCGTCGGGACGCTGTGGCTCAACGCCCTCAAGATGACAGTCATTCCGCTCGTCGTCGCGCTGCTCGTTGTCGGAATCGCCAAGAGCCGCGAAGCCGCGCTCGGCGGCCGGATCGCCGGGCGTTCGGTGCTGTGGATCGTGATCATCTGCACCGTCTCGGCGGTGTTCGGGGCGATTATGACTGTGGTCCTCACCCGGGCCTTCCCGCTCGCAAGAGGTACCGCCCACGCGCTGCAGGGCGCGCTTGCAGGCGTCGAACAGAAGAGCAGCGGTCCGCTTCCCGGCATTGCAGACTTCTTCAAGGGCGTGATCCCGGACAACGTATTTTCCGCGGCGACCAACGGCGACATTCTCCCGCTGGTCGTCTTCTCTTTGTTGTTCGCTCTCGCGCTCGGCGCGATCAGCGAGGCGGGCCGCGCCTCCATGGTTACATTCT
>Ga0070739_10008131_pt1 | contig 10860 bp, 15 predicted proteins | sample Coa_R1_7_FD_66445 | JGI IMG/M metagenome (GOLD analysis project Ga0070739, IMG submission 66445) | Surface soil microbial communities from Centralia Pennsylvania, which are recovering from an underground coalmine fire - Coalmine... | ecosystem: Environmental > Terrestrial > Soil > Unclassified ...
GCGCAAACGGGCCGAGGCAAAGGCTTGAGCTGTGTGCCGGGAAACTGGCACGCACAGTTCTTAGGGGGCGGGACGGCAGCAATGCCGTCCTGCTACCCGATCAAACATTAGAGACAAAAGCCCGCTTTATTAACCAAATTATGTCAGGCAAGAGCGGCGTCCGCCAGGCCGATGACATCGGCGGCCAGGAATTGAGCTTCGCCGAAGTAAAAGCGATTGCATCCGGCAATCCCGCCGTACTGGTGCTGGCCGAAACCGATGCCGAAATTCAGCGGCTTTCGATCCTGCGCAAGAACCACCATGACGAGCAGTTTATCATCCGCCGCCGCCTGCGCGACCTGCCCGACGACATCAAGCGGATGCACAAGCGATCCGAAGGTCTGAAAAAGGACATCGCTACCCTGAAGGCAAACCCCGATCACGCTGTCACGCTTGGCGGAAGAACGCTCTACGGCGACGAAGCAGTAATCACCCTAAGCGACCGGCTGGATACGCTGCCCCTGAGCGTTTCCGAAAGTCGGTACATTGACCTCGGAACCTATCGCGGACTGAAGTTCGGTGTAGTTCTGCATCCCCTGTCTCATCCCGATCTCTACCTGCAAGGCGATGCTGTCAGGCACGCCGACATCCGCCGCGACGCAAGGGGACTGGCGGTACTCAATGCCTTAAACCGGCTGGCCAGGGGATACCAGGAAGCGGCGGAATCGACCCGGCAGGAGCTGGTGCTCGCCGAATCGCAGCTTACGGATTTTCAAAGCCGGCAAGGAGCGGCCTTTGCCCATGAATCCTATCTGAAAGAGTTAACGGCATTGCGCGAGCAACTCCGCGTTGCGCTGTCAGGCACCGAAGCCAAGGAAGGTGAATGGGCCGCCGATATTGCCGGGCGGATCAAGGCATTACGGAGCCAGAATAGCGTGGAGCCAGCGCCGGAGCGCAGAGCCAAGACGATTGCGGCTGAGGAGCCGGTGACGACGAGGATTTTGCGGAGGGGCGAAGCCAGTGGAGAGCATGAGGAAGAAACGGATGGGAAATGGCAGCAGCGGGTTGGCGAGAGCAACGGCTGGAGAAGATAAGCCCATCAACGCTTTCTTTCCCCCGATTTTCCTTTGACAACGCGATCTCGCCAGCTTTGTTCCTCGAAGTAGGGATCAGAATCAGGATCGAGAAGAACAGGTACTTCCACGCACGTCATTCCTGCCTGATCCGCCAACGCCACAATCTGAAGCTCCGCTCCCTTTTTCCGCAGATAGGACATGCACTCATCGACAGAACCGGCGAAATACTTATTGGCCGTGGAGCGCAAGCCGCGTTTTCCCAGTTCCTTCATCCATTGGCGGCCATAACGCCTGACGGTTTCCCTGCCACCTTTGCTGCCCGCTTCCTGTTTCGACATGCCCATGTCGCACTGTAGCGGCCTCCGATGTGTGGCGCAAGAAATAGCTCAGACAGCGGCCGCATCCCTCGGCTCGAAGCCGGTCAGGATTGCGAAGCGCTAGCGGGGGGCAAGGCGTCACCGAGAGATACCACTTCCCCGACGCGAATGGATGTGCCTATAGTAACCCATGCTCTGCGTTAGACAGATGAATCTTCTGGACGGTATTAAGGAACGGCTTAAGCGGCGACTTCCGCACAATCATGTGCTGCGACGCCTCATTCGTTTTGTGCGTGGCAGAAAGATCCGGCCATTACTCAATGCGTATGCTGCTGCGATGGCTGATGATAATCCACTCAAAAAGTGCGGCATGAGCCTGATAGGAGACTGCTCCGCCAATCCTACCGAGTTTTTCAATTACTACGATGCGTTTGCCTATTGGGAAGCGGAGAAATTGAAAAACATCAGCGACAGTCTGGACATCCTCGACATCGGGAATAAAAAAGCAATCAACGCCATACTTTCTGTGCAGCACAATATCACCTCGATAGTATTGGCGGATTGCAAAGATAGTATTTCAAAAGTGCGCTATCTGATACACGATGTTTCTAATCCTCTTCCATTACAAGATAGCTCGTTTGATGTATTCACTTCTGCGGCAACCCTTCATCTTATTGGGCTGGCGCGATATGGTGACAGACTCAATCCCAACGCGCTGCCAGATTTGATAAAAGAACTCGACAGGGTAATGAGGCCGCAATCCGATTTGATTATTGCCACCCCGCTCGGCAATAAAAACCACCTGTCCTTTAATAACGGCTGGGTGTTTACGCTGGATACACTCAATGTACTTTTTAGCAAATGGCGACTGGCGGATTGCTTAATTGATAATGCCTCTGTGCCTGGTGCCCACTATGTTGAACGATTCACCAAAAGCATCGATACCTTAGATCATTTATTAGAGGGCGAGTCTCGGGTCGTTTTTTTGCATTTCCAAAAACCAGCGCCTAAATAAGAATCATTCGTGCCGTATCCCGCTCCGTCAGCATTCCGGTTTCTCACTGACAGTTGGCCGGTTCATAGTCAGGCGCTTTCTCCCCCGCCCAGCTTGTCATAGGGCGACAAGCGGTCCTTGCGCAAAAGCCGGTGCCATCTGGCTCACCCACTCCCGCAGTTTTTCCTGAGAGACGAACGCCGCCACGTCGATACGGTCTACTGTCGGCTCCCCCTCCCCGCCCCGCCGCAACTCGTCTTCGTCCATTTCCCTCACCCACACGATGCGATGCCGCTGCAAACCCCTATCGGTCAAATTAACGGAGGCGCCGCCGACCTGCGCGTCCAGATTGCTGCCGCGAATTAGCACCAGCAGCACCGCGTCGCCGGTAAACTTCACCAGCACCCCGACCGATGGGTTATACTCCCACGGTCCCAGCCACGTATAGGGCAGGCAAATACTGTTACCACTGCGGAAGCAAAAGCGCACGGCCAGGGCACGGTCCTGTACCCCGCGCAGGAAGCCAAACGCCTTACACGATGCTTCCTCGCTCTCTGGCTCCCTGCTCCTTTGTCTCGTCGTCGTCTCGGCGAAAAACGAATCGGCTTGCGAATCCCCATGTAGGGGAAACGGTCTTCTATCGTTCATAATTCAATCTCCCGTGGGACACCGACTGCTGCTGTGCTGCTGGCCGCCGTTCATGCGTCCGGTCAAACTCAGCCATCCTCCGCATGAAAGCAAGGTGAATGCCAAGTCGCTGAGGCAGCGGCGAATTCTCCCGCCCGCGACTGGCGAACAGTTCGGTCGCTGACTGACGCTTCTCCTGCCTCTGGATGGCTTCGCGCAGCGCATCATTGGAATCAGTAAGCACGGCCACTTCCTCACGCACCCTGGATACCGGCACATAGAATCCTTCCTGCCGCGTGGCGACCAGTGACGGCGTGCCATACACAGCGATGGCCCGCTTAGCCGTCGCGCCCTGCCATCCCTGGCCGGTACGCACATAATCCTGGCCCAGCCCTCCCCAATCCTTGTCCACCACCCAGCCGTTGTTCAGTACCGGATCGTTCTCAGCCGTAAAGCCGGCGATGCGGTAACGCTGCCCGGCCCGGAGGCGATGCTTGCCGTCTTTGGTCTGCCCGCCCATCGTGGTCCTGACCCGCTCGCCGGCCGCCATCACTTGGGTGTCTTCACGATAGGCGCCGTAACGATCCAGTATCACATCGCCCCCGCCGTGTTTCCTGGCGTCCGCAATCTGCGCCGGCGACCAGTTGAGATTGACCAGCCGCCGCACGGTGCGATCCTCGCCGGTCAATTCTCCCCTCTCCCGCAACCCTTGCCTGATCTTCGCTGCGATTTCATTGGCTTGCGCCCAGGTGGGCGAAATCACAGGCACGTTCTCACCTTTTGCCGACCATTCCAGGTAAAGCTCGGCCGCTTTTTGCGTCAGCTCCGCCAGCGGCAGCTCATGCACCATGCCCAATTGCTTCAGCGTATCGTGCCCGTCCAGCACCTTGCCGTCGCGTATGGCTTCCATCGCCTCCTTAAGCCGGCCTTGCTGCCGCATCGTCTTCTGCATGGTGATCGGCACGATGCTCGAATAGCGATTGAGCAGTTCCAGCGTGTGACCGCCGACCGGCGATTTGTATTGCTTGCTATCGCCCACGAAGTCGAGGCGGCAGCCATGCGCCTCGGCGTATCGGCACAGCCGGTAGGCATCGCCCTGGGAGAGCATGGACGCTTCATCGAGAATGATCCTGCTTCCCGCCGCCTTGCGCTGCGCGTCCTGAGACGCCAGAAAACTAGCCAGCGTCATGGCCGGCAGACCTTTTTCTTTAAGTTCGTCCACCGCCGTATGCGTCGTTCCGAGCCAGGTGGTGCGGACGTGATGCCGGGCAAGAATGCCACCGTAATGCTCAAGCATCGTTGTCTTGCCGGTGCCCTGCCCGGCATCGACAATGTTGAGCCTGTCCCGGCTGCTGACCAAGGCACGAATCGCCGTTGACTGCTCATCCGTCAACGCAATCGCCTTATGGCCGGCTTTTGCCGGTCCCAGCAGCTTGCCCACATCCATCGGCTCCGGCACGACCGGCCGTTTTTTGCCCCTGCCATCGCGGGCGAAGCGAATCAGGAACGCTTCCTGATCGCGGATGCCCTCGGTCGTCGCCAAGCCGTCAATGACATGGACGCCCTGCCGCTTCAATTCTTTTTTCAGACCGTCAAGCGTCACCGATCCGACGCCGTAGCGCAGCCCCTCGGCAGCAGCTTTTTTTCCGCGACGACCGGCTTCTGATAAAACAAATGCCCGATGGCATACTCTGCCGCCTCAGCATCGGTGACGACTCGTCCCTTTTTTCCCTTGGCGCTGCGGAGGATGGCCCGATCAGCGCGCGATAGCTGCCGCTCCCAGAAACTCCAAAGCTCCTCGCGGCTCACATCCTTTTGCTTATGCTTGCGGGTGAGCCGGCCCAGTTCCGCCTGCAAGCGCCGCAGCCGTTCGGGATCGGTGATGCCCTCTTGCTCGGCGATGCGTTCCTTGGCCTCCATGATCGTCTGTCGCCGGGGAGAATTGCGGTCGATCAAATCACGAGGAATGCCGGCGATACCAAAACCGACGATGCCCGTTTCCGGCTCACGGGTGATGCCGTAGCCAAGCTCCCGCACGCGGCGGGCCAGCTCATTATGAAAGAGCGGCATCCAGAAATCGGCATTTTCCTTAACCTTGCCGATTTGCAAGGCGGTGATGCGATCCGCCTCTTGGTCTTTGGTCAGGTTGAACACCGTATGATGCCGGTGAATCTGAATGACCGGCATGTGCGTTCTGTCATCCGGCCGCGAATCGAATTGCAGCCAACCGGCATAGCCCCAGTTTCCCGTCTTGCGGTCATGGTCCGCCCCGCCGGCGCGCACTCTGGTAGCGGCGTCGGGTTCCATCTGATCCATGATCCAGTCGCATGTTTCCACGAACGCCTTGAGCAGCCGGTCATCCTTGGTTTCGAGATAAAGCAGGCTGAAAGGCTTCGGAGCCGAGATGGTAATGTCGTTGGCGGAGCGGCGGTTTTCGTTTCGCCGCAGTACCAGGTCTTCGCCGGTGATCGGATGATAGCCTTCGGCCAGGCGGTCGAATTGCTCCTTCTGCACTTCCCCTGTCAGGCCGAACTCCTTGGCGAGTTTGCCCCCCAGACGCCGGGCGGGTTATTACTGTCGATGTAATAATCGTGCCCGCCTTCATGGAAATACTCCTGAACTGCACCAGCCGTCATCGCTTTGGAGATGTAGAGCATGTTCCATTCTTCGGTCGTTTCCCATAAAATCAAGCCCTTGCAAGAAAAACACCAATTATTTACCCCGATTGTCGCAATTCGCTCATCGACATTGCCGGTTATCCCCTACCATCGGTCCCAATACGTCCTGCAGGCCTCGAACATGCGGGCGATGCAGCCTTGTCAGCCCGAGCTTGCGGCCCTCCGTGCTTCTGAGCAACGTAACCCGCCCCTCGCTGCAACCATCCGGCCACCCGCCCCCCCGTGCTTCCCGCACCCCATTCCTCCTGCCACTGTCCGCTTCAGTCCTGCCGTGTACGCCGGAAGCCTTTCGCCGATGCGTTGCCGCAGGCCACCGATGCGTTCGGTGCAGCCGGTTACTTGCCAGATTCTCTTTTCACACTCTTCAGACCCACAAGGGCCGATTCGTCACGCTGAATCAGCAGCCCATTCGGTCAACCTGCCAAGGCCGTTTCCACTTTGTGGAGCCTCGGCCTTTCGGTTGCCCGAACAAGCTCCCAGCCGATTCGGGCGCGGTGACATCGGCCCCACGGTGGGGCTGAATTAACAGAGAAAGGAGAACACTATGTCAAACACACCAGCTCACAAGCTTCAGGACGGTGCCTTACGGGTAACGATCTGGAGGAACACCAGCGACAAAGGCACGTTTTACACGGCCACGCCCAGCCGTGGTTACAAAAGCGGCGATGATGCCTGGAAGGAGACGGATTCGCTGAATAACGATGACATCCTTGCGATGGCTGAGCTGCTCCGTGAAGCCTACGCATGGATCAGCAACCAGCGCCGAGCCGACGCCAAAGCCCGCAAAGAGCAGGCAGCAGCCGCTTGAGGATTAACCGGGGCGGGGCCATGACGGCTCCGCCCTTTATGAACAAGAGAAAGGATTCTTATGGGTTTAGATATGTATTTACAGGGTGAAGCGTTTTACACTTACGATCATCCCAACCGCAAAGCACAGCCATTTGAAATCGCGGAAACAATTTATCAGCTAGGGTATTGGCGCAAGCACCCCAACCTGCACGGCTTCATCGTCGAGACGTTTGCGGACGGCGTTGATGAATGCCAGAAAATCGAACTCTCTACCGATCATCTGCAAAGCATCATAAAGGCTGTGGAAGAAGAAACCCTGCCACACACCGAAGGTTTTTTCTTCGGTGCCAGCGCCACCGATCCAGAGAAATACGTGGAGAGATACGGTTGCACGATCGAGGAGGCAAACGCTGAAAAAGATCAGGAGAAACAAAGGGACTTGCACATTCTGCGTTCCGCCATCGCATGGCTTGAGGCCGAAGAGGCCGGCGTCTGGAGAGCCGTTACCTACCGTGCGAGCTGGTAGTCAACCGGGGCGTCTCAGCGACGGGACGCCCCAAAACGAAAGGAAATCCAATCATGATACCGCAACCCTACCGAGACAATTTCAACACCTTGCAACGGGCGTTCGACGCCGGCCATGCCTGTCTGCTCGAATGCCAGGAGCAGGTGACGGGCAAACCCGTCTACGTCCTCTGCGCCGTCAACCGCCGGGGCGAGGAGTTTGAGTTGGTGCCCTTCGCCCAGCTCTTCGACGATAACCCCTATGAGCGGCTCGCGCCGCCCATATCAGACGACGAAGAGCCGCAAGCACTCAACTGGCAGCATCCCTCCCCAACGCCAAAGGAATGACGCTCCACCATTCACAGCAATCATCAACAGAAAGGATGTTAACTATGACCAACGACAACTACTTCATCGGCACATCCGGCCGGCGTTATCGCTTCGCCGACCTTGCCACGCTGGTGCGCGACAAAGCCCCGGAAACCCTAGGCAAGCACATCTTCGTTCAACTGGAAGCGATAGGGCTGCTGGAAGAGATGCGAGGCGGCATCACTCCCTGCTGCCTGCCCTTCACCTTTGCCGGCGAGACGCAACCCACCCGCAAGCAACTGACCAGCAGCGCTATGTTCCATACGCCCGGACTATTTCGTGCCTTGCAGAACGATTACCGCATTAAAGGCAAAACGCGCCGCTGCGCCATCAAAATCCTCAGCGATGGCTATCGGCTATCGCCGGAGGAGGCCCGAGGCTTATTGAGCGGCTGCATCCCGGTGGAGATCGACGAAGCCGCCGGCACCATCACCTATGAAGCGTGACAACCATCAACCCATGACCTTGAACGTGTCCCTCCACCCGGCAGACAGCAGCCCCTCCCCTCGCCGCGATGCCGGGCCGGCCACCACTGCGTCATGTATGTCAAACTTTGACAAATCCGACCAACTGCGCTAGGATCGCAATATGACCCTGAACGTGTCTCTAACTCCTCACCTCGAAGCCTTCATCCACGAAACCCTCACGTCCGGCCGTTACCAGTCTGCCAGCGAGGTGGTTCGCACGGCACTACGCCTCCTGGAGGAGCGCGAGCAGGAACGCGCCGTCCGGATCGAGCGGTTGCGGCAGGAAATCCAGAAAGGATTGGCCAGCGGCGCCGCCACCCCGCTCGACATGGAGGAGATCAAGCGCCTTGGCCGCGACAGTCTCCCACCTTCATGAGCCGGGTTCTTAAACTACCCCAAGCCCAGGAAGACTTGCTCGACATCTGGGTACGCATTGCCGCCGACAGCCCCTTCCACGCCGACCGCTTTCTTGACCTCATCTCCAACAAGATGCACCTTCTTGCCGACGCACCGGGCATAGGGCGTTCGTGTGCCGAGCTATCTCCCGGCCTCCGCGCCTTGCCTGTCGGCAATTACGTCATCTTCTACCGCCAGGTCGGCATCGCCATCGAAATCGTCCGCGTCCTGCATGGCGCCCGCGACATCGAGGCTCTCTTCGATGAAGACGATGCCGGCACCGGCTCGCCCTCATAGCGTTCGGAATAATAACGAAGTTGCCCGGAACAAAGCGAAAATCCTTGCGCCTTAAAGGACGCTCGTAGTAATTTGCAGCGCAAACTATTAAAGGAACGCTGCTATGAGCGAAGTGATTGAGTTTCCATTCGGCCCGAATAAACAAAAGAGTATGAAGGCTGCACAGTACACGCGCGATATCCATGAAACCCGGCACCAGCCTTACGGGCAAAAATTTGCAGGCTTCCATGCACTATGCGAGGAAGCAACAACCGGCGCGTTCGACATGGTGATCGTGGCTTTTCCGGAAGTGCTCGGGGATCATTACGAAGAACTGGTTTCTAATCTCTCTCGCGCGTCGGCGGCAGGATTGCTTGTTGCCATTGCCGGCGTTAGCCCTCCCCGGAATCACTAGCCAGCCGCTGCTCTTCACGGCCATTGCCAAACGACACCGTTGGTCGCGGCAAGCCGCCACCGACTTGCGCTGTTCGCATCATACAATGTCGCAGCATCCTGCGCTGCGCCGCCTTACCCATTTGTGCTCCCTAGGCAACGCTGGACAGGATAGCGGTTCAGCTTCCAGACCTGATGAAACTGTGTTGGCTCTCCAAATCAATTTTTCCTCTCACACCTCTCCCCTTAGCCCTGCTAAGGAAGAATTCAACGATTAAAGTCGGCTGACCAGTCAGTCGCTTAACTGTGTCGCCGCCGACACACATAGGCGGGAAGGCAGCTCGGCTGCTTTCCGCTATACCGCCTCCCTGCTCCACCGCTTCACCGCATTAGCATCTCGCCGCCTTCACACTTAACAATGTTCACTCTTAGCCGCCGAGTCTTGAATGTGTGAAAGCGTAAAAGTATTTAGGCATATTTCCGCCTTACCTCTTTCACGCTTAAACGCTTCGGCGGTTTCACGCTTTCCCGCTTCACCGCCAGGCGGCCTTCATGATTTGCTTGACAGAGCCGCCAAACCGTTTATGTAGAAAGGCGGTTAGGCGGCGAGGCGGTTTTCCGCCTTGCCGGAAAAGTGTGAGCCGTGCCACGAACAGAAAAGGAAAGAGATTGATTATCTCGGTCATCAATCAGAAGGGGGGTGTCGGCAAGACCACGCTGTCAGTCAACCTGGCCGCCGCCCTGGCTGCCCGCAAGTTGCGCGTGCTAGTGGTGGATGCTGATCCACAAGGGTCCGCCCTCGATTGGGTAGCCGCTCGTGGGCAGGAAACTCCCTTCGCGGTCGTCGGCATGAGCAAGCCCATCCTCCACCTGGAGTTGGCCAAGATGGCAAAGGACTTCGACGCCGTGCTCATCGACGGCCCGCCGCGAGTATACGACGTGGCCAAAAGCGCCGTCATGGCCAGCGATGCAGTCCTGATCCCGGTCCTGCCCAGTCAGTTCGATGTGTGGGCGGCCGAAGAGACAGTCAAGCTCTTGCAGGAGTGCGCCGCGTACAAGAAGGACCTCAAGGCGGCCTTTGTCATCAACCGCAAAATCGCCAACACCGCTATCGGCCGCGACGTGGCCAAGGCCCTCAAGCAATACCCGCAGCCGGTGTTCCAGACGGCCGTATGCCAGCGCGTAGTCTTTGCCGAAAGTGCCCACGGCCGCACCGTGCTGGAACTGGACGCGGACAGCATGGCGAGCAAGGAGATCACATCACTTGCCAAGGAGGTGCTGAAGCTGGCGTCATGACGGGCAAGAAAAAGAAGGTGGATTTCAGCGTGCGGCCACGCGCGGTTAAGGAAAACCTGCCGTCCGACGCAGATCAGTGGGTGCGGGGAGGGCAGCCAGCGGATGCCGCGCCGCCGAAGCCACAGCCGGAGACCGGGCCGCAGAAGCGCCTGACTCTGAACCTTCCCGCCGACATCCACACGGCGTTCAAGGGGCGTTGTGTCATCGAAGGCGTCACCATTCAGGACAAAGTCCGCACGCTCATCGAGCATGAACTATCCGCTGGCACAGCGACGAAACCCCTCTGACTACACCGGACAGTTACGGGTTGGGCCGTTTGCTGTGCCGGCTCTTGCAGAAGCCGATAAACGCGGCATCTGGATTTTTCAGCTCCGGCTTGCCGCTTTCAACCCAAAAGTTCCGCCATTGCTGTTCCAGGTAATAAACGTCGTAGCCGGGAGCTACGGTGCGGGCATCATGATACGTTTCCGAGTCAAGCAGCGGAAAGATCGTATCGGGGGAGGGGAGGAGGCGCATGGTATTGCGGTTGACAAACCGCACGTTAGCGCCGTCGAAGGAGACGGCGTAATCCGGGATATGGTGATGCCGCGCGTCCTCATCGCAAATAATGCTGACCAGCCGTCGAAATTCATAATCCTCCGAGGCCGACCCGCATTTTTTTTTGAGTAGTTCCAGCGAGATGATCCATTCGTCTTGCTT
>Ga0070739_10008132_pt1 | contig 10860 bp, 7 predicted proteins | sample Coa_R1_7_FD_66445 | JGI IMG/M metagenome (GOLD analysis project Ga0070739, IMG submission 66445) | Surface soil microbial communities from Centralia Pennsylvania, which are recovering from an underground coalmine fire - Coalmine... | ecosystem: Environmental > Terrestrial > Soil > Unclassified ...
ACCAGGTCCATGATGCGCTTGACGAGCAATTGCGCTTTCCGCGCTTCGCTTACACCGACCACATCGGGATAGATCAGCGGCGGCAAAGCGTGCTTGCCTTTTTGTGAATTGAAATCTTCCGGAAAGGAGTGGAAAGAGAGCTGCAGGGCTTGGAAGTCGTCGCGCGTGAGGGCGCCGGAGAGTGCGGCGACAATTTTTTCTTTAAGGATGCGAATGAGCGGCTCGGACGTTTTGGACTTCAGCTCGGTGAATAGCACTCCCAGAACGGCCCGTCCGCGGCACCAACCGACGATGTCGGTATCGCGAATCGTCCCGGCAATCGGATTGAGAGCCGCTTGTAACACAGGCTCTATGGGGAGGTCCGCGTGATTTTCGTTTCGGTGGACGAGCATCAGGATCAGGGAATCACGCGAACGTTCCGCGCGCTTGCGTTCGTAGCAGAGGCGTTCTTCGAATTCCTGCTCGAGGAGGCACCGGGGACCACCCCGGCGGCGAGTCTTGTACGAAGTGAAGTGTGGAAGAAAAACGTTGTTGAGCATTGGGTCTCGCTCGCAGCCGTTTCTGAGATTTCTCCCGATCAAGCCAGGCTTGCGCGCACGCGTGGCGCCGGGCGAATAGGAACCACGTCGGCGGAATCAATTTCGACCGCCACGGAGCGGCAGAGAAGGGTCACAGAGAGGACAAGGCGCTGTCGTCCCTTGAGGTCCACAAGGATTCCTTCGAGACCGCTCAAAGCACCGGATTCGATGCGCACGCGGTTGCCGACCGTCAAGAAGGGATGCGGCTGGTTCGGCGCTCCGGAGAGAATCAAGGTGTGAATTGCCCGAATCTCGGAATCATCAACAGGCAAAGGAGTGTGTTGGTTGCCCACGATCTGCCGAACACCCGGGGTCTTGAGAATGGGGAGCCGGTCATGGGGATCAAAGCGGCAAAAGACGTAGCCGGGAAACAGAGGAACATCGAGCAGCTTGACTCTGTCCGACCAACGCCGCCGCGTCTTGCACAGAGGCAAGAATGGCATATAGCCTTTGCTTTCGAGATGAAGAGCGACCTCCGCTTCGTAGCGAATACGGACCTGCAAGGCGAACCAAGGATAGGCAACAGGAGAGAGAGTATTGAACTGCGCTTCCGCTTCGAGAGATGGCGTCGGCATGTGAGTTGGTGGAGGCGCCTGATCGCTGAGACAAGCTACCGCCATTCGAGTCCCATTGGTGAGCTCTTCCAAAACTGCGGATGGGAAGTAAGTCCCCGGCTGACGAACACTTGCCCTAAGCTGTATATCAGCTTCCCGGGTTTCACCCCATCAGGTGCTTGCCCTAACCAAAACTGGAACCCGCTGTAGCACCCAGGCGGCTTGAACAAAACTTGTAATCTTCAGTTTTCATTGTGAGTCAGGCAGCGCTGCCGTCCAAAAGCCGCGCAGGAAGCGAACCGTAGTAAGCGCCGTAGGAAGGCGCTTCATCCGCGCGGTTCAGCACGATTCCCAGCAAACCTTTTTGCTGCAATTGCTGGCAGCTCTTCTGGGCGCTTTCGAGATCCGTAAAGGCAGCGCGTACAACGCAGACAATGCCATCGCTCAAATCGGCAAGCAGCATGGAGTCCGCAACGGGGAGCGTGGGAGGCGAATCGATGATCACCCAGTCAAAGAGCGGCGCGATTCTAATAAGAAGCTGTTTGAGGCGGCCATTGGCGAGCAACTCCGCGGGATCCGCAACCTTGGCGCCGCCGGGAATAAAACACAAGTACTCGTCAAAACCCTTTTGCATGATCTTCGACACTTCGGATGTTCCGGCAAGGTAGTCCGAGAGTCCCGGGGAAGAATTGGCGCCGAGGCTTGCGTGAAGATTTGAGCAGCGCAGGTCCGCGTCGAGCAGCAGGACCTTGCAGCCTTTCTGCTTTGCGAGCGCCTGGGCCAGATTGCTGGCCACGAAGGTCTTGCCCTCCGCCACAAGGGCGCTCGTAACCAGAATGGTCTTGAGGGGGGTGCGGTCGCGCACCTGATACAGACGCGAGCGCAAGGTGCGAAATTGCTCGGCAGCGGCCGAGTTCGCGTTCCCTGCAAAGACGCTTCTCGAGGACGTGACTCTCCAAGGGACGGCGGTGCAGGCATCCCAAATATCCTCAAAGCGAAGAAACTGATCCGCGTGCGACCTCACGCCCGCGTCCGATGGCGCGGAAGATTCGAGCGGCAAGGACGAAAAAAGCGCCGGGGCTTCGGCCGGCTCGCTGGTGCGTTGCGGGGCAACGGAGGGCAGGGCGTCCGGCACTGCCGACGGTACTGAAGACTCGACCGGCTGCGACCGCTCTTGCTCGGCGCGTTTGAGCGCCTCATGGATCCTGCTCATATTTTCCTCTCACGAGTCTCCGCGGCGGCGGCATTCAACTTTTCGAACTCCGCCAGCAAGCTATGCAGGTTGTGCACGATGTCGTCCACTCTGCCGGGGAGATGGGGGTGCGCACTCGAAGCGGGCCGGGCACTGGGGTCCACAATATCCAACTCGAAGTCGCGCGCCGCCTGCTCGACAGCGCCCGGCGGGACCGGGCGGACCTGGTCCACATAGGCATTGATCAGGGAATGCTCGCACAGGAGGTTGACGACTCGCGGAATTCCCTTCGAGTACTGGAATATCGCTTCGACGGCCTCTTCGGAAAAAACAGGAGAACCGTTGGCTCCGCTGATGCGAAGGCGCTCCGCGATGTATCCGGCGAGTTCGCGCCGGTCCAGAGGGTGCGTCTTGCAACGGATGGTGATGCGCTGCCGCAGTTGGCGCAGGCGGGGATCGCGCAGCTTTTCGTCAAGCTCGGGTTGGCCGCAAAGGATGATCTGCAGGAGTTTTTCGCTGGCGGTTTCGAAGTTCGTAAGGAGGCGCACTTCTTCAAGGACGGGCAGAGTGAGATTTTGGGCTTCGTCAACGATGAGGACGCTTGTCTTCCGGTCGCGATAACGCTGAAGCAGCCATTGATTCAGCTTCATGAGCAAGTGGCTTTTGTCGCGCGACTGGCAAGGTATGCCGAAGTCCGCCATCATGAAATCGAAGAGCTGGGTTGCGTCGAGCTGGGAATGAAAGACGTAAGCCGTCGCGACACCCTCCTGGTTGAGCCAGTCGAGCAAGCGGTTGAGCAGCGTCGTTTTGCCGGTGCCCACTTCGCCGGTCAGCAGCAAAAAACCCTTGCGGCTGCGAATGCCATAGGCGAGACCAGCGAGAGCCTCGTGGATCTGCGGCGTGAGGTAAAGAAAGCGCGGATCGGGATTCGCGTTAAAGGGACTCTCGCGCAATCCGAAGAAGCTTTTGTACATACGTCTCCTCTAACTTCTCGCGACGGCCTGCGTGTCCGTGAGCGCGGGTTCCTTCTTGTGCGCAGGGCCGTTTCCAAGGGCACTTACCGACGGGATAAGTACAAGGGTTGGAACCTGAAGGAAGGCGTCGATGTCTTTCTCCGTTCGAAGAGTTCGATCGAGCGCCTCCCTAACCAGCGCGATTCCGAGACCGGTGGCGATGCCCGCAGCAAGCCCGCCCAGGACGAAGTAAAGCGGGATCGGGAACGAAGGCGAAGACGGCAAATCGGGCGGATCGAGAACGCGGAAGCGATCCGTATCCGGGCTCTGGCGCAAATTGGCGGCCATCGCGGACTCGCTTCGCTTCTTGAGCAAGTCGTTGTAGAAATCCGCTGCGCTGGCATGATCCCGCGTAAGCACCTTGTACTGCTCTTCCACAGACGGACTCAACTGCAGCCGCGACTGGTAGAGCCTTACTTGGCGCTGAATCTCTTTCTGCTGTGCCGCTTTTTCTTTAACCGACGCCTCGTATTGGTGCACCTGTGCCCGCAACTGGCCGATTTCGGGAGTTTCGATAGAGGCGCGCACATCATCCTTGCCGACAGGAGCTGCGGGAGCCGCGCCGGTTGCCGCAATCTGTTTTTTCAGATCGGCTATGTTGGCTTTGAGCTTGATGACATCTGGATGGTCATCGGTGTATTTCACCTGCGCTTCGGCGAGTTGCGCCTGTAAATCCGTAAGCTGCTTCTCCAGCGTTTCCGGATTCTGCCCGACCTGCGAAGCCTTCCACGCGGCAATCTGCTGCGAAAGCAAGGATTCGGCGAAAGCCTTGTCCTGCTCGGCGCGTCCGAGGGACTGAGTAACGGCGTCCAACTGCGAATTCAGCCCGGCGAGAATGTTCAGGTTAGCCTGCTGATCATCCGGGAGTTCTCCGATGTAGCGGGTCTTGAAAGCAGCCAGCTTCGCGTCTTCAGCGTCGAGATTCCGTTTTGCGTCCTCCAGCTGTTTCGTCAGGAAAGCTGTCGTGTCCTCGGCGCGGGCTTCGCGCAGATGCAGGTTCGATTGCAAGAACATATTCGTCACTGCCGCGCAGATTTTCTGTGCAAGTTGCGGGCTGCCGGCTGAGGCCTTCACCGTAAAGCCCGGAAGGTCGGGACTGTTTGTCTGCGGCATCGGCTTGACGGGACTGATCGCGATTTTTTTCCGCAGACGGTTGGCCAAGGCTTCGGCGGGGACGGTGTTCTGTTCGGATTGATAGAGGCCGAGCGCCCGGATGACAGGCCCCAAGCGGCTGGGGCTGAGCAGCTCTTCCTGAACCGAGGCCAGCCGCTGGCGCAAGTCGCTCGAGTCAATCGACGTGACATAACTCTCGGAAACGTGCGGCTGATCGATCAGAATGACCGTTTGCGATGTGTATTCCTTCGGAAGCAGCAGCGCAATCGCATACGCAAGCGCCGGCGCCGCCACGACGGACAAGATGATTTCCCGCTTCCTTCGGCGGAGAATCGCGACGTAATCTTCCAACGTCAGTTGACGAGCTCCGAGCATGACAGGCCTCTCTCTCCGTTCAGTCAAATGGAATCCGATTGGGACGCCAGACAAATCCGAAGTTGAATACGTTGCCAAGCAGGTTCGAACCGCAGGCCGCAGCCGAGCAAACCGTCGCATCCGATGTTTGGCGGCGAACCGTGTAGCCGAGAAAGACTTCCGAGCTTTCGCCGACCTGCCGGCGGGCCAGAACGCCGCCATAGACGGCATCGAACTTTGCGCCGGCGGGGGCGACGATTTTGGAGGTTGCCACTCCGATAAGATTCGTGTTGCGTCCGTAGCTCGCGCTAAAAGTCAGGGACCAGAGGCGCGATACCTCGCGCTGAACCGCCGCCGAGACTTCCGACGTGACCGCGCCAATGAAGATCCCGCTGCCGCCGGTAATGCCGTGGTTGTAAAACAGGCCGTAGCCCATGCGCTCCGACGTATAGCGCAGCATGGCATCGCCCGCCCAAGAGGTGCGTGTTGTAACGCCTGTGCCGCTGTGAATTGGGCTGGTGTCCGGCCCGCCGCCAACGCGCAAGTCCAGGCGTCTGGTGAGTGTCCGTTCGTATGCAAGTTCAACGACATTGTCTTGAATGCGGTCTGTTGTTCCGTTAAACCACAAGGAATTGAAGCGATAAGCCGCCGCAACACTGTCCCGGCGCGTCAGTTGGTGGCCGATGCCGGTCTGAAAACCGGCAGCATAACTGTCGACGAGTCCGCTCTGGAAAAAGTGCAGGACATCGTAACTGCCAATCGCCGTGGCACTCGTGCGCGCGGTAATTTGGTAATCCACCTGACCAATCAAAGCGTTCGTGAGCCGCGGACCGACAGGAGTGAAGATGCTTTGGCTCGGCCGGAAGGCATTGCGAATCAGGATCGGTCCCAACGAACTCAGACCGGAGAGCTGACCCAGGCCAGCCAAGTCAAAAGGAGATGTACCACCGAGCAACAAGGCGCCCGAACTGTAGCTGAACTCGTCCGCCTCGGCGCCCGCCCAGCGTCCGCGATTCCATCCTTGCGAAACGCTAAAGGCTTGCGTCAACGAGTTCAGCGAACCGCCTGACGCCGAAAAGGTCCCGCCGCCCAGGTAGCCCAGATTGAGTTGCGAGCGCGGCCGGGACTTTTGCAAAACCAGGCTGCCGAGAATCGAGTTGATTTCCGCAAAAGTGTAGTCTTGTGAGTTCGAAACGTTGTAGGCATTGCTGTTGAGCTGGCCGTAGTAACTCAGCGTGGGAAGCAAGTAGCTCCGTTCCACGGGAAGAGCGAAGGTAAGGTCGGTGCCCCCTAGGATTGGAGCAGCCGCGGGTGCACGCGCCGGCTGTTTCTGGCCGGAAGTCTGCGTCTGCATCGAGTCAGCGCCTGGTACCGGCTGCACCGGTGGCATCGGAGGCGTTGGCTGCTGCGCTGTGTCCGCCTGCTGGGCGCATGCTGCAATGGGGTAGAAGAAACTAGCGGCCAGAAGTCCCAATCCAGCCGCCAAAGGACAGGTTTGGCGCTTCAAACCAGATCTCCTATCGCACGACGACCGTGTCTCCAGCCCGCAATGTCAAATTCTGCTCGGGCCGCCGGCCATCCAGCACTTCGTTGTAGTTGAAGGGGTATTTGTTCAAAGTCTGGCTCTCGTTTCGCAGGAGGAAGATCCTTTTGCTGTTGGCAAACTGCGTCAGTCCACCGGCGCTGGAGATGGCCTGCAAGATAGTCATTCCCGGCAGCAGAGGATAGGCGCCCGGCCGAGTGACTTCTCCCAGCACATAGATTCGCTGGCTATTCATCTGGCTGACCATCACGGTCACGCGCGGAGCATTGAGATATTTTTTCAGTTTTTCGGTGATGGACTGGGACAATTCGGTTGCGGTCAGACCCGCCGCCTGCACATCGTTGAGGAGCGGCATGGAGATCTTGCCGTCCAGACGGACGGGCAAAGAGCGGCTCAGATCCGGTTCCTTCCAGACGCTTATGTCCAGCACGTCTTCCGGACCGATGACGTAATCGCGGACCGAGGCGGGCTGCGCATTGATCGCGGGAGTCTTATCCGCCATCGCTGTGGCGGTTTGCGTGGTCTTCGTGCCGCTTTGCTCAGCCACAGCGAGACAGGCGAAGGCCAGCGAGAAGAACGTGATCAGCGCGGGCCTCAGAATTCGTCGCATGATCTGCTCCTGTTCGGGCAATCGAATTTCCGGCAATGGATGGAGAATCGAAGAGACTCGCGCGGGGACCGGATGAGCATAAATGGAGAACGGCGAGTCTGCCGGTAAACTCCGGCGCACAAGGCCGCAGCGGCGGCAGCCAGCGGCGAACGAACGGCTTCCCATGCGGAGTGTATGTATTCCCAGAATTGCAGTTACCTCGTGAAACTACGCCAGGCCGGTTTACTTCAAGGAAACTCAACCGCACTTTTACACAAACCGCGAACACCCACTGAACAAGACTTTGGAGCCCGAGGGTAAGCCGGACGCGGCGTGCGAGTCGATAAGTGCAAGTTGGTACTCCAAATTTGGGATTCCTGTAGCGATGCTGTTTGTCAGATTGTGAAGTGACTTTGCTGGTCCGCCGCGTCCGGTTCGAGATGCCGCCATAAAGGCAAATACATTGTGTTCCCGATGGACATAGCTCATGCGGTGGTTATCTTTGACAGTACGATTTGACTGGCAGTCTTAACGTGGGTTCCGAACGTCGTGATCCCTGGGGCAGAGCCACGCGATACAAGCAGAGTCTCCCCGAGCGAAGCGGCAGCAAGCCCACGGACTGAGGGAAGCGCCGAAGTGGAGGCGCTGCACGCTTCGTGCGGAAGCTCACCATGCAGAATCAGATAGTCCTGGATTCTCAAGCGCATCGCTTGGCAAGGCCGAAACACGCGCTCCGAGAACCGTTTCGCTCGTGGGCGGGCCAGCAGAGCTGCTACCCGGGGCATCTCTCCGTCGCAGAACTGTTTGAAGAAACCGCGGCCAAGTTCGCAGACAAGATAGCGGTCAGTTTTTACGATGAGCAGCTCAGGTATGGCGAGCTCAACCGTCAAGCGAACTGCCTCGCGCAGCGGCTAAAGAACTACGGGGTTGGTGCGGACGGCCTCGTGGCATTATGTGCTGAACGCTCCATGGAAATGATCGTGGGGCTGTTAGCCGTCCTGAAAGCAGGCGGGGCGTATGTGCCTCTCGATCCGTCGCTTCCGGCTGAGCGGATTCAATTTCTTCTGCGAGAGACCAAACCACGGCTCATCCTTACTCAATCGCGGTTTGCCGCGAAAATCCCACCGGGTCAGAACCTGCCGCCGATTCTCCTGGATAAGAAGGCGCCGGGCCGCTTCTCGAGCGATGTCAAGCACAAACCTTCTTCGCCACGGGATCTTGCCTACGTCATGTACACCTCGGGATCTACGGGAAAGCCGAAAGGCGTGATGGTTGAGCATCGTTCGATCATTCGGCTGGTGCGGAACACAAACTATTGCGATTTTTCTCCGGACGACGTTTTCCTTCAAGCCGCTCCCGTCTCTTTCGACGCCTCGACATTCGAAATTTGGGGAGCGCTCCTGAACGGGGCGCATCTGGCGCTGCTTCCGGCGGAAGTTGCCTCGCTCGAGGACCTGGGCGGCACGATTCTGAGCAAGAAGGTCACAACGCTTTGGCTCACCTCGGGATTGTTTCACCTGATGGTTGAGCAGCGGCTCGCGGACTTGCGGAATGTCAAGCAGTTGCTCACGGGAGGAGATGTCGTATCGCCGACGCTGGCACGCGAGGTTCTTCGTTCTCTGCCGCACTGCACGCTTATCAATGGTTACGGTCCGACGGAGAACACAACGTTCACGTGTTGTCACCGGATGAAAGCGGGTGAAGTTATTGAAAATTCCGTGCCGATCGGCCGGCCCGTCGCGAATACGCAGGTGTACTTGCTGGATTCCGATGGAGTGCCCGTGGAGAACGGAGCAGTCGGGGAAATCTACGCGGCCGGCGACGGCCTGGCACGCGGCTATCTTAACGATCCCGAGCTAACAGCCCGAGCATTCGTCGAGAATCCCTTTGCGGAGGAGCCCGGCGAGCGCATGTACCGCACGGGCGATCTGGCACACTGGCGACCGGATGGGACTCTGGAATTCTTGGGAAGGCTCGACGATCAGGTGAAGATTCTGGGCCATCGAGTGGAACCCGCGGAGGTCCAGGCTGCGCTGGGGGCGCATCCCGGGGTACTGCAGGCATACGTTTCCGGCGAGACTGGGAGCTGCGGCTCCAAGCGGCTTGTCGCCTACTTCGCGGACCGTCCGCAAGAGCCGGTTTCAGCGGCCGGCTTGCGGATGTTCCTGGGCAAGACCTTGCCTCCATACATGATTCCGAGCGACTTCGTCCGCCTCGATTCCCTGCCACTCGCCGCAAACGGAAAAATTGATCGCGAAGCTCTGCGCGCGGTGCTCAATCGGGGGTCGGCCAAGGCGCGCGCCGAGAGATTCTCGGCTGAAGCAGACGGGTTGGAATCGACGATCCGGTCCGTGTGGAGCGATGTTCTCCAGTCGGAAGATATAGCGTGCGACGCCAATTTCTTCGACGTCGGAGGAAACTCGCTGCTACTCATCTCGATGCACGGGAAATTGCAAGCAGCCACGCATCGTTCGATCCCCATCGTTGACCTGTTTCAGTTCACCACTATCGAAAAACTGGCAAGGCATCTGGCCCAGGAGGCAACGGCGCGGCCGCGGTCAAAGTCTATTGCTTTTGGCGGTGGGGACTCGGGTTCGGGCGGCGCCTGCGAAGCGGCCGGAGACGCCAGGTGAAGGAATCCGGGCGGCCGATGCCGCAAGGACAAAGCATCGCGATTATCGGTGTGGCCGGAAGATTCCCGGGCGCGCGAAGCGTCGCGAAATTCTGGCAGAACCAATTGAACGGCGTCGAATCGATCCAAGCATTCAGCGGCGAGGAGTTGCAAGCCGGCAACGAGTCGGGTGCAACTTTCGTGGCGGCCAGAGGCGTTGTGGAACACGCCGATCTCTTCGACGCCGATTTCTTTGGCATTCACCCGCGCGAAGCGGCGCTCATGGATCCCCAGCACCGGATTTTTCTAGAGTGCTGCTGGGAAGCACTGGAGGACGCCGGGTACTTGCCCGCAAACGCGAAAGAAGCCGGCGTGTTCGCCGGTTGCGCGATGCCGACCTATTTCCTCTCGACATTGTGCGCCGATCCGCGGTTCGTGAGGGAGTTTACGCGAGGCTACCAGGTCGAGAATTATTCCGAGATGCTGGGCAACAGTCTGGATTTTCTATCCACACGCGTTTCCTACAAGCTGGATTTGCGCGGCCCGAGCTTCACGATTCAGGCAGGCTGTTCAACATCGCTGATTGCCGTGTGCCTGGCATGCGAAAGTTTGCGCAGCAAGCGTTGCGAAATGGCTCTAGCGGGCGGCGTGTCGGTGACGTTTCCGCAGGCCAGGGCCGCCCGGTACCAGGAAGGCGGAATGATCTCCCCGGACGGGCACTGCCGCGCATTCGACGCCGCGGCAAGCGGAACGGTTTTCGGCAGCGGCGCGGGCGTGGTGCTGCTGAAGCGACTGGAAGAGGCGCTACGCGATGGCGATCACATCCATGGAGTCATCCGCGGGTTCGCTGTAAACAATGATGGGTCCGCGAAAGCCGGCTACACGGCTCCGAGCATCGAAGGGCAAATTCGCGTGATCGAGGCCGCACAGCGCGACGCGGGAGTAGCGCCCCGGGAAATCGGGTACGTGGAAGCGCACGGCACGGGGACGCCACTCGGAGATCCGATCGAGCTGGCCGCATTGGATCAATGCTTTCGCAAATGCAGCCCGGCGAAGCAATTTTGCGTGCTGGGGACTGTGAAGACGAACATCGGCCATCTGGACGTGGCGGCGGGCATTACGGGCCTGATTCATGCGATGCAAATTGTTCGCGATGGAGAATTTCCGCCGACGCTGCATTTCGCCGAACCGAACCGGCACTTTCGGCTGGCGGAGAGCGCTTTTCTGGTGAACCGGGAACGCCGGAGATGGCCTGCTTCAGAATGCCGCCGCAAGGCCGGGGTGAGTTCCTTCGGAGTCGGAGGCACGAATGC
>Ga0070739_10008135_pt1 | contig 10856 bp, 9 predicted proteins | sample Coa_R1_7_FD_66445 | JGI IMG/M metagenome (GOLD analysis project Ga0070739, IMG submission 66445) | Surface soil microbial communities from Centralia Pennsylvania, which are recovering from an underground coalmine fire - Coalmine... | ecosystem: Environmental > Terrestrial > Soil > Unclassified ...
TTCCCCTGCCCGCGACGCGCTTCTATGGCAACCGGGAGAAGCTTGAGGCGGCCCTCCTGCGCACCTGCGAGCGCATCCAACGGCGATTGGGAACAGGATAACAAAAATGTGCGCGCCATCGCGGATGGCGCGCACATTTTTGTTATCCTGGCTCTCATTATTATTGATACTGGGTGCTGCTGGCGCACGGCCCATCGGTCGAGATGTACATGCTCGACCAGTCGAACTCCGAGATGCTGTACTGACCGAAGGGATCGTGGGGCCAGCCGACCACGCATGGCTTCACAGCATAGACGGCCTCGCCCTGATAGATGGGAAGCCAGGCCACATCGTTGACCACCTGCTGCTCCGCCTCGTCATAGAGCTTCATGCGCTCGGCATCGTTTCCCACCGTGGCATCAGCCTGAACCATGAGCTGCTGCGCGTGCTGCTGCTGTGCGGCATCGGAGGCGTGGTTCTGACCGAAGTTATAGAAGTTGCCATACGCATTGTTGTTAAACTGCAAGGTCATCCAGGGCTGGGGATCAGGAGAGGCATTCCAGCCGATGCCCGCTGCCAGCACCTGCGTGCTGCCAATCGGCGTGATATCATTGAGCAACTGGTTGAAGTCCATATCTCGCATCTTGACGTTGATGCCCAGCACGTTCTGCCACATCTGCTGCAGTGCATCAAACAGATTCTTCGCATCTTGCGAACCTCCAGAGGAAACCTCGAAGGAGATCGTCGGCATTGTGGCGCGCGTCATCCCTTCCTCCTGCAAACCCTCCTCGAACAGCTTCTTTGCCAGCGCCGGATCGCCCGCTGTGCTCTTTACGCCGGCCGGCCCGGTGAGATCGGGGTTGTAGCCCATCACTCCCTTGACAATAATATGGTTCGTCGGAATTACGGTACCCTTGAAGACGCTGCTGGCGATCAGGTCCTTGTTGATAGCCAGCGCGAACGCCTGGCGGATCTTGATGTTATCGAATGGCTTATCCAGGAAGTTCATCGACAGGTACCAGCTATTGAGCTGCGGGTCCATACGTAACTGATTTTTGGGCAACGCCTTCGCCCCGGCCAGTTGCTGCGTTGGTACAAACGCGAAATCCACGCGGTTCACCTGGTAGTCCTTGTAGGTGGTGTCAGAGCTTGCATAGAGCGGCATGACTACCTTGCGGAACTGCGGCTTCTTGCCGAAGTAGTAGGGATTGGGCACGAATGTCAGGTTGCGTCCATGCGTGTAGCTCTGCAACATCCACGGTCCGGCAGTGCCACCCTTGTTGCCAGCGAGGTGAGTGGGCCACTTCTCACCGTACTTCTCCGCGAAGCTCTTTTCAAAGACCACCGCATTCTGTGAGGTGAGCGCATCGAGGAAATAGGCAGCTTTCGTGCTGGTAATAATGACGAGAGTTTGCGGATCGGGCGTCAACAGGCTGTCGCCTATAATGGTCTTGAGCTTGCCTGAATTCAGCTTGACGGCATCTTTGATGGGCGCCAGCGAAGTGCTCGCAAGCGGGGACCTGGTGGCCGGCTGCAACGCGCGATCAATGCTGAAAGCCACATCGCTCGAAGTCACGGGACTGCCGTCACTAAATTTGAGATTCGGGCGCAGGTGGAAGGTCCAGGTCAGACCATCGGGACTGGTCGAGTAGGACTGCGCCAGGTCGGGGACAATCGTTCCCTTGTCATTATAGGCGACGAGATTGTTGAACATCATACTGATCGCCTGGCCGGAGTATACATCTTGCTCAAAATTTGGATCGAGCGTCTGAATATCCTGCACACCTGCGATGGGCCAGACCAGGATCTGCTGTTTATCCGGCGCTTTGGCCGCTGCCTGCGTGGTCACACTGCTGCTCGCGCCACTGCTCCCACATGCGGCAAGCAGCAGAGCGAACATCATTAGCGCGGGCAGCAGGGCTTTCCCGGCAAATTTTGTGCCTGAATTCATGGAAAAGATCTCCTTGAAGAAACTAGTGAGGTCGCACCCTACATATTCTTACGTCGCAAGATACGCTTTCCTCTCAGGCCAGCTATAGCGCGCGCTCGCGCCTGCGACGAAGCCAGCTATCAGATACACCCCTCAATGTTCATAAAGCGAAAAGATTAAGAAAATTCAATCTCTTTCCAACAGTGTTCCAATGAGTCGATGCTAACCTCTTAGACGTACCCGTTAAGACAGGCGGGCCGGCTGTTTCGCGGCGCTCGTATCATGTCAGGAGAGCATGCTCTCCATCGAGGGATACGCGACAGAAGAAAAAACACGCTATCAACAATGTGGAGGTTATCATTGATGAACTTTGTAGAGACAGCAGCGCGAACAAAAAGAGATGAACAGACTCCGGTATCCTCGGAGCGGGCATTTCCACCGGCTCCTTTCCCGCGCAAGTACATTCATTGCGTGATCGATGACCTGCGCAGCGGCGTCGAGGCCGTACTTGAACTGCGCGCCTCCGGATTCGCTCCCGAGGATATTCACATCTGGTCGTGCTGGGATTATGAAGAGGTCATTATCCAGCAGCGACAGCGCCAGGGTAGTCTCTCAAAGCTGTTTACACGTATACTCTCCCTTATTGACACGAACATGGAAGATGCGTACCTGGATGAGTCACGCCGGGGACATCACATTCTCGCCGTGCGTCTCTCCGGCAGCGAGCAGACAGAACTGGCGCGCGCGCTGCTGGCCGCTCATCACGCGCATCTGATCAAATACGTCGATACCTGGGCGGTTGCCGACCTGCCACCCGCGCCCGAGTACTCCAGAGCCTTCAACTCGGCTGGCTTCGTCGAGTGGAAAGAGCCAGAGAAGCCTGCTCTATCGCTATATACATACTGATGTATGGTCGAGCTGTCTATAAGATGACATAATATGGGAGCGGGAATGCTCCCATATCTTTTTGGGAGAAAGAGCGCGAGAACACCTTCTCTGTATGATGTTTGACATATATGGTCAGTGCAACGTGAGCCAAAAAACGCCGGGGCTTTCCCATACTGGTGCCATTGACACACAAGGAGCGCTGAGGAGCCTCTGTGGACGCAGATACGATGGATGCCCATCAAGAATGGGAAAGCTCTGCGGTAGCAGATTGCTTCTGATTGACAGAAATATGTATACTGTAATCGATCAATATGCATACCAGGACGAAGCAGAATAAGGAGCCACCGGGGATGGCAACAGAAGGCGTAACAGAAGGGGACGCGGGAGCGGAGGTCGCCGCGAAACGCTCGCGCAAGCGCCAGATCATTATTTTTATCGCCGCGACCATCATCAATGGCGGCCTGCTGGTCGCGCTCGGCTTCGCATTGTTGACGCCGGCAGCCAATCAGCCCCGCAGCAGTTCTAATAACGCGGCGGCCCCGCTCGGCGACGTGAGCAGCCCGCTGATCGGCAGGGCCGCGCCCGACTTCGCGCTGCCCGCGCTGAATAAGGGCGGCGCGACGGTGCATCTATCGGATTTTAAAGGGCACCCGGTGGTGCTCAACTTCTGGCAGTCTACCTGCGATCCCTGCCAGACCGAGGCGCCATTCTTGCAGAAAACATGGGTGCAGTACCAGTCCAGGGGCGTCGTCTTTATTGGCATCGATGTGCTGGACACGACGCGCGGCGCGCAGGCATTCATACGCAAATACGGCATCACCTACCTCAACGTTGCGGACGCGAACGGGGCGACGGATAACGATTACAACATCGATGGCTTTCCCGAAACCTATTTTATCGATAAAAACGGTGTGGTGGTCGCCAAATGGATATCGCCGCTGACCGCGCAGGGATTGAAGCTTGAGATGGCGAAGCTCCACATCAGTGTGTAACGGCGCAATGATGAAATGTTCCGCTCAAGCCCTCCCGTAGGGGCGCTGCGAGCGAGAGCGAGCAAGCCCGCTTATCTGCCCCAGGGGTTCCGCCAGGCGTTTTTGGCAACCGGGCGGGCTTGCTCGCTGGCGCTCGCAGCGCCCCTACCACTTTTCGCTGGCGCTCGCGGCGCCCCTCCCGCTTTTCTCTCCCCCTCGCAGCGCTCAAGCCCTCCCGCTTTTCTCTGGCGCTCGCAGCGCCCCTCCCGCTTTTCTCTCCCCCTCGCAGCGCTCAAGCCCTCCCGTAGGGGCGCTGCGAGCGAGAGCGAGCAAGCCCGCTCATCTACCCCAGGGGTTCCGCCAGGCGTTTTTGGCAACCGGGCGGGCTTGCTCGCTGGCGCTCGCAGCGCCCCTACCACTTTTCGCTGGCGCTCGCGGCTCCCCTCCCGCTTTTCGCTGGCGCTCGCGGCTCCCCTCCCGCTTTTCTCTCTCCATCGCGGCTCCCCTCCCGCTTTTCTCTCTCCATCGCGGCTCCCCTCCCGCTTTTCATATGCATTACATTCGTTTTCGTAGAATCCCCCGGAAGAGCCAGAATGCAGTCACGGCAAGGATAAGCGCCAGCGCAACCAGCAGGACCAGAAGGATCTGAGCACCGGGCAGCGCCTGCGCCGGTGCGGGCGCGGTGCCGGTCGTCTGTGTCTGCTGCGGAACAGTGGCTGAACTGCTGGCGGGCGGGTAGAGGCCGGTGATGATGAAGTGTGGCGTTCCGCCGACGGCGATGCTGGTGACGATGCTGTGCGCGGGTACGTCGAGCATCACAACCTGGCCGTCGGAGAGCGCGACGAAGCCGAGCCGCCCGTCGCTGGTGATGGCAACGGACTGCGGCGCGCCGCTCATATGCAGAATTTCCACAGGTTCCCGGGGCATGCCGCCCGCGCCCGCCGTGACCGGAGCCAGGACATCGAGCTGGTTATGCTGCCGGTCAGGCACATAGACCTCGCCGGTGGCTGCGTCATAATCCATCGTGCCATACTGGCCGCCCCGGAGCAGCGTACCGAGGATACGCCGCGTGTTCAGGTCGATGGCGACAACCGTCCCCTGGCGTGTGGTCACATACGCGGTAAACCCGCCGGGAATGCAAATATTTTGCGGGCCGCCGGCCACAGGCACGGTGCCGAGCAGGCGGCCGTTTACCTCGAAGACGGTGAGCGCGGTGGTCCCGGTGATCCAGAGCTGATTGGGGGTTGAAGGAGTGGCGTCGGGCGCCGTCGAGGCCGTCACCGCCAGCCCGTTGACAGGCTCATGCGTCTGAAAGGTGTGCTCGACGGCACAGGTCGTGGGATTGAGCGCACGCACGCTCGTGTCACCCGGCCCGGCCACGTAGAGTACAGTCGCATCCAGGCTGAGCGCCAGCAGCGATGGTTGGCCGGGAAGGCTGGCCGCGCAGAGCGTCTTTCCCGTCTTCGCCATGATGACCGTGACACGCCCCAGTCCTGGCTGCGTAACATAGAGTGCATACCCATCGGGACTCAGCAGCGCCGTGCGGGGATCGCCGGACAGAGCGATTGTCCCGGTGATATGGCGTTGTGCAATATCAATGATACCGATGCCCGGTCCCGCTCCAGCTACATAGGCAAGCTGAGGCGCACCACCATCGGCATATGCCGGGAAAGCGTAAATAGCCAGCAACAACAAGGGCATCAATAACGAGCAACAGCAGTTGCAAAGCCGGCGCACGATCATCTTCACAGATCCCCTTCATTTCATTTTCCCTGCTCTATCCCTTTACAACTCTTCCTGGTGTATGGTACAATGATCATACCATATATTTTCTGATATGGGTTCTGAAATATATGCGTTCGTTTACTCTGCTGCGTCTCGATATCTTGCGCAGCTTGCTCGCAGGGCAGTACATTGACCGGGTATTTGAAGAGCTAAGCCTGGTTTCGACAATCTGCCCTACCGCGCCCCCGAAAGACAATCACCTGGCATAACAAGGTCCTGTCTCTGACAGAAGTTTTATATAATGTGTCAGGAGCATCCATTTTGTAGCACTATAATTCGATATAGCTCTCCACTGATGGCAGGTGTCACCATGTGGGCAATGCTATAGCATTTGTGTACCAGAAAGATTGGCATAAATTTCATATTATTTTAATCTTATGCTATGCTTATGTCAACTTCATTGCTGAGATAAACCTGGTGCACTCCCGTTCCGACCTTCTTTTGTACGGACCGGATTAAGGTCGCGGGCCAGCACTTTCAACCCATGAAGTTGAACAGCTAGGAACGGGAATGCCAGGGCTGCCGGGTCCGGGCAGGTATATCAATCAAATAATAGTGGATGCTCACGTTATGATTTTCAAATAACGGTAGCAGTTAACTGGTGCAATGCATGTAGCCACAGTCAAGAGCCGGTAGGGGTGGAAGAGCGCGCCTGCCGGCTTTTGCGCCAAAAATCACGGACAAGGAGGACTACAATGAAACAGCATTCATCAGGCTTTATCATCGGCATCGTAGTATCGATTATTTTAGGGTTCAGCATCGTAGCAGGCATTGCGCTGGGCTTACGTGCATCGGGGGGACTGGGCTACGAACCCGATGTGTACAGGGCCGTCAAAACCGGCCCCAACAGCGCAACCTTGCATATCGGCACTTTTCCCGACAGCGCATTCTGTCATCCCAATGCAGACGCGCAGAAAATCGAGTGGGTAACGTACTGCCCATCCACCACTTTTGAGGTTCCTGCCAACAGCACCATTACAGTTATCATCGACAACTATGATAGTGCGACCTCCCTTATCAACGACTACTTCAGCAAGGTGCACGGAACCATCGGGGGCACCATGACGGTCAATGGCAAGACCATGAGCCAGATCAGCCCTGACGCTCCCGGCCACACATTCACCATACAATCGGTGCCCAACGCTCCCCATCCGATATTCGTTAGCGTGCCGATCATGGGAGTTGCCGATAATGCGCCCGCCGTCACCCAGCAGATTTTCGGCGTTACGACCAGCGATTACCCGAAGCCCAACGTCATCTCCTTCCAGTTCCGCACAGGACCTCCAGGAACCTACATCTGGCACTGCTACGATCCCTGTGGCAATGACCGCGAACCGCCCTACGGTTTTAGCGGGCCGATGTCTACTACCGGGTACATGGCCGGAACGATGACAGTAGCAAATTATTAAGGGGGTAAAGATGTCCGAACCCAACATCGAAGGCAGCGCCGGAAGCGCAGCCCCGGCACGCCAGGAACCCAACCATATACGTCGCGCGGTCATTCTCTGGGTTGTGCTCTCTATTATCGGCATTATCGTCGTCATTCTGATAACGCCATTTGTGCTCCCACCAGCCAGTAGCGCCAGCGATCTGAGCAATGCTGATAACCTGACAATGGTCGCGCTGACCATTCTCTCCGTGCCGGTGGGCATGTTCGTCTTTGTCTTTCTTGGCTACAGCCTGTACGCCTTCAAAGTCAAAGAGAGGCCCACGGAGGCTGGCATTCCGTTACAGCCGTCCCCAACGCTCCAGATAAGCTGGCTTGGAATTACCAGCCTCCTGTGCCTGTTTCTTCTCATCTGGGGCCTGTTCGCCTTCTACCAGCAGACCGCAGCCGCATCAACGAACACCCTGGTTGTGCGAGTGACAGCCCAGCAGTGGCTCTGGACCTTTGACTATCCACAGTATGGCCTCTCCGTCCAGGGACAGGAAATCGATCTGCCGGTGAATCGTCCGGTGCAATTCGTCGTCACCTCGGAAGATGTGCTGCACGGCTTTTCGATCCATGCCCTGGCAGTACGCGTGGACGCCAACCCCGGAGAGATCACCACTACATCGGTCATAACCCCGGTACAGACCGGGAATTTTACGGTGAACTGTGTGGAGCTATGCGGACTCTATCACTCCTACATGTGGGAGGCGGTGAACGTGGTCAGTGAATCGACGTTCGAGTCTTGGATTACAAGCCAGGGAGGACACCTATGACCACCCAAGCTACAGAAGTCAGGCGGCGCACAGATCTCTTCCACACCCTCTGCCCGAGCGTCGTTTCTGGCATCGTACTCGGTGCAGCGGCAGCGGTCGTGTTTGGCTTTATAGCGCACCTTTTAGCGGGCGAAGACAATCCCGACGCGCCGGTAGCAGCAGCCTACACGGCCTGGGTCATTTTCTTCTTTATCGGCATTGGCGCCTTTAACGGCATCTTCAAGTGGGGCTTCGGGCGCCGCGAGCCAACACACGAAGAAGAGATGGCGCTGGCCGGCAAAGACCAGGGACTCTGGCGCTACTTTCGCTTTACCACCGACCACAAGGTTGTCGGCATGCAATACCTGGCAACCGTGCTGGTGATGTTCTTCATCGGCTCAATGGGCGCCTTCATGATCCGCCTGGAGCAATCGCGGCCCGGGGCGATCTTCTTCAACCCCCAGACATACAACACGATTGTGGGCATGCACGGCATCATCATGATCGTCACAACTATCGTGATGGTCAGCGGCCCTTTCGGCAACTTCATCCTTCCCATCATGATCGGCGCGCGTGACATGGCGTTTCCGCGCCTCAACGCGTTAAGCTACTGGCTACTTTTCACGGTCATCCCGATGTTCATCTCCACGCTCCTGTTTGCCGGCTTCCCGACGGGGTGGACCGGCTACGCACCGCTCTCCGTCCAGGAACTGACGCCGGGCATGGATGCCTACTGCTTCACCATCATCGTCTTTGGCCTGTCGGTCACGGTAGCGGCCATCAACATCGTCACCACCGTGATCACGATGCGCACGAAGGGCATGACCTGGGGACGGCTCCCGGTGATGGTCTGGGGCGTGCTGCTCTCGGTGATCCTGGGATTGACCGCGTTCCCTTCGTTTATCATAGCGCAGACGCTGGTCCTGATGGACCGTATCTTCCAGACATCCTTCTTTATTGCCGCCTACGGTGGAAACAACTGGCTCTACGAGCACCTGTTCTGGTTCATGGGCCATCCCGAGGTGTACGTGATCGCTATACCGGCCCTGGCGGTAGCCGCCGAGGTCGCTACGGTCTTTACGCGCAAGCCGGTATATGGCTATAAACTGCTGATCGGGGGCCTGATCGGCATCGCAGTGCTGAGCGTGCTTGTCTGGGGCCATCACCTCTACCTGAGCGGCTCGGAGAACGCGCTGGATGGCCCGTTCATGCTCGATACCGAGTTGATCTCTATTCCTACCGGCGTTTTCTTCCTGGCTCTCATAGGCACGCTCTGGCGCGGCAGAATCTGGGTGACGGTCCCGATGCTGTTTGTATGCGCGGTGCTGGTCAACTTCGTGATTGGTGGCGTGACCGGCATCTACCTGGCCGACCTGCCTACCGATGAACTGCTGCACGGCGGCATGTTCGTCACGGCTCACTTCCACTTCACACTCGTCGGAGCAGGTGTCTTTGCCTTCTTCTCCGGCTTCTACTACTGGTTCCCCAAGATGGTCGGCAAGCGGCTCAACACGGGGCTGGGCCAGCTCCACTTCTGGCTCTTTGAGATTGGCTTCGTAGGCACCTTCCTGTCGCTCTTCTACGCGGGCTTGCAGGGCGAGCCGCGCTGGTCGGCCAACATTGCCCCTCCGTTCGCGACGGCCAATTTGATCGCCAGCCTCTTCGCCATCCTGATCGCGGCGTCGGTCTTCGTGGCCGTCTATAACGTGATTATCACGCTGGCGCGCGGCGAGAAGGCCGAGACCAACGAGTGGGGCGCCAGAACGCTTGAGTGGACCATTCCTACGCCCGTTCCGCTTGAGAATTTCGGCGAGGAACTGCCCGTGGTGACATCCCTGCCGTATAACTACGAGCCAGAGCCCGTAGCGGCAGCAGAGAGTCCATCGGCGCCGGCAAGCGGCAGCGCGGGGACGCCGCTACAGCCGCAGTCGGGAGACTGATAGCATCGGAGGGAGACTAGAGTTATGAGCACATCCGTATCGGAGCATATATACGAGCTTGAGCCACATGTCAAGGTAGCGCGGGCGCGAGCAGGTGTCCTCCTGTTCATCTTCTCGGATGCTTTGTCCGTTCTTGCCATTCTGGCGGCCGGCGGATACCTGAGCGCCCTCAATACCGAAGGCGCCTTCATGGGCAAAGGCGACCATCCGCCGGCCTTCCTGCCAACGCTGGGGGTCGCTATTCTTCTGGTGCTGAGCGGAATTTGCTACTACCTGTGGGAGCGCAGGGAGCGCCAGAGCGCGGATAGCGCTCCCCGCGTGGTCTACATCCTTGCCTGGGCGCTCATGCTGGTGACGCTCGCCGGCCAGCTCTGGATCAGCATCACGACGAAATTTGCCACCATCGATGCCTATGCAAGCGTGATTATCATGCTTAACTGGTATTCGGTGTTCCACTACGCGCTGGCAGCGATCATTGGCCTGCTGCTGCTGGGCCGCGTGCTGCAAGGCAGACGGGCCGGACACGATTACGTCGTCGAGGCTATTGGCTACTGGTGGTACTACACGGTGATCGCCAGCCTGCTGATGTGGATATTCGGAATGCTGCTTTAATCAACTGACGATCCACGCAGGGAGATGCCGCCAATGACCATCTGGACCGATACTTATGGATGGCCGGTGCCACCCGTCGTGCTGCTGGCCTGTCTGGTAGCCGAAGTCCTGTACTTCCGGGGATGGCGTGTCTTCGTCAAGGCAGTGCAGGTCCGGGAGGCCGCCAGGGCCGCGAAGCTCTCGCCATTCACAGGCTCCGCAACCGGCGAATATTCGTGGAACAGGTGGCTCTGGCGCGGCATCTTCTTTCTCTGCGCCATTTTCACTTTTTTGCTGGCATCTTCCGCTCCCGTCGATATACTCTCTGCGCGCTTCTTCTGGGTGCACATGGTTCAGCATCTGCTGATGCTGGTCGTCATGCCCCCGCTGCTCGTGGCTGCGGCCCCGCTGATCCCGCTGTGGCTGGGGCTGCCACGCCGGGCGCGCAGGCTCCTGAAAAGGCTGCGCCTCGGGCACGTCTTCTACCGGCTCGGCCAGTGGCTGCGCCAGCCGGCCATCACCTGCGTGCTGCTCGTTACCGGTATCTGGATATGGCACTGGCCGCCGCTCTACGACCTCGCACTGACC
>Ga0070739_10008136_pt1 | contig 10854 bp, 9 predicted proteins | sample Coa_R1_7_FD_66445 | JGI IMG/M metagenome (GOLD analysis project Ga0070739, IMG submission 66445) | Surface soil microbial communities from Centralia Pennsylvania, which are recovering from an underground coalmine fire - Coalmine... | ecosystem: Environmental > Terrestrial > Soil > Unclassified ...
TGACGGTGCACGCGCGAAACGAGAGCTGGTTCAGAAGGAAGCCGATTTTTACGGCGCCATGGACGGTGCGGGCAAATTCGTGAAAGGCGATGCCGTCGCGGCGCTCATCATCGTCGTGCTGAATTTGATTGGCGGCGTCATCGTTGGGATGGCCTACCACGGAATGTCGCCCGGCGATGCGGTGCAAACCTTTGCGCTGCTTTCAATCGGCAACGCGCTCGTAACGACGCTGCCGGCGTTCCTCATCTCGACGGCCATGGGCATGATGGTGACGCGAGTTGCCGCCGATGGTTCGCTCGGATCGGATCTTGCATCGCAACTGTTCGCCCGTCCGGAGATTCTGCGCGTTGCCGGCGGGTTGTTGTTCGTCCTTGCGCTCGTGCCCGCGTTGCCCGCAGCCGTCTTTATCGTGCTCGCACTGTGTGCGTTTGCCGGCGCGCATTTCGCGCACAAGCGAAACCTATTAGCGCATGCTCTGGAACAGCACGAACGCGAACTGGCAAAACGTCAGGCGATCCGGCGTCCGGAAATGGCGCTGGGGCTTGTCGGCGTGGACGCGCTCAGCATTGAAATTGGTGCAAACCTCGCGCAGCTGTTAGCGCCTCCGCTCGCAGACGCACTTCTCGACCGCGTCGGTGAGGTGCGCCGCGCGCTCGCTGCCGAGATCGGCATCGTCTTGCCCGGCGTGCGCCTGCGCGACGACCTTGCACGGGATCCCGATACGTATGCGATTCGCGTTCGCGACGAAATCGCCGGAGAAGGTTCGCTGGACCTCTCGCGCATGCTCGCCGTTGCCGACGAAATGGCCCTTGCTCAGATCGGCGGTGAAGCAACGCGCGAGCCGGTATACGGTCTGCCTGCGAAATGGATCGAGTCCGCATCGCGTGATGCGGCGCTGCAACGCGGCGCGCTCGTCTTCGATCCGATTTCGGTTATCGGATCGCACTTGGCCGAAGCCGCCCGCGCGCATGCGGCGATGCTGCTGGGGCGGCAAGAACTCCAGACGCTTCTCGAACATTTGCGTGCAACCGTTCCGACCGTCGTGAAAGAGATCGGCAGCGACGCGCTGCCGCTTTCGAACGTGCAAAAAGCGTTTGGCCTGCTGCTGCGCGAGCGTGTTTGGCCGCGCGATCCGATTGCCGTGCTCGAAGCAATGATCGAAGCCTCCACGCTAAGCCGGGATCCGCGCGAGCTAGCCGAGGCTGCCCGGCGGGTACTGGTGCCGGCGCAACTTCTCCGGCGCAATCTTGACACGCTGGAACCGCTCTTGCTCGACCCGCAGCTTGAGCGCCGGCTAGCCGAAAGCTTTGCCGGCGGCGTCGCAGCTCTCGACCCGGGCGAGGCTCTCGCCATTCGGGAGCAGGCACTGCGGTATGCCGAGGAAACGCCGCCTCAAAAGGCCGCTGTTGTCTGCACGAGTGCGGTCCGTCCGATGCTGGCTGATTTTCTCGCTCGGTCGGGACTGCGCTTAAGCGTATTCAGCTATTCGGAGGTACCGGCCGAGATACGGCTAGTGCCTGCGGACGTTATTAAGGAAGGCCCCGTAGCGGCATAAGGGAAATTTGACGGGCCCCCTGGGCCCTGATAGACTCTGAGGGTTGTGCCGCCATCCCGGCGGCCACTGCTTTTTTCCGCGGTATACATGAGCTGGAATAAATACAAAAACCCGATCAAAGCGCTCGTGGTGATGGCCATCGTGGCCTTTAGCCTTTGGGCGGCGCTTCCAATTCAGCAAAAGATTCATCTCGGACTCGACCTCGAGGGCGGCGTTCACCTGCTCCTCCAGCTCAAGCCGTCCGCAGAAGTGACGTCGATTACGCCCGAGATCCAAAACCAAACGATTCAGGTCATCGATCGCCGCATCAACGGCTTAGGCGTGACCGAACCGCAGATTAGCAAAGTGCAAAACGATCGCATCGCGGTCGACCTTCCGCAGGTGAAGAACCCCGAACAGGCGGAGGCCGCGCTCAAGCAAGTCGCCGTGCTGGAATACAAAATCATGCCGGAAGACGTCCGCGTCAAAGCGGACGCGGCGCTCGCGCAGTGCAAAGCGAATCCGAAAGATCGCAAAGCGTGCGATTACGTCAATCACGGTGCGTACGATGCGAGCGGCCGCGTGGTGTATTCCGGTAAAGATCTGAAATCCGCGCAGCCGTCGTACGACCAAGCCGGCAATCCGAACATTCAATTCACGACCAAGGACCCGAAGAAATTCTTCGACATCACGTCAAAGAACGTCGGCCGTCCGCTGGCGATGTTCCTCGATAAGACGTACCTGTCGGCTCCGACGATCCAAAGCCCGATCTCGGACACGGGTGAAATCACCGGCCAGTTCACGAGCGACCAGACGACGTCGCTCGCGAACGATCTGAATGCCGGTGCGCTTCCGGTCGGCATTGAAATCATCGAAAACGATACGATCGGACCGACGCTCGGCAAGATCGATCTAGCCATGTCGCTGCGCGCATCGATGCTCGGCCTCGGACTCGTGCTGCTGTTCATGATCTTCGTGTACCGGCTACCCGGTTTCTTGGCGGACATCGCGCTCATCATTTACGTCGCGATGATGTTCGGTCTGCTTGCGGCCGCGCACGCGACGTTGACGCTGCCCGGTATTGCAGGTTTCGTGTTGTCGATCGGTATGGCCGTCGACGCGAACGTGCTGATCTTCGAGCGCTTGAAAGAAGAACTCTGGGCCGGCAAGACGCTGCGCGCGGCGGTGCGCACCGGCTTTGCGCGTGCGTTCACGGCGGTGTTCGACAGTCACTTCACGACGATCGTCGGCGCCGGTGTCCTGTACGAACTGGGAACCGGCACCGTGAAGGGCTTCGCGTACACGCTGTTCTGGGGAACCGTGTTCTCGCTCGTAACCGCGGTCTTTATCACACGCTTCTTTGTGGACTTGCTGGTCGACAACGACATCGCGACCAGTCCGGCGCTCTACGGGATCAAACCTGAAGAAGTCGGCGTTTTTGCAGCCAAGGCGGGGACCTAACCGATGTTTTTTCGCAGACTAAATTGGAATATCGTCGGCTGGTTCCGCACGGTTTCACTCATCTCGTACTTGATCATCGCAGCCGGTCTCGGCGGCATGATTTACCACGGCTTCCAAGGCGGCAACGGCTTCCACGCCAACAAGATGCTGCAACTTGGGCTTTCGTTTACCGGCGGTACGTCGGTCGACGTGCAATTCGCGCGCCCGGTTCCACTCGATAAACTGCACACGTCGCTTACACCGCTGAATCTCGCCGACGAGACGATCCGTACCGTCGGAACGCAGCAAGGCGACGGCTATACGCGGTATAGCATCGAGACGAATACGGCGCTTGGCAACGATGCAAAATCGCTCTGGGATTCGCTCAACAAAGCGGGCCCGGTTGACCGCGCGCGCTCCTCGATTAGTTCCGTCGGCCCGACGCTCGGCCGCGAGTATTTAACCAAGGCGATCGAAGCGCTCGTCATCGCCCTCGGCATCCAGTTCCTCTATATCGCGTTCCGGTTCGGGTGGAACTACATCTTCGGTCTAGTCACGGTTATCGCGCTCGTCCGCGATGCGGCGATGATGATCGGCATTTACGGGCTTGCAGGCCGGCGCGCCGACGACGCATTCCTAGCCGCGGTGCTGACCGTTATCGGTTACTCGGTCATGGACACGATCGTCATTCTCGATCGTATTCGTGAGAATACCAAGCTCATGGCGGGACAGCCGTACGACAAGATCGTCAACACGTCGATTCTGCAGACGATGACGCGCTCGTTCAACACCCTCGCGACGGTCGTCATTACGCTGGTTGCATTGTTGGCGCTCGGCGGAGCTTCACTGCAAAACTTTGCGTTTGCGCTGCTGGTCGGCATTTGTTCGGGTGGTTATCACTCGATCTTCTACTCGGCGCCGCTCGTCCTTGTGTTCCGCAAGCGGCAGCTCGAAGCCGCAGCGCGCAAACGCGCGGCAGGGCTCGCCACGCAAACGACACGCTCGGCCCGCAGCGTTGCCGAGAGCAAAGCACTCGGCGCGCACGGCGGTGCAGCTCGCGAAGACATCGTCGCGGCACGCAAGGCTCGCCGCCAGAAGGGCAAAGCCGTGCGTCCCGTAGGTTCCGCCCCTGCGCGCTACAAACGCAAACAATCGCAGACCGGGACGGCAACTGCCGTGGTCGATGAGACCGCGCACTACGACGAAATCGATCCGCTGGACGCGCAAGCGACGGGGTTGGATCAGGAAGCGCTCGACCAAGGCCACGAAGAGATCAATCTGAACCTCGAGGGATTCGAACCGGAACAGCCGCTGCCGCCGTCCGATGAGCCGGAGCAGCACAAGCCGTAAAGCCCTGCCGCCGCCGACGGCATCCGAAGCGGCGTTTGAGCGCGTACTGCGCGAGTTTGATGCACGGCCCTCGACGCGCTCGGGCGCCGTTCGACACGCTCACGATGACAAAACGGAGACGATCGACGACTTTGTCGATCGTCTCTTTTCACAGCAGCGCAAATTCCTAGAACGCGACGCGTTCGCCGGTATCGGCGATCGCGATTCGTTCCCGACGAAAGTCATGGGCGTGTCGTTCGACGGCCGTCAGGACACCGTGGCAGGACTCGTTCCGGGACTTGAACTGCAACTGCAACGCCAACCGGACAATCCGCACGACCCCAACGCGATCGCCGTGCATTACGGCGCGTTGCATATCGGGTTTTTACGCAAACAAATCGCCAAGCATCTCGCGCCCCTGATCGACGGCGGTGCGCGCTACCGTGCGCGCATCGAGCACGTCACGGGTGGTAAAGACGGTAAAAATTTCGGCGTAAACGTTCGCGTCGAGCGCGAACTAAGCGCGCGTGTGGATGCGTTTGCCGTTCAAGCTCGCGCCCAGGCCGACCATGACACGGTGCGCAGAGCGCTCATCGGCGACGCGCGGCCGCACGACGCGCAGCGCGACGTGCTCGCGCGAATCGACGCAGGGAAAAACACGCTCGCCGTGCTCGGCACCGGACGCGGCAAGTCGTTCTGTTTTCAATATCCTGCGGCATACCGCGCCCTAGAATCGGAGCAAAAGACGCTCGTCGTCTATCCGCTCCGCGCGCTCGCGAACGATCAATTCGACGCGCTGCAGCGCCGGCTGGACGCGTTCGGCCTGCGCATCTTTCGCGCGAATGGTGCGATCTCGAGCGACGAACGCAGCGCACTGATGGAGGCGCTCTCGAGCGGCATGTGGGATATCGTTCTGGCGACGCCGGAGTTTCTGCAGTTTCACCGCGAGGCGTTCATCGGCCGAAGCACGCCCTCATTCGTCGTCGTTGACGAAGCGCATCACATCTACGAATCAAAACATCGCGCGGCGTACGGCAAACTCGGCGAGACCATTGCCTCGCTCGGCAGGCCGCAGGTGCTTGCGCTGACCGCAACTGCGGGAGACGACGCGTTCGAACAGATCGTGAGCGATCTATCTATTGAGTCGTGGGTTATCGATCCCACCGTGCGCGAGAACCTGCACGTCGTCGATGCGCGCGGCACGCGCGACAAGCTGCGATACCTTGCCGAGGTGTTCGAGGAATCCGGCAAAGGCATCGTTTACTGCAACTCTCGCAGCGAGGCAGCCAAAACGGCGGAGGCATTGCGGAAAATATTTCGCAACGAGGTGATGTTCTACCACGCCGGAATGCCTTCTCCGGAGCGCGCGCAGGTGGAAGACTTATTCCGCTCGGGCGAGCTGCGTATCATCGTGGCAACGTCGGCATTTGGTGAAGGCATAGACCTGCCGGACGTACGTAACGTCGTCCTCTATCATTTGAATTTCGATTTTACCGAATTCAATCAGCAAGCCGGGCGCGCAGGACGCGATGGAAAACCGGCCCAAATTCATTTGCTTTTCGGCGAATCGGACCGGCGCATCAACGAATTTATTATCGATCAGGAAGCCCCGACGCTCAACGTCTTGCGCGCGATTTATAAAGGCATGCGCGCGATCGCCGTTGACGGAGTCATTCGCATGACCTTTGTCGATATCGCACGCACGCTTGAACTGGACAAAGCGAACGAACGAACCGTCAGCGTAGCGGTGCGCATATTCCAAGACGAAGGTTTGATGGAATCCGGGATCGACGACGATGGGCGTTACGTGCGCTTACGCCCGGTCGACGGTAAGGTCGATTTAACAAGGAACGAGCGATTCGCGGAAGGCGAGGCCGCACGCGAGGACTTTGCGCGTTTTTGCGACCTTATTCTTACGGCCAAGGCCCCTGCGCTCGAACGCATTATCAACCGCCCCATTTACCCGGAGCGCGTGGAGCTGCGTCACTGAAAACGTTGCTCGCGTCCGCGCTACGTCCAGGCGATGCCGTCGCACTGGTCGCACCCGCCGGTCCGCTCAAGAGCGACGACGAATTCAACCGCGCCAAAGAGATCGTGCGCGCCCTCGGCCTCGAACCGCGCACCGGTTCGTATGCAAAGGCGACGACCCTGGGCTATTTGGCCGGAACGGACGAACAGCGTGCCGCTGATTTTAACGACGCAGTCCGCGATCCGGACATACGTGGAATTTTCGCTTTGCGCGGCGGCTACGGTACGATGCGAATTCTGGAACAAATCGACTACGATGCGATCGCACGCGATCCTAAAGTCGTTCTCGGTTACTCCGATCTGACCGCGCTGCTGAACGCGGTGACGCAGCAAACCGGGCTCGTTACGTTTCACGGTCCGGTGGCAGCGCTGTCGCAGTTCTCCGCGCTTGAAACGCAGTCGCTGCGCGCGGCCGTCATGAGTGCCGAACCGCTCGGCGTCTTGAAGGCGCCGGAGGCGCAAACGGTGAGGGGTGGGGTCGCGAGCGGGCGCATCGCGGGCGGCAATCTTTCGCTCATAGCAGCCTTAACGGGAACCCCGTACGAAATCGATACGACGGACGCGCTGCTCATTCTAGAGGACGTGGACGAGTCGCCATACCGCATCGATCGTATGCTGACCCAGCTTCGTTTGAGCGGTGCGCTGATGCGCGCTGCAGGCATTATTGCAGGCGGGTGGACCAACTGCGGCGTTAGCGATGAACTGCTGCACGACCGGTTGGGCGATTTGGGCATTCCCATCGTTACAGAAACGCTGATCGGCCATATTGACGAACAATGGACGCTGCCTATCGGCGCGCGCGCCATGCTCGATGCGGAGGCGCGTACGCTGACGTTAGAAGAGCCGTCGGTCCGTGCTCGCTGATGTCCTATTGTCGTTTTACATCGGCGCTTCGCAAACGCAGCCCAGCGATTTGCGCGTTCAGCAGCCGGCGCACCGAAATGACGTCACTGTTCACTCCGTAACGTGGCGCGGGTATCCGTTCCGGTTCGAAATCTACTACGGTATTCGACTGGCATATACGCCGCCGTATCATCCGTGGACGCAGCTCGTGCTCGACTACACGCATTACAAAGTCTATGCGGAAACCGACGACACGGTATTGCAATCGATTGAGATGACACATGGACTGAACATGCTGGCCGTCAACGTGCTGCAGCGCGTCGTCGGGGGCGCGAATACCAGCGCGGATATCGACGGCGCTGCGCATACCAGCGGCTACGACTTTGGCGGAACGGGATTTCAAGTGATTGCCGGCGCAAACGGATGCGCCGGCTCACATCAGCTCTTCGCCGAGATGAAGTATAGCAACGGCACACCGCTGGTTGCTATCGCGCAAGGGCGTGCCCAAACCGCGCTGCACACCGTTCACGAACTTGCAGGCGTGCAGTTCGGACACTGCCGTTAGCGCCGCCAGAGCGCTGCCTTTTACGCAATAACGCGCTCCGCCGCGGCGGCGTCCGTTTCGTCGAAGAAACGGTTGCGCGTCTCCGAGACCTTCGGAGCCCACGGATCGATCTGCGCCGGCTTTACCGGAAAATGAACTGTCGGGCCCGCTGCATCGGTGTAGTCCGAGCCATCGAACGCTTTGAAGTTTCCGCTTTCTTTGTGCGCAACGACGATATTGCGTACCGCCGATGAAGCGTTCTTTGCCGCTTCGCGCAGCGCGGGATCGAGGCGTCCGTCACTTGCGATCGTATCGTAGAGCGCGATTGCCGGACGGTCCGCATGCCACGGCATATCGCGCGTGGCTTCAGGAAAGCGCACCATGCCCTCGACCGCTTTTGCATCTTGACGTATCGCGGCGATCTCGCTCTTGTCGTCCTTGCGTGACGCGATATCATCGTTCAATGTTTTGACTGAACCTTCAATGGCGCGCATCTTTGCCGGATCGAGATCGAGTACGTCGAACGCCGCCGCCGGCTTCCACGAATCACCGTCTACGCGATAGTTCTGATGCATGACGTCACCGACGATCGCATTGCCCAGTGCTTTCGAGTCACCCGGGTGTTTAGCAATCGCATCGGCGACGTTGCTCGGCACGCCGGGAGAAACCATCGTTTCCGGGCTCGCCGCCAAAAACCGGACTCCGGCGTGCGAGAGCGCATCCGCAAAACCGAGCGATGCCATCAGACACTGATTTGCCACCACACCGTCGACTTTACGATCGGCGTCTTCGGGGTGCTGCTCCGCGTGCATCTTCATGCCGTCGGCGATCGCTTGCGCGATCTTCGGCATCGGCATAATCTGCCCGGCGCTGTCGGCCTCCAGGCCTCCGCCGTCGCCTGCGCCGTGATCGGTGAGTTCGATCCAGGTTTGCTTCGCGCCGGACCTCTGCGCGTTGTCGAGTACATGGGCGACGAAGCGCGCGAGATTCTTCTCCGAGGCCATATCGCGCGGGCCTCCGATCGCCGCTTGGCCGATGCCGCCGTCTGCGATGGTAAACGAATCAGTCCGAAGGCGCCCCGTCCCCACAGACGTCGTATCTTCGACTGTGTACTCAACCCTCGCGTCCTTCGCGCTGGTTTGCAGCGCTTGCCTTAACGTAACGCCTTGCGATTCGTCCAAATTGTTGTCGCCATCGCGATAAATACCAAACTCAACCGTTCTTTGCGCCGGCTGACGCACCGATTCTACCAAAGGTAAACCTCCCACGCGTGTGTGCTGTGGGAGGCCTATCACGACAATGAATATGGCCGGCTAGGTGTGTTGCGCTATGTTGCTGCGTAGGCCACTTCAATCGCCGGCGGATTCCGCAATGTCTGATATACGACGCAGTAGCGCTCTGTCAGACGCATCAGCGTCGCGATTTGCTCCTCGCTCGCAGATGTCTGCAAACCAAAACGCAAACGGATATCTCTGAAACCAACCGGAGCATCCTTTGCAACCGCGAGCGTGCCGCGAAAGTCCAGATCGCCTTCCGCTTCGACAGTTGCATCGCGCAGTTCGATGTCGAGCGCCGTAGCAACCGCGCGAAGCGTAACGCCCGCACATGCGACCAGCGCCTCGAGCAGCATATCGCCGGAACATGCTGCAAGTCCGCTGCCGCCCGTCGCGGGATGAAGCCCGGCTTCGACCAGCGCTTTGCCGGTTTCAACCTTGCAGGTGATGCCCTCGCCGATACGGCCTTGTGCGCGCAACGTGACGACCGCACTGGTCGCGTCGTCACGATATCGTTGTTTGAGCGGCTCTTGAAGCGACCGCAGCTCTTCGGCTTTCATCGCGGCGCGGTCTTTAGCGGTGGAACGTGCTTTCGACGCGATCCACGCCGGTTTCGACCGCCGCTTCCGTGCGGCGGAACAGATTCACGATCCACCGAATGATCGCAACCAGTCCGATGAACGCCAAAATGAAAACGATCAGAAAGAACCAAGCCGCGGCATGCACGAGATGCAGAAGCGTCTGTTCCATAGTGTTCTCCCCTGTGGGTTATTCTGAATGGATACTTACGCGACCGAGGCGTTTGGCCTCTTTGCGATCGTACATTCGAGCGTCCGCGATGCGAAGAAGCACGTTCGGGTCCAGACCATCCTGCGGTGCAATGCTTACGCCGATGGTTACGCCGACTTTGAATTCGGCGTTTTCCACGCTGAACGGATTGCTGAACTGCGCTTCGATTTTTTCGGTGAGCGCATCGGCTTCGCTGCGATCGTGCAAGTGCGCGATAAGAATTGCGAATTCGTCGCCCCCCAGGCGCGCGAGCACGTCGTTGGTGCGGATCGTGTGGCGCAGCCGTTCGGCAGCGTGGACCAAGACGCGATCGCCTGCGATATGACCGGCGCGGTCGTTCACCTGCTTGAATCCGTCGAGATCCGCAAAAAGAATGCCGACGTATTCATTTGCCGTCATCGAACGAATAGAAGCGCGCAAGTGCTGCAGAAAAAACGCGCGATTGGGTATGCCGGTGAGCGAATCGTGTTCTGCCTGCGTGCGCGCGGCTTGCAGGTGCTCGCGCAGCGCTGCGTTTTGCAGCGAACTGATGCGCAGCCGTTCGGCAACGAACACGACCACGCAAAGCGACAAGACAAGAATGACGGCGTCGACGGCGGCCGACATATGAAAAAAACCGCCGCCCGGGAAGACGTCGCGATCCAAAAATGCGAGCAGCGCGCCTGAGAAAGCGGCCGTAACAAGCGCAACCGAAAGGCGCGCGTAATATGCGATAACGAGCAGCGGGATGATGGAGATGACGCCGACGTGGGCATGGGAGGACGCGTAGGCAAAGATCGAAGCCGCGATCAAGGCCGCGTAGGAAACCGTTAAAACCACCAAGCGGTGCTGGCGCTCAGGGGAACGACGCAGTGCCATAAAGCTGTATTGACCTGCGTTTGTTATTCCCAAGAATGCCGAAAGAGTGGCCAAATGGTGCTTAGGACCTATTGCTACGGAGTAACCCGCGGGGTGTTTTAGGACTGGGGCGACTTCGGGCACTCATGCAGCGTCGTGAGCCCTGACGCCGTGGTGTGCTGCATGACGTACTGCACGAGAGGCGGTTCGTCGGCGCGTTTGTCCGGCGGCGGAAA
>Ga0070739_10008138_pt1 | contig 10853 bp, 9 predicted proteins | sample Coa_R1_7_FD_66445 | JGI IMG/M metagenome (GOLD analysis project Ga0070739, IMG submission 66445) | Surface soil microbial communities from Centralia Pennsylvania, which are recovering from an underground coalmine fire - Coalmine... | ecosystem: Environmental > Terrestrial > Soil > Unclassified ...
AGATCCTTGACGACTTCCATGTGTGGCAGTGGGGTGACTTGAATGTCGCCCTTGAGGTCCTCGATCGCTGTTGTACAGGCAAGACCGTTTCGCCCCTCCATATTCATCGCGCAGGATCCGCAAATGCCTTCTCGGCAGGAGCGACGGAACGTCAGAGTCGGATCAATTTCGTTCTTGATCTTGATCAGCGCGTCGAGAACCATGGGCCCGCATTTATCGAGGTCGATCGTGTAGCGATCGAAGCGGGGATTTGCGCCGCTGTCGGGGTCGTATCGATACACTTTGAAGGTCTTGAGACGCTTGCCCTCCTCGGCCTTCCACTCGCGACCCCTGGTGATCTTGCTATTCTTTGGAAGCGTGAATTCGGCCACGCACTAACTCCTTCGCTTGGACGGCCCGCTAGCACGCGCACCGCATCGAAGAAAAGGCCAGTGCGTATTCGCGCGCGTGCTCACTGCTCCGCAGTCAGCCGGGCTAGCGCGCAAGCGCACTGATGACCTGCGCGATGACCAGTGTGCGTGGGTCGACGGCGTATATTGTTCCATTGTCGTAATAGTAACGGTAGCGCGAACTTAGCCGGTAGCGACGCCGCAGCTCCGCGGGAATTCGCCCGTAGGAGTATGGCGCTCCATAACCGCTCTCGTAGCGTTCGCCGCGGGCGAGTTTCTTCGCCTGGCCTGGCGGCATGCAGCCCTTCTTGCGCAAGCCCGGCGGACAGCCACCAGCGCCAAAGCCCTGCGATCCACGGCTTGCTTCGTGAACATTGGAATGACCTTGGCCATGACCGTTGCCGTTGCCGGGTTTGGCGCTCAAGGAAGCGCCGAGCGCCAAGGCCGCCGCGCCGCACAAAAGAGCGACATTTTTCATGGATCTGTCCTTATGCTTGTTATGCCATTTGGGAAGAACGCTCCCGCGCGAGCAAGGAACGCAGGCCATGCCCAAGAGCTCCGCGCGTGACGGGATCTCGATCAGTTGATGTTGATGACTCTCACCACTCGGAAACTGCGCGGATTGACGACATAGAGGCGCCCGTTTTCATTCACGTATCGAAAGGCCGGATCGAGGTGGTTACGCGCAACGACCGAGGGCGGCAGGTGACCGACATCCACATAGGTGTGGTTCGGCCCAAAGTCATAGCCGACGCCAAATTCACTTCGACGTGGTGGATGGTCGTGTAAGCCGTGCCACGAGACACATGCGCCGTGCCGCCATTGCTCGCAGACACCGTGATTGACGTACGGCTGCGCAGAAGCGGAAACGGTGGTTGCCGCGACCGCTACTGCCGCACCGGCCAGGGACATGCCTTTCATCTTAATCTCCTCGCGAAAGGCGTTCACGTGAGTGGAGTATCAATTTGCAGGCGCTTTGCTTCTCAAGCCGTCGCAGCAGGATAGGGCTCACCTCGTTCAATAGCCGAGGGGCTGTCGTGGCTGACAGCCCCTCGCTTTGTGCGTAGAAATTAGTGACTATAGGTGTCGATCACTTGCGTCACCGCATAGGTCGCAGGATCGACCTCGTAGAGATAGCCATCCGAATAAACATAGCGTTTATCGGGGCCGAGCTTGTAATAGGTGGTTACCGGCTGCGGGATATCGCTAAGCGTCGTGTATGAATAGTTTGGCCCGAAGACATAGCCGACCGCATAAGGCGGGGCACCTTTCACTCGGTGCGTCGACACGCAAACGCCATTATCCCACTTGGTGCACACGTAGGTTTTCGCTGGCGCCGGCGAAGCCGTCGCCGCCAAAGCCAGGGCAGCACTCGAGAGTGCGAAGACAAGTTTCCTCATCAGTTTCTCCTTCCGTGCAGTTTTCGGGGGCTGCGGCGGTGTAACGATTGGCGCTAGTGACGGTTTCCCGACACTTTGTTCGAAAGCCGTCCTCGATTGAAGCTGGCGACGAGCGGTTGCCCGACTCCGCGCGGCGGTCTAGAGCGCCGCCAACTTCGTGGCGTCCGGTCCTCGGAGCGCCCACAAACAGCAGAGGAAAGCAGCCTCATGGCTCGGAAGAAAATTGCGCTGATCGGCGCCGGAATGATCGGCGGAACGCTCGCTCACCTTGCGGCAATGCGCGAGCTCGGCGACATCGTCCTGTTCGACATCGCGGAAGGAATTCCGGAGGGAAAGGCGCTCGACATCGCGCAGGCCGGCCCGGTCGACGACTTTGATGTTAAGCTCAAAGGTACGTCGGACTATTCGGACATCGCTGGTGCCGACGTATGCATCGTCACGGCTGGCGTCGCGCGTAAGCCGGGTATGAGCCGCGATGACCTCCTCGGCATCAACCTCAAGGTCATGAAGTCCGTCGGCGAAGGTATTCGCAATCATGCGCCTCAAAGCTTCGTCATCTGCATCACTAATCCACTCGACGCGATGGTTTGGGCGCTGCGTGAGTTTTCAGGTCTCCCACCGCAGAAGGTGGTCGGAATGGCGGGCGTGCTCGACAGTGCTCGTTTCCGCCACTTCCTCGCCGACGAATTCGACGTGAGCGTCGAAGACGTAACCGCATTTGTGCTTGGCGGGCATGGCGATACGATGGTTCCCGTCGTCCAATATTCGACCGTTGCGGGAATCCCTGTACCCGACCTTATCAAGATGGGATGGACGACGCAGGAGAGGATCGATGCGATCGTCAAGCGCACGCGCGGGGGCGGCGGAGAGATCGTTGCCCTATTGAAGTCCGGCTCGGCTTATTATGCTCCCGCGACGAGTGCGATCGCAATGGCCGAGAGCTACCTCAAGGACAAGAAGAGAGTGCTGCCGTGCGCCGCGCATCTCACTGGTCAATATGGAGTGAATGATCTCTACGTCGGCGTGCCGGTCGTGATCGGCGCAAAGGGCGTCGAGCGAATCGTCGAGATCGAACTCGACACCCAGGCTCGCCAGAATTTCGAAGTCAGTGTTGATGCGGTCAGGGAGCTACTTGAAGCCTGCAAGAAGATCGACAACAGCCTTGTGCAGGAAGTTGCTGCGTGAGCATCCTTGTCGACAAGCGGACGCGTGTGATCACGCAGGGAATGACGGGTGAAACAGGTACATTCCACACCCAGCAAGCGCTCGCCTATGGCACGCAGATGGTCGGCGGAGTGACGCCTGGTAAAGGCGGCTCCACTCATCTTGGTTTACCCGTATTCGATACCGTTCACGAGGCTGTCGCACAGACTGGCGCAACCGCCTCGGTGATCTACGTTCCGCCGCCCTTCGCCGCCGACTCAATTCTCGAGGCGATTGACGCGAAGGTGCCGCTTATCGTCGCGATAACCGAAGGCATTCCAGTTCTCGACATGGTCAAGGTGAAGCGGGCACTGTCGGGCTCCAAGTCGCGCTTGATCGGACCAAACTGCCCCGGCGTACTTACTCCCGACGAGTGCAAGATTGGCATCATGCCCGGCAATATCTTCAAGAAGGGCAGTGTCGGCGTTGTCAGCAGGTCAGGAACGCTTACCTACGAGGCCGTTTTTCAAACTACCAACGAGGGGCTTGGACAAACGACTGCCGTTGGCATCGGTGGGGATCCCGTCAAGGGAACAGAATTCATCGATATCCTCGAAATGTTCCTTGCTGATGATGACACCAAGTCGATCATCATGATCGGTGAAATCGGTGGCAGCGCCGAGGAAGACGCCGCGCAATTCATCGCGGACGAGGCCAAGCGCGGACGCAAGAAGCCCATCGTCGGCTTCATTGCCGGACGCACTGCACCGCCAGGTCGGCGCATGGGCCATGCGGGTGCGATCGTCTCGGGAGGCAAGGGTGATGCCGAAAGCAAGATCGCGGCCATGGAGGCAGCTGGAATTACCGTCTCTCCAAGCCCATCTGAGCTCGGCACGACTCTGAAGGAATTGTTGGTATCCGCGTAGCCCCGGACGGCAGCCCGGGCCAGGAGAATGAATTGAACGACATGGCGGGAATTGAGGAACGCGAGTCGGGTCCGAGCTGGGCGAGGCACAACTGGCCTATCTCTGAACTCGACGACCTCAACCTCGGTCTCGATCCGACGCAAGCGACGATCGACAAAGTAAAGGCAGCTGTCGCAAGCCGGGCGGCCGAAACGACGAGCGACCCTCAGGCCATCCGGCGAGCGGCCGAGGATTCGATAAGAGCCATGATGCTGATCCGCACCTACCGGGTGCGCGGGCATCTCGCTGCCGACCTCGATCCGCTGCATCTTACACCACGCGACGTTCCGGCCGATCTCACCGCCGAATATCATGGCTTTACCGACCAGGACCTCGATCGGCCGATCTGGCTTTGCGGCGTTCTCGGCTTTGAACAGGCAACCGTGCGCGAGATCGTGGCCGTCTTGCAGCGCAATTACTGCGGTCATGTCGGCCTTGAATATATGCACATTAATGAGGTCTCGGAGCGTCGTTTTCTCCAGGACCGCATGGAAGGCAAGGATGCGGAAATCACCTTCACGCCCGAGGGCAAGCAATCAATTCTTGCCAAGGTCATCCACGCCGAACAGTGGGAGAAGTTCCTCGCCCGCAAATATGTGGGGACGAAACGGTTTGGACTAGACGGCGGCGAAAGTGCGGTTCCTGCCCTTGAGGCGGTGATCAAATATGGCGGCCAGATGGGCGTCACCGAGATCGACGTCGGAATGGCGCACCGCGGCCGTTTGAACGTTCTTTCGAACGTCATGGGAAAACCCGCCCAAGCGATATTCCATGAGTTTGCCGGCGGCGCGACAAATCCGGCGGACGTCGGCGGGTCAGGCGACGTCAAATACCACCTTGGTACTTCCTCTGATCGCGAGTTTGACGGCAACAAGGTCCATCTGTCGCTTCTTCCCAACCCCTCGCATCTCGAAGCGGTCGATCCGGTCGTCCTCGGTAAGGCGCGCGCGGTACAGACCATCCGCGACGATAAGCACGGCAAAACGGTACTTCCGATCCTTCTGCATGGCGATGCGGCCTTTGCGGGTCAGGGTGTCGTTTGGGAGTGCCTCAGCTTTTCTGGACTTCCGGGATACGGAACCGGCGGCACGATCCACTTCATCATCAACAACCAGGTCGGGTTTACGACCAGCCCCCAATTTGGTCGTTCATCGCCTTATCCCTCCGACGTCGCGAAGGGCATTCAGGCGCCCATTTTGCACGTCAACGGCGACGACCCGGAAGCGGTCACATTCTGCTGCAAGCTCGCAACGGAGTTCAGGCAGACGTTCGGCCGCGACATCGTCATCGACATGTGGTGCTATCGCCGCTTCGGCCATAACGAGGGCGACGAGCCGAGCTTCACCCAGCCGCTCATGTATGCGGCAATCAAGACGCATCCACCAATCAGCGAGATCTACGGCAAGAAGCTAGTCAGCGAAGGTGTCGTTGACGAGAACTGGATAGCCGAACAGACCAAGCAATATACGGCCCATCTCGAGGAGCAGTTCCAGTCGGCGCTCTCTTACCTCCCGAACAAGGCCGATTGGTTCGAAGGCCGCTGGGCAGGTCTCGGACGGCCCGAAGAACCTGTCCTTGGCCGCCGCAACATCGCGACGGCCATCAGCGAACAGGAGGTACAGCGTCTTGGCGATATCCTGACGACCGTCCCGGAAGATTTCGTCGTTCACAAGACGCTGCAGCGGATTCTCGATGCGAAGAAGGCCATGTTCGCAAGCGGCGAGGGGTTCGACTGGTCAACGGCGGAAGCCTTGGCATTCGGAAGTCTCCTTGCCGAAAACCACGGTGTTCGATTGTCGGGACAAGATAGCGGCCGGGGCACGTTCAGCCAGCGTCACGCCGTCTGGGTCGATCAGCGGACAGGGAACAAATATGTTCCACTGACAAGCGTTGGACCCGGGCGCTTTGAAGTTCGCGATAGTCCCTTGTCGGAGTTCGGAGTCCTCGGCTTCGAATACGGATATTCACTCGCCGATCCGAAAACCCTCGTGCTCTGGGAAGCCCAGTTCGGGGATTTTGCAAACGGCGCCCAGAGTATCATCGACCAGTTCGTCACCGCCGGTGAAGCAAAGTGGCTCCGCGCAAGCGGCCTCGTCATGCTCCTTCCCCACGGATTTGAAGGGCAGGGACCAGAGCACAGCTCCGCCCGTCTTGAGCGCTACCTGCAACTGTGCGCAGAAGACAACATACAGGTCGCGAACTGCACGACGCCGGCGAATTACTTCCATATCCTGCGCCGGCAGATGCGCCGTGACTTCCGCAAGCCTCTCGTGATGATGACTCCCAAGTCTTTGCTGAGGCATAAGCTTGCGGTTTCGAGCATTGCCGATTTCGTCGGCGACAGTCACTTCAGACGCATTCTCTCCGATCTAAATCCTCCTGCCGAAGGGGAAACACGGCGCCTGGTGCTCTGCTCGGGCAAGTTATCCTATGAGCTGATGGAAGCGCGGGACGCGGCAGGGGACCTTGGCGTTGAAGTGGTGCGGATCGAGCAGCTCTATCCGTTTCCATCCGAACCGTTGATCAAGCGCCTGAGGGCAATGCCCAATCTCACCGATCTCGTTTGGGCGCAGGAAGAACCAAAAAATAACGGCGCTTGGCACTTCGTCGAGGATCTTCTCGAAAAGTGCCTCAACGAGGCGGGACACCAGGGAATGCGCGCGCAATATGCTGGTCGTGACGCAAGCGCATCCCCCGCGACCGGGCTGGCGAAGCGCCATGCTGCGGAGCAGGCCGCGCTCATCGCTGCAGCACTTGGACATGATTCAACCAGCGGCGGAAAAGCCGCGACTGAACGGCCTGGAGCCGTCGCAGCAGAATAAAGGGAAGCAATGGCCACCGACGTTGAAGTCCCCGCGCTTGGGGAATCCATCACTGAAGGAACTCTCGCGCAATGGCTCAAGAAGCCCGGCGAAGCGGTCGATGCCGACGAGCCGATTGCAAGCCTCGAGACCGACAAGGTAAGTGTCGAAGTGCCCTCGCCGGTCGCCGGGGTACTTAGCGAGCAATTGGTCAACGAGGGCGATACGGTCGCCGTCGGCGCCATTATCGCGCGCATTGATGACAAGGCGACGGCGAGTGTTTCACCACCGCCAAGTCCCGCGCAGAGCGCTGCTGCATCCACCACGAACCCGGCAGGCGCGGGCGAAACACCACTGTTACGCGGCGACGAGCATGCGCCGGATGCCGTCGGAAGCGAAGCGATGGTGGCTGAGGACCACGTCACGACCCTCTCTCCCGCGGTCCGCCGCGCCGTTCTCGAATACCATGTCGATCCGAGCAGCATCCGCGGGACCGGGAAAGATGGACGACTTACGAAGGACGATGTGATCGCCGCTGCGCAAGCGCAGAGTCGGCGCGCGCCCGAGGCAAGAGCTCCGGCCTCCGAGCCTTCGACAAGAGCAGCGCCTTCGCCGGAGCAAGGCAAATCTTCTCAAGCAATCGGCGAGCGTCGCGAGGAGCGCGTGAAGATGACGCGTCTTCGCCAAACGATCGCGCGCCGACTGAAGGAGGCCCAGAATAGCGCTGCGATGCTCACGACGTTCAACGACGTCGACATGAGCGCAGTCATCGAGGCGAGGGCACGATACAAGGACTTGTTTGAAAAGAAGCATGGCATCCGCCTTGGGTTCATGGGCTTCTTCGTCAAAGCCTGTGCGCTTGCTGCACGGGACGTGCCCTCCGTTAACGCAAGCATTGACGGCGACGAAATTGTCTACCGCGACTATCTCGATGTCTCGGTCGCCGTTTCCGCGCCCAAGGGTCTCGTCGTTCCGGTCGTTCGCAGTGCTGACCGCATGAGCTTTGCGGACATTGAAAAGAAGATCGCGGACTTCGGGAAGCGCGCCAAAGAGGGAACGCTGACGGTCGACGAGATGCAGGGTGGCACCTTCACCATCTCGAATGGCGGGGTCTTCGGTTCCTTGCTCTCGACACCAATTATCAACCCGCCGCAGTCGGCAGTACTTGGCATGCATCGAATAGAGGAACGGCCGGTAGTCAAGGATGGCGCTATCGTTGCTCGTCCGATGATGTACCTTGCGCTGAGCTACGATCACCGGCTGATCGATGGCCGCGAGGCAGTCACATTCCTGGTGCGCGTAAAGGAAGCGATCGAGGACCCGACGCGACTTCTGATCGACCTATAGGTTCAGTTCATTCAAGCAGCCGCGCTGAGCGCCGGGCGAAACTCATGGGCGAGGCGCTCGGCTGCTCCCGCCAAGACCGCTTCATGCTGATCGACGCGCCAAGCGTGCGCTGCCATTATGAGACGACCGAAATTGCGGCGCGTTGTGAACGCTGCATCGAAGCTCGACCGATTGGCCCCCTCGAGCATGCGGGCTGCTCGCGTTCCCGTGAACATGATCCCGTCCCATGCGCCGAAAGCATGGATGAGGTTCACGGCGAAGCGGCCAAGAAGCGCTGATTGAAACGCCTGCCGCTCGCGCTCGGCGAGCTCTGGGCATGCAGTTGCCCACCGCGCGTCGAAACGCTCGAGCATCAGAATCATTTCCCACGTGGTTGTCGCGCATGGGCCACGAACCGCTTTTGCGAGTCGCTCTTCAGCCGCGGTGACAGGCTGGAAGTCCATGTGCCCAGCTTCGGTCTCAAGAACGCGCACTCCTGCGTCTCGATCGAGGTCAACGATCGCTGCTCCGACACCTTCCTCAATCATGATCATCCCGTAGCGCCCAGCATGATCGAAAGCCGGAGCGCCAATGCCCCGAAGAGTGGCGATGTTTGCGCTTCCGGAGCGGGTTGCCCAAGCCCGAGCCGCGACATCGTTCAGAATGAATGGCGGTGTTCCGAAGAATGCATGAAGCCCCGTTCGACTGATCGTCCAACGCGAGCGGACCAAGGAAATCGTCTCGCCGCTCGCGGCTCCGGCGATCGCGAGCGCGCAGTTCAACCCACCAACCGAGACCTTTCTGTTGCGCTCGAATTGTTGGAGCGCATCGGTGAAGGTCGGGATGCCCTCGATCGAAAGCTCATGGACGCTCGCGATCCGTGGGCGCAGCGAGGGTTCAACGAGCGCGAAACGGAGTCGGCCCTGGGCCGATGCCTCGATCACGAGCCACGGGCGAACGCCCGGAACTGCTGGACTCGACATGCTGCTTACTCTCCCCATGATAGCGCTACCATAACTGGGTTAACCCGCCGTTACGGTTCTGAGCTTGCGGGCTGCCCAAGCCACTCCTAAGTCGCCGATCAAATCCAATCAGCGGAGTGATTGATGGCCGAGGGCTATGATGTTGACGTACTTGTGATTGGCTCGGGGCCCGGTGGCTATGTTGCCGCGATCCGCGCGGCGCAACTTGGCCTCAAGACCGCCTGTGCGGAGAGCCGGGCAACTCTTGGTGGCACATGCCTTAACGTCGGCTGCATCCCCTCGAAGGCACTTCTGCATGCATCCGAGCTTTTCGAGGAAGCGGCCCATGGTACGCTTGCCAAGTGGGGCATCAAGACGACCGGCGTCGACGTCGACCTCGACACGATGCACGCGAGCCGCAAGGAGGCCGTGAAAGGCCTTACCCAGGGCATCGAGTTTCTCTTCAAGAAGAACAAGGTCGAGTGGCTGAAAGGCGTTGCGACTTTCGAGAGCGCAGACACCGTCAAGGTCGGCGAGCGCACGGTGAAGGCAAGGAATATTGTGATCGCGACGGGGTCATCGGTAACGCCGCTTCCCGGTGTGGCTGTTGACCAAGACCGAATCGTTGATTCGACCGGAGCACTTGAGCTCCCGCGCGTTCCAAAACACCTCGTCGTGATCGGTGGCGGCGTAATCGGCCTTGAACTTGGCTCTGTCTGGCGCCGGCTCGGCGCGAACGTCACGGTGGTCGAATTCCTCGACCAGATCCTGCCAGGATTCGATGGCGAGGTTCGCAAGGAAGCGAACAAGATTTTCAAGAAGCAAGGGTTCGAATTCCGGCTGTCGACCAAGGTGACCAAGGCCGAAGCTGCCACGGACGGTGTGACGCTTACCGTCGAGCCCGCAGCAGGCGGCAAGGAAGAGACGATCGAAGCCGATATCGTCCTAGTTTCAATTGGTCGGCGTCCGAACACGGAAGGGCTTGGCCTCGAGAAGGCTGGGCTCAAGCTCAATCAGAGGGGCCAGATCGAGACGGATCAGCAATTCAGGACAGCAGTTCCCGGGATCTGGGCAATCGGCGATGTCATTCCGGGGCCAATGCTTGCGCACAAGGCCGAAGACGAGGGAATTGCGGTTGCCGAGAATATCGCCGGGCTCACCGGCATCGTGAACCACGACGTGATCCCATCCGTGGTTTACACCATGCCGGAGATCGCCGGCGTTGGACTGACGGAGGAAGAGGCGCGCAAGAGCGGCGACGTCAAAGTTGGCAAATTCCCGATGCTTGCGAACAGCCGCGCGAAGACGAACCGTGAGACCGATGGCTTCGTCAAAGTGGTCGCCGACGCCAAGACGGACCGCGTGCTAGGCGTGTGGATGATTGCATCGGTTGCTGGCACGATGATCGCCCAGGCAGCGCAAGCGATGGAATTTGGCGCGACGAGCGAGGATATTGCCTATACGTGCCACGCTCACCCGACGCACAACGAGGCGCTCAAGGAAGCGGCGATGGCCGTGCAAGGAAAACCCATCCACATCTGAATCGGATCGAGCGTTATGCGAGCGAACCTTGGCGGTTGGCCTCGGTAACGCGCCGCCGACTTCGAACCGAGGTCAACAATGCGCCTAAACGCCGCTCTCGAGTGCAATCGGCGCGGCTCAAGGTCTAGCCGAAGAGATTCCTGAGCAGCTCCAGAAAGGTAAGGTCCTCTCGGCTAATCTCGGGCGCTGGAGCAACTGGCGGGCACTCGAGGCAGCGGGCCTGAATGCTTGGCCCCTTAAGGATCGCGCGCACTTCGAAGAGGGCACTCGCTAGCTGCTCCCGTGGCTCCCGGGCGAGTACGGAATAGGCATCGCTCGGCGCGGC
>Ga0070739_10008141_pt1 | contig 10850 bp, 15 predicted proteins | sample Coa_R1_7_FD_66445 | JGI IMG/M metagenome (GOLD analysis project Ga0070739, IMG submission 66445) | Surface soil microbial communities from Centralia Pennsylvania, which are recovering from an underground coalmine fire - Coalmine... | ecosystem: Environmental > Terrestrial > Soil > Unclassified ...
TTCGTCGAACGACTGTCCCTGATCTCTACACGCGCCGAAAAAACAGCGTGGCAGTAGTCGCGGCATCCGTTCGATGCGATCATACTGTGTCATTAGATTTCCTTCACGTTAGAGGGCCGTTTTTCTATCCCAGCTGCATGGCAGCTGCGATAGGGGCTTCCTCATGATCCTGCAACGCGAGCACTTCGGCAAGCATCCGTCCGTCTTCCGGGCCCTAACCGGCCTGACCGTCGAACTCTTCGACCACATGCTCCCGGACCTCCTCGCCGCCTTTGCCGCCCAACGCCGGCAACGCCTGGTCCGCAAAGGACGCCAGCGCGCCTTCGGCGGCGGCGACGACTTCGATTTGTCCCCGACCGACCAAGTGCTGCTCACCATCGTCTGGCTGCGGCACTACCCGACGCAGGAGTGCCTGGGCTACCTCTTCGCTGTCTCCGACTCCACCGCCCTGCGCGCTATCCGCCGTTGCTTGCCCCTACTGGAGCAGTCCGGCAAGGACACCATGCGTCTGCCCGATCCGGGCAAGGGCCACCGTCCCGACCTACCGGCCTTGCTGAAGGCCACCCCGGCCCTGGCGGTGATCGTAGACACCTTCGAGCAACGCACGCAGCGGCCACAGCGGCGGCAGAAGGCTTAGAGCTACCGGACAAAACTCTTGCCGACAGCTGACAGTTATCTATGAACAGCTGGAGTCACCCGGAGACTCCAGCAATGAAACTTCGTGGCCGACGTCCCACACGATGTTTGGGACGTCTTCGAGCCGGTACTGCCCGCCGTCGTCTGGAAGGGCATCGGCCGCAAACCCAAGAGCAACCGCGCCTGCTTGCACGCCTTGCTGTACGTGTTGATCGCCGGCATCGGCTGGGAACCGCTGCCCAAGTGCTCCCCCAGCTACAAGTGGCCCTACGCTATGTGCAGTTGCACGGCATCAACTGGGATCAAGTCCTCCTGGACGGCTCCAAGAAGCCGTCAAAAGAAGGGGGCAAGACACCGGACCATCGCCGGTGGATCGTCGTAAGTCCGGTACGGCTATCCATATAGCGAGCGATGCTTACGGGATGCCTTTGGGAGCCGTCATCACCGCAGCCAACGCCAATGATGGCGTGCAAACCCAGGCGGTGCTGAAGTCGCTGGTCGTCAAGCCGCCGTCGGCCGAGGTGCCCATGCCCGTAATCGATGCGCGGGATCTGCCCCGATCGCGGGCGGATGGGGCGTATGGCAACCGGCCGACGCAGAGCCGGGCCAATGCCGCGGGTTTCCGGATGGAAGCTCCCAAGCGTGGCAAGGCGCGGTAGCCGGGGGTAGGGCGGATTCGCTGCGCGGTGGAGCGTTGCCATGCATTTCTGTCCCAATTCGGGCGGCCCCACCGTTATCGTGAAGAAGGTCTATTCGTTCGGTTAATAGTCAACTCGCGATGGAGTGAAGGAGGCAGCGCAGCTCACTCGATCCAAAAGAAAGCCCAGGGTTCGTTCGGATATGAAGCATCCAGATAACGGGCAGCGATAAGTTTCTTTACTGCCTCGATGTCCTTATCAGCGGGTGACGGCTGCTTCAGCGCCTGCATCACGTCATCAGATAAGAGCCAGCGGAGACAGGCGAATTCATCGTCGTCTCCAACTCCGTAGTACCATTGCTTTCGGGCCAGGAAGCGTTTCTCCAGTTCATCCAGTGATTTCATCAGCGGCCTCACATGAGATTGAGCTGTTTCTTTTATCCGGTTCCACTTCCGTTCTACCAAAGGCTCATCCCTTTCGCGGGCTGCTTTGAGCTGCTCGTAGATCGTCTCGAAGTTCATTTTTGCCAAGATGCCTGCTAATGGTTTCACATCGGGTTCGTCCTTGTCGAGAAACGGCTCGAAAGGCGATAACCCCTTCCGCAAGGCTTGTTCGAGGATTCTTTGCCATTTCTTGATTTCTTTGGGATCGGCAGATGAAGAGGCATCAGAAAGGTTAGCTGCTTCAAGCCCTCGGGTCGCTAATTCTCGAATCGCAGTGGTAAGATCCAAGCCTTTCCCCTCGGCCCAGCGATGGACCTCAATCAACAAACCTGCAGGCAACCGGACAGAGAAAGCTCGCAAAGTGTCAGGAGCCACTTTGGCCAACTCTGCTTGCGCTTGGTGATGGTCGATCTTTTTCGGCATTCTTGTCCCCTTGAAGACTACACGGGTTTTGTGTATTCTACAATCTGTATGTATTCTACTGTGGAGGGCATCGCCGTGGCAACTGAGGATATGGACCCCCATCAAGTGGGTGTGAATCTCGCAGATGAAGCCGTAAGGATTTTGAAAGGCCTGCGAGACGCTCGAGCGCTCGGCCTCGATGTCAGTCAGGCAACGCAGGAGCTCTCGTGGATTGTGCCAATCTTGCGCAGCTGGCGCGAACACTTGGAGGAACTGAGGCCGCAGTAAAAGGAGGTACTGCGATAAGGGCGACCCAGTAACGACCACGCAGGTGGGGCGATCGAACGCGGAATGTCATCGTCCAGACAGAGGAGGGCCTATGCTTACGGTGAAGCAGATCTGTGAAAAGTTCCCGTACCTTTCCGAAAGTCTCGTTTACCTTTGGATCGAGCAACGAGAGCTTCCTCACTACCGCCTCGGCGGGAAGGACAAAAGAGGCCGGATCGTAATCGACGAAGCGGACTTCCTCACTTTTCTCGCCAGTCGCAAGGTACAGGCCGGCCAGTAGCGACAGGAGATTGAGTTCGGTCACGCCCGGTAGACTTGTCCACCGTTTCCGGGCTGACCTGCGTGAGTACCCCAGCAGGGAGGAGTGGGTGCGGGTGTGGACGGAGCGGACGGGGAAGTCGGAGCGAGCATTCTACCGACGGCTGGTCGAGATGAAGTGGCAGAATCGCAAAGCGTCAAAGTGTCAAAGGATCGACCGGCAGGGATGCCAGGGTGTTGAATCGAGAAAGCGAGGTGTGCCGTGCTTTCCGTACGGCAGGCAGCAGAAAAGGCTGGGGTGTGTCCTTCTCTCGTTTATGGCTGGGTTGCCAACGGTGAGTTGCCCCATTTCCGGCTGGGGGCGAAGGGACGGCGCGGCAAGGTTGCTATCGCTGAGGCCGACCTAGATGCATTCCTCTCGAGTCGGAAGCGGAAGGGGCGGCGGGAAACGCCGCCCTCTCCAAAAAAACCGCCGATCCGGCTCAAGCACCTCGGGCTTTCATAGCCGCCTCGCGCAGGTGTCCAAGCCGTTGCGTCAAATGGCTGTAATGACGCGAAATCATGGTCGTGTCCTTGTGCCCCATCAGGACGCTGACCGTTACCGCGTCTAGCTTTCCTGATTCAAGGGCCGACGTGCAGAAGGCGTGGCGAAACGCATAGAGCGAGTATTTTGTGCCGTGCTGTTTCGCCAGGGCTTTGATCCGCCGTCGCCGGTCGAGAACGGCCTTGTGGTGGGCCTCGCGGCGTCCTGGTTCTTCCCGTTGAGCGTAGGTCAGTCGCTTGATCTTCGGGGGCATCAGCCCCAGCTTGATGAGCCGACGGCGTCCCAGCTCATCACGGAGGCGCTGGAACCGGCACTTCACGGAAGAGGCGCACCACGGTTGTCTCTCCGAGTTGTGGAATAGCGGCCCCTCGGGGTGCTCTGCCATCAGCCGTTTCGTGATAGCGAGCGCTTTTTGCGTGAGGTAGACGACGCGCTGGGTTTTCTTTCCCTTCGATTCCTTGACCGGGAAGACCCACCGGCCGTTTTGAAGATCGACGAACCGCGCCTCGACGGTGAAGAGTTCATGCGGGCGGGCGCCGGTCTCCCAAGAGACTTCGAGCAAGTCGGCGAATGGTCGGTCTTTCACCCAGGAGAGAATGTCCTCGAACTCCTCGGGCGTCACCAGCTGTTCGCGGCGGCCTTGCTGAGGTTTTTCAAGGCCGGCTAGCGGCGAGTTGCCCCCGATCGCCTTGAGCAATCCCGCTTTCGCCGCCCAGTTGAAAACCCGCTGCACCGCGACCATTGCTCCCCGTTTGCCCGACTTCCAGTCCGGGTGAGCATCAACCCAGCGGTAGACGTGCAGAGGTTGGAGCTGATCGACAGTGATCGTGGGGACATGAGGTTGGCCCGGCTCGATGGTGCGGAGGTAGCCGAGGAACGAGTTCAGATAATCGGTGTACCAGGCGAGCGTGCGGGCGGCCTTGCTGCCTTCCTGAACGCGACCCTTGAGCCAGCCGGTGAACTCATCGAGAACCGTGGCGACTGCGGGCACGGCATCGGACACGGCAGGTATTTCGTCGGCCGCCTGCTGTTGTAGCTCGGTCATCTTTGCGTGGTAGGCGTCAAGGATGACGCGCGGCGCCTCCCACTTGCCGCCGCGCTTTTTGGGAGGAGGCAGCCCGTCGGGGTGTTTACCGAGCGGGTGCTGGACGCGGCCCACCTCGACGTACCAGGTGTTGCGTTTCGGCTTGAAAAACGGCTTGGGATATTGGGGCATGGAAAAGCCCTCCAGCTACGGCGTGCCGGAAGGCTCGCTCGACCCCCTGGGGATGCTTGCCGGCGAACCAGGGGGTCAAACTTTTCGGACAAGTTTTCGGACAACCGCTGCCCGTGGATGGCTCCTCGACGTAAGTCTTTATTTCCCTAAGTGCCCCTTGTAGGACTCGAACCTACAACCCACTGATTAAGAGGCGTCGGCTCTGTAAGCGTCCTTTGGCACGAAAACCCCTTGATTTTCAGTATTTTACGCTCATAATGAGCTATTTGCAAGCCCGTGCGGGCACTTGCGGAAGAGTGCGAAAAACAGCGGAAATTCCGCAGCTTCGGTGGGTACTGCGGAAGTTTTGCGGAAGATTCCGCAAAACGAGGGAGCTAACCATTCGGCCGGCGTCTGCTAGGCCGAGCACTCCGTTGAGAATCGCCATGAAGTCACGGCGTTGCCCAACTCCACACGGCCCTTGGCCAGGTCGGGCAGATACCAGCCTCGAGGCGGCGGCGGGCGGCGAACCCGACGGCGGCTGTCCAGAGCCCCGCGTCGTTGCAGGATGCGATGGATAGTGCGTACCGAGGGAGGGTCGGCGAAACCCTGTTCGCGGAGAGCCTGGAAGATCGCCGCAAGGCGGAGGCGGAAAGCCATCTCATCCGTGACTCCAGCGGCGTGGACGAAGAAACCGGCCAATGCAGGGGAGTATACCCCTTATGCGGTCGCGGTGATGTCAACACCTATAGCCTGTTCGCTGAATTAAACCATAATCTGATCAACCAACACGGCCGAGTGGGTTGTATCCTGCCCACCGGGATCGCCACTGACGACACGAACAAGCTCTTCTTTAAGGAACTCGTTGAGGACCGGCTACTGGTCAGTTTCTTCGCGTTCGAGAATGAGGAGAAGCTGTTCCCCCGGAGTGACCAACAAGGTGACGTTCGGACTGCTGTGTTTTGGTCATCGGGACGACGAGGAGAAAAAGGCAAAGCTCGCGTTCCGAATGCGGCGTCTGGAGCAAATTAACGAGGAAGGGAGACTCTTTGACCTGGACGCAGATGATCTCGCTCTCCTGAACCCGAACACTCACACCTGCCCGGTCTTTCGGACGGCCGGGGACGCAGCCCTGACGAAGGCGATTTATCGACGAGTGCCCCTGCTGTTCCGCGAGAATCCCAAAGCCAACCCTGGGGGCGTCCGATTCCTACGGATGCTGGATATGGCCAACGACTCTAGCTTGTTTCATACGGCCAAGGAGCTACAGATCCAGGGTTGGAAGCTGGACGGCAACACTTTCCGCAGGGCGGAGGAAGCGTTCCTACCGCTCTATGAAGGGAAGATGTTCTGGCTTTACAACCACCGCTTCGGGGACTACGCTACGAAGAAACCAGACTATAAAAAAAATGACTTGCCTGAAGTGACTGCCGATAAGCTGGAGTTGCCGACCTTCCTGCCAATACCGCAGTTCTGGGTAGACTGTCGGGAAGTAGAAGACCGACTCGAAGGTAAGTGGTCCCATAGGTGGTTACTAGCCTGGCGTGACATCACTGGGGTCGAAACGGTCCGAACTTGCATCGCTAGCATCCTCCCGCGAGTAGGGGTCGGACATACTTCACCTTTGATGCTACCTTATGCGGATTCCGAGCAGCTTGCTTGTCTTTACGGTATGCTGTGTTCGTTCGTGTTTGACTACACCGCACGCCAAAAGGTAGGGCGACTTCATCTCACCTTCGGAGTGTTGGAACAACTTCCCGTCCTGTCCCCTTCTACTTTTAGCCATCCTTGCCCGTGGTTACGCCCTGAACCGCTATTCGCTTGGCTGCTGCCGCGGGTTCTGGAGTTGACCTACACAGCCTGGGATTTGAAATCGTTCGCTGAGGACTGCGGCTACGAGGGGCCACCCTTCCGCTGGGACGAGGAGCGTCGCTTCCAACTCCGCTGTGAGCTGGACGCCGCCTTCTTCCACCTCTACCTCGACAGCGGCGAATGGCAGCCAGCCAAGGACGAGCCGGCGGCGGACTTCGCCAGGCTGAAGGAAGCGTTCCCGACGCCACGCCACGCTGTCGAGTACATTATGGAAACATTCCCTCTCGTGCGGAAGGCAGACGAGGAGAAGCATGGAATTTACCGGACCAAGGAACGCATCCCGGAACTTTATGACACGATGGCGAAGGCTGAATGTTCGTCTTATCGATGAATCCTCCAACGGGTCGTGACGCTAATGAATCAGCTGCGGATAGGTCGATGGGGCAAGCCCGGCGAACCCAGGAATAACAGCGGGGGTGGGTCATGAGCAGCGGCATCTTCTTGATCCAGAACAGCGGCGACCTCGTGGAGATGAAGGAGCAGCCCTACGACACCGAGGACGTGCTACAGGAACTTCTCGCAAAGTACCCGAACCTGCTGGCCGGCGACCAGATGGACGGGGCCGAACCCAGACGGTGGCTGGTGATCTCGCGGGAGATGGGCGTGCCATCCGAGGAGGAGGGCGGCGACCGCTGGTCCCTGGATCACCTGTTTCTCGATCAAGACGCCATACCTACGCTCATCGAAGTCAAACGCAGCGGCGATACCCGCATCCGCCGCGAAGTCGTCGGCCAGATGCTCGACTATGCCGCCAACGCGGTCGTCTACTGGCCGGTCGAGGCGATTCGTGCCCGGTTCGAGGAGGGCTGCCGACAGCGAGGTGCTGACCCGGCGAAGGAGATCGAGACGCTCCTGGGGCCGGGCGGCAGCACGGAGGGCTTCTGGCAGCAGGTTAAGACGAATCTCCAGGCGGGCCGGGTACGCATGGTCTTCGTGGCGGACTTGATCCCACCGGAGCTTCGCCGCATCGTGGAGTTCCTGAACGGGCAGATGGCCCCCGCCGAAGTACTCGCCGTGGAGATCAGGCAGTTCGTCGGCCAAGGGCTGAAGACGCTCGTGCCGCGTGTGATCGGCCAGACAGTGGAAGCGGAACGCAAAAAGGGCGGGTCGGGGAAAACTGAGAAGCAATGGGACGAGGCCAGTTTCTTCGAGGACTTGCGGCAGCGGCGGGGAGACAAGGAAGCAGAGGTCGCTCGCACGATCCTGGCCTGGGCCAAGAAGAGCGTGTCCCGCGTTTGGTGGGGTAGGGGCAACAAGGACGGCTCTTTCTTCCCGATGCTCGACTACAAGGGCGAAACACATTGGGTCGTGTCGATCTGGACTTACGGGCGAGCCGAGATTCCATTCCAGTGGATGCTGACCCGCAAGCCATTTGACGCCGAGGCGAAACGGCTGGAGTTGCGGGACCGGCTCAACAGGATTCCCGGCGTCGAAATACCGGCCGACGCGATCACCCGCCGACCCACGATCCCGCTGGCGGGGCTGACTGATGAGATGGCCCTGAAGGCGTTCCTCGGTATCCTGGACTGGTACATAGCGGAAGTGAAGGCGGCGTAGGGCTGGCCGCAGATTGGGAAGAAGTACCTGATGGCGATGGATTCTAGCTTGCTGACCGTCGTGTCGGCGGGAGACAAGTTCTCGGACAGGAGTCTCTATATGGGCCAGGTTGCAATATCATTTCTGCCTCCAGAATACTGGCAGGACTTCCAGCGCATGACCGTTGACGTATACTTTGCTCTGGCAATTCTTTTCCGCTCCATTCATGGTGAAATGGAGCGGAAAAGAATTCTCAGACGCTTGACAAGATCTTGTCAAACTCTAAGATTCCCGTAGTCACCCCTTTGGTGGGTGTACCTAAACGCCATCGTCGGGGCCAATCCGACGACACCTTTGTAAGAGACGGCAAATCGAGGCCCGCCTACCGGTGTGTAGGGGCTTGCTCGTCGGGTTTGTTCCGGCGACGATTGTAAGCCGTCGTTTCAACACGCCAGCCTAATCATTTTAGTGGTCGGGCTGCGCGCCGTGAAAAAGGTATCCATTCGGATTTGAGTGATTCGACCTGGTGGGTGGTCCGCCAGGACGTTTGCGTCCGCACGCACTCGTAACCCTGCGCGCGGAAAACCAATCCACTTCGGCTGTGGATTGGTTCGTTTGTTTCTCTGCGGGCCGGAGAAACAAACAACCCCAACAGAGGCGGTCTCTGCCGGGGCGTCGTTGGCCGAATGCTACCTGCCGAGTCCGGGCCGGCCACCGCGGCCGTGTTCTTCCGTGGTGACGGCCCGGACCGTGCCCGCAAAAAGGAATACAGCATGTCCGTAATGTCCCCATCCCCGGAACCCACTCCGAGCAACCTGCCTGATCCGCTTCCAGCAGCTGCATATCGTCTCGGCGGCCACAGTCAGATGTTGCCAGACTTGCTCGTCAACTGTAACGAGTCTTGGGAAGCGAATTGGGACGCGAGTAACCCGAGTAACCGGGCATGGTCTGAGCTCGTCGTGAACTTGAACGAAATGGATGCGGCTGTGATTGTCCTGGGAGCAAGAATCGAAGACGTGATCCGGGATGATGTGCGGAAGGCCATAAGCCTAATTAAGAACTATGCAGACCCAGAAGTTGATCTTCACGATTCTATTCGCTATGCCTCGGTTCTGTCTTCCGAACTAAATCGGGCCTTCATGTCGGACCAATCCCTGCGCACATGGTATAACCTGGGGCGAGCCATCGGAGAGTACCAACATTGGGCTCGAATAGCACAAGTGGGGGGATCGCTGCCTGATTTTGGATTTGTTCTCGACGCCGTCCGATTAGCTTATAAAGAGCGTGGTTCCGAGATCCAACTCCTGAGAAAACTCATAGAACTCGATCCAGAATTACCATCGATCAATCTCAGACAACTACTTGATCGAGTATTGGATTGGAACGAGCATCCCTCGATCCTATCCTGCAAGGAGGACGTTCTGCAGGTACAGATGCAGATGCTCGTCATTTACTCTGAGCTCTACCATCAGCTAACCGAGCTGACTTCTCCGGTTGTCTCAGTACCACTCCATCCTTTGACTCGGCTCCAGGAACGTATTCTTCGCGAAGTGCGTGAAAAGGCACTCAAGGGTGATAATCTTGAACAGCGACTGAAAGTAGATCGGAAGCGATTGTATCGTGATGGGATCACGCCGCTGAAGAAAATGGGCCTGCTCGAAAATGATCGCTCACTCGGCGGATACTACGATCCGTTGTACCCGCCCAAAAAAAATAACTGAGGCCTTTCGGAAAAGTCCAGAAACTGTTCTACTCACAAAACCCCCTAAAAACCAGGGGGTTTGCTTTTGATTCGCATTCGCTGCGGAAACTGAATCCACCTACTAACGCCTACGGAAATCGTCGGATTTATCGATTAGCCTTACCCTTGTGAGATAACTCGAATCTTTGCGAGGGGTCTGGTATGTGCGCTGATCGACCTGATTTGACCCGCGAGACGCTGCTCAGCCTGGCCCAGGCCGCACGACGCTTTCCGCCATATCGCCAGGGCCGTCCCGTTTCGCCCGCTACGATCTGGCGTTGGTGCCGCCGCGGCGTACGCGTGCCCGGCATCGGCGCCGTCTATTTGGAGTGCGTGCGGTTGTCCGGGCGTTGGTTGACCAGCCTGGAAGCAATCTCACGCTTCGTCGAGCGGCAAACTCCTCGTATGGGAGATACGCCAGCGGCAATGCCGCGCACCTCCGGTCAGAGTCAGCGCGCTGCCAAACGTGCTGCGGCCGCGCTCGATCGTTTGGGGATCTGATCCGGAGTGAACCGAAAAAAAGCGGCCGGTCTGGAGCCGGCCGCATTGGTGGAAACCCTCGATCCTGTGAGGTATATGGATGATATCTGATCCTTCTGATGTATTCAACGCCAACGGCGAACCTTATTGTTCAAGCGCTCCTTGCACGGCCAGCGACGTGCCGCATGTGGAGGAAACGTCCGCCGGCCCCGCGACGGGAATGGGGACGCTCGACGAAACGATACAAGAGGCGATCGACTCGATCAGCGAAGACTGCTCGCCCAGTGCTCTTGACGCCCATGTCCGAGCGCTCGCCCAGAAGCTGTTCGATTACAAAGCTAGTGGGCTCGTCATTCTCGCCGCATTCAATCTCTTGAACAAGCGGCTTGGCGATCTCGGCCTCGCCACTATCGGCAAGCGCGAATGGGGAAAGATTCTCCAAGAGATCGCAGCTACAGACGCCGTCAACCACCCGAATACAACTAATTGCGATGATCCCCAGGCCATCCGAACATTGGTTCATGAAATCCTCCCCGATGCCCCCGTATCGGACAACGCCGTTGTGCCGCCCGGCTGGCGGCTGACGCCAGCGGGCGTCTTTCAGATAGGCGCTGAGACGGTGGGGGAGGTACTGCCAGTACCGCTAGTCATCAAGGCGCGCCTACTTGATGATGTCCAGCAAACGGAATCGGTGCGCCTAAGTGCTTCCGCAAAAGGTTTTTGACATCAAGGCTTCAACCAGAAGTCTTTGGAGTAGACGCCGGCCTTCTTCAGAACGTCGTACCGGGACAGCCCGCTCAGGTAACCGATGACCCGC
>Ga0070739_10008143_pt1 | contig 10850 bp, 9 predicted proteins | sample Coa_R1_7_FD_66445 | JGI IMG/M metagenome (GOLD analysis project Ga0070739, IMG submission 66445) | Surface soil microbial communities from Centralia Pennsylvania, which are recovering from an underground coalmine fire - Coalmine... | ecosystem: Environmental > Terrestrial > Soil > Unclassified ...
CACCGTCGTAGGCACGCCGCACCTGCTCGGCGTGCAGCAGCTCACCCGGCGAGCCGATCTCGATCGAGACGTCCCGCGTGAGATAGAGACCCGTCCTGCGCTCGCCGTTGTCCAGCCAGAGAGCGGCGCCGATCGCGCGGCCGTCGAGCTCGAGCAGGAGGACCGTGGACGGGAACGCCCGGAGAAGCCTGCGGTCGATCCTCGCACCCCACTCGGTGTGCACCCAGCTGATCGTGCGTCCGGGCGGCCACTGCTTCCTGTGGAGCTCGCGGAGCGCCTCGTAGCCCTCGAGCGCGGGAACGGCACGGAAGCTCACGTCTCCGAGACGCGCGAGCTTGTTCCGCGCGCCGCGCAGGTCGGCGCGCTGCTTCCGATGGAGGGACGCGATGTAGGCGTCGTAGGTTCCGCCCGCGGTCGTGAGGAGGTACCGCTTGTAGCGAGGAAGCGCGGCGAACGGCAAGCCGAGGTGGCTGCTCGCCGTGCGCGCCCCCGCCTCGCCCCGCGCGTCGTCGGTCGCGTGCGGCACGTCGACGAGCACCACGCCCCGCGTCCGCATCGTGGCCTCGAGGACGGCGCCCCAGGCGGCTTCCCCGTCCCGCTCGGCGACGAGCAGCTCGCCGGCGACCTTGACGCGGCCCGGAACGCTGACGACGAGCGGCCCTCGGCGCGCCCACGGCGCGACGGCGCGAAGGCGGCCCTGTGGGTCGCGGACCGCGACGACGAACGGCTCGTACGTCCGGCCGCCGCGCTCGTCGAGCCACGCGGTGAAGAGCGTCGCGCCCACGAACGGGGACGCGGAGAGCGAACGGCAGAGCTCGTCCCATTCCGGCGACAGCGCCTCGACCTCGGAGCGCCGTGTGAGGACGTGCGCGGAGAGGGGCTGCGGAGCCGGTGTCGCCTCGCCGGCGAGCGCGCGCCGCACGAGCTCCAGGTCTCGCGCGTAGGTGAGCACGGCCTCCGCCTCGCCGGCATCCGCCCAGCGAACCGCATCGACCTCGTGGCCCGGCCGGGGCTCGTCGGCGGTCGCCATCGCCCACCACCGCACCTCCTTCGGCTCGCCGCGGTGGTCGTAGCGCGTGGCGCCGACGAAGCCGCCGAGGTCGCAGCGGACGCCCGCCTCCTCCTCGACCTCGCGCAGCGCGGCCTGCTCCCACGTCTCCCCCGCTTCGAGCTTGCCCTTCGGCAGCGTCCAGTCGTCGTAGCGCGGCCGGTGCACGAGGAGGACGCGCCCGTCGCGCACGACGATCCCGCCGGCCGAGCGGATCAGCCCCTACACCTCGACGAGCAGCGCGTCGCCCTGCCCGCCACCCGAGCAGATCGCCGCCAGCCCGAGCCCGCCCCCGTTCCGCCGCAGCTCGTGCACCATCGTCGCCACGATGCGGCCGCCGCTCGCGCCGATCGGATGGCCGAGCGCGACGGCGCCGCCGTTCACGTTCACGACCGCCTCGTCCGCGCCGAGCAGCCGCGTCGAGTTCGACGCGACCGACGCGAACGCCTCGTTGATCTCGACGCGCTTCACGTCTTCGATCGTCTTCCCCGCGCGCTCGAGCGCGATCGCCCCGGCCTTCGCGGGCGTGCGCGCGAGGTAGGCGAAGTCGTCGGCGACGTAGCCCTGCGAGACGATCGTCGCGAGCGGCTCGAGGCCGCGCTTCCGCGCCCACGCCTCGGAGCAGACGACGACGCAGCTCGCGCCGTCGTTCACGCCTGGCGCGTTGCCGGCGGTCGTCGTCCCGGCCGGGTCGAACACGGGCTCGAGCGCGGCGAGCTTCTCGAGCGTCGTGTCGCGCCGGATGCCCTCGTCCGCCGTCACGTCGCCGACCGGGACGATCTCGTCGTCGAAGCGTCCGGCGTCCTGCGCGGCCGCGGCGCGCTCGTGCGACCGCACCGCCCACGCGTCCTGCTGCTCGCGGCTGATCCCGAGCTCGGCCGACACGCGCGAGTTCTGCTGCACCATGTGCAGCCGGTCGAACGTCGACGTCAGGCCGTCGAAGACCATCGAGTCGATCAGCTCGCCGTTCCCGAGGCGATAGCCGAAACGCGCCTTCTGCAGCAGGTAGGGCGCGTTCGACATCGACTCCATGCCGCCCGTGACGACGGCCTCGACGTCCCCGGCGCGGATCATCGAGTCGGCGATCTCGATCGCGCGGATCGACGACGCGCAGACCTTGTTGATCGTGTCCGCCGGCGTCTCCTTCGGCAATCCCGCGCCGACGGCCGCCTGCCGCGCGGGCGCCTGGCCGGCGCCGCCCTGCAGCACCTGCCCCATGACAACGTATTGCGGCTCCTCCGGCTCGAGCCCGATCCGGTCGAGCGCCGCGCGGATCGCGATCGCGCCCAGCTCTGTCGCGCGATAGGACGCGAGGCCGCCGCCGAGGCGGCCGAACGGCGTGCGCACGGCGCTGACGATGACGCTGCGGGACACGAATCGAGACTAGCGGGCGAAGGACGCGGCGCCGTCGATCCGCAGGAGGGATGCGGTGAGCAGCCGGATCGTGTCCTCGACGTCCGAGAGCTGCGCCGTCTCGACCGGCGTGTGCGTGTAGCGAAGAGGCACGGAGATCAGCGCGGTGGGCAAGCCCGCGCGGCTCACGTGGAGCTCGTCCGCGTCGGTGTGGGTCAGCCGCGTCGACACCTCGAAGCAGACGCCGATGCCCTCCTCGCGAGCCGTGTCGAGCAGCAGCTCCACGAGCTTCGGGTTCAGGGACGGCGCGCGGTCGATCGCGGGGCCGGCGCCGAGCGAGACCTCGCCGCCCGTCCGGGGGTCGCCGCCGGGGACGTCGGAGGCGGGTGTGATGTCGACCGCGATCGCGAGGTCGGGCGCGAGCCCGAACGCGCTCGCCCGCGCGCCGAAGCTCCCGAACTCCTCCTGCACCGACGCGACCGCGACGAGCTCCCCGGGCGCGCCGCCGGCCTCGGCGACCCGCCGCGCCGTCTCGAGCACGACGAAGGCGCCGATGCGGTTGTCCATCGCCTTGGAGGCGATGCGCCCGTGCGCGAGCTCGACCGGCTCCCCGACGAGCACCGCGACGTCGCCGACGGAGACCAGCGAACGTGCCTCCTCGGCATCGGCCGCGCCGACGTCGACGTGCAGGTCCGAGACTTCGACCCGCTCGCCCTCCTTCTGGTCGCTCGGCCGGACGCCCCTCCGCCCGATCACCCCCTGCACCGGTCCATCCCGACCGAGCACCACGACGCGCTGCGCGACGAGGACCTCCGGGTTGTAGCCGCCGACGACCGCGAACGCGACCAGCCCCTGCTCGTCGACGTGCGTGACCACGAGCCCGATCTCGTCGACATGGCCCATCAGCGCCACGGTCGGCCCGTCGCGTTTCCCCGCCACCCGCGCGTAGGACGAGCCCATCGCGTCGGTCGACACCTCGGCGAACGCCGACGCCGCGCGCCGCCACACCTCGGCGGCGGCACTCTCGCGACCCGACGGGCCGGGCGCCGTGAGCAGCTCGTTGAGCAGGTCGGGGATGGGCACGGCTTGCGGATTGAAGCAGCGGTGCATACCCTGACGGCCGATGACCTTCCCGCACCGCACCTGGTGGGCCTGGCGCCACGAGCGGGGCGGGAGCCCGGCCGCGTAGACGCGCCGTCGATCCCGTGCCGCTCGACCCGGAGACCCGCGAGGGTCTTCTTTCGTTTCCGATGACGACCACCGCACTCGACCTCGACCTCCTGACGCCGCTCGCCGCCTACCTGGGGCTGCGCGAGGCCGGGCGCGCGTCGTTCCTGCTCGAGTCGGTCGAGCGGGGCCGCCTCGGCCGCTACTCGCTCGTCGGCTGCGGCGACCGGCTGCTCTCCTTCGAGGAGGCGGAACGGGCGGGCGCGCCCGTCGTCGGCTACCTCGGCTACGACCACGTCGCGACGCTCGAGCCGACCGTGCCGCTCCCGGAGGCGGGCCCCGATCTCCCGGAGAGCCGCTTCGTCGCGGCGAAGATCCTCGTCCGCTTCGACCACGCCCACGGGACAGCCGAGGTGCTCGCCGGCGACGCGGGCGCAGTCGCCGCGCAGCTCGACGCCCCCGCCCCGCCGCTTCCGAGGGGGCGCGCCGAGGGCGGGCCGACACGCCGCCACCCCGGCCGGGCGGCCTACGAGCGCGGCGTCGAGCGCTGCCGCGAGCACATCCGCCGCGGCGACGCGTTCCAGATCGTGCTGTCGCAGCGTGCCGAGCGGCGAACGGACGTCTCGCCGCTCGCGCTCTATCGCGCGCTTCGGCGCGTGAACCCGTCGCCGTACCTCTTCCTGCTCGAGCTCGACGGTATTTCGCTCGTCGGCTCGTCGCCGGAGACGCTCGTGAAGCGCGAGGGGTCGCGCGCCTCGGTCAACCCGATCGCCGGCTCGACGCAGCCGGGCGAGGGCGACGCCGAGCGGCTGCTCGCGTCCGAGAAGGACCGCGCCGAGCACGTGATGCTCGTCGACCTCGGCCGCAACGACCTTTCCCGGGTGTGCGTCCCCGGCAGCGTGACCGTGCAGCGGTTCCTCGAGGCGGAGCGCTTCTCGCACATCACGCATCTCGTGTCGGAGGTCGTCGGCGAGCTCCGGCCGGAGGTGTCGGCCTTCGACCTCCTGCGGGCGTGCTTCCCGGCCGGGACGGTCTCGGGCGCCCCGAAGGTGCGGGCGATGCAGATCGTGTCGGAGCTCGAGGGCTACCGGCGCGGGCCGTACGCCGGAGCGGTGCTCTATGCGCTGCCGGACGGGCCGCTCGACGCGTGCATCGCGATCCGCACCGTCGTCCTGCACGACGGCCGGGCGCTCCTGCAGGCCGGGGCGGGCATCGTCGTCGACAGCGGCCCGGCCGCCGAGCACGAGGAGTGCCTGCGCAAGCTCGCCGCGCTCGAGACGGCGATCGAGCTCGCGGAGGCGGGCGGGTGATTCTGTTGATCGACAACTACGACTCGTTCACGTACAACCTGGCGCATCTGTTCGGCGAGCTGGGCGCGGAGGTGATCGTGCGGCGAAACGACGCGATCGACGCGGACGAGGCGGAGCGGCTCGCGCCGTCGCACCTCGTCGTCTCCCCCGGCCCCGGCCGGCCCGAGGATGCGGGTGCGACGATTGCGGTGATCGAGCGGCTCGCGCCGCGGACGCCGACGCTCGGCGTCTGCCTCGGCCACCAGGCGATCGTGCAGGCGTTCGGCGGCACGGTCGGGCCGGCGCGGAGCATCGTGCACGGCAAGGCGACGATCGTCGCCCACGACGGGCGCGGCATCTTCGCCGGGCTGCCGGAGGACTTCCCGGCCGGCCGCTACCACTCGCTCGCCGCGACCGACGTGCCACCGTGCTTCGAGATCTCCGCCCGCGCGGCGGACGGCGAGGTGATGGCGGTGCGGCACCGCGAGCTGCCGGTCGACGGCGTCCAGTTCCACCCGGAGTCGGTGCTGACGCCGCTCGGCCGCGACCTCGCGCGCAACTTCCTCGAGGCGCCACGGTGATCCAGGACGCGCTCGCCCGCCTGCTCGACGGCCGCGACCTCACGCGCGCCGAGGCCCGCGAGGTGATGGGGACGATCATGGCCGGCGAGGCGACCCCCGCGCAGATCGGCGGCTTCCTCGTCGCGCTGCGGCTCAAGGGCGAGACGCCGGACGAGATCGCGGGCGCGGCCGAGGCGATGCGCGCGCACGTGATCCCCGTGACCCCGGAGCGCGACGACCTGGTCGACACCGCCGGCACCGGCGGCGACGGCGGCCGGACGTTCAACATCTCCACCGCCGCCGCGCTCGTGGCCGCGGCCGCCGGCGCCGGGGTCGCGAAGCACGGCAACCGGTCGGTCTCGTCCGAGTCGGGGTCGGCCGACGTCCTCGAGGCGCTCGGGTTCAACCTCGACCTGCCGCCCGCGACGATCGCGCGCTCGATCGACGAGCTGGGGTTCGGGTTCATGTTCGCGCCGACGCACCATCCGGCGATGAAGCACGCGGCGCCCGTGCGGCACGAGCTCGCCGCGCGCACCGTCTTCAACGTGCTCGGTCCGCTCACGAACCCGGCGGGCGCGCGCGCGCAGGTGGTGGGCGTCTACTCGCCGCTGCTCGTGCCGGTGATCGCGGACGTGCTCGCGCTGCTCGGCGCGCGCCGCGCGTTCGTCGTGCACGGCGCGTTCGGCATCGACGAGCTGTCGCCGGCGGGGCCGAACCTCGTCTGCGAGGTCGTCGACGGGACGGTCGTGCGCCGCGAGATCGACCCGCTCGAGCTCGGCGTCCCACGCTGCGGCCCCGAGGAGCTCCGCGGCGGCAGCCCCGCCGAGAACGCGCGCTGCATCCGCGAGGTGTTCGCGGGAGCGAACGGCGGCCGCCGCTCGGCGATCCTCCTCAACGCGGCGGGCGCGATCGCGGCGGGCGGGCACGCCCGCGACCTCGCGGGGGGGCTCGAGCTCGCGCGCGAGGCCCTCGACTCGGGCGCCGCCGCGACCCGTCTCGACGAGCTGATCGCCTTCTCGCAGGCGGTGCCGGTGTGAGCCGCTTCGCCGATGCCCTCCGCGGCGGCTTCGGGGCGGTCGCCGAGTTCAAGCGGCGCTCGCCGTCGGCAGGCGACCTGCGGCCGGACGGCGACGTGGCCGCCGTCGCACGCGCCTACGAGGCGGCCGGCGCGCGCGCGATGTCGGTGCTCGTCGACGAACGGTTCGGCGGCTCCTGGGACGACCTGCGCGCGGCGCGCGCGGCGACGGCGCTGCCGCTGCTCGCGAAGGGCTTCTTCTCCACGCCCGAGCACCTCCGCACCGCGCGTGAGGCCGGCGCCGACGCGGCGCTGCTCCTCCTGCGCGACCTCGACGACGCCGCGTGCGCCGCGCTGATGCGCGAGGCGGCCCGGCTCGGCCTCGACGCGCTCGTCGAGGCGCACGACGCCTCGGAGGTGGAGCGGGCGCTCGCGCTCGACGCGTCGATCGTCGGCGTCAACGCGCGCGACCTCTCGACCTTCGCAGTCGACAGAGCAGCGCAGCTCGAGCTGGTCGCCCGGCTGCGCGGGCCGCTGGTGATCGCCGAGTCGGGGATCGAGACGCGCGCGCAGGCCGCCGCCGCCGAGCTCGCCGGCGCGCACGCGGTGCTCGTCGGCTCGGCGCTCATGCGGGCGCCCGACGCGGGAGCGAAGCTGCGCGAGCTGCTGCGGCGGCCGCTCGTGAAGGTGTGCGGGCTGACGCGGCAGGAGGACGTCGACGCGGCCGTCGAGGCCGGCGCCGACCTGGTGGGCTTCATCCTCGCGCGCGAGAGCCCGCGCCGGACCGACGAGCTGCTCGACGCCCCCGACTCGGTGCTGCGCGTAGCGGTGTTCGTCGGCGAGCGGGAGGAGACGGACGCCGACCTCGTGCAGCACTACGCGCGCGAGAACGGCCATCGCTCGCGGGACGCGGTGCTGCTGCGCGGCGAGGAGCAGGTCGGCAGGGTCGTCGACCTGCCGTGGGGCGAAAACGACCCGGCACACCTCGAGCGGGCGGCCCGGGCGGCCGGCCGGGTGATGCTCGCGGGCGGCCTCGGGCCGGAGAACGTGCGCGCCGCGATCGAGCGCGTGCGGCCGTGGGCGGTCGACTCGGCGCGGTCGACCGAGTCGGCGCCGGGCGTCAAGGACCACGCGAAGGTGCGCGCGTGGGTGGAGGCGGCCCGATGACGCGCACCTTCGGCGCGTACGGCGGGCGCTACGTGCCCGAGACGCTGGTCCCTGCGCTCGACGAGCTGGAGCGGGCGTGGGGCGAGCTGCGCGACGACGACGGCTTCCGCGCCGAGCTCCACGAGCTCCTGACGACGTACGCCGGCCGGCCGACGCCGCTCACGCGCGCGGAGCGCTTCGCACCCGACCGGCGCGTCTACCTCAAGCGCGAGGACCTGCTCCACACCGGCGCGCACAAGCTCAACAACGCGCTCGGCCAGGCGGTCCTCGCGCGGCGGCTCGGCAAGCGCCGCGTCGTGGCGGAGACCGGCGCGGGCCAGCACGGCGTCGCGACGGCCACCGTGTGCGCGCGCTTCGGGCTCGAGTGCGTCGTCTACATGGGCAGCGAGGACATGCGGCGCCAGGCGCCGAACGTCGACCGGATGCGCCTGCTCGGCGCCGAGGTGCGGCCCGTCGAGTTCGGCACGCGGACGCTCAAGGAGGCGACGAGCGAGGCGATCCGCGACTGGATCGCGAACGTCGAGTCGACGTACTACCTGATCGGCTCCTGCGTCGGCCCGGCGCCGTACCCGGAGCTGGTGCGTGAGCTGCAGCGGGTGATCGGGCGCGAGGCGCGCGAGCAGATCCTCGCCGCCGAGGATCGGCTGCCCGACGCCGTCGTCGCCTGTGTCGGCGGCGGCTCGAACGCGATCGGCATCTTCAGCGAGTTCGTCGACGACGAGGGCGTGCGGCTCGTCGGCGTCGAGGCCGCCGGCGCGGCCTCGCTGGGCGCCGGGCGCGCGGGCGTGCTGCACGGTGCGCGCTCGTCGCTGCTCGCGGACGACGACGGCCAGATCCTCGACGCGCACTCCATCTCCGCCGGGCTCGACTACCCCGGCGTCGGCCCGGAGCACGCGTTCCTGCGCGACTCGGGGCGCGCGCAGTACGTCGCCGCGACCGACGACGAGGCGCTCGCCGCGTTCCACCGCCTGTGCGAGACCGAGGGGATCGTGCCGGCGCTCGAGTCGTCGCACGCGCTCGCACGTGCGCTCGACCTCGACGCGGAGCTGATCCTCGTCTGCCTCTCGGGCCGCGGCGACAAGGACCTGGAAACTGTTTCGTCGCGGAGCGACGAACCGGTTTCGAGCGCGTGAAGACGCTCGTCATCTACCTCATGGCGGGGCCGGGGACGCCCGAGCTCGCGCGCGCCGCCGTCGAGGCGGGGGCGGACGTCGTCGAGCTCGGCTTCCCGTTCTCCGACCCGCTCGCGGACGGCCCCGTGATCCGGCGCGCCGCCGAGCGCGCGCTTGCGCAGGGCATGCGCACGAGGCGCTGCCTGGAGTGCCTCGCGCATACGCGCGAGCTGGTCGACGTCCCGCTCGTGCCGATGACCTACGCGTCGCTTCTCGAGGCGTACGGCTGGGAGCGGTTCGAGCGCGAGGCGCGCGACGCGGGCGCGACCTCCCTGATCGTCGCCGACCTGCCCGCGGACGAGCGGCCGGATCTGCGACGCGTGCAGCTCGTCGCGCCGACGTCGACCGACGAGCGGCTGCGGCTCGCGGCCGGAACCACAGACGGCTGGCTGTACCTCGTGACGGTGACGGGGACGACCGGCGCGCGCGACCGCCTCGCCCCCACGCTCGAGCCGCTCGCGCGCCGCGCCCGCGCCGTGACCGACCTGCCGCTGCGCGCCGGCTTCGGCATCTCGACGCCCGAGCACGCGCGCGCCGCCGCCGAGCTCGTCGACGGCGTCGTCGTCGGCTCGCGCGCCGTCGAGGCGGCAGAGGACGGACCGCGCGCGCTCGCGACCTACGTCGCGTCGCTCCGCGCCGCGCTCGACGCGCCCGTCGCCGTGTAGGGTCGCGGCCATGAACGCGCCGGTACGAGTCGCCTGCGTGCAGGCGGAGCCGGTCGTGCTCGACCGGGAGGCGACGATCGACAAGCTCGAGCGTCTGACCGCCGAGGCGGCGGCGAACGGCGCGCAGCTCGTGGTGTTCCCGGAGACGTTCGTGCCGGCGTACCCGTCGTCCGCGTGGGCGCGGGCGCTCTCCGGCTGGGCGGTGCCGGGCGCGAAGGAGGCGTTCGCCCTGCTCGCGCGCGAGTCGGTCGAGATCCCCGGTCCGGCCGCCGACCGCATCGCGGACGCCGCGCGGCGCCACGGCGTCTGGCTCGTCACCGGCGTCAACGAGGTCGATCCCGAGCGCCCGGCCACGATCTACAACACGTTGCTCTACCACGCTCCCGACGGCTCGCTCGCGCAGAAGCACCGCAAGCTCGTGCCGACGAACCACGAGCGCCTCGTGTGGGGCCAGGGAGACGGCAGCGGCCTGCGCGCCCTGCCGACGGAGCTCGGGCGGATCGGCGGGCTCATCTGCTGGGAGAACTACATGCCGCTCGCCCGCTTTGCCCTGTACGAGTCCGGCGTCGAGATCTACGTCGCCTCGACGGCCGACGACGGCGATGCGTGGCAGCACACGCTCGTGCACGTCGCGCGCGAGTCGAGGTGCTTCGTCGTGTCCCCGTCGCACTTCCAGCGCGCGGCGGCCTACCCGGAGGGCTTCCCGCTGCGCGAGCTGATCGCCGGGCTCGACGTGATCGGGCGCGACGGCTCGGCGATCCTCGCGCCGGACGGCGCCTACCTGGCCGGCCCGGTCTACGACGTGGAGACGATCCTCTACGCCGACCTCGAGCCCGACCGCCTCTGGCAGGAGCGGCAGCGCTTCGACCCCGCCGGGCACTACCACCGGCCCGACGTCCTGCGGCTGACTGTCAACGCGTGAGCGAGGCGATCGTCGTCGGCGCCGGGGTGTTCGGGGCGGCGACCGCCCGCGCGCTCGCGCAGCGCGGCTGGAGCGTCACGCTCGTCGAGCAGTACGTCCCGGGAACGGTGCGCTCCGCCTCGGGCGGCGACACACGGCTGCTGCGGGCGGCGCACGGCGACGTCGACTGGTACGCGCAGCTCGCCCGCTCGGCGCGCGAGAGCTGGCTCGAGCTGCAGGAGCGCACGGGGACGAGGATCTGGGAGCCGGTCGGGCTTGCCTGGTTCGCGCGCACCGACGACGGCTTCGAGTTCCGCAGCCGCCTCGCCTTCGACCGGCTCGGCGTCCCCTACGACTGGTTGTCGCCGGAGGACGCGCGCGGCCTGTACCCGTCGCTGCACGTCGACGACCTGCACGCGGTGCTCTACGAGCCGGAGGCCGGCGTCCTGCGCGCCCGCCGCGCCACGCAGCTGCTCGTCGAGGACGCGGAGCGGCTCGGCGTGCGCCTGGAGA
>Ga0070739_10008144_pt1 | contig 10850 bp, 11 predicted proteins | sample Coa_R1_7_FD_66445 | JGI IMG/M metagenome (GOLD analysis project Ga0070739, IMG submission 66445) | Surface soil microbial communities from Centralia Pennsylvania, which are recovering from an underground coalmine fire - Coalmine... | ecosystem: Environmental > Terrestrial > Soil > Unclassified ...
TGTCGAGGCCGAGAATCAATTCATCGGACGCGTTGTTGAGGCCGCGAAACGACGCGCTGGCGCCGAGCCGGGGATTGCCGGATTTCGCATAGCGCTCCAAGACGGCCTCGGCGCGGTCGAGCGCCACCGCGGTGGATTCGATCATGCGCTCCGGAAGGATCCCGAGCACTGATTTGGTCAGATCGAAGGACGACCGCGAGACGATGCAGCGGATGCCGGTGGACATCACGCCCTCGACGGACGCCTCCGGATGATAATTGCCGGGATCGATAAAGCACGTCACGCCGTGCTTGATCAGCTCCGCGGCGGCAAGCGTCGCAGACAAGCGAACATCCTCGCCATCAAGCGCCGCCTCGTACGGATACATGCGGTCGAACAGGAAGGCCTGTGCATTCGCCTCGTCAGCAAGACCACGCGATAGCTGAAACGATGCATGCAGATGACAATCGACAAAGCCGGGCGTTGCGACGCAATGGCGGCCGTCGCAGGTGCGCTTGCCGATATGGGATTGGCCGATCTCGGCGGCTTTGCCGATGGCGACGATTTTGCCGTTATCCACCGCTACCGCCGCCTCACGGATGATGCGGCGCCCGGGATCAACCGTGATCAGCCAATCGATGTTGGTGATAACGAGCTCAACAGTTTGCAATTCCAGATCTCTCCACCTCCCTGCGCGTTTTACGCCGAATCTACTTCTTGTCCTCTCCGACATAGGTCAGATCGTCGGCGATTTTCAGCTCGATGAGCACGTTATCGTCCGTCGAATCTTCGCATAGCATGGAGCGGTGGCCGATGCCCTTGGGAATGAACAGCATGTCACCCGGATGCATGATCTTGACGCCCATCTCCGTCTCCCATTTCAGCGCGCCCTTCACGCAGAAGATGATCTCATGGGCGTCGATATTGCGGTGCCAGAATCCCATGTCGTGCTTGCGCCGCTTGGACACATCCACCTTCACGCGATCCGAGCTATAGAGGCGAAGCGGTGTGCCATCCGCCTTGTCGATATTGGTCGGCGAAAACTTCTCGTCGAAAATGTTGAACATGCGGAAAATCTCGCCGTATTCGAGGACACCGGCATTGATGACCGGCGGTTCGTTATGGGCGAGCACCACGTTCTTGCCGTTGATGGTGACCAGCTCGCGATATACCTGCTTGGCGGCCTGTTGGGTGTCTTGCCTGGTTTGCGGCTTATTCATCCTCGATTCCTTCTACGGCTATCTGATCTTCAATGCTGCCGCGCGCAGACACGGCCGGTATGGACGTTCTGGCTGCGAGCGCTCGACGAGCTCCATGGACAGCATGAAGCTTTCGTACCGCTCTAGCAAGCGCGAGCGAACGGTATCGCGGCTCGTGATGGCTTCCCAGCAATGCCGTGGTGGAGGTTGACCGGACCGGCGGCGCACTCTAAGCCGACCGCACTTTCCATAAGGTCCGCACACAGGTCGCACCTTCCAGGCACTCCATGGCTTTCGAACTGCCAGTCCCACGCATGACCTTCGATGTTGCGCTCGAGGATGGCGCCAAGATCCGAATGCGCCGGCACGGCAATCCCGACGGCGTGCGGCTGTTTCTGACCCACGGCAACGGTTTCGCCGCGGACGCATACTTTCCTTATTGGCAACACCTGTTGGCGCGTTTCGATCTGTTGGTGTTCGACTTTCGCAATCACGGTCAAAATGTTCCGGTTGCGCCGCCACACCACACCTACGAGCAGCTCACCCGAGACCTCGAGCGGGTCATCCAGGAGGTCACAACGCGCCTCGGCCCAAAGCCCGCCGCCGGAGTATTCCATTCCATGTCGGGCCGAACGGCGATGAAACACGCCCTCGAGATTGGCTGGCGATGGGATGCGCTGGTGTTGTTCGATCCGCCCAATGTTCCGCCCCCAAATCATCCCGTTTATGCGGCCATGGCGGCTTTCGAGGAGCGGCTCACGCAATGGGCCAGACAGCGCCGCCGCCGGTTCGCAACCATCAGGGACCTGGCAGAGGAGTACCGCCAATCGCGGGCGACCGCGCGCTGGGTCGAAGGCGCTCATGAGTTGATGGCCAGATCGGTGTTGCGCAAGAGCGGTGACGCCGACGGCTATGAACTGGTCTGTGATCCCGAGAACGAAGCCACCATCTACGCTCAAGCATTGTCGTTAAATCTGTGGCCGCAGGCCGCCGAATTCGGAGGTCCGGTGAAACTCATCGGCTGCGACCCGAACATGAAGGGCGCCCCTGCGACCGGACCGGCAAATCAGGCCCTCGGTATTGAGGGCGGCTACGATTACGACTTCGTCGAAGGCACAGGGCACCTCTTGCAGATCGAAAAACCGCAGGAGTGCGTGAATCTGACGCTCGAATTTCTCGCCCGATACGGATTAGCATAGACGCTTGCAGGGCGGCCCGGCCAGACAGCGGGTGCTTCAGTTTGCGCAGGATTAAAGCCTTCCCGTAACGCAAATGACCATGCGATACTCACGAGCGAGCGCAAAACGGGCATTGGCCGTCTTGCCGTGCACTTTGGCACTGGCGGGCTCCACGGCCTTGGCGCAGGCGCCGGTCAGCCTTGGCGAGAGGCTGGCATTCGCCCGTGACAAGGGAAACTGTCTGACCTGTCATGACATCAAGGGCGGAGACTCGCCTGGGAACGTCGGCCCGCCGCTGTCCGATATGAAGGCCCGGTTTCCAGATCGCAAGGAATTAGCCGCGATCATCTTCGATGAGACCACGCGCAATCCGCAGACGGTCATGCCGCCGTTCGGTCGGAACCTCATTTTGACGCCGCAAGAGATCGACGCAATCGTTGACTTTCTCTACACGCGCTAAGGAGCCCTGGATCGCAAATGGAGGAGACATCGAACCGGCAGAGAAATGCGTGTTGGGAACGTCCCGACAGCACGCGGCGCTTGATGATTCAGGGCGCGATCTCCGCCGGTCTCGCCGCGATAGGATTGCCTGCCGTAGCCGGCAGCAGCCGAGCTGCAACCGCACCGGATACCGGCAAATGGCCCAAGGACGCCTTCGCGCAGAAGAGCGAGGCAGACGCGATCAAAGTGCTCTACGGCAAGCAGCCGCAGGCGTCCGACCAGGTGAAGCTTGACGCACCGGAGATCGCCGAGAATGGCGCCGTCGTGCCCGTCGCGGTCAGCACGTCGCTGCCCGATGTAACGTCGATTTCAATCGTCGTTTCGCAAAACCCATTTCCCCTGGCCGCCAGCTATCCCATTCCCGCTGGGACCGCCGCGATGGTATCGAACCGCTTGAAAATGGCGAAGACCAGCAACGTCATCGCCTTGGTTGAATCCGGAGGCAAGCTGTTTAGCGCGACCAAGGAAGTCAAAGTCACCGTAGGCGGGTGCGGCGGCTGACCGGCAATCGGCGGAAAGAGCACGGATCAATGGCATCGACAATTCGCATACGCGCGGTCGCTGACGGCGACACCACGGTGGTGCAGGCGCTGGTTCAGCACCCGATGGATTCCGGCTTCGTCAAGGATGCTCAGGGCAATTTCATTCCGCCGCACTACATCGAGGTGATGGAATTCGCCCATGCCGGCAAGACGGTGTTTACCGCGTTCTGGGGACCCGCCGTCGCCAAGGACCCATACATCAAGTTCAGCTTTAAGGGCGCGCAAAAGGGCGAGGACCTCACGGTCAGCTGGGTCGACAACAAGGGCGCCGCCGATTCGCTGGTGGGAAAGGTCCAGTAGCCCGAAGCTGCCATTTGCTTCCAGGGAGCACGTTCATGATCCGGGCAATGTCGCTGGCGATCGCGCTGTCGTACTTGTGGCGCGCCGTGGCGTTCGCCGGCGAGCCAGTCAATCCGGACGCAGACTTCAAGGCGTTTCGGGATTATTTCACCAAGCGTTTTCCGAAGGTGTCGCTGAACGATTTCGTCAATGGCCCGTATTCGATGGACGCTGATCTGCGTAAGCAGTGGGAGGAAATCGACGCATTTCCGCCCTATCAGTTCGCTGTCGACAAGGGCAAGGAGATGTTCGAGACTCCGTTCAGGAACGGCAAGACTTACGGCGACTGCTTTCCCAATCGGGGCATCGGCATCCGCCAGAACTATCCGTATTTCGATACGAAGTCCGGCGAGGTGATTACGCTCGACGTCGCGATCAATCAGTGCCGTGCAGCAAACGGCGAGCAACCGTTTGACTACAATAAGGACGACATGGCGGCGCTGACCGCCTACATGGCCTACACCTCGCGCGGCAAGCCGTTCGACATCAAGATACCGGATGATCCGCGCGCGCTGGCGGCATATCAGAAGGGCGAGCAATATTTCTACACCCGGCGCGGACAACTGAACTTCTCATGCGCGAGCTGTCACGTGCAAAATCCGGGTCGGCACATTCGTACCGAAGTGCTGGCGCCCGCGCTCGGCATCATGGCGGCACTGCCGATCTACCGGTCCGAGTGGGGCGGCATGGGCACGACCAGCCGGCGTCTGACATCGTGCAACAGCCAGGTGCGCGCCGTGCCGCTCGAGCCCGAGGATGAGCTTTACCGAGACGTCGAATATTATCTGTCCTACATGAGCAACGGCTTGCCAGTTTCCGGACCCGGGGCTCGGCCATGAGGCAACTCCGAAGATCGAACGGACCGCGATTGAGCCGCCGATGCAAGCTGACGCTCATGCGCAAGCTGCTCCCGCTCGTCGCACTGCTATTTTCTGCAGGACTGAGCTCGCCCGCTTGGAGCGCACCGGCCGACGACTATCAGGCGGCTTATGCCAAGGCGGAGGTGGCCATCAGGCAGGCCGATGCCCTAAAGAATCAATGGACGACCACGCTGTCCGAGCTCGCGGCAGCCAAGAAGGCTGCCGACGCCGGTGATTTCGATGCCGCTGTCGCGCACGCGCGCCAAGCGGAGGCTTTGGCCAACGCGTCGATCGCCCAAGCCAAGGAGCAGGAAAGCGCCTGGACCAAGGCCGTGATTCGCTGATCACAGCGTGGTCTTGCTATGCACCGCCGCGATTTTTTGAAATCTCTCACCGCGACAACCCTGTCCGGGCTCCTTCCGCGCATCAGTGACGCCGCCGACGAGGGCATTTACGACATCGGCCGCTTCGGCAATGCGCGGATCATGCATATCACCGACTCGCATGCGCAGCTTTTGCCGGTGTTTTTCCGCGAGCCCAGCATCAACATCGGGATTGGCGCCATGGAGGGGCAGCCGCCCCATCTCGTCGGGCGCGCATTTCTCGAGCATTTCGCCGTTCCCGCCGGCGGTCGCGAAGCGTACGCCTTCACCTCGCTGGACTACCGCGAGGCGGGCCGGCGTTTCGGCCGGATGGGCGGATTTGCCCATCTTAAGACCTTGGTCGATCGCCTACGCGCCGAGGCCGGCAGCAGCAATTCATTGCTGCTCGATGGCGGTGATCTGTGGCAAGGCAGCGGATTATCGCACGCGCTTCGCGGCGCGGACATGGTCGAAGCTGCCAACCTGCTTGGTGTCGCAGCTATGACCGGGCATTGGGAGTTCACCTACGGCGAGGAGACGCTGCGGCAGAATCTGAAGCACTTCAATGGTGAGTTTATCGCCCAGAATGTCTTTCTCACTGAAGAGGCCGGCTTCAACAACGCCATCGCTTTTGACTCCACAACCGGTCGCGTGTTCAAGCCATATGTCGTTAAGGAGATTGGCGGACACGCGATCGGCATTATCGGTCAAGCCATGCCGTATGTGCCGGTGGCTCATCCGAAACGCTTCGTGCCGGATTGGACATTCGGCATCCGCGAAGCAGAGCTGCAAAAGCTCGTCGATACATTGCGCGAGCAGGACAAGGTCGACGCAGTGCTGCTACTCTCCCACAATGGAATGGACGTCGATCTGAAACTTGCCAGCCGCGTGACCGGTATTGACGCCATCCTCGGCGGCCACACTCACGACGCGGTGCCGCGGCCAACTGTGGTCAACAATTCCGCGGGCAAGACGCTGGTCGCCAATGCCGGCTGCAGCGGCAAGTTTCTCGCGGTGCTCGATTTCGATCTCGGCGATGGACGCGTGAACGATGCGCGCTACCGCCTGCTGCCGATTTACTCCGACCTACTCAAGCCGGATCGGGCCATGCAGACCCTGATCGAGCGATTGCGCGCACCCCATGCGGCGCAATTCGGTGAACAACTCGCCGTCGCCGAAATGCTGTTATACCGGCGCGACAATTTCAACGGCCCGATGGATCAGGTCATCTGCGACGCGCTGCGGCAGCAGCTCGATGCACAAATCGCATTGTCGCCCGGCTTCCGTTTCGGCTCGACCATACTGCCCGGCGAGCCGATCACAATGGAAGACGTTTTGTCGGAGACCGCCATCACCTATCCCGAAACCTACGTGACCGACATGACGGGCAGCCAGATCAAGGCAATCATGGAGGATATCTGCGATAACGTCTTCAATCCCGACCCCTATTATCAGCAGGGCGGCGACATGGTGCGCGTCGGGGGCATGGATTACGCCTGCACGCCCAATGCCGGCCCCAGCGATCGAATTTCCGATATGGTCCTTGACGACGGCAGGCCGATCGACGCGAGCAAGACGTATCGCGTCGCCGGCTGGGCTTCGGTCAACCCGCAGCACGGCCGCTCGGTCACCGAACTGGTCGCCGACTATTTGCGCGCCGAAAAGACGGTCAAGGTCGCAAAGGCCAACCGCGTGACCCTGAAAGGCGTCGCTAGCAATCCCGGCATTTCCGAGGATCGATGAGAGCAAAATTGGAACCGGGCCAGCTCCCGGCCCTCTTGGTTCTTCTAGCCCGCCGAGAAAATCGCTAGCATTGCTCCGAAGCTTCCATGCGCCGGGTTCAGCCCGCTGTGAATGGCGGCACCGCCGGCTCAGCGTTTGTACGCTCGGAGTCGCCCTCCAGGGAGAAAGCCGTGAAGCAATTGATCAGACAATATCTCGACCACGGGATGTCGCGCCGGCAGCTTGTCTCTGGGCTGAGCGCATTTGGCATGAGCACGATGGCAGCCAAGGCGGTGGCGCAAAACCTGGCGCCGTTCGGCGAGAGCACCTCCGGCAAGGCGGCGATGGCGCCCGCGGCCATTCGCAATGTCGAGGGCAGCGGCGGCAAGCTGTTCGTCGAGCAGCTTAAGGCGGCCGGCGTCGAATACATTTTCTTCAATCCTTCGACCGGCGACCATCCGATCTTCGACGCGCTCGTGGATACGCCGGAGCTCACGATCATAAAGGGCATCCAGGAAGGTGCCGTGGTCGCCATGGCCGACGGCTATGCGCGCGCGTCGAGACGCACCGGCATCGTGATTGTCGCCAATATCGGCCTGCCCAACGCCATGACGCAGATGGTCAACACCTGGAAGGACCAGATTCCGCTTTTGGTCGCGGTCGCTTCAGTCGACCAGAACGCGCTGGGACGCGATCAGTGGCAGGAGACCGATCATCACGAGCTGATGACGCAGCCGATCACCAAGTGGTTTTGGCAAGCGCAGTCAACCGAGGCGATTGCCGAAACGACCCGTCGCGGCCTCAAATTCGCCTCGACCCCGCCGTGCGGGCCGGTGTTCCTGTCGTTGCCCACCAACACGCTGGCGCAGCACGCCAAAACGCAGATCTGGGAGGCCAGCAAGTTTGACGTGCCGATGCGCATTCGGCCCGACAGGGCGGATGTGGAACGTGCGGCGCGGCTGCTGATCGAAGCAAAAAATCCGCTGCTCAGCGTCGGCGATGAAGTCACTTGGTGCCGCGCCGACAAGGAGGTGATCGAGCTCGCCGAACTGATCGGCGCGCCGGTCGCCGGGCAAGCCGGTTCGTTGGGTTATTGGTCGAAGCCCTTCCCGACCCGGCACCCGCTGTTCATCGGCACGGTGATGCGCACCATGCCCTATCCAGGCAAGCCGGACGTGTTGCTCAATCTCGGCAACCGTTGGGGCGAGCTAGCGTCTCCCGGCACCACCCTGATTTCAATCCGCCTCGACCCGAACAGCTTGGCGCGGCAAGCGCCGGTCGATCTTGCAATGGTCGCGGACCTCAAGCTCGCCACGGCCGATCTTGTTACGGCCATTCGCAGCATGGCCACCGCCTCGCGGCTCAAGGACATCGCCGAAGAGCGCGCGGCACGCACCCGCGCCTATTCGGCGCAGATGACCGAACTGCGCGAAACCATTGCACGCGGGCTTGCCGATTCGATCCCCATCAGTATGGAACGGCTCGGTATTGAGCTGGAAAAGAATCTCGATCGCGATACCTGCTACGTAGCTGACGTCGATTCGGGAAAGACGATGGACCCGTTGCTGTCGTTCGGAGGTGAGGACAAACAGTATTTTGGCACCGGCCCCAACGTGCTCGGCTGGGGCATGGCGGCCGGCTTCGGCGTCAAGCTGGCCAGACCCGACGTTCCCGTCGTCTCGGTGGTCGGGGACGGCAGCTTCCTGTTCTCCGGTCCGCAGCCGCTGTGGAGCATGGCGCGCTACAAAGCACCGGTGACCGTGATCGTGCTCAACAATCACAGCTACAACAACGAGCGCAATCGCATCTGGAACGGCGCCGGCCGACAGTTCGAGGCGGCGCGCGACATGACCTGCTACAACGGCAGTCCGGACGTCGACTTCGCCAAGACGGCTGACGCGTTCGGGGTCGAAGGCGAGACGGTCAAGGAGCCGTCGGCGCTCGCCAGCGCGTTCGCACGCGCGAAAGCAGCCATGATCGAGGGGCGGCCTTATCTACTCGACATCCACATCAAGCGCGAAGGGCTCGGCGCCGTGTCGCAATGGTACCCGCCCTACTCGCTGGCCGAGCAGCGGACCCGGAAGGTGTGACCATGCGTTCCTTTGTGCTTGTGTTTGCTTTCACCTGGACCGTGGCAACGTGCGCGTGGGCGCAGCAAAGCAGCGATCCGCTGCCGCCCGGTAATGGACACGATCTGGTGGCGGTGGCCTGCTCGCAATGTCATTACCTCGGCACCATCGCCAAAATTCGCGACGGCGCCGACGGCTGGCGGCGCTATGTCGACAACATGGTGCTGCGCGGCGCGCAATTGACCAAGCCCGAAATCGATACCGTGGTCGCCTATCTCGCGGCGAATTTCGGCCCTGGTGTCAATCTGCCGCCGGCCAAATCGGTTGCGTTGCCAGAGGGCCCCGGGAAGGACTTGGTGACCACGCGCTGTGCACTATGCCACGACCTCGAACGCGTCGCCGCAGTCAAGCGGAGCAAGCAGGAGTGGCCGCTGATCGTTGCCGACATGGTCGCGCAGGGTGCGCCGGCGACCGCAAACGAAGCAAAAACTATCTCCGATTATCTCGCCGAAAATTTCGGCGATTAGTCTCCATTGTCATAGGAGCGTGACTCAACAATCATCGGGGGCAAGCTGGGCGGAGCGCATCAACGTGCTCAGTCCGGATGCGGTCGCCACAGCCGGTCGCCAGCCAAGGCTCATCAAGGCAGACGGATCAACCACCAACGGGCCTGACACCCGGCTAAAAGCTTCACCCTGGCCCGCAACGCGCGCCAGCATGGTCAGCAAAACAGGTGGGAACGGAAACACGTTTGGCTGGCGGCCCAAACCTCGGCGCATAGCCGCAATCATCTGTCCGACCGTGAGTGCCTCTTGGTCTGCGACAATATACGCTCGTCGCAGCGCTCGCTGCGGCGCCGCAAGCACAACCTCGATGGCCGCGACCAAATTGTCGAGCGAAAGCAGTGATCGCCGGGCTGTAATGCTGCCGAGCGGAAGCGGAAAAGGCAATTCGGCAAGTCGTTTCAGTTGAGCCATGTTTCCCTTCACGCCGGGTCCGTAGACCAATACCGGGCGCAATGCGACCCAATCGAGACCAAGCTCAGCCAAGCCAAGTTCAGCCGCCAACTTCGATTTGCCATAGCTGTCCGTGGGTCTGGGCTCGTCCGTTTCCGTTACCACCGTGTCGGCCACCGGTCCGCATTGCGCGCGAATCGACGAAAGAAAGACGAACCGCGATACGCGCGAACGTTCTGCAGCGCGCGCCAAGGCAACTGTCGCGGCGGTATTGATGCTTCGATAATCGTCCTCGGGCCTGCCCGAGGCGGCATGCGCCACGGCCGCGGAATGAACTATCGCGTCCACTCCTTTAAGCGCTGCGGCTAGATTTTGCGGATAGCGCAGATCGCCGATCACGGCGGCAGTCATATACGATGACATTGCAGCAGTGGGACGCCGGAGCAGCGCGCGGACGCGGTGACCGCGCTTCGGCAACTCCGCAAGCAAGTATTGGCCGATGAAGCCTGTTGCGCCGGTCAGCGCGATCAGCATCGCTCGACATTCCTTTCCATCGGGCAGGACGCGACTTTCAAGCCAAGCGACGAACCAAACGATGTGACCGACTTTCCCATTCCCAGACATCCGCACGTCCGCAGCGAAAGTTGGGGATGTTGTGCCGCTGATCGATCGAAACTGGCCTCCAGCGAATTACGGAGGTTTGCCGCGAGCATTTAGGACTCCTTAGCCGTTCAAAGCTTCAACCGCAGCCGCTTCGAAACGCTCCGGGCGATCTGCGCTGGGGCTTCATCAGGCATCGGAAATACCGAACTAACATTGATCTCGCCAAGCACGTAGCTATCAGTTCCATCCGCGGCCTTCGGGCCGAGCATGAAGTCCGCATCCCAAATCATTGGCAAGTCGCGCCACGGGATGTCGAGCAGCGAGATCAACCCAGCGCAAGCGTTGGAAGCGCTGATCGGAATTGGAGGTGTAGAGCCGCGGTCCGGCCGCGGTGCGCGCGGTCGATGCATCCACCAGGGCTTTGACCTTCTGGTAACCGAAGCCGGCGCAGCGATCACCTGCCATGTAGCAGCGCACCACACCCTCGCCCAGACGCGCTTGGAACGGTTGATCAATCACGCAGCCATCTGCGAAATACTC
>Ga0070739_10008145_pt1 | contig 10848 bp, 6 predicted proteins | sample Coa_R1_7_FD_66445 | JGI IMG/M metagenome (GOLD analysis project Ga0070739, IMG submission 66445) | Surface soil microbial communities from Centralia Pennsylvania, which are recovering from an underground coalmine fire - Coalmine... | ecosystem: Environmental > Terrestrial > Soil > Unclassified ...
GTTGGGCGGGCTCGGCACGTCGCCGCTTGACCGGCCGGTACGGCTCCTGCTCGGGCTCGGAATCCCGCTCCGATTCCTGCTCAGGTTCCGACTCCTGCTCGGATTCGTCGGCGTCTTGATCGTGCCGCGACTCCTCCTCCTGATCGGAGTCGTCCTCCCGATCCCGTTGCCTGCGCTGGCTTTCCGCGGCCTGCTGCTTTCGCCCGCGGCCCCGGTCCTGCTTCGGCTCTTCCTCCTCCGGCTGCTCCTGCTCGGCACCGTCCTCGTCGGCGCCCGAACTGCCGGAAAGCCGTTCGGTCAGCGCGTCGATGCGACGGGTCGCCGCGGCCGTCGCCGCCGACTTCAGCTCGCCGCGCACGGTGCCCATCAGGTTCTCGACCGGGCCGGACGCCCCGAGCTCGCCGATCGCGCGCCGGGCCAGCCCGCCCGGCGACTTGGCCAGACTGCCGGTGATTCCCGCCGCCGTGACCATGAGCGCGAGCTTCATCTTCTTCGTGCGCCCCATCAAATAGCCGGCCGCCACCCCCGCCGCGACCCTGGTTCCGCCTTTCATCGTGCGGCCTCCTGTGCCTGTGCTGAGGCCCCACGGCTTTCCCCGCAACGGAAGTGTAAACGGCTTGAAATCTGACGGAGCTTCATATAAACGCATGAAAAGGGCACAGCGGGACTATCGAGCCCTTAATGCCGATTCATCGGACCACTTCGGACAGCAAGAAGTCCCTGTGTCGCCACAGGGACTTCTTCGCCGTCGTGCGAAGATCGCGTCAGGCTTCGATCTTGTAAAGCCAGCCGTGCTTGTCCTCGACGACTCCGCGCTGAATGCCGAGAAGATGCTCCCTAAGGCGCAACGTGACCGGACCCGGCGTGCCGTCGGCGATCGTGAACGCGTCGTTCTTCGACTTGACGCTACCGATCGGCGTGACGACCGCCGCCGTACCGCAGCCGAACACCTCGGTCATCGCACCCGACGTGGCGTCAGCGCGCCACTGCTCGACCGAGATGCGTCCCTCCTCGGCGGGGATGCCGAGGTCGGCCGCGGCCTGAAGCAGCGAGTCGCGGGTGATGCCGGGCAGCAGCGAACCGGACAGTCCGGGGGTGAACAGGCGCGCGTCGTCGCCGGAGCCGTACACGAAGAACAGGTTGTTCGAGCCCATCTCCTCGACGTACTTGCGCTCGATCGCGTCCAGCCAGCACACCTGGTCGCAACCTTCTTGCACGGCCTGCGCCTGGGCCATGAACGAGGCGGCGTAGTTGCCGGCGCACTTGGCCTCGCCGGTACCGCCGGGCGCGGCGCGCACGTAGTCCTCGCACAGCCAGACCTTCACCGGCTTGATCCCGCCGCTGAAGTAGGCCCCGGCCGGGGAGGCGATGAGCATGAACAGGTACTCGCCGGCCGGCCGGTTCACGCCGAGTCCGGTCTCGGTCGCGAACATGAACGGGCGCAGGTACAGCGACTTCTCCGGGTCGTCGGGCACCCAGGCGGCGTCCTGCTTGACCAGCGCGTCGATCGCGCCGATGAACAGCTCCTCGGGCAGCTCCGGCATGCCCATGCGGCGGGCGGAGCGGTTGAGGCGCGCGGCGTTCGACTGCGGGCGGAAGGAGGCGATCGTGCCGTCCTGCTGGCGGTACGCCTTCAGCCCCTCGAAGATCTCCTGGCCGTAGTGCAGCGCGGCGGTGGCCGGATCGAGCTCGATCGGACCATAGGGGCGCAGCTGGGCGTCATGCCAACCGCGGCCGGCCGTGTACTTCACGGTGATCATGTGGTCGGTGAAGTATCGGCCGAAGCCGGGATCGCCCTCGAGAATCGCGGCGCGTTGCGCGTCGGCGAGCGGCTCGCTGGTCGGCTTGAGCTCGATGGTGGTCGTCATCGCTGGTCTTCCTCTTCTGGGGGCCGGTGCGGTCGGTGCTGACCGTGACGGCCCCCCGAGGAGGCACCGCCCAGGAAGGGCTGCCCAAGGGAAAGCTTGCACTGGGCCGTCACACTGACTTTTCTCGCCTAGTGAGACGGTAACCCAATACGACTACCGTCTCACCTGCCTACGTTCGCTACGTCGGCTGCGCTGTTTGACACAGCGCCTACTCGCTCGGCGATCGCGTCGCCGATCTGCGCAGTGGTACGCGCGGTGAGCGTGGCGCGCTCGGCGAGGTCCGCCTCGGCGGCCGCCTCGATCGCGGCGGCCGCGTCCTGCAGGGCGGAGCCGAAGCCGTGCGCGGCCAGGTGGCGCAGCAGCAGGGCGCCGGAGAGGATCGCGGCCGTGGGGTCGGCCTTTCCGGTGCCGGCGATGTCCGGCGCGGAGCCGTGTACCGGCTCGAACATCGAGGGGAAGGCCCCGTCCGGGTTGATGTTCCCGGAGGCGGCCAGGCCGATGCCGCCGGTGACGGCCGCGGCCAGGTCCGTGATGATGTCGCCGAACAGGTTGTCGGTGACGATCACGTCGAAGCGCTCGGGCGCGGTGGTCAGGAAGATGGTCGCCGCGTCCACGTGCAGGTAGTCCGTGGCGACCTGCGGGTATTCGGCCGAGACGGCGTCGAAGATCCGCTTCCACAGGTGGCCGGCGTGCACCAGCACGTTGTTCTTGTGCACCAGGGTGAGCTTCTTGCGGGGCCGGGCGGCGGCGCGGGCGAAGGCGTCGCGCACCACGCGCTCGATGCCGAAGGCGGTGTTCACCGAGACCTCGGTGGCCACTTCCTGCGGGGTGCCGGTGCGCAGCGAGCCGCCGTTGCCGGTGTAGGGGCCCTCGGTGCCCTCGCGCACGACCACGAAGTCGATGGGCTCCTCGCTGCGCAGCGGGCCGGTCACGCCCGGCAGCAGCTTGGACGGCCGCAGGTTCACGTAGTGGTCGAAGGCGAAGCGCAGGCGCAGCAGCAGTCCCCGCTCAAGCACCCCGGACGGGACGGTCGGGTCGCCGACCGCGCCGAGCAGGATCGCGTCGTGTCCGCGCAGCCGCTCCAAGGTCGCGTCGGTCAGGGTCTCCCCGGTGGCGTGCCAGTGCTTCGCGCCCAAGTCGTACTCGGTGGTCTCGAGCTTGACCGAGCCGGGTAGCGCGGCCCGCAGGACCTTCAGTGCCTCGGCGGTGACTTCGGGGCCGATGCCGTCGCCGCCGATGACGGCGAGGTCGATCGCGGAGCGGGTGGCTTCGGACTCGATTCCGTCCGGCTGCGCGGAGCTGTTCGAGGATGCCGCCTCAGACGACGCTGTGCTGGAGACCATGCGCCGAGCCTAACGCGCGTCTCGCGGCTCAAACACCGACCGTCCGCGATATGGACCGGGTTACCTCGCGCCGGCTGCGCCGGGCCGCGGCGCGTGCGGCCGTCGTCGGGGAAGCCGTCGCAGAGCTGGTAGCCGTCGCCGACGACGCCCGGGACTCGTCGTCCCGCCAGTCGTAAGCGTCCTGCAACGCTCGCCGTGCCTGTGCCCGTGCGTCACGCTCGTCCGCGGGCGTTTCCTGCGGACTCTGCGAGGCGCGGGTGCGATAACCGTCCTCGTGCTCGTACATCGTGTTCCGTCCCTGGCCGGAGGTGAGTGCTGCCGGCGGATGCTTTCCTGCCGCACTGGGTACGGACACGCCTGGCTTGTGGCCGAAGACGCGATCCTGCCGGAACCGGTACGGCGCGGGGTGTGGCGCCGATACTCGGAAGTCCTAGCAATTCACGGTACCGACTCGAGCGGCGCTTGTCTCGCCTAATGCTCGGACGTCCTACTATCTGAGACGGGGACGTACCGTGCCTTGCCGCCTACTCTCCGCTGACCTGCTTGCGTCCCGCTTATGCCGGACCAATGCAAAACCGCAGCCCCCGTCCGGTGTTCCGGACGGGAGCTGCGGCTGAAATCCAGCGTCGGCCTAGCGGCACGCTACGGCAGCGCGACCGCCCGGCCCCAGGACGCCCCGATTGCGTCGGAGATCTCGGCCAGCACCTCGGCCGGGATCGCCGAATCCACAGTCAGCGCCATCAGCGTCTCGCCGCCCTTCGCGGAGCGGGAGACCTGCATCCCGGCGATGTTGATGTGCGACTCCCCCAGCAGCCCGCCGACCAGGCCGACCACGCCCGGACGGTCCACGTAGCGGAAGAAGGCGAAGTGCTCGGACAGCGGCAGGTCCACGGTGAAGCCGTTGACGTCGACGATCTTCTCGACGAACTTCGGCCCGGACAGCGTGCCGGAGACCGAGACCACCTCGCCGCTGGCCAGCGTGCCGCGCACGGTGACCACGTTGCGGTAGTCCGGGGACTCCGAGGTGGTGGTCAGCCGCACCTCAAGGCCGCGCTCCTGCGCCAGCAGCGGGGCGTTGACGTAGGAGACCGAGCCCTCGACGACGTCCGCGAAGACGCCCTTGAGCGCGGAGAGCTCCAGCACCTTCACGTCGTGCTGGGTGATCTCGCCGGCCACGATCACGTCGAGCTGCTGCGCGCCGCCGCCGGCCAGCCCGGTGAACAGCCGGCCCAGGTTCTCGGCCAGCGGCAGGCCCGGGCGCACGTCCTCGGCGATGGTGCCGCCCTGCACGTTGACCGCGTCCGGAACCAGCTCGCCGGCCAGCGCCTGGCGTACCGAGCGGGCCACCGCGATGCCGGCCTTCTCCTGCGCCTCGTCGGTGGAGGCGCCCAGGTGCGGAGTCACCACGACCGAGTCGAGCTCGAACAGCGGGGAGTCGGTGCACGGCTCCTTCGCGTAGACGTCGATGCCGGCGCCGGCGACCCGGCCCTCCTTGATCGCGGCGGCCAGCGCGGTCTCGTCGACAAGGCCGCCGCGGGCCACGTTGATGATCCGCACGGTCGGCTTGACCTTGCGCAGCGCCTCCTCGCCGATCAGGCCGATCGTCTCGGGGGTCTTCGGCATGTGCACCGTGATGAAGTCGGAGGCGGCCAGCAGTTCGTCCAGGGTGACCAGCTGCGCGCCGATCTGCGCGGCCTTGCCGGCCTGCACGTACGGGTCGTAGGCCAGCAGCTTCACGCCGAACGGGAGCAGCCGCGCGGCCACCAGCGCGCCGATCCGGCCGAGGCCGACGATGCCGACCGTCTTGCCGTCCAGCTCGATGCCGGTGTACTTCGAGCGGGCCCACTTGCCGCCTTTGAGCGCGGCGTTAGCGCTCGCGACGTTGCGCGCGCTGGCCAGGATCAGGGCGATGGTCAGCTCGGCGGCTGAGGTGATGTTCGAGGTGGGAGCGTTGACGACCATGGCACCGGCCTTGGTCGCGGCCTGGATGTCCACGTTGTCGAGGCCGACGCCGGCCCGGGCGATCACGCGCAGCTTGGTGGCCGCGGCGATCGCCTCGGCGTCGACCTGGGTGGCCGAGCGCACCAGGATCGCGTCCACGTCGGCGATGGCTGGCAGCAGTTGAGCGCGGTCGGCGCCGTCGCAGTACCGGACCTCGAAGTCGGGGCCGAGCGCCTCGACGGTCGCGGGGCTGAGCTCTTCGGCGATGAGAACCACAGGCTTGGGCACGGGGGGATTCCTCCGGTCGTCCGTCAGCAAGTAAGCGAGTAACGGAATTGCGCCCGGGTCCACCACGCTGTGGTCCTGGCAGGATGACGCGGCACTGCACGATTGCGTTAACGCGGGATGTCTGTGTTAACGCCAGGTGTCGTACAGCCGCTCACGGGCCATGGTACAGATTCGGCGGCCAGAATCGAGGCCCCGAAACGGGGACATACCGACCGTCTCAGGATGCGGAAGATCACGCAGCACGCAGGCCTGACCACAGCTCGCGCAGCCCGTCCGCCGCAGATCCGTTGATCCAGCTCAGGTCGGACGAACCCACGTCCACTGGCGGAGGTTGTATGTCGGACCGAGTTCGGTGACGTTGTCGCGGACGTTGCCGAGCTTCGGCGAAAAGGCGATGAGCGCCGGCCACTGGAAGATCGGCAGCGAGTACGCGTCCTGACTGATCTGATCATCGGCCTTGTTGAGGTAGTCGGTGACCGCGCTCTGGGACGACGCCCCCTGATCTTCGTCGGACAGCGCCGCGTCGTTCAGCCATCGGTCGACTCGTGCGTTCGAGTAGCCGCCGAAGTTGCCAGCCCCGCCGGTTGTGTATGCGGCCTGATCCGCTGCACTCGGGAACGCGCTGGCCGTCGAGGAGTACGCGATGAGGTCGTAGCGATAGGCGCCGCCGCTCTGCGCGAGTGTGGCGCCGAGGTTGTCGGTCGGCGACACGTTCACGGTGATCCCTAGGCGAGCCGCGTCCGCCGCGAACAGTTCGCTTTCGGCCTGGCGGATCTGATTGCCCATCGGGTACTTCAGCGAGAGCGCCGGGATGACGGTTCCGTCCGGCGCGGTCAGCCGGCCGCCCAGCGCGGCGTTCGTGAAGCCTGCGGCGGTGAGTGACTTGCGCGCCCGCGCGGCGTCGCCGGTGCCGAGTCCGTGCTTCGTCAGATTGTCCTGATAACCGGCTTGGTTGCGGACGAGCATGCGGTTGTCGAGCGGGACGGCGGTGGGCTGAATCCGCTGGATGGTCTTTGCGAGCACGTCGTCGCGGTCGAACGCGGTGAACATCGCGGTGCGCAGAGTATTGCTCCACGGCTTACCGCCGAGCGTCGCGTTCTTGAGGTTGAAGTCGATGTGCTCGACCTCAAGCCCGGAGTCGATGTGGTACGCCACCGCGGCGCCCATCGTCTTGATGGTGTCGATAAGGCCGCTCTGCGGCTGTGGATAGATGCCGTCCACCGTGCCGTCGCGCAGCGCGGCCGCCTGCTGGGCAGGGCCGGTGACGACGCGGAAGACGACCTTGTCGAGCTGCGCGGCTGGGCCGTAGTAGTGCGTGTTCCGGTCGAGCGTGACTGACGTGTGGTCGGCGGAGAGCGCGGCCAGCGAGAACGGCCCTCCGGAGACGGTCGGCGCGTTCGCGGCGAACCAGGCTGACGCGGCCGCGATGTCGCCGTGCTGCTTCGCGATGTGCGCCGGATACAGCGTGCTGAACAGCGACTTCCAGTCGGCGAAGGGCTTGGCGAAGACCACCGTGACGGTCTTGCCGTGGTCGGATCCGGTGATCGACGCGATGCGGCTGTAACCGATGGTCGACACGGCGGCGGGGTCCGCGCTCTGCGCTCGCCAGGCGTAGTCGAAATCGTCGACAGTGATCGGCGTACCGTCGGACCAGGCTGCGCTCGACTTGATGCGGTACACGATCGTTTGCGGACTGGTGGACGTCTGGTTCGCGCTGTCGAGCAGGTCCGAGTTGAGAGTGACCGTGTACGACGGGTTGACGGTAAACGCGCTCGGATAGACGGCGCCGAGGACTTGATGGGCGTCGAAGGTGTCGCCGCTACGCGTGAACAGATTCCAGTTGTCGATAGGCGCTGAGATGGCCCAGGTGACCGCCCCGCCGGTGTGGCTATCGGAGGAACTGCTGTTGATGCTGTCCGCGGCGGCCGTGCCGGCCAGGTCGGTGTCGGCCGAGACGGCGCGGCCGGGGCCGGAATCCGAGCAGGCCGTGAGGCACAACGCGAGCACCAAGCCAGTCGTCGCCCGCCATGCCGCCGTCTGCCACGCCGCCGTCTGCCACGCCGCCGCCCGGAACATGAACGCTCCTTCGCCTCACCGACCGTCAGTTGCCTAACCGGAGGATGGGGCGAAGGAGCGGAAGATAATCAGGCTTACCGCCTAACAGGTGACCGCCGAGACAGCGATCACGCCTCGGTGTTCACCCAGGACATCAGCTTGCGCAGCCGCTTGCCGACCTGCTCGACCGGGTGGTTGGTGGTGGCCTCGTAGTACTTCTTGAACTCGTTGAGGCCGCCGTCGTACTCCGCGATCCACTGCTCGGTGAACTGGCCGGACTGGATCTCGGCGAGCACCTTCTTCATCTCCGCGCGGGTCGCGTCGGTGATGATGCGGGGGCCGGTCTTGTAGCCGCCCCACTCCGCGGTCTCGGAGATCGACCAGTTCATCTTGCTCAGGCCGCCCTCGTAGATCAGGTCCACGATGAGCTTGAGCTCGTGCAGGCACTCGAAGTAGGCGATCTCCGGCTCGTAGCCCGCCTCGGTCAGCGTCTCGAAGCCGGCCTTGATCAGCTCCTCGACGCCGCCGCACAGCACGACCTGCTCGCCGAACAGGTCGGTCTCGGTCTCGTCCTTGAAGGTGGTCTTGATGACGCCGGCACGGGTGCCGCCGATGCCCTTCGCGTAGGACAGGGCCAGCTCGAGAGCCTTGCCGGAGGCGTCCTGCTCGACCGCGACCAGGCAGGGCACGCCGAAGCCGTCGTTGAACTGACGGCGCACCAGGTGGCCCGGGCCCTTGGGCGCGACCATCGCCACGTCCACGTTGGCCGGCGGCTTGATCAGGCCGTAGCGGATGTTCAGGCCGTGGCCGAAGAAGATCGCGTCGCCGTCGGCCAGGTTCGGCAGCACCGCCTCCTCGTACACCTCGCGCTGCACCGGGTCCGGCACCAGGATCATGATCACGTCGGCCTCTTCGCAGGCCTCGAACGGGGTGACCACGCGCAGCCCCTCCTCCTGCGCCTTGGCCCGCGACTTCGAGGTCTCCGGCAGGCCGACCCGCACGTCCACCCCGGAATCGCGCAGCGAGAGCGCGTGCGCGTGCCCCTGCGAGCCGTAGCCGAGGATGGCGACGTGCCGGTTCTGGATCACCGAGAGGTCGGCGTCGTCCTCGTAGAACATCTCAACTGCCATGGTGACTATCCGCGTCTTTCTCTCTGAAGGGCGCCGGTCAGGGCCGGCGCCCGCTTAGGCTGCGCGCTCGACGGAGCGCAGGGTGCGGTCGGTGATGGAACGTGGGCCGCGGCCGATGGCGACCATGCCGGACTGGACCAGCTCCTTGATCCCGAACGGCTCGAGGACCCGGAGCATCGCCTCCAGTTTGGCCGAGTCGCCGGTGCTCTCGACGACCAGGGAGTCCACCGAGACGTCCACGACCCTGGCGCCGAAGGGCTCGATCGTGGCCAGCACCTGGTGCCGCTCGGCGGCGTCGGCGCGGACCTTGACCAGGATCAGCTCCCGGTGCACCGAGGCGGCCGGCTCGAGCTCCACGATCTTGAGCACGTTGACCAGCTTGTTCAGCTGCTTGGTCACCTGCTCCAGCGGGTGGTCCTCCACGTTCACCACGAGGGTGATCCGGGAGATCTCGGCGTACTCGGTCGGCCCGACGGCGAGGGACTCGATGTTGAAGCCGCGGCGGGAGAACAGCGCCGCCACTCGGGCGAGGACACCGGGCTTGTTCTCGACCAGCACCGAGAGGGTGTGGGTCTGGCCGTGCCCTGTCGCGCCGTGCGACGCGTGATTCTGGATGCTCATCGCTCCGCTCCCCTACTACTCTTCGCCGTCGCCGAAGTCTGGGCGCTGGCCGCGCGCCGCCAGGATCTCGTCATTGGACACGCCGGCCGGGACCATCGGCCAGACCATCGCGTCCTGATGCACCACGAAGTCCACCACGACCGGCGCGTCGTTGATCGCCATCGCCTTCTCGATCGTGGCGTCCACCTGGTCCGGGGAGTCGCAGCGCAGGCCGACGCAGCCGTAGGCCTCGGCGAGCTTCACGAAGTCCGGCACCCGGCGCGGCTCGGCGCCGCCGCCGAGCTCGATGCCGGGTCCCGCGGCCAGGGTCGTGTTCGAGTAGCGCTGGTTGTAGAACAGGGTCTGCCACTGGCGCACCATGCCGAGGGTGCCGTTGTTGATCACCGCGACCTTGATCGGGATGTCGTTGATCACGCAGGTGGCCAGCTCCTGGTTGGTCATCTGGAAGCAGCCGTCGCCGTCGATCGCCCAGACGGTGGTGTCCGGGCGGCCGACCTTGGCGCCCATCGCGGCGGGCAGCGCGTAGCCCATGGTCCCGGCGCCGCCGGAGTTCAGGAACGTGCCCGGGTTCTCGTAGTTGATGAACTGCGCGGCCCACATCTGGTGCTGGCCGACGCCCGCGGTGTAGATCGCCTCGGGTCCGGCGATCTTGCCGATCCGCTCGATGACGAACTGCGGGGCCAGGCTGCCCTTGACCGTCTCGTAGCCGAGCGGGTACTTGGTGCGCCAGGCGTCCAGCATCGACCACCAGGCCGCGTAGTCGCCCACGCGTCCGGCGGCGTGCTCGGCGCGCACCGCGACCGCCAGGTCCGTTATCACCTCGGCGCAGTCGCCCACGATCGGCACGTCGGCGACCCGGTTCTTGGAGATCTCCGCCGGGTCGATGTCGGCGTGCACGACCTTGGCGTCCGGGGCGAAGGAGGACAGCTTGCCGGTCACCCGGTCGTCGAAGCGGGCGCCCAGCGCGATGATCAGGTCGGACTTCTGCAGCGCGGTGACCGCGGCCACGGTGCCGTGCATGCCGGGCATCCCCAGGTGCAGCTGGTGGCTGTCGGGGAAGGCGCCGCGGGCCATCAGGGTCGTGACGACGGGTGCGCCGGTCAGTTCGGCCAGGGCGCGCAGCTGCGCGGTCGCGCGGGCCTTGAGCACGCCGCCGCCGACGTACAGCACCGGCCGCCGGGACTCGACGATCATGCGCGCGGCCTCGCGGATCTGCTTGGCGTGCGGCTTGGACACCGGGCGGTAACCCGGCAGGTCCATCTCGACCGGCCAGCGGAAGGCGGTGGTGGCCTGCATCGCGTCCTTGGCGATGTCCACCAGCACCGGGCCCGGGCGCCCGGTGGCGGCGATGTGGAAGGCCTCGGCGATCGTGCGCGCGATGTCCTCCGGCCGGGTGACCAGGAAGTTGTGCTTGGTGATCGGCATGGTGATGCCGCAGATGTCCGCCTCCTGGAAGGCGTCGGTGCCGATCGACGAGGCGTTGACCTGGCCGGTGATCGCGACGATCGGCACGGAGTCCATGTGCGCGTCGGCGATCGGGGTGACCAGGTTGGTCGCGCCGGGCCCCGAGGTGGCCATGCACACCCCGACCCGGCCGGTGGC
>Ga0070739_10008147_pt1 | contig 10847 bp, 10 predicted proteins | sample Coa_R1_7_FD_66445 | JGI IMG/M metagenome (GOLD analysis project Ga0070739, IMG submission 66445) | Surface soil microbial communities from Centralia Pennsylvania, which are recovering from an underground coalmine fire - Coalmine... | ecosystem: Environmental > Terrestrial > Soil > Unclassified ...
GGCCAGGGCAAGGCGTCGCACCACTGGCACCAGGCGGCGGCGGGCGCCGTGGTCGAGGTGGACCGCGAGACGGGCAAGGTGACGCTGCTCCACCTCCACCTGGGCACGCACGCCGGCCGGGTGATCGACCGTGCCAACGCCGAGCTGCAGAACGAAGGCTGCGCGGCGTTCGGGCTATCGCAGGCGCTGTTCGAGGAGATGCTGTTTGAGGACGGCCAGGTCACCAACCCGAACCTCTCGGACTACATGATCCCTGCCCTGCCCGACTTCCCGGTCAGCTTCAGCAGCACGCTGGCGGAGAACCCGGAGCCCGACCCGGAGGTCCACGGCCTGGGCGAGACGGGGCTGCCTGCCGTGCCGCCCGCCATCGGCAATGCCGTGCGCGACGCCATCGGCGCGCGCCTGCACAGCATCCCGCTCCTCCCGGAGCGGGTCCTCGCCGCGATAGAGGAGGGGGGTTAGGGGGTCTCCCCCTAGCTATTCTCCCCTTCCCCTGTCAGGGGAAGGGGCAGGGGGACGGGGTTGGAACAAATTACCCTGCGCGTGAACGGCCAGGAGCACCGCCTGGCCGTCCCCGCGCACCACACGCTGCTCGACGTGCTGCGCGACCAGCTCAAGCTGCTCGGCGTGCGCGAGGGCTGCGGCATCGGGATGTGTGGCGCCTGCACGGTGCTCGCCGACGGGCAGCCGATCAGCGCCTGCCTGACCCTCGCCGCCCTGGCCGAGGGCCGCGAGATCCTGACCGTCGAGGGGCTGGGCACGGCGGAGGCGCTGGACCCGATCCAGGAGGCATTCCTCGCTCGCACCGGCTTCCAATGCTCCTACTGCACGCCGGGCATCCTGCTCACGGCCAAAGCGCTGCTCGACGCGCATCCCGAGGCGACCGACGAGGAGATCCGCGACTACCTGGCCGGCAACCTCTGCCGCTGCGGCAGCTACGTGAAGATCGTGGACTCCGTCCGCGAGGCGATCGCGCGCCTGCACCAGTAGACGCCACGTCCCAGGGTGGCAGGTGTCCCCAGCGTCCTCATCGTCTCCTCCTCGCCTATGAAGACGGCGCCGCGATCGGTATGATCTAGCCGGGTCGATCGCTCGGAGGCCTGCCATGGTGCTTACCCGACACGGACTGAGCCTGGAGGAGTTTCTCGCGCTGCCCGAGGAGAAGCCGGCGCTCGAGTATCTCAACGGGGTGGTGACGCAGAAGGTGGCACCGCTGGGGGAGCACAGCGCGCTGCAGCTAGAGTGCGCGGAGTACCTGAACCGCCTGCTGCGTCCGCGGAAGATCGCTCGCGCCTTCACCGAGCTGCGGTCGACCTATGGTGGGGCCTCGCTCGTGCCCGACGTCAGCGTCTACCGCTGCGAGCGCATCCCGCGCACGGCCAATGGGCGGATCGCGAGCCGCTTCCTGACGGCGCCCGACCTGGCCGTCGAGGTCTGGTCGCCCGGGCAGGCGATGCGGGAGCTGGCGGCGAAGTGCGAGTGGCTGGTCGGCCACGGCGTGCTCGTCGCCCTGCTGGTCGACCACCGCCGGGAGACGATCCGCGTGTTCCGCCCCAACGCCCCGGTCAGCGTGCAGCGCGCGGGCGACCGCATCGGCCTGGACGAGCTCGCGCCGGGCGTCGAGCTGGTGGTCGACGACATCTTCGCGGCGCTGAGAGTCGACTGAGGGACGAGAGGAACGGCCATGCCGAAGTGGCGTGAGGACACCTACCGCCTGGCGGATGGCGTGAGCTGGCCGGTCAAGCCGGGCTACGTGACGTTCATCGCCGACCAGGGCGCCGTGCGCTTCGACATTCCGCGAGGCTGGATCGTCGAGCCGGGCGACAAGTCGATCAAGATCCACGACCGCGAGCCGCCGGACGACACCTGCGTGCTCGAGATGTCGATCTTCTGGCTGGCAGCGGACGTCGATTGGAGCGGGCTGTCGCTGACGGAGCTGCTGCTGCACGCTGTCGAGGACCCCGAGCAGGAGGTCCTCTCGCGGGGCCGGCCAGTCTATACTCGGCGCGGTGACCTGGAGATCGTCTGGCTGGAGACCCGCTGCATCGATCCCGGCGAGCACCGCGAGGCGCGCTCGCGCTGCTGCATCGCGCGGCGCGGGACGATCCAGCCCCTGTTCACCTTCGACTACTGGCCCGAGGACGCCGCCCGCGTGCTCCCCGCCTGGGACGAGCTGCTGCGCACGCTGCGCCTCGGCGAGTACGTCGCCATGCCCGTCCGCCGCGGCCGGAACTAGGCCAGCATCGCGCCGCTCCAGCGACCTGGCGAGTGTCGCTGGGAGCCCGCCCTCGCCCCGGCGCCCGACCACGACGCCTGCCTGCGCGGGGAGCGACGAGTGCGCGCGGGTGGGCGTTGGGCTATAGTCGGGACGTTCCAAGGCGCATGGAAGCGGGGCCGGGCAAGGGTGGGCGCGGGCCGCGGAAACGCGGCCGCGGGGGGAGGATGCGATGGGCGCGGGCGAGCTTCGGCAGCGGGGGGGTGCGCTAGCAGCCGCGGTCCTGGCGGCGCTGCTGGCAGCGAGCTGCAGCGGTGCGGGGGCCCCCTCGGCGCCGGCGCCGGCCGCGGCCGAGCAGCCGCGGGCGGCCGCGCCGGCGGCGGCGCCGGCGCCGACGGCTCGGATCAAGGCGCGCTCGGCGTTCACGACGACCTCTGCCTCCTCGCTGCCGTGGTGGATCGCCAAGGACGCCGGCTACTTCGAGGAGCAGGGGCTCGACGTCGACCTGGTCCACGTGGACGCGGGGGCGACGCTGCTGGCGGCGATGCACAACGGCGAGCTAGACATCACCGGCGGGGGCGGGCCGTCGATGGTCCTGGGCTACCTGCAGGGGCTGGAGACGATCATCATCGGCATCAACGTGAACGTGCTCGAGGGCGGCGTCTACGTGCGGCCGGAGATCCAGACCGTCGACGACCTGCGCGGTAAGGTAATCGGCGTGAACCGCATCAAGGCGATCACCGACATCAACGCCCGCCTGGGCCTCCAGCGGCTAGGGCTCACGCCCGACGTGGACTTCACCACGCGCGGCACGGGCGGCCAGGCCGAGGCGCTGGCGGCGCTGGAAACCGGCGCCGTCGACGGCGCCAGCCTGAACGTGCCGGCCACCTTCGAGGCGCGCAAGCGCGGCTACCGCGAGATCGTGGACATCGGCGAGATGCGCATCCCCTTCGTCGCCGCGGGGATCAGCGCCACGAAACGGATGCTCGCCGAGCGGCCGGAGCTGCCCGAGCCTTACCTGCGCGCGCTGGCCCAGGCGAAGAACCGCGTCCAGACCGACCGCGAGTACGCGATGCAAATCCTCGCCAAGTACACGTCGAGCGACGACCGCGAGATCCTCGGCGCCACCGTCGACGCCTATGGTCCGCTGTTCGCCGTCGACTCCTACCCGGATCCCGAGGCGGTGCAGAACGTGATCGACCTGGAAGAGAATCCGGCCGCGCGCGCGCTCCGACCAACGGACGTGTCCGACGTCCGCTACGCCGAGCGGCTGCGCGCCAGCGGCTTCCTCGACACCCTTCCGAAGTAGCCCGCGCCTACCACGCGGTCACGGATCGCGTGCTCGGTATTGGCAGTGGCCAACCCCGAGCAAATCATCCGCGATGATCGGCTACCGCGGCTCGGAGGCAACGGTCGCGGGGCGGGGGGCGCTGTAGATCGCGCGCTTCGACGGCGTGTAGTTGATGCGATCGGCGAGGATCGCCTCCTCGCTCGACAGGCGCACCGCCGAGGCGGAGACCTGGAGGATCTCCAGCGGCTCGTCGCTGGCGCTCTCGAACCAGTACTTGTAGCCGCGTGGCATCAGCAGCCCCTCGTGCTGGCCCAGCTCGGCGATGAGGACGTCGCCCTCGCCGTAGAAGCGCACGCGGCCGCCGAGCACGAGCCAGAAGCCATCGCTATTCGGGTGCGCGTGCAGGTTGTTCTCCCCGCCCTCCTGCAGGACCTGCATGTTGGCGCGCATGATGTCGCTGCGCGCCAGGCGCAGGACCACCTTGCCGCGGTCGAGCGGCGGGCGCTCGTACTTGAAGACCTGCGGGGCCGGCGCGTCGTCGGGCATCGTCTGTTCCTCCTCCGGATCCGCGTTGCCGGCTCAGGATGACACAGCGCCGGCGCCCTGTCAACGCCGCGCGCCTCGCACAGCGCAAGGGGCGCCCTGGATTCCGTGATCTGCATGTAACGCGAGGCGGTTCGCCTCGTTTATTGGATTGGCATGGGGCCGATCGGCCCTGTGGGTGGCAGGCCGGCGTCCGTGACCGCCACCGGGTATCCCCCGGTCGTGATGGAGGTACCAGCGTGGGTGACAGCCGCCGCGCCACGACGCGCCGCGAGTTCATCCAGGGGGGCGCCGCCGCTGCTGCCACGCTCGCCGGCCTCGCGCAGCAGACGCCCGCGGCCGCGTTCGGCGTTCCGGAGATCTGGAAGCAGCCGGCGCGGCCCTGGGGACAGGGGAGCCGCCGCAAGCCCAACTTCCTCATCATCACCGTCGACGAGCAGCGGTTTCCCCCGGTCTACGAGTCGCCGCAGCTCGCGGCCTTTCGCACCCGCTTCCTCACGACACAGAACACCTTCGCCCGCACGGGGATCTCGTTCAACCGCCACTACGCCGCGGCGACGGCCTGCGCGCCGAGCCGGACGTCGATCTACACCGGGCAGTACCCGTCGCTGCACGGCGTGAGCCAGGTGGACGGCGCCGCCAAGGGGGCGGTCGAGCCGGACATGTTCTGGCTCGACCCCTCGACCGTACCCACCCTCGGCAACTACTTCCTTTACGGCGGCTACCGGACTTACTACCGCGGCAAGTGGCACATCTCGCTCGCGGACATCATCGAGCCGGGCACCACCAACGGGGGGTGGGACGGGCTCGCCTCCTACGACCTGCTCGGCCAGCGCGACCCGACCAAGGAGGAGCTATACGAGCAGGCCGAGCGACTGTCGAAGTACGGCTTCTCGGGCTGGATCGGCCGTGAGCCGCACGGCGCGAATCCCCTCGACAGCGGCTCGTCGGCCGGCATCTACAAGCCGACCGGTCAGAAGTGCTCCAGCCGCGATCAGGCCTTCGCCGGCCAGGTGGTCGATCTGCTCCACCAGCTCGACGCCGACTCCAACGACCTGCCCTGGGTGGTCGTGGCGTCGTTCGTCAACCCGCACGACATCACCCTGTTCGGCCTGTTCGGTCGCCTGCAGAACCTCTTCCCCCAGATCCAATACACCTTCGACTTCAGCGTCGGGCCCGACGTGCCGTCGCTGCCCAACCTGTTCGACCAGGCGATGTTCCAGCGCACCAATCAGGAGAACCTCTCGACCAAGCCACGCGCCCAGGAGAGCTACCGCGACACGTATTCTCAGTGGATCCAGCCGATCCTCGGGCCCGAGTACTTCCGGTTCTACTATCAGCTCCACCGCAACGTCGACATCGAGATGGGCCGCGTCTACGACGCGCTGCAGCGCACCCGCTTCTTCCAGGACACGATTATCGTGTGGACCTCGGACCACGGCGACCTGCTCGGCGCGCACGGCGGCATGCACCAGAAGTGGTACACGGCCTACGACGAGACCATCCGCGTACCGCTGGTGATCTCCAATCCGCGCCTGCCCACCCAGGGCCAGACGGTGGACATCCCGACCAGCCACGTCGACCTGCTGCCCACCCTACTCGGCCTGGCCGGCCTGGACCCCGAGCCGCTGCGCCGCTTCCTGACCGACGACCACACCGAGGCGCGGCCGCTGGTCGGGCGTGACCTCTCCGGCCTGGTCCAGGGGACGAGCAGTGCGAACGCGTTGCAGACGCCGATCTACTTCATGACCGACGACGACGCGGCGCGCGGGATCCAGCAGAGCGCCAACTTCGTCGGCCTGACCACTGCCGTCGCCCAGCCCGGCCACCTCGACACCGTCATCGTCCTGCGTAACGGACAGCTCTGGAAGTACACCGAGTACCGCGACGATCCGGCCTTCTGGACCACCCAGAACACCCAGGACATCATCAGCCAGCCGACCCTGCCGCCACCCCAGCAGCCGGGCACCTACACGCGGCCCTTCTCGGTGACCGTGAAGACCCAGCCGGTGGCGCCCGAGCCGCGCGACGTCGAGCTGTACAACGTCAGCGCCGATCCGCTGGAGCTGACGAACCTGGCCCTGGACGCCGCGTCCAATCCGGTCAAGGTCGAGATGGCCGCCCTGCTCCAGGAGCAGCGCCGGCGCAAGCGCCTCACGCCACTAACCACCAGCCCGTCGGGTCCGTTGCTCAACCAGGGGGGCGAAGGGTGGCAGCCGGACTTCAACATACTGGACAACATCCGGTAGGGGGCAGGCGCCGTTCGACGCTGGACAACGTGCGGTGGGCCACTCGCGGCCCCTAGTGGGCGGGGGCGGCTGGCGCGTCTACGTAGCGCACCTCGAGGCGGGCCAGCCAGAACACGTTGCGCGCGCAGGACACGTCGCCGGGCACGACGAGCTGCGCCATGCCCAGGCTGGGGTCCAGCAGCTCGCCGTCGCGCTCGTAGGCCACGATCACGTCCCGCCGGTTGTAGGCCGGGTCGATCTCGACGAGGGGGATGATGGCGGAGAAGCCGTCGGACGCGGTGGCGACGACGTAGCCGCGGAGCGACGGGTCGGCCCCGGCCGCGGGGATCGTCGGCTGCGCCGCCGCCAGTAGCGTCCAGAGCGGGACGCCCTTGTAGGCGTGCTCGTCGAGCACGGAGGTGCCTTCGACCAGGCAGTGGCTCGCCACGTAGATCGCGGGCAGGCGCTGCAGGTCGGCCAGCGTGTAGCGCCCCGGCTGCGCCACGGCGCCCGCCACCTCGAAGCTGGGCACGTAGCCGCTCTGGTGCGCCGGCGCCGCCGCCAGGGGCGCCGCGGGCGCGGTGGCCCCCGCCAGCAGCGCGACGGCGGCGAGGGCGAGTCGCCGAGCGCGGACGAGGCCCAGCCCTCGCCGGACTCTCCACTCGGTGTGAGCCATCCGCTAGCACTCCGTCACAGAGGCCTGCGCTGGGTCGGCTACTGCCCACCCAGCGCAGGCTACGGTCGACGATCGGCTAGATCCGGTAGAAGCGGCGCGGGTTGTCCTCGAGGATCTTGCGCTTGGCCGACTCGGGGATGTCGTCGCGCTTCAGCAGCTCGCGGGCGGCGTAGGGCTCGCGGTCACCGTGGGGCATGTCCGAGCCGAACAGGATGTGGTCCTCGCCGATCAGCTCGATCGCCTGCGGCAGCAGCGCGTCCTCGACCTCGCAGCTAATGTAGACCTGGCCCGAGCGGAGCACCTCGCCGGGGCGTCGCTTCGCGCCCGGCGCCGCCACCGGCATGCGCTGCGCCAGATCGTTGATGTAGTGCCAGCGGTGGTCGAGGCGGTCGCTCAGGAAGTGGAGCCACATGCTGCCGCACTCGAAGAACCCAACGCGCAGGTTGGGGTAGCGATCGAGGATGCCGCTGCCCAGGATCGCGACGTAGCCCATGAACACGGGCACCAGGAACGGGATGACGAACGAGGGCATGATCTTGTCGTACAGGTTGTTCAGCGACGGGCAGGACCAGCCGACGTGCACGGAGACCGGCAGGTCCTGGGCGCTGCACTCGGCCCAGAACGGCTCGAGCGAGGGGTGGTCGAGCAGCCGATCGCCAGCCGTGCCGAGCACCATCACGCCCACGGCGCCCAGCTCCTGGCGGGCACGCCGCACCTCCGCCGCGGCCGCCTGGGGATCGTCCAGGTCGACCAGCGCCACGAAGTGCAGGCGGTCGGACTGGCGACAGACGTCGGCGAGCCACCCATTGTAGGAGTGGCAGAGCGCCGCGCCGAGCGCCGGATCGGTCGTGATCGGGTAGGCCAGGAACAGCGTCGGGTAGAGCACCTGGACGTCGATGTCCTCGGCGGCCATCGAGCGGTGTCGCGCGTCGACCCGCCGCAGCTCCATGCTGTCGATCTGGTCGGCGTCGACCTTGCGCGCGGTGAAGGCGGTCGGCACCTCGCCGTAGCCGGTGGGGGTGCCGATGAGCATGCAGCCGCGCCCGGTGGGATGCGGAATCACGGCCGAGTCGATGAGCCAGTAGGCCTGGTTACCGGCGCCAACGATCTGCGGGCGGCGAGCGGCAAACTCGGCCGGCAGGTACTTGTCGCCGAAGGTCTCCGCCCACTCCTCGACGTGGGCATCGGCGTCGACGATCGCCATCGCGTTCCTCCCCAGCGCTCCCAGCGAAAGGTCGATTGATTAGACACTCTAACACGTCGGCCGGGGCCCGAGCGACGCCGCGCCCGGCGGCGCGGCCGTAATTCGGCGGGGGCCGCGGGCAGTGTGCTACGATCGAGGCGCCCGCCACGCGGACTCATCCGGGAGGCCCGGCGTCGTCATGCTTCGACTGCGCTGCTCCGCCGGCGCGCGCCCCGCGCTGCTCGCCGTCGTCGGCCTGCTGCTGCTGGCGGCCGGCTGCCTCACGCCGAGCCCCGGCCTGCAGGGCGCCCGCCCGAGCCGTGATCCACGCTCCACACCGCTGTCCCAGCCGACCACGACCATTACCTGGTCCGTCTGGGGCAACGCCTGGATGAAGGAGATCCACCGGCGCGTGGTGCGCGCTTTCGAGGCCGAGCACCCCCGCATCCGCGTCGAGCTGATCCAGCATCCGTGGGAGGAGTACTTCACCTGGCTGGCTGGCGAATGGGCCGCGGGCCGCTCCCCGGACGTGATGATGATCAACTACGTGCCCGCCCGCGCCCAGCAGGGCATGCTGGCGAGCCTGGAGCCCTGGCTGGCGCGCGACCAGGTCGACCTGAGCGACTTCTATCCCGCGCTGCTCGAGTTGTTCCGCTACCAGGGCGCCCTGTATGGCCTGCCGCGCGACAACGACACCAAGGTGATCTACTACAACCAGGCCGCGTTCGACGCGGCCGGCCTGCCCTACCCGCAAGCCGGCTGGACCTGGGTCGACCTGCGGCGGCTGGCACGCGCCCTGACCGTGCGCGACGCGGCGGGCAACGTCGTGCAGTACGGCTTTGGCTTCGAGGCATCGCTGTGGTGGCGGCTCTGGGTCTGGCAGAACGGCGGCGACGTGGTCGACGATCCGCTCGCGCCGCGGCACTTCCGCCTCGACCAGCCGGAGGCGATCGAGGCGCTGGACTTCTTGGCCAGTCTGTCGGCCGAGGACGGGTCCACGCCGCCGGCCGAGCAGCTCAACACCGAGGCGCTGCGTCGGCTGTTCATCGACGGCCGCCTGGCGATGGTCTTCGGCAACCACGACCACGTGCCGTTCTTCGCCGACGTGCCGGACCTGCGCTGGGACGTGGTTGGCCTGCCGCGCGGCCGGCAGGCGGCGAACTTCGCCGGCGGCGGGGGCTATAGCATGTCGCGGCTGACGGCGGCGCCCGAGGCGGCCTGGGAGCTGGTGAAGTTCCTGACCGGCCCGAAGGGCGAGGCGATGTTCGCCGAGTCCGGCGTGACGACGCCCAGCCGGCGGTCCGTGCGCGAGGACCACGTCTTCCTGCGGCGCCAGCCCTACAATCCGCAGGTCTTCCTCGAGGAGACGGCCCTCGGCCGGCCCGACCTCCACACCTATCATCAGGAAGAGGTGAACGCGGCGCTGGATGAGGCGCTGATGCCGGTCTGGCGCGGCGAGCGCACGGCGGCCGAGGCGGTGGCGGCCGTGCGCCCGGAGATCGAGCGCCTCCTCGCCGATGACGGGCCGTAACCAGGGCGCGACCCGCGCGAAGCCCGCTTTCGAGTAGCATTGCTGCGCTATGTCGACGCTCTTCGCGGACGGGCGCAACCGGCTGATCGAGGGCGACTGCCTGGCGGTGATGCGGCGGCTGCCGGCGGCGACGGTGGACCTGATCTACGTCGATCCGCCGTTCTTCACCGGCCGCGACCGCGGGCGGTCGCGCGGGGCGCCCCCAGCCGCGGGTGCCGCCGCGGATGGCCCGCCCGGCACGAGCAACATGCCAGGCGGGGTGCTGGCCGGACCTGGCCCGACGTTCGTCGACCGCTGGGAGGGCGGGCTGGCCGATTACCTCGGCTGGCTGACGCCGCGGCTGCGCGAGATGCACCGCCTCCTGCGGCCCACCGGCAGCCTGTTCGTGCACCTGGACTGGCACGCGGTGCACTACGTGAAGTGCGCCCTGGACGGGATCTTCGGCTACCGGCGCTTCCGCAACCAGATCGTCTGGCACTACGGCAGCGGTGGCCGGGCCCGGACGTTCTTCCCCCGCAAGCACGACCTGATCCTCTGGTACACGAAGTCGGGGCGCTGGATCTTCAATCCGCAAGCCGTGGGCACGCCGCGCGGCCGCTGCCCGACCTGCGGCGCGGCTCGCGGCCGCTGGAATCACCTGCGCCGGCAGGTGGAGGCGGACGGCCGGGTGTGCCGCACGATTCGCTCGGCCGGTCGGCTCTACCGCTACTACGACGATGAGCTGGCCCTCCCGCCGGACGTCTGGCTGGATTTGAGCCACCTGCAACAGCGGGACTCGGAGCGGCTCGGGTACCCCACCCAGAAGCCGGAGGCGCTGCTGGCCCGCATCGTCGGCGCCTGCTCGCTGCCCGGCCAGGTGGTAGCCGACTTCTGCTGCGGCAGCGGCACGACGCTGGCCGTCGCCCAGCGCCTCGGCCGCCGCTGGATCGGCTGCGACGTCTCTGCCGCCGCCGTGGCCATCACCGCGGAGCGCCTGGGGCGGCTCGCGGCGCCGGCGCGCGTGAGTCGCCGCCGACCAGCCAGCGCCCCGCCCGCCGACCACCGCGGCTACACTGTCGAGCGCTGGGCCGACCTGGCCTAGCGCATATCGCACTACGCATCGAGCCGCCCCGAAAGGCGGACCCGAGACCAGGTCCCTGGTCCTGCCTGCAGGCCGGCTCGCCGCCCACGCAGCCTGTGG
>Ga0070739_10008148_pt1 | contig 10846 bp, 6 predicted proteins | sample Coa_R1_7_FD_66445 | JGI IMG/M metagenome (GOLD analysis project Ga0070739, IMG submission 66445) | Surface soil microbial communities from Centralia Pennsylvania, which are recovering from an underground coalmine fire - Coalmine... | ecosystem: Environmental > Terrestrial > Soil > Unclassified ...
TGGCGCTGGAGAGCACGCGGTAGAAGTAGTCCTCGGCCGCGCCGAGCGTCGCGCGGGCCTCGGCGTCGGTGCGAGCGACGTGGGCGTGCATCCCCACCAGCAGGTGCGAGCGCGGCGGCTCCCAGCCCAGCTCGCGGGCGGTAGCGCGGTAGATGTCGAAGTTCTCGCGCGCCTGCTCGAGGGTCGTGAGCTGGACGACCCCGATCATGGCGCGCTTGCGCGCCGCGAACGCCGCCGACTCGCTGCTGCCGCCGGACATCAGCAGCGGCGGGTGGGGCTGCTGCATCGGGCGCGGCCAGATCGAGACGGTGCGGAATTGGTAGTACTTCCCCTCCCAGCCGAACGGCTCCGGCTCGGTCCAGGCCCGCACCACCAGGTCCAGCGCCTCCTCGAAGCGCTCCCAGGACTCGCTGGGATCCACGCCGTAGGCGATGTACTCGTTGGGGATGCCGCGGATGAGGCCGGCGATGAGGCGGCCGCCGCTCATCACGTCGAGCATGGCGTACTCTTCGGCCACCCGCACGGGGTTGTTCAGCGGCAGCAGCGCACCGAGCATGCCGATGCGACAGCGGCGCGTGCGCTGGGTGAGGGCCGCGCCGATCAGGGCCGGGTTGCTCATCAGGCCGTAGGGCGTGTAATGGTGCTCGTTGCAGCCCACCCAGTCGAAGCCCAGCTCGTCGGCCAGCGCCATCTGGTCGACGTAGGCCTGGTAGTCCTGGCTGGCGCGCGCCGGATCGAACAGCTTGTGCGCCACCGGCCAGGCTACCGCCTCCTCCAAGTATGGATGCGGCATCAGGTGGAAGTAGCTGAACTGCACCATCGTCTTCTCCAAATACTCAGTACTGAGTGCTGAGTACTAAGCCCTCCGTGCTGACGGCTGACCTGATGGCCGACAGCCCCACTCAGTACTCAGTACTTGGCACTCAGCACTGAACTACCGGATGCCCAGGACGTCGGCGTACTTGCGCTGGAGGCGGGTCTGCTCGCGCTCGAGCCAGTCGAGCGGCACGCGCTTCAGCTCCTTGCCCTGCGCCACCCGCCACAGCGCGGTGTCCGGCGAGCTGGTCCGCGAGATTGCCCAGGTCTGGTCGATGGCGTGCTGGCCCTCGGGCGTGCTCAGGAAGTAGGCGACCAGGGTCGCCGCGGCCGGGTGCTCGGCATCGGCGAGCAGCACCATGCCCCAGGGAATGACGATGCCGACGTCGAGCGGCGCGTCGGCCAGCGGCGCGCCCTTCCGCCCCTCGCGCTCGGCGTGCTGGCCGATGCCGAGCAGGTACTCGCCGGCGGCGACGCGCGCCGTGGCGTCCGGGTAGGTCGGCACGAAGGCGATGCGCTGCTTGACCAGCCCTTCGGCCAGCTCCGTCGCCGCGTCCTCGCCGTAGACGTAGGTCAGGTAGACCATCTGCGACGGCGTGCGCGGCGCGACGATCGCCCCCTGCCAGCGCGGCTGGAGGAGGTCCTGGTAGCGGTGCGGCGCGTCCGCCGCGGTGACCTTCTGCGTGTTGTAGAGCACGTTGACCAGGAAGCTGTCGTGGATCCAGATGCTCTGGCCGTGGAGCATCGTCTCGTCGGGTGCGAGGCCGAGCGGCTCCAGCCAGGCAGCGTCGTGCAGGAGCCCGGCCTGGTCGAGCTGGTTCGTCATCAGGTCGCTGGACCAGAACAGGTCGATGCCCGAGGGCACGCCCGAGCGGCCCAGGTTCACCAGCTCGGCGACCTTCTGCGGGTGTAGCCCGGTCTCGAAGCTGAGGTCGAGGCCGAAGCCGTAGTAGTCGGCGAAGGCGCGCTCGATCGCCTCTTCCTCGGCTGGCGTGGAGGCCACGCCGTAGATCACCGCGCGCCCCTCGCGCCGCGCCTGGTCGACCAGGGCAGCGAGCGCCCGCGGCAGGGCGTGGCCGCTGCTGGCGGCTGGCGCCGCCGCGGCGCCGGACGACGCCGGGGCCGGCGCGGAAGCGGGGGCCGGGCTCGCCGCGGCGCCGCTGCAGGCGGCGAGGAGCAGCGCCAGGGCCAGGATGCCGATGGACCGCATCATCTCCCTCTCCTCCCCGACGCCCGGGGACGGCAGCCAGGAAGTCCGCACAGGTCCCCGCCCCAACGCCCGGGGGCGGCAAGGCAGCGCTGCAGGTTGGCCGCCATGCTACGCGAGGCCAGGCCAACCGTCAAGGGAAGGCGCCGCCGCTCAGGACGCGGCGCCGCTCGCGCGCGGCACGAGGAAGGCCTCGCCGCGGGTCAGGAAGTCGGCCACCACCTCCACGTAGCGATCGGGCCGATCCCACTGGATGGCGTGCGCCGCGCCGTAGACGTAGACCAGGTAGGACTCCGGGATGCGCTCCTTGTAGACGCGGCCCATCTCCGGCGGGATCAGGCCGTCGAGGGTGCCGAACAGGATCAGCGTCGGCGCCTCGATCTCGCCCAGGCGGCGCTCCAGCTCGGCGTCCCAGCTCACGCCCTGCGACAGGCGCCCGACGACGCGGAGCTGGCGCTGGCGCTCGGCCGGGTCGTCGGTCGGCGGCGCGACGGCCGGGTTGCCGTACAGCAGTCGCCGCAGCTCGGCGGGGGCGAGTGTGTGGAGCGCTGGCGCGTCCGGCGGGCGGAAGGCGGCTGGGCTCTCCAACACCAGCCGCGCGACGCGGTCCGGGTGGCGCACCGCCAGCCAGGCCGCGATGCGCCCGCCGAAGGACGTACCGACCAGGTGCAAGCGGTCGCCGCCGCCCAGCGCCGCCATCGCCTCGGCCACCACGTCGGCGGCGTCGGGGACACTGTTCACGTCGTCGGCCAGCGTCGAGCCGCCGAAGCCGGGCAGGTCGAAGCCGTAGACACGGAAGCGCTCCGCCAGCCCGTCGAGCGCGGCGCCCCAGCGCAGCCCGCCCGCGCCGTGCAGGTAGACCAGCGGCGGCCCATCTCCCGCCGCGCGGTACGCGATCTCGCCGCCGTGCGCGGCCAGCCGTCCCCCCGTCTGCTGGACCATGTCCGCCTCCTCTCCCCGTCGTCGGCCAAGCTTACCGCGAATGTCCGCCGCCCGGCATCCCCGCTCTTTCTCGACTCCCACATTCGACAATTGGCATACTTCTTGCCGGCGCCGTCCGCGGTCTGCCGCCTGGTTGATCCTGATGGGAGCCGCGCGGGCGCGGCTCGGAGGACGCGTGGACCTGCAAGGCCAGTGCATCGACGACCGTTACGTGCTGGGCGCGCTGCTGGGTGAGGGCGCCGACGCCCAGGTCTATTACGCCATGGACCGCCACCTGGGGCGGACGGTGGCGATCAAGCTGCTCCGCCCGACGCTCTGCACGGACCCCACCTTCGTCACCCGCTTCGAGCGCGAGGCGCGCAGCGCCGGCCGCCTGAACCATCCGCACATCGTCCCGGTCTACGACTACGGCGAGGCGATGGGCACGCACTACCTGGTCATGGAGTACGTGCGCGGCGGCGACCTGCGCGCCAGCCTGAGCCGCGGCGAGGCCCTGCCGACGCAGACGGCCGTGCGCGTGGCGGCCGAGGTCGCGGAGGCGCTGGGCGCCGCGCACGCGCGGGGCCTGGTGCACCGCGACGTCAAACCGGCCAACATCCTGCTCACCGAGAGCGGCCAGGCGAAGGTGACGGACTTCGGCATCGCCAAGATGCTGGCCGTGCCCCCGCTCACCCCGCCCTCGGTCCTCCTCGGCACCCCGCACTACATGGCGCCGGAACAGGCGGCCGGCGAGGCGATCACGCCCGCCACCGACGTCTATGCCGTGGGAGTGATCCTGTTCGAGATGCTTGCCGGGCGGCGGCCGTTCGCCGGGGACGGCCTGCTCCAGGTGGCGATGCAGCACCTGCGCCAGGAGGCGCCGCCGGTCGACGCCTTCAACCCCGCGGTGCCGCCCGCGCTGGTGGCGCTCGTGGCGCGCGCGCTGGCCAAGGATCCCGCGCGGCGGTTCGCCGACGGCGGCGCGCTCGCCGCGGCGCTGCGCGCGCTGGCGCCGGCCGAGCAGACCGTCATCACGCTCAAGAGCTACACGATTCGCCTCTGGGAGCCGCCCGGCAGCGGCCGTGGCGAGCCAGCTCCCTCCTGGGCCCCGCCGGTGCACGCCGCGGGCAGGCCGGCGGCGGAGCACGCGGCAGGCGCCGGTGCGACCGCCGCCCGCGACGAGCCGGCACGTCGCCCGCGCTCCGGCTGGGGCCAGGGACCAGTGGCGGAGCCGCCCCGGCGGAGGGCCGATGTCTCGGCGTGGGGCCAGCCGGCGGTGGCTCCGGCCGCGCCCGCGAGCCCTCCGCCGGCCTGGTCCCTGGCGCCGCTGGCCGATGCCGCCTTGCCTGCGGTCGCGCGGCGGGAGCCTGCGCTCGTCGCACGGCCCCGGGTGGTGCAGACTGCCGGCGCGCGCGATCCGTACAGTACGGTCGCCGTAATGGCCGTTTGCCTGGGGCTCCTGGTCGGCGGGCTGCTTAGCGGGCGAGCCCTGCTGGGGGGCCGCGAGGAGACGCCGCCGGTCGCCATCGCGCCGGCCGGCCCTACTGAGCCGAGTGCGGCCGCCGAAGCCCTCGCCCCGGTGCCGACCGCCGTTCTCAGAGAGCGGCCGATCGTCACGCTCGATCCCCCGGCCCCGGCAGAGCCGACCGTAGTGCCCGCGCAGCCTGCACCACCCGCGCCGACGCCGGTCGTACCGGACGTCGCGCCGCCCCGCGGCTCGGTTGCCGTCGCCGTGCAACCACCGCCGAGCGCTCCACCGCCGGCGGCGCGCAGCGTGCCGTCGGCAGAGACCAGGGCGCGCAGCGTGCCGACGACGCAGACCAGGGCACGCGTGGTGACGCCTGGCGCGGCGGCATCCACGGACGACGAAGACGACCTCGGCACCGCCGCGGAGGTGGAGGAAGTGGCGCCGCCGGCCGCGGCGCCGAGCGCCGAGCCAGGCGCGAGCCCGCCCGCGCCGCCGGAGCCGGCCGCCCAGCCGGCCGCGCCGCGCCCGGACCCGCCGCGCCGCGGCTACGGGCCCGTGCCGATCCCGCCGGTGCGGCCGCTGCCGCCGATCGGCATGCCCCCGCCGTTCCCGATGGCCTGGGGACCGCCGCTGGGGCCACTGCCACCACGGCCAGGGCCCGCGCTCGCGATGCCGCCGCCGGTCCTGCTGCCGTTGCCCGCGCCGCCGGGATCGCAGCAGGCAGCGGCGAGCAACAGCTACGCGGCGCGGCGGCCGTAGGCTTCGTCAGGCGGGCTGGACGGTGAACCCGTCGCAGACGACCAGGCCGCGCGTCTCCCAGACGATGGTGTACACGCCGGGCACGGTGCTGCCCGCCCCCGAGAAGTCGGCCGGGTAGTGCAGGCTGATCCAGGTCGAGCCGTAGCCCGCCCGGGTCGCGGTGGTCGCCGTGCCATCGGGGGCGATGACGCGGGCGAGCGCCTGGCCGTCACCAGGGGCGAGCGACTGATCCCACATGCCGATCTCGACCGCCTCACCGGGCCGCGTGGGCCCGACAATCTGGCGTGGGGCGCTCAGATCGAAGCACTGGCCGTCACACTGAGCCGCGGCCGGGTCGTTGAGTGGGGCCACGTTCTCACAACTGCCCGTGTAGGGATTCCACTGCGGCGCGGCATCCGGGGTGGCGGATAGGTTCAACAGGGCAAACAGAGCGAGCAGGAGGGTGACTGGGTTCGGCTGCATCATGCACCTCGCTAGCGCTCGACGCGCTGAGGCAGCCGATTATGCGTACGGGGAGCTCCCAGGTGCACGGAGCGCAGCACACACGCCGCGATCACACAGGCGGAGCCCCACGGCGACCGCCTCGTCGTATCGAGTTGTCGTGCCATGCACCCGGACGCTCGGGAGCACGCTTCATGCTATCGAGTCGGCCGAACCGCTGCAAACATTACGCTTCGACACACCTATCTTACGCCTTGATGTCCAGGCGTAACGATTCCCGGTCATCATCGTGGCCGGGGATATCTCCATCGAATCTACATGTGCGTTTAACACTTTCGAGGCGCGCATGGCACGAATCGTGCCACGCCCCTGCCGGTCGACAGGTCGAGCCCCGCGCCGGCGAGGGCACGGCCTGGTAGCCAGGTGTTGGCGAGATCAAATAAAAAATAAGGAGGATGCTGATGTGGTTCTTGCCTTGGCTGGCGTGGGTGCCCTGGGTGTTCCACCAGATCTTCTGGTTCCTATGGCAGTAAGCGTCCGGAGCGAGCCAGGTTGATGACCTGGCCGGCAGCCGCGGGTAGCCGAGGCGGCGACCGGAACACCGGCTGGAGCGGGCGCCCCAGCCGGTTCGGCCGCCGCTCGGCATGCCCGCGCCTGGTGACATCCCCTTAGCATCAGCAACGAATCGGCACTCGGGAGCGGAGCATCGAATCGTGCGCTGCCCTCACTGCCAGGAAGACAACCCGGCCGCGGCCAAGTTCTGCCTGGCCTGCGGCACGCCTCTCCGCCGCACCTGTCGGTCCTGCGGCACGGATTTGCCCGCGCATGCTCGGTACTGCTTCGAGTGCGGCGAGCCCGTTGCGCCGGCTCGGGCGTCGGCGCCCGAGCCGTCCTCGGCGGCGCCGGCGGCCGCAGCTCCTGTTGGCCCACCGGTCCACGCGGAAGAGTTCCGCGTGATCGTCGACCGGCGCGCGGTGCTCGGCGCGCTCTATCATCAGGGGCTCGACGCCCTGCGCCGCGGCGATGGCCCAGCCGCTGTCGCCGCCCTCGTGCCCGTCGTCGGCGAGGCGCTCGACGTCTATCCGGATGCGGGCCTCCGCCTGGAAGAAGCGCAGCGGTGCGGCACGCGGCCGGCGATGGCCGTCGTACGGTCGCGCTGGCTGGGCGCGCCGCGCGATCTGGCCGCCGCTCTACGGCGGCGAGCGCGCCACGCCGCGCCGCGCGTGGCCGCCCCCTGGCGGGCCCTCGACCACGCGCCGTGGCTGGGTATGTCGCGGCGCGGCCTGTGGCCCGCGGGGGTGATCGCCGCCGTGCTGGCCCTGGCCCTGGGCGGCGCGCTTCTGGCGCGGAGCGGCGCGGGCCCGACCGCCGGCACGCCGGCCGCGGAAGCGGCGCCGGTCCCGACCGTGGAGCCCGACGCCGACGTGTTCGCGCGCTGCCAGGCGGCGGTCGCCGCCACCAATTGGGCCGACGCCATTCGTGCCTGTCGCGTCCTGCACGCCCGCGACCCCGACTACGCGGGGCTCGCCGACAAGCTGGCCGCCGCCTACGTTGGCCGCGGCCAGCAGCGCCTCGACGCCGGGGACATCGCTGGGGCCGGCGCCGACTTCGAAGCGGCGCTCGGCTACCAGCCGGAGTCCGCCGACGCGCAGCAGGCCTGGCAGCGGCTCGACCTCTACCGCCAGGGGGACAAGGCCCTTGGCGTGGGAGCCTGGGACACGGCCGTGTCCCAGCTCAGCGCTGACTACGCCCAGGCGCCGGACTACCTGCAGAACCTGGGAGAGCGAAGCCTGGCCGGCAAGCTGTTCCTTGCCTGGCTGCGCTGGGGCCAGTCCGCGCTCAACGCGGGCGACCTGCCGGACGCGGCGCAGCGCTGCGGGCAAGCGTTGGCCCTCGTGCCCGACGATCCCGAGGCGCAGGGCTGCGCTCAGGCCGCCGCGGCCGTGAACGCCGGCGATGCCGGCGAGGACTAGCCCGTCATGACCTTTAAGAAGGCCTGGGGCGACCTGCGCGCCCGCAAGCTGCGGACGGCCCTGGCGGTGTTCAGCGTGGCCGTCGCCGTCTTCGGCGTGAGCGCGATCAAGATTCTCGGCGACCAGTTCGAGCGCGGCGCCGCCGACAAGTACACCGCCTCCAACCCGCCGGACCTCACCGTCGACACGACACCGCTGGCCGCGGCGCCGCGCGACGCGCTCCGCGACCTGGACAACGTCCAGACCGTCGAGGGCCGCGTGGGCGGCAGCGTGCGCTGGAGGCTGCCGGACGGGGACCGCACCGAGAACCTGGCAATCCAGGGCGTGGCCGACTTCCAGGACGCGCATGGCCTCGACCGCGTGCGCGTCGTCCGCGGCAGCGCGCCCGGTCCGGGGGAGGTGCTGTTCGAGAAGGGCGCGCGGCAGAAGTACGGCCTGAGCGTCGGCCAGCAGGTTACCCTGATCGGAGCGGACGGCGAGCGCGTCTTTACCGTGGCCGGCTTCGGGGACAATCCCAACGTGGCCGACCCAGCCGTGGCCGGCTTCGCTGCCGCCTGGCTGACCCACGACGACGCTGCGGCGCTGCTCAAGCTCAACGGCGACAACCGCCTGCTGATCGCGATGCGCGACCACGGCACGGCCGCCCTGCGCGAGTACACCCAGCAGCGGGTCCGCGAGTCCCTGGAGGGGAACGAGGTCACGGTGCTGGCGAGCCAGGTGCGGGACCCGGCCACCCTGCCCGGCCGGGACGTCCTCGACGCCCTGCACGTGATCTTGCTGGCCTTCGCGCTGTTCGGCGCCCTGGCCAGCGGGCTCCTGGTGGTGAACACGATCTCCACCCTCGTCCTGGAGCAGCGGCCGCAGGTCGGGACGATGAAGGCGATCGGCGGCACGACGCGCCAGGTGGCAGCGATGTACCTCCTGCTCGCGCTCCTCTACGGCGCGCTCGGCACGGCGGTCGGCCTCCTCGCCGGCGTCGGCCTCGCCGCCTGGAGCGACGGCGCACGGGCCGCCGCGCTGGACGAGCCGCGCACCGGACTCACCCTCAGCGCGGACACCCTCGCCCTGGTCGTCGGCGTGGGCATCGGGAGCTGCCTGCTGGCGGCGGTCGTGCCAGCCTGGCTGGGCGGGCGCGTGACGATCCGGGAAGCGCTGGTCTCGTACGGTCTGTCCGCCAACTTTGGCCGCGGCCCCTGGGATCGCCTCGTCCTCCGGCTCCACGCCCTCCCGCCCGCGGGCCTGCTGGCGACGCGCAACGCCTTTCGTCGCTCGCAGCGCGCCCTGCTCACCCTGCTCGGCCTCGCCATCGCCACGGCCGGGCTGCTCGCCGTGCTGGCCACGCTCAACGCGCTCTCGCACAGCCTGCACGCGGCCGGGCAGGCGCTCGACGCCGACCTGATGCTCAGCTTCGACAGCCTGACCGAGGGGTCGGCGATCGACACCGCGCTGGCGAACGCCGCCGGCATCGATCGGCGGGAGCTGTGGCTCGTTTCCTCGGCGAAGGCGGGCGACAAGACCGTCGCGGTGACCGGCTTGCCACCGGACACCGCGATCTTCGACAGCAGCACGGTGCAGGAAGGCGGCCACTGGCTGGACCCCGGCGCCACCGACCAGGCGGTGGTGACCCAGCGGCTGGCGTCGCGCCAAAGTCTGAAGGTCGGCAGCACGCTCGAGCTGGCCAGTGGCAACCACCCGGCGCGCCGCTGGACGGTCGTGGGGATCGTGGCCGGCGCGGGCGCGGACGCCTTCGCGCCAGAGGGCGCCGTGTACGCGCCGTACGAGGCGGTGCGGACGCTGCTCGACTTCCCCGAGGGACGCGGCAACCAGCTCTACGTCCGCCTGGCCGACCGCGGCCGCGCCAGCGTCGACGCCCAGGCGCGGACGCTCGCCGACACCCTGGCGACCGCCGGCCTGAGCAACGCGCCGGTGAAGCTCTACGAGCAACGAGAGAACACCGAGCGCATCTTCGCCGGGTTCGTGCTGCTGTTCTCGCTGATGATCCTGATCGTCGCGCTCGTCGGCGGGCTGGGCCTGTTCGGCACGCTGGCGATGAACGTCGCCGAGCGCCGTCGCGAGATCGGCGTCCTGCGCTCGGTCGGCGCGCCGACCGGCACGCTGCTGTGGACGTTCCTGCTGGAGGGCCTGGTCCTGGGCCTGCTGGGCTGGGCGCTGGGCGTGGTCCTCGGCATCCCCGCCAGCCGGCTCCTGATCGGGTTCTTCAGCGACAAGCTGATCCCGCTGGAGTACGTCCTGCCCGCCGCCGGCGTCGTCGTCACGGCGCTGGCCGTGCTGGCCGTCGCCGTCGCGGCGAGCCTGGGCCCGGCCCTGCTGGCAACGCGGGTCCGGATTGCGGACATCCTGCGCTATGCCTGAGAGCGCCAATGCCGATCAGCGCTGACGGCGTGCCGGTAGCGCTGGTCGATCGCACCGGAAAATCGTACCGAGGAGCGCATCGTGGTCACGAGTGAAGCGAGCCGGGCCGGGGCGGGGGCGGCGCCGCGCGACGCCCTCGTCCTGGCCGACGGCCGCGAGCTACCCCTGCTCCGCGATGACCTGTCGATCGGGCGAGCGCCCACCAACGCGATCGTCCTCGACGACGAGACGATCCTGCCCCGCCAGGCGCGGCTGGTGCGCTTCCCGGAAGGCTGGGTGCTCGGCGACCTGGCCAGCAGCGCTGGCACGGCGGTGAACGGCCAGCCGGTGACCTATCCGGTCGTCCTCGCCCCGGGCGACACGATCCGGCTCGGGCGCCTCGAGCTGGCCTTCCAGTCCGCCGGCGCGGCGGGCGCCTACCGCCGCGGCGAGACGCGGGAGCAGTTCGCCCAGCCCGGCGCGTGCCTGGTCGAGATCCGCGACGTGGTCAAGACCTACCCGGCCGCGGCGGGCCCTGTCCGCGTGCTGCACGGGGTGAGCCTGAGCGTGCGCGCGGGCGAGTTCGTCGCCATCCTGGGCCCCTCGGGCTGCGGCAAGTCGACCCTGCTGAACCTGATCACGGGCATCGACCGGCCAGACGCGGGCGAGGTCATCGTCGCCGGGCAGGACCTCCAGCGCCTGAGCTCCGACGCGCTGGCCCGCTGGCGTGGGCGCACCGTCGGCATCGTCTTCCAGTTCTTTCAGCTCCTGCCGACCCTCACTGTGGCCGAGAACGTCATGCTGCCGATGGCCTTCTGCCACACCTTCCCCGGCCGGGAGCGGCGGGCGCGGACACTGGAGGTGCTCCGCCAGGTGGGGCTGGAGCGGATGGCCGATCGGCTGCCCAGC
>Ga0070739_10008150_pt1 | contig 10844 bp, 13 predicted proteins | sample Coa_R1_7_FD_66445 | JGI IMG/M metagenome (GOLD analysis project Ga0070739, IMG submission 66445) | Surface soil microbial communities from Centralia Pennsylvania, which are recovering from an underground coalmine fire - Coalmine... | ecosystem: Environmental > Terrestrial > Soil > Unclassified ...
ACACGCAATCGTGAGGTTGTCTGGATTCAACCCAATATCCCGCTCCGCTCGACTTCTGTCGGCGACGTGGTGTTTGTTTGCGCTACGGGGGCGGCCTGGATGATTCTTTCTCAGGGACTCAGAAAGATTGGAACCGGCTACCTCGGCGGCACCAACATGGACCTGCCAAATGCACTGGCTTTAGCGCGCCATCTGTGTCGTACCGCTCTCTACTATCGAGATGAGCAGGGCAACAAGGCGCTCGTGGAATTACACGCAGATGCCCAAACTATTGTGACCGTCATCGTCAATGGGCGCTTCGGATCAAACTGGGGATTGTTACATCAGCACGCGATTGATTTAGAGCATCACTGGTCATTGATTTGTCCCCTGTAGTTCCCCTTCTTCATTCAGCTTACTTCTGCAAGAAGTGAGGTCTCAGCATGGAAAATTGCATTCCCATCCTTTTCTGTACTGCTATGCTGTTTTGCATCGTACGACTCACTTTCATTGTCTCGCAACGGAAGAAGACGATGCGCAAAAGAGAGATAAGACACTAGCGCCCAGCTGGCGGTCTTTTCCCCACAAGAGTGCTACGCACGGTGCGCCTCCTGAGCCTGAACCCGTTCAAGCGGGATGCCGGAGTGCAATTCTCCGGTCAGGCATTAGCCAGTCATGACGGCTGGTGAAGAGTAGTCAACTGGAGAGGTGGGCAGCCGCCTCCTCCCCTGAAGAAGAAAGGATAAATTAAAGATGAGCAATGAATTTCAGCACGGCGACCGTGTTGAACTAGCGTGCGATCCAATGACTGTTGTTGGCATCGGTGACACGGGAACAGTGACGCACCTCAACGGCGATGGTGAGCCAGGGACCGCGAGTTACTGGCCTGCCCTGGATGGAAACCGTGTGGTGTGGGTTGCATGGGACTCTACTGCAGATGGAGAACCAGTCCCTGCATGCTGGACCCCGAAGGACAACCTGACCAAATTAGAGTAAATGGGGGCTATTCCTCTGAACCGCTAGTCTCTCTCCACAACGGGCCTAATCCGTCAACGCGGGTGCTGAGGTGCAAACCCTCAGCTGGGCCATGAACACCAGTTGCGTAGCGCGTCCGCTTTTTCACCCACTGAAAGGAGTCCGGATGAAAAACCCATTGGGTGAATCCATCTTTTGGGGAATACTTTTCCTCTTTTCTGTAGCATGTCTCATGATCAGCTTCGCGTTGTTTCTCCTGCCTGTTCCTTTCCCCTGGCACGGGCTCACGATTGCCAGTGTCTTACTGAGTTTGCTCACGTGTGGAGTGATCGGTCAAGGCATCTATCGATTTCTGGAAGACTGGCGGAATACAAGCACTGATGAGCATTACTCATCTTGAGCGCGAATACTCAGCTCATGAGGAAAAAATCACTGTAGCCCGTCCCTTGAATATCCCTCCTCGGAGAAAGTAAGCAGAGTCTCGATGAACTATCGACAACTCAAGTCCCTCTTACGTCGGCGCGGCTACATCCAGCGGTCAGGCAAAGGCAGCCATAGCATCTGGACCCATCCGCGACTTCCTGGAAAGCCACTGGTCCTGTGTGGCCGCAATCATGAAGATGTTCCCTTTTACCAGTTGGCGCGGGCGGGCCTTCGCCGCCAGAAAGGATATCGCCATCTCTTATGAAGAAGAAGCTTTTCGCTTGGATCGTGGCAACGAGCGTTTCCCTGGTGTTTTTCGCTACAGTAACCCTTTTCATTTATTGGACGATCACAGACGCGTCCTGGTGGATTCGTGATTTGTCCGCATCTCTGGTGTTTGTCGAAGGCATGGCCGTCGCTCTGTGGAGTACGGCAAGCGCCAGAACCATTGATCGGCACGATGCAGCGATTATAGCAGAAAACGAGGTGACACTGTGAGATCCTTCTTGATCACACTGAAACGCGAGCATACCGACCATGCACTTGAGAGCAACACGTACAAATGGCTCAGAGAGTACTTGAAACCCTGGAAGAATACTGTCAGCATCACTGATGGCACCACAGACAAACGACAGATGCCACTCCTGCTAGTCGAGTTTTTCGATGAAGTGAGACGACCACCAGAGGAGTTCGATCAGGAGCTGGTTAACAATAGCGAGATTTTTGACTATACCGTCTATTCCGACGAAGACGAGGGGGATGATGACGAGGAGGAGGACGAGGAGGAAGAAGACGAAGACGACGAAGAGGAGGACGACTAACATGGGCGCACAGAGTTCACGCAGAAGATCACGAAGCACATCCGGAGGTCCCACTGTTGTTTCAGGCAGTGTCTCAGGGGGTCAGCACACCTCTCCGCTGTGGCTGCTGGCAACGGCCTGCATCGCAGCCTTCGTGTGGTTTGTTTTCAACACGGTACAGATCACCTCAACGATCCAGGCCGTGTTGAACTTCCTTCAGAATACCCTGACCGTTACGCCAGCGATGACCGCTCAGGATCTCGTGAGGATGCAACAGGGGGCGCTAGGGGGAGATCTCCTGGTTGCCAATGCGATTGGATGGTCAGTTCAGATCTTTTTACTGATTGCAACCTTTCCAAGCGAGCACTACATTGCACCGCACTTAGGAGGTGCGCGCAAGGTGATTATGAGTGTGCTCATCGGTGCAGACTGGCTGACAGATACCATGTATGTGCTCCAGGGTCATACGATCTTTGATAGCTTCATGCACTTCGCCCCTGGCGCTATAGGAGCGCTCGTTGTGGCGATCATCTATCCAATCGCGGTCACCGGCGTGACCGTCTTTTGTGGGATAGAGGTTGCGCACCGGGTTGACAGATTGTTCCAGTGTATTCGTGGCCTCACTCATGCATGAGTGAAGGTGAGAAGACAGGCAGGCAGAGAGGATCAAGCATCATGACACGTGAGATACAACATTCTTCTGGCAGGCGGCGGCAATCATCTCTGCCTGCCGTAGTACCCTCAACACCACCATTTGACCCGGAGCTGCTCCGGTTGCGGGTCAACTACTTTGGATTGACTGCTGTTCCCTCCACGCTTTTGCTCACTGCAATGACCGGCGGGCAATTCGGAGAGAGCGCCCTCGTCGCGGTCCTGCTCGGTGGTGCTGCCGGGTACTTTGGGCCGAAACTGCATAGGAAGATAGCGCCAGGGATGCGCGTAGCTGGTCAAGCATTAGCCTATCTGGGACGCAACCATTCAGTCCGGACGCGACATCGACTCCTGGACAAGAACTGGTGGCTCACCGGTGAAGTAAGCATTCCGTATGTGCCCCTTGCACCAGTTGCCGCCCCTGGGAAGAAGCGGCAAGCTATAGAGCAGGCTGCACAGAGGACTGCCCCAGCTCCTACCACGACACCGACGAAAAAAGGCTTGATAACCTGGGGAACGTCCGTTCAATTCGGGAAGCGCTTTGATCCCCCGTTTAATCAGCTCTTCGGTCGTGGCGCGCTCTTTACAGGCACACAGGGCGCAGGCAAGTCGAACCTGATCGCGCTCACCGTCATCAGCGCGGCCAGAAATGACATTCCCGTGTTCCTGGTGGACTATAAAAACGAATTTTACACGCTACGTGATGTGCTTCCCAACGTCGTGCTTTGCGGGCATCCAAGTTTTGCACAGCACGCTGGATCGCCCTACTACCCGCTCACCAAAGACGATGCCGCTGAATTTGCAGCGGCCATCATGGAGAATGGCTGGCAAGCCATCTTTAATGTACGCTCCTATCGCCATGACCTCGATGAGATGGCAGAAGTGCTGGCCGCCATGCTGAGGGCCATTGTGGACTGGACACTTGAGCAGGATGATCAAGAGGATGGAGATGCGCCGCGTATTCCCGGCCTCGTCATCACTGATGAAGCGCATAACATGGTGCCTGAGAAACCTGAGCTTTCCGCACTGCCCATTGAGGCGAAAAGCTTCAAGCTCCTCAAGAAAGCCTATGTCGATGTGGCGAATGCTGGCCGCTCCTTCGGTCTCACAATGATCATGGCGACTCAGCGCCTGGCGAACATTGCCAAGTGGTCCGTTGCCAATCTGCAAATTCAGGTGATCATGCGTCAAGACCTCATCAACGACATTGAGCGCTGTAAAGAGTATGTGGGAGCAGAACAGATCAAAGTGCTGCCTGATCTCCCGGCAGGCAAGGGCTTTGTGAAAGGTCTTTCAAAGTCTCCCATGCTTGTCCAGTTCGATGAGCAAGAGGCCCGGCATGTCTCTAAAACGCCTGACCTCTCCAACCTCAAAAAGCGCTACCATAACAAAAAGCGTTTACCTCCTGGCCGAGTGTTATCCCGACGGATTGAGGGAACCAATGAGTACGAAAATCCGCATGATCGGGACTCGAATCCGGGACGCCCGGAAATCAAAAACCGCCCAAATTTGAGCGTGGTTCCACCGCACACTGGGACGCCCGAAGATGTCCCCGAAATGGACGCGCAATCGCCAGCAGAGCGGACGGGACTCGTCCCCGATGTGTTCATACCAGGACCCGATGATTTGCTGCTTTCGGGCGTCCAAATTCGGTTACTCAAAGTGTTCTACGAAGATTGCAAAAACGTTAGAAAGAGCTTGCAACAAATCAGAGATGAGAAAGGGCAAGGCTTAGGGTCTCGATACGCAAAGCATGCAAGTTTCATTTTAGAGCAATCTGGACTCAAGAAGAGAGGGGCATAACCATGAAACAGCAATACCTGACGGTCTACACTATTCTTCCCTTTGTCATCATCGCAACGATCTTCCCGGCGTTTGAACTCTGGGTCATCTTTGGAGCGAATAGCAGTTTTCTCGCATCTGTCGAATATTGGTTCATTTACGGCCTGGTGGTCTATGGTTGTAGTTTCGTGCTCTGGTACTGGCTGATCGCGGCCAGCAACAAGAACAAAGCAGGGAGGTTCTAACATGGCAACATTACGACAGCAAGTCGCACAACACTGGAGAGACCGGGAGATCGCACGCTCTGAGACCATCAGCGATGCGTGGCAGGTGTTCCTTGCCTATGCTGGACGCGGGGCTGAAATTATCCTGTTCATCTGCATGGCAATCAGCCTTGCCCAGATGATTCCGACGATCGCCCTTCCCGACGCGTTGACGGGTGCCGTGTTCGTCGTGCAGATGATCACGCTCGACGTGGCGGGCTTCGGTCTCACCTCTCTTGCGAAAGCCGTCAAACGTGCTGGCGACGAGGAGACGGCCCGGCGGGCGGAAACGGTCGGTACCTGTTTGATTATCATTATGGTGGTCTCCATGCTCGCAGGCGGTGTCTCGCGCCTGTTTGGGACGAACCATGATGTGAAGACCTGGATGGGATACCTCGACGATGTGTTACTCCTGACCAGGGTAGGACTCACCGTCTTCTATGGCAAGATTATGCACTCACTTCGGGATTCACAGCAGCACATGCAGACACAGGTCGAGGACGAACGGGCCGCCTTGCAGGAAGAGGTCGCGCAACTCCAAACCACGTTACAACACGAGCGACAAGAAGCCTCTGAGAGCGCGTCCCGTCTGCGAGCTGAAATGACGCAAGCGCAATCCGATCAGGCGGCCACCATCGCTGAGCTACAACAGCGGCTTTCAGCACTGCAATCGGAGAAAGATCACATCATTGATGAGCTTTCACAAGCGCGCCAATCGCTGCAACATGCAAGCCGAAATGAAAGCTCGTTGCAAGCTTCCATCAGCGAAAAAGAACTTTCATGGCAAGCCAAAATGCATGCCGCTGTGAAAGCTGCTCGCGAGGAAATGCAAGCTCTGATGAAAGCTGAAGCAGGAGCGGAACAGGGGAAATTGCAAGCCGAAATAGAGGAGCTGAAACGGGCGAATGCTCAATTAAAAGCACAAACCAGAGAGGCGGTAAAAACGCCTGTGAAGACAGGTAAGCGGGTTTCATCAGAGAAATTTGATACCAAAGCTTTTGTCTTTTCTTGCTTGCAAGACAATCCTGATATGAAGCTCTCCGAGATCGTCCAGGCGGCAAAGCTGAACGGTCAGGAGCTTTCAGAACCAACGATCTCCAGGTATCGCAAAGAGTACCGTGAAAGCTTTCATCTGGGTCAACATGAAAGCTCTGCAATGGAAGGATGAAAGCTTGCATGCAAGTTCTGATGAAAGCTCAAAAGTCGAATGCGTTGGGCTTTCATGAAAGCCCAATGTGAAAGTTCGTTGCCTCATCCGTTCAAGCGGGGGCCGGGTGCATATCCCCGGCGAGGCATTTCAAGATAATGGATTGTAGCGCGTTTGAGCGTCATCAGAAGGTTAAAGCTGAACAAGAAAGGGGAAGGGGCCATGCAGGTCAACCTTCACGAATTACTGGAACCAACCCATCCTGATCTTACAGTCTACGAGATCCAACCTGAAGACAAAAAGAAGGAAGCCTCGATAAGCACTGCCGACTGGAAAGTAGCACTCCTGGCGATCAATGTTTTGAGCCGTCGCATTGATGGTCTGCTACGAGATCTTGAGCGAGCCGAAGCACGCATTGGCAGTCTGGAATACCTTATCGCAGACTTCTGCGAGCGATAGTGGTCATTCTTCTAGCCCACGGAGGATACGCTTATGCGTCTTCATAGCCTTGACAAACGTTATGCCTTAGATCGTCAAGCTTACCAAACATTTCTCAGTGAGCAAGGGTTCTCTGACAGCGCGATCCGGGCACTCAACATCTCTATCCGAGCGTCCGGCCCCCGTGAGAACCCGACACTGTTGGGCCAGTTTCGGCCTCCTTGCAGCATCTTCCTCTATACACATGGCGACCGCCTGAGTGAGATCAATGATACCCTGCTCCATGAAACCAGACATTACTGGCAAGAACTGGAGCAGGAACAGAAACGACACACCGCCTATGCGCGCTTACCTCCACGCGCGTATCAAAAATTTCTCCAGGAATGGTTTGCGCAGCAATATCAAGAGCAGACCTGCGACTATTGGGAGAGACCCCGTGAGCAGGATGCTCGTGCCTGGGCAGCTCGGCATGCTTCACGACCACTCTTTTTCTCCTGGCAACAGATCTACAGTACACAGATCCCGTCAGGATGGCTGCCTTCGCCAGAGCAGCGAAAACGCTTTGAGAGGCAGGTGCACCATTTGGGCGGGTTGATGAAAGAAGAAGATGGGCATTACGTAGTCACAAGACTTGCCAGAGCTGATGTAGAGAAACTGTTTGCCTTCTTACAGCAGGCAACAGGGAAAGCTCTAGTTCTCGCCCTCTAGCTCATCTAGTTGTTTTATCGTCAGACAAAGTATTCAGACCTCGGATGGACAGCCCGCTGGAACCGCATTGCAGAGATCAGGACGTATCGCGAGTGTGTGCAATCTCTTACGCGAATGATGAAGCTTGTCTACTGGATGAAGATGTCCTATCCCTGCTCGCAAGCCCGACAGAAAGGGCCGTCCTGCCCGGCTAGGATCTCACAACTATCAGAAAGTGAGGAGTGTCCCATGAACCAGGAAACGCATCCGTTTCAAGTATCCATCTGGATACCGGGAAACGAAAAGCCAAAGTCGATTTTTGAAAAAGGGCACTGGATGGAGATGGCCCGCTGTATAACGAAAGAGCGAGCTAAAGAGGTCGCACTCTGCTTATCGATACGCCATTCACAAGGCGTACAGGCAGCGGAACTGGTAAGCGATGAGCGTGGAACGCGCTTTGTTGGCTACAAGTATATTCCTGAATCGGCAAAGGAGTTGCAATGAACGAGCAGCAATGGCTCAAACCCAATGTTGAGCCTATTCATCTGGCCGATGGTCGGGTGGTTGAGACAGAAGTCAATGGAAAAGCAATGGACGGGCGCAGCGGCTCTGTGTTTGTCGATGGGCGCGATATCAAAGTCAGACGCAACACGTCCGATGAGTGGGAAGAAGTGGCGAAGAGATACTACCTTGCCATTGGCGACCGCAACCACGCGGACAAATTGCGCGATTGCAAATCTGATGATCTGGAGATGGCAGAGCGTGAGGCCGTAGAGGAGTTTGAAAAGCTCCAGGCGGCGGGCAATGCACCAGAGTTGCTGAGAGTTGTAGACGCCACAACGCGGATTGTGGAGCGGGCTATCACAGCGAACAATTTCGCCAGAGCAAAGCAACGTATCATCGGTCAAGTGATTGTTTCCTGGGCTAAGCAATCCTATGAACCAATTTCAACTGCTGATGACGAAATGGCAGCAATGGAGAGGGCAGGCCTGCTTTCTGGTATGCGAGTAGACCTGATCAGCATTGAACCCATTGATGATATGTGGAAGGCTCGCCTTGCTATCGCGGGCGGGCGCTTCGATATCATTGTCACGTTCTGGCTGGACGATGTTCATCAGCTCGAAGAGAACCGATTGCATATTGAGGATGTGGAGGAAGCGCCAGGGCCCGACGTTTCTCCATTGGAGAAAGGCAACACCCTATGAGCGAACAATCCACCTCCATGCGTGTCTACCCTTGTGGGTATAGCCGCGATGCTGCACTGATCACCCATCTCATGCAGAGTGATCCCAAGATGCTTCTCATCGATACCCGTTACACCCCTTACTCACGCATCGCGATCTGGAATGAGCGCAGCCTGCGAGCTACTTATGGACCCCGTTACCGCTGGGCCGGACGCTCTCTGGGCAACCAGAATCATGCCACTGGTGGGCCAATTAGCCTCGTGGATGCAGCAACCGGAATAGCAGGACTGGTGCACTACTTGCAAGAAGGCTCTCCACTCGTACTCCTCTGCGGATGTCGTGACTACAACCAGTGCCATCTCAGTGTGATTGTTCCCCTTTTGCAACAAGCACTCCCTTGTGTGCAGGTGATTATGCCAGAAACGCTGACACCGCCGGGAACCGTGCAATGTCTCAGCGTGCGACAGCCCTGGACCTGGATATTGACCCATCCAGAAGTCGTGCAAGCCTGTGGACTGCCGCCCAAAGAGGTTGAGAACCGTGACTGGCGCACTGCTTATCGCGGAATGCTCTACCTACATGCGGGGGCACAGGTGGAGAAAGGCTTGTTTCACGCAGATGGCAGACTTGATCACGACTTCTGGCAGCGCCACTTTGGAAGCTCTGGCGCGTATTTAGCTGCCCAGATGCCACAAACGAGCGCTGAATACCCACGGAAAGCCATCGTTGGCAAAGCCCGGATTGTTGATGTGGTTGAGCACGATACCAGTCCCTGGTTCGTAGGCCACTATGGCTTCGTCCTCAAGGAGCTTCAGCCCTTTGGTCCCATCTACAACTATCCTGGTCAACTCAAGGTGTTTTCTGTCCCGCAGTCCACTCTGGGGATAGGCAACGCAGAATCACCGATTAAGGCGGCACTCTGGACACTTGGAACCTGAACAGAAGTGCCGCAGGTCACAGTTCTGATGAGATGATCAGCCCTGCAAAGGTATTGTAGCAGCGATGTCACTGCCTCTTTGCAGGGCCTTTCTTTTGAATGAAGGGAGTATGTACCCCATGCAGATTACCTTCTATCCCTTTCAACAGGAAACTATTGAACGGGTGCTTGCGTGCTACGAGCACAACCCGACAGGTCGGGCGAAGTTTGTCTGGGCGACGGGCCTGGGCAAAACGCTGGGGTTTTCGGCCATTGCCCATGAGATTCGGAAACGTACCAACACCAATGTCCTCATTATTGCCCATCGCAAGGAACTGCTCAATCAGGCCATCAAGAAGTATCGCTATATTGACCCGGAGGCCCTCATTGGCAAAGTCGGCGATGGATGCGCACAGTGGGGAGCGCCAGTTACCGTCGCCAGCATTCAGACGCTGGCTCAGCCCCAGGTTCTCAAAAACCTCAAACAGTTTCACTTTGGTCTGGGCATTGTGGATGAATGCCATCATGCCCTGCCTGACAATGACTACGGCAAGGTCATCGCGGCGCTACCAAACGCATTCTGGTTGGGATGCACCGCCACCGATGACCGCTTTGATAAGCGTTCTAATGAAGCGATCTTTGGCCGTTCCCTCTACACCATGTCTGTGCTCAGCGGCATTGAGCAAGGTTATCTCACCAATGTCCGTGCCATTGCGATTCAAACGGGCACCAGTCTGGATGGCTTGCATCTGCACGATGGCGACTACCGCAAGCAGGAACTGGCAGATCGCATCGATACCCCAGAGCGTAATAGTCGTATCGTTGAGGCATATCTCGCTCATGCCGCTGATCGACAGGCCATCTGTTTTAGTGTGGATGTCCCTCATGCCTATCATCTGGCGACGGCGTTCAACGAGCACGGCGTCAAGGCCATCGCCGTGCATGGCGGGACGCCCAAAGCGGTACGTGAGCAGATCCTGACCGATTTTGAGCACGGCCTCTACCGGGTGGTCACCAACTGCGCTGTCTATACCGAGGGCTATGATGCCGAAACGATCTATGATGCCGACAAAGATCGCTATGTCTTTCTCTCGTGCGCCATCATGGCGAGGCCGACACAGAGCCGCGCTTTATTCGCGCAATGCGCCGGGCGAATTCTGCGCCTGGCTCCCACCAAGACGGATGCCCTCATTCTCGACGCCACCGATAATGTCCTCAATCATCGCCTGGACCCGCAATCGCTAGCCTCCCTGGTGGGTTTGTCCCTCAAGGATGGCGAATCGGTACGAGAAGGGCAAGAGCGCATGAGGCGCTCCTCTGAGCAGGAAGAAGAACGTGAACGGCGCATGCACACGGCACCCGTTCGCACACAGGAATTGAATGTGGAGATTGCCTCACGGATGGACTGGCGCAAGCAACGCGATGGCTCCTTTCAGCTCGATGTGGGTCCACTCCATCATCACATTCTCCTGGTGCCTTCCACCGAAGACAACGGGTACTTCGCCGTCTGGGCGAAGCTGGCCCCAGATTTCACGCTTCAACAATGGGAACCCGATGCCCCGCTTGATCTGGCCCAACAACAAGCCGAGCGGCAAGCTC
>Ga0070739_10008151_pt1 | contig 10844 bp, 9 predicted proteins | sample Coa_R1_7_FD_66445 | JGI IMG/M metagenome (GOLD analysis project Ga0070739, IMG submission 66445) | Surface soil microbial communities from Centralia Pennsylvania, which are recovering from an underground coalmine fire - Coalmine... | ecosystem: Environmental > Terrestrial > Soil > Unclassified ...
AGGTGAAGGTCCGCGCGGTTCAGGAGCATGCGGGGCAAGTCTGGGTGTTTGTGGAGGGCACAAAGACGGGACAGAAAATGGAACACGTGACCGTTGTCGAAAAGTCAGTAGAGCCGCCAACTGCGCCACCAGTCCTTCCCCTCTCCACACGAGAAGAACAACAATCCACCAATGAAGAGATGGACCGATTCACCGTCGACGAAGGTGTAGTGAAGATTAGCTTCCCGTCTGGTATGACGACCGCTAGCGTCGAAGAGTTGGAGCAGTTCTTCAACCTCTTCATTAAGAAGGCGAAGCGCCGTGCCGGAGCCAAAAAGCCAAACTGACAAGTTCAAAGAAGCCGCTCGCGAACTTGGGACGGACGAGGACGAGAAGCGCTGGGAAGAGCGGCTAAAGAAGATCGCGAAGGCTAAGCCTCAGGCGAAATCGTAATCCAGTACTCACGGCCATTGTCGGTTTCCGTAAGTGGCTGCGGATAGTTCGCAATTACGAGTTCGCGATCCCGAGCAACCTTAAAACCAGCCCGTTCCACGGCCGCCCTAAGTCTCTGGCCCATTTCTCTCCCTCGGGTCGTTCCCGGCTTCTGGATCACAACGTCGCGTCCAGATGGAATGCGGCTCACAATCTCGGATATTGCCTCGTCTGTAAGCTCGTACTCCTGCCGCCCCTGATTGACTGGGCCGATGTGCCCGTAGTTCGTTCCAGTGTTTGTGTATGAGTCGCCCATGACGGTGTTGTTTTCGTGACGATTGCCACGTCCGCCAATGTCTACGATCCCTGATCCGTAACCCTCAACCACGTTGTCCGACACAATCGCATTTTCGCAGCCGGCAAGGAAAATGCCCGAGCCAGATGGCTTCGGTTCGCTAGGGGCTTTCCGCCGCTTCTCTCTTAAATGGGCTACAGCAGCGATGGCGAAGCAAACCGCCGCGCAGATGAGCAGCCATTTCGCGTCAAAAAGTACTGCGGCGGCACCCATGGCAAAGCCACTGCCGAGACCACCCCAAACGCTCGCTTTCCACATGCCATCGGCATATCAGTGAAAAATGGGTGTGTAAAAGTCACAATCCCCATTTTTTTCGTCGATGTTAACTTTTTCCCTTGGCTTGAGAGTCGCAATGATTCAAAGATTCTCCTCGAAGGCTCAACGCGTTGCAGTGTTTGGGGGAGGTTTAGGGTCATGAGCATTGATTTCGTCCGACCAGAGGTCGACGAGCTTCGTCCGCGGATCAGCGTCATCGGTGTTGGCGGAGCGGGTGGAAACGCTATCGCCAACATGATGAGGGCTGACGTCCAAGGCGTCGATTTCGTCGTCGCGAACACCGACGCACAGGCGCTTAACGCTTCAATGGCCGATCGACGGATTCAGCTCGGGCTCAAGATCACGCAGGGACTAGGGGCGGGGTCCCGTCCAGAGATCGGCCGCGCGGCTGCCGAAGAGACGATCGCTGAAATCGAGCGCGCGCTTGAAGGTGCTCACATGTGCTTCATCGCGGCGGGAATGGGTGGGGGCACCGGCACCGGCGCTGCTCCCGTTATCGCCAAGGCTGCGCGCGACAAGGGAATCCTGACGGTTGGTGTGGTCACCAAGCCTTTTGCGTTCGAAGGAGCGCGCCGTACTCGTTCCGCCGATGCGGGCATTTCCGAACTACAGCAGCACGTCGATACGCTCATTGTCATTCCGAATCAGAACCTCTTTCGGCTCGCCAATTCTGAAACGACGTTCAAACAAGCGTTCGAAATGGCCGACGAGGTGCTCCAGCAAGGCGTTCGCGGCATTACGGACCTCATGGTGATGCCAGGCCTCATCAATCTTGATTTTGCCGATGTGCGTTCGGTCATGAGCGAAATGGGCAAGGCGATGATGGGAACGGGCGAAGCCGACGGCGACAACCGGGCAATCGAGGCGGCCGAAAAGGCCATTTCCAATCCGCTGCTTGATGGCGTTTCAATGAAGGGCGCAAAAGGCGTCATCATTTCGATTACCGGCGGCGAGGATATGCGACTGATGGAGGTCGACGAGGCCGCAAGCCACATCAAAGAACTGGTCGATCCTGATGCCAACATCATCTGGGGATCGGCGTTCAATAACGACCTCGGCGGAAAAATCCGCGTCTCGGTCGTTGCGACTGGGATCGAAGCGGATGTGGTTTCCGCACCGCAGCCCGGAAAGGTCTTCAGCTTCCCGGCACGTACCGCAACCGCGCAGCCGGCGCCCATCAAGACTCCCGAGCCAGCCAAGGACGAGTCTCCTCTTGAGACGGGTGGTGACGACGCCGACGATGAGCTTCTGCTCGGAGCGGATGACATTCTCACAAGCCCAGTGGGTGCGCCTCCAATTGCGCCTCCAGCTGACGAGGACGAGCCTCAAGCGCCGGCTGCTGCGACGGGCGGCGGGACTCTCTTTGAGCGCATGTCGAACATCGCTCGAGGTGCCCCCAAGGCGCAGATCGAAGACGAGCAGCCAAGCTACAAGCGCGAGCCGATTGATATCCCTCGCTTCCTCAACCGGCAAAACAACCAATAGCCTGTCCGGCATGACAGGAAGGGCGGCCTCATGGCCGCCCTTTTCGTTGGCGAAAGCTGCTCCTCAGCCTCGCATCGGCACGGTTCACCGTAAACCCTCTATGCAGAAAGCTCTTCGCAAGATTCGATGCGGCACCTCGGGAGGGATGATGCGGGGAAGACTCAAATACCGATTGGCAAGTGCCCTTGTCGCGGGCGCTTGCGCACTCGCGCCTGTCAGCATTGCGGCGCAGGGCAGCTATTCGCCATATGACGAAAGCCCCGCGGCGGCGATGGCGCGCTATATCCGCGAACTCGCTTCATCGCCCAAGGAATTTGATGCGCTGATTGGTGCCGGTCGCGCGGCGTTGGCACTTGGTGACTCGCAGGCAGCCGCGGGCTTTTTCGCGCGCGCGGACGACGTCAATCCAAGGAGTCCCTTGCCGCAAGCCGGAATGGGCGCCGTGTCCGTTGCCAATGGTGACCCGCGAGCAGCACTGCCGTACTTCAACCGCGCCGAGCAGCTCGGAGCACCGATCGCGAGCTTTGCCTGTGACCGCGGTCTTGCTTACGACCTTCTTGGTCAGCAAGCAAAAGCGCAGGCCGATTATCGGCTTGCTCTTAGCGGACCTGATGCCGACGAGGCGCGCGAGCGTCTCGCTCTTAGCCTCGCCATCAGTGGTGACCGTGCCGGCGCAATTGATGCTCTTGCACCGCTTTCCGCGAAGGGAGAGCCGGGCGTCGCGCGCGTTCGCGCTTTCGTCCTCGCGCTAACTGGTGATTCAAACGCCGCAATGAACGCGATCAATGCGGCGATGCCCGGAAGCGGCGCGAACGTCGCGCCTTTTTTGCAGCGTCTTCCCAATCTTGCGGCGAGTCAGAAGGCCGCCGCCGTAAACCTCGGCATTTTTCCGGATGGCGATGCTGCTTACGCGGGAGCGGTGCCATCGGCGCCGTCTGCCGCTTTGGCGAGCACTGATCGACTTTCCGGCATTGATGCGCTCTTGCGACCAACGCCGGTGCCAGCCGCGCCTGCCGCGCAGGCGGCTCAACCCTCATGGCCTCCACAGTCGGTGCAGGCTGCTTACGCACCTCGACCTGCGCCCGCGACGGCTGAACGTACGGTTGCATTGTTCCAGCCAAAGCTTTGGCTCCAGCTTTCGAGCAGTCCGAATGTCGACGTGCTCGCCAGTCGCTTCCGGCATTACAAGGCGCAGAACCCCGATGTCTTTCAGGGGATAAAGCCCTATGTCGCGCGAAGCGCCGAAGGCGTCCGCCTGCTGGTCGGCCCGTTCCGTGGACCATCCGACGCAGCACTGTTCGCCGAGGATCTCGAGACAATTGGCATCGACGCGTACAAATTTACCGATTCCCCTGATGACAGGATTGCGCCACTGCTGGTTGAATGAAGCCATTTACTGCGCTCGCTGCTAACCCGGCCAAATCTCGCGGCAGGCTCCATCAAGAAGAAAAAGCGGGTCCGCGCGGGCCGCGTGACATCTTCCAGCGCGATCGTGACCGACTGATCCACTCCGTCGCGTTTCGCCGCTTGCGTCACAAGACCCAGGTCTTCGTCGCGCCGGACGGCGACCATTATCGAGTCCGTCTCACCCACAGCCTCGAAGTCGCGCAGATTGGCCGAACAATGGCCCGCGCACTCGGTCTCAACGAAGACCTCACCGAAGCACTTTGTCTCGCGCATGATCTCGGCCATCCGCCATTTGGGCATGCCGGCGAAGACGCTCTTGACGAAGCGATGTCGGCAGCTGGTGGGTTCGATCACAATGCGCACACCATTCGGATCGTCACCAGGCTTGAAACTCCCTACCCGGGATTTGACGGGCTCAATCTCAGCTGGGAGGCCCTTGAGGGTCTCGCCAAGCACAACGGCCCCTTGTCGAATGTCACTTGGGCGATGATGGAAGCCAATTGCGAGTGGGACCTTGAACTTGAGAGCTGGCCAAGTCTCGAAGCCCAGATAGCCGCGATTTCAGACGACATTGCCTATGATAACCACGACATCGACGATGGGCTTCGTGCTGGTTTGCTGGCGATCGACGAACTCATCGAGCTTCCGCTCGTCGGCAGGCTTTGGCACGCGATTGGGCAGCGCTATCCCGGTATTTCGATTGAAAAGAGACAGCGCGCGCTGGTGCGTGACATGATCGGATACATGGTCGGGGACGTCCTCGAGGAAACCGAACGTCGTGTACGTCGGTCGGGTGCTCAGTCGATTGGCGACGTTCGCGAGGCAGGAGTTTCGCTTGCCGGTTTTTCGGAGGCCGTTCATCGTGAAGAACGGGAGCTGAAGCAGTTCCTCTACGACAGGCTCTATGGCCTTTCCGAGCTCCAGCCGGTGCGCAAGGAGGCCGAGCGCGTCGTCCGGAACCTCGCCGAGGCTTATCGCGCTGACCCGGAACTCCTCCCTCAGTCCTGGCGCGGCGAGGGTACCGCCACCCAGAAGCTGCGGACCATTGGTGACTTCATCGCGGGTATGACCGACCGGTTTGCAATCGCTCGTCACGAGGAGCTTGTTGGCGAGGTCAATCTTCCCGCAAGGCGATTCTGAGGAAACGAGCCAAGAGAGCAATCTTCAGAACGCGTTCAGCTGAGTTGAACATAGTGAGTTCCTTCGATGGAGGCTAAATGCTTGCAAGCACGATCGCGCTCAATCGCTTCGGACTGGGCCGACGCGCGGATGAGCAGGCGCCGGAAGATGCAAAGCGCTGGCTTCTTCAACAGCTCGATCATTTCGACGCCGCGCCCCGAGCGCTTGCGCAAGTGCCTCGCCGCACCGAGGTAATCGCGCAACTTGCTGATTACCTGTCGGCGCAGCAAATGGCTGGCAAACTGAAGCGGCAAGTGCAGCCTGCATCGCTGCCGACCGCCGTCGCTCCGCCGCCGGCGCAAGCGGATTCTGGGGCCGAGGAGCTCAAGAAGTTTCTCCGGCAGTCCATCCAGCAAGACTATTTGGTAATGAACGCGGCACGCGTCGACGCGGCGCTGACCACCGCTAGTCCGTTCGTCGAGCGCCTCGTGCATTTTTGGGCGAACCATTTCGCGGTTTCGGTCGACAAGCTGCCCGTCATCGGACTTGCCGGACTGCTCGAGTTCGAAGCCATCAGGCCGCATGTACTTGGCAAGTTCTCCGACATGCTGCTTGCGGTCGAGCAGCATCCCGCAATGCTTGTCTATCTTGACCAGGCACAGTCGGTTGGCCCGGATTCGCTCGCGGGCCTTCGCTCGGCCATGCGAGGCGGCAAGCAGCGGGGGCTCAACGAGAATCTCGCGCGTGAAATCATGGAGCTTCACACTCTTGGCGTGCGCAGCGGCTATAGCCAAGCGGATGTGACAGAGTTCGCTCGCGCGCTAACCGGGTGGACCGTAAGCGGACTGTCGCGAGGCCCGGGCGCCCGTTTCATTGGCGGAACACCCGGCGAATTCCAGTTTGCCGCTGTCCTGCATGAACCTGGCCGGCGAATGATCATGGGCAGGACCTATGCTCAGGAAGGCGAACAGCAAGCGCGATCGATCCTGCTCGATCTTGCGACGAACCCAGCAACGGCACGACACATAGCGACGAAGCTCGCGCGGCATTTCGCGGGCGATGACCCACCGCAAGCATTGGTTGAGCGGCTCACCAAATCGTACGTCGCAAGCGGCGGTGACTTGCCCGCACTCTACCGAGTACTCATCGCCTCCCCCGAGCCTTGGGCGCCTAGACCGCTGAAGTTCAAGAACCCTTGGGAATGGACGCTGTCGGCGCTGCGCGCGGTCGATGCGCGTGAGCTTGAGCCGAAGCAGGCTGCCGGTGTTCTCCGGCAGCTTGGCCAGGCAACCTGGCAGCCGGGCTCGCCGGCTGGCTGGGACGACATAGCCGCGAGCTGGGCTGGACCTGATGCGCTCGTGCGCCGAGTTGAAATCGCCCAGCGCATCGCTGAGAAGGCAGCGCCTAACCTCGATGCTCGAACGCTCGCCGAGAAACTCTTCCCGGATTCACTGAGCGAAGCGACCCGGACCGCCGTCGCTCGTGCCGAAAGTCCAGCCGAGGGCCTGGCGCTCCTTCTAGTCAGTCCAGAATTCGTGAGGAGATAGGGATGCTCACACGTCGATCCTTCCTGGCTGCGACGGGCATGTCCGGCGCGATCAGCCTGTTGGGCTTTCCCAACATGGCGTTCGCGAAGACCAATGGCGAGCGACGCTTCGTGTTCATTATCCAGCGCGGTGCGGCAGATGGACTAAACATTGTCGCGCCGACCGGCGATCCTGCTTACGAGGCGCTGCGCGGCGAATTCGCACCGGAGCTTGCATCGGGCGCAAAGCTAAATTCCTTCTTCACTCTTCATCCAGCGCTCGCCGAAACCGCGAAAATGTATGGCTCGCGCGAAGCGCTCTTCGTTCATGCAGTCGCCTCGCCTTATCGGGACCGTTCGCACTTCGATGGCCAGAACGTTCTCGAAAGCGGTGGATCCGCCGCTTATCGGCTGAAAGATGGCTGGCTGAACCGTCTTCTCGATCTCTTGCCGGCGAGCGAGGCTAGGGCGCTTGCACTTTCGTCGACGGTTCCGATGGCTCTTCGCGGAGCCCACCAGGTCTCATCGTACGCGATCACGCAATTGGCGAAGCCGTCCGACGATCTGCTGGCCCGAGTCGGCGCACTCTATGAAAGCGATCACCAGTTGCATGGCTTGTGGACCGCCGCGATGGAGACGCGTGAGAAGGCCGGCGAGCCAATGCGCGCCAGCGGCGGCGGCCAGAAGGGAAGCGCCGCCGGCACGCTAGCGGCGCGGATGCTGCTTGGCGACGGCGCGCGAATCGCAATGATCGAAACAACTGGGTGGGACACGCACTCTGGTCAGCGAGGGAGACTTGCCGCGCAGTTGCGCGATCTCGATGGCATGCTTGCCGCGCTCAAATCAGGACTTGGCGCGGAGTGGTCAAACACGCTCGTCGTGGTTGCGACCGAATTTGGCCGAACCGCGAAGCCGAATGGGACGGGTGGGACCGACCACGGCCAAGCCTCTGCGGCAATGCTGATCGGCGGCGCTGTCGCCGGCGGCAAGGTTATCGCCGACTGGCCGGGGCTTGCCGACTCAATGCTTTACGAAGGACGGGACCTTAAACCGACTGCCGATCTCGACGCGTTGATCGCGGGCGCCGTCAGCGAGCATTACGGCATTGAGCCCCGGCGCGCCATGGCACGGCTCTTTCCTGACAGTCGCGGCGAGGCCTTTCGTCAATCCATCGTTCTTACCTGATCGCCCGCGGCAGTATTTCCTTAACCTTGCTCGCCGATATCTCTTGCATGGGATTCGAGCGGACCATGGCTGCAGCAATCATCGTAGCGGCACTTCCGCTCGCCGTCGCACCTGCTCAAGCCGCGGCAAAGGAACCGCTAATCGTTACAAGGATGGCGGATCCCGACCCCAATTTCGTGCCGTCCTCGGACGACTCGCTGCGCCGGAAAACCCACAAGACTGAAGCAGCCGATGAGAATTCGCGTATCGATGAGGCAATGATGAACTTTGGCCGCGCCATTGGTCAGGCTGCGTTGATCGAACAGCGGCAGATCGAAACCAAATGTCGCCAAGGACCCGGCGAAAGTTCCACTCCCGAGCAACGGTTCGACTGGGCGGCCACCTGCCGATACACGCGGCACTGAACATTGGCCTGGCATAAGTACTCGCGCCACGCGTGACGTTCGGCAAAGCGTGCGCTAGAGGCGCCGCTTTCCACCAGCGGTGCACCGGAATTGAGCCTCTACGCCCAATATGCCGCACTCCTCGACGGAGTGCTTGATAAACTGATCGCCGATGGCGCGCTGCCGTCGGATCTTGACCGCAAGAATGTCACGGTCGAGCCTCCACGCGACACTGCGCACGGCGATCTTGCAACCAACGCTGCAATGGTGCTCGCGAAGGCCGCGAATACCAACCCACGCGCCCTTGCGGAGATCATCAAGCGCGAACTGCAGGCAATACCGATGGTCACTTCTGTCGAAGTGGCAGGGCCAGGGTTCATCAACATTCGTCTCGTCTCGGATGCGTGGCGCGACGAGCTCCGGACGATCATTCGCCGAGGCGACGAATATGGGCTTTCGACGATCGGGGCGAATGAGCGCGTTAACGTGGAATATGTCTCGGCAAATCCGACGGGTCCATTGCACATGGGTCATTGTCGTGGCGCGGTCGTCGGTGACAGTCTTGCCCGGTTACTTGAAGCCGCGGGCTTCAGGGTCACCAAAGAATATTACGTCAACGACGCGGGAAAGCAGGTCGACACGCTCGCTAGGTCTGTCCACCTCCGGTATCGCGAGGCGCTCGGCGAAGAGATTGGCGAAATCCCGGAGGGAATGTACCCAGGTGATTATCTGGCACCCGTCGGCACCATTCTCGCAAGCAAATATGGTGACGATTATGTTGGAAAGCCTGAAGCTGAGTGGCTTCCGGTGTTCCGACGAGCAGCAATCACTGCCATGCTCGACCTCATTCGCCACGACTTGTCGTTGCTCAACATCCACCATGATAAATTCTCATCCGAAGACGAGCTCCAGAAGAGCGGAGCGGTCAGCGAAGCACTCGAGGTGCTTCGCTCAAAAGGACTGGTTTACGCGGGAACCCTCGAGCGTCCCAAGAGCCTGGATGAACAGGACGAGTGGGAGCCTGTCGAGCTCACGTTGTTCCGCTCCATGCAATTTGGAGACGATCAGGACCGGCCGATCAAGAAGTCCGACGGAAGCTGGACCTATTTTGGCGCGGACGCTGCCTACCATTGGCAGAAGGCACGCTCTGCCGACCATCTCGTCAACATCTGGGGTGCCGATCACGCCGGCACGGTGAAGCGCGTTCAGGCGGCGGTAAGGGCGCTTACCGACGGTCGCGTCGATCTCGACGTGAAGCTCGTCCAAATGGTGCGCCTGTTCCGTGGTGGCGAACCCGTCAAGATGTCCAAGCGCGCGGGCGACTTCGTCACGCTCGCCGAAGTCGTCAACGAAGTCGGACGAGATGTTGTCCGTTTCATGATGTTGACCCGTCGCGCGGATGCTCCGCTCGATTTCGATTTCGTAAAGGTCGTCGAAGCCTCCAAGGACAATCCTGTATTCTACGTCCAATATGCGCATGCGCGCATTAGTTCGCTGAACCGCAAAGCGGCCGATGTCGGCGTTGATCGCTCGCAGGCCGCAGACCTCTCGCTTCTTGATGAAGAGGAACTTGCACTTGTTCGACGCGCAGCCCAGTACCCGCGGATCGTTGAGGGCGCTGCCCTAGCCCATGAACCTCACCGGATTGCCTTTTTCCTCTACGATCTTGCCGCTGAGTTCCACGCACTGTGGAATCGTGGCAACGACGATCCGCAACGACGCTTTCTGCTGGAGAAGAATCCACAACTTTCTCGCGCGCGGCTGGAACTCGCGAATGGAATCGCGCAGATCATTCGAAGCGGGCTCGAACTCATGGGCGTCGCCGCAACCGAGGAGATGCGTTGATGACCATCGATGCGGCCGCCGTTGACCGGCTGCCGTGGCTGGCCGACGAACCGTCAGGCATCTCCCGAGTTGAGCGCCACCCCCGGCGCTTGTTGCTGGGCGCGGCCGCAGCTCTTGGATTGGTTGCAATAGCAGGATTTTGGATCACGGTTGAAAGCGCCAATGATAGCGATGTGCCCGCCATTCGACATGAGCCCGCCTCGGTGACAATCCCGCTGCCGCCAGCGCGAACGGTTGTTTCACCGCAAGTTCAATTCCCCGTTGAAAAAGAAGTAAGGCCGGTTTCCGTCACGAAGCCGAACCAAGGGCCCGCGAGCGAAGCGACGATTGCGTCGGCCGCTCACGGCAAAGCTTCTCAGCACTCGCGCCATGGTCGTCAGACACTCAGCCGCAAGTCCGCCGATCGCCATTCTTCAAATGCCGCTGCAACAAGCTACTCTTCAAGATCGCGACGCGTCGAAGCGGAGCGCAAGCGGCCTGTTCTTGCCGCTGCCGCAGGCCGTCAGGTTCAGATCGGTGCATTCGGTTCAATTGCGCAAGCAAGGCGAGGCTGGCAGTTCATGGTGCGCCAATATCCTGCGATGGCCGGGCTCCCGATCATGGTGAGGCCGAGCCGGAACTCGAAAGGACGCGTCTTCTACCGCTTCCACCTTGCAACAGGGTCGCAGGCGCGTTCGGAGCTAATTTGCCAGCGCATGGAGAAGATTAAGTTCAGCTGCGCCGTTAAAGGTCTTCCAAAACCAAAGGTTCAACCGTGACCGACGAGCGCACATTCGAAGAGCCGCTACCCTGGCTTGCTCCAGTCGAGGATGAGGACGAGCCGCAGGCATTTTCCGCGCGCCGAATGCTGACC
>Ga0070739_10008152_pt1 | contig 10842 bp, 8 predicted proteins | sample Coa_R1_7_FD_66445 | JGI IMG/M metagenome (GOLD analysis project Ga0070739, IMG submission 66445) | Surface soil microbial communities from Centralia Pennsylvania, which are recovering from an underground coalmine fire - Coalmine... | ecosystem: Environmental > Terrestrial > Soil > Unclassified ...
AGTTCCTGGTTTCGAGTTTCGAGTTTCGAGTTGTAAGCGCACCCGGCGACGCGTCGCTGGCCCGACGGGCGCTCGTACCGCCGGGCTCTTGTGGGGAGCGCGAGGTCACGAGTACGCCCGCGAGCGCTTAGAGACTATCGTTCGTAGTGAGGTGCGCCCCGGCGCCTCCTGGCATCCAGTTCCTGGTTTCGAGTTTCGAGTTTTCGAGTTGTAAGGGCACCCGGCGACTCGTCGCCGACGGGCGGGCGCTCATACGCCGGGCTCTCGTAGGGGGAGCGCGAGGTCACGAGTGCACCCGCGAGGACCATGCGACTCCCGATCGGGTGCTCAGGTGCGGCGGGCGCCTCCTGGCATCCAGTTCCTAGTTTCGAGTTTCGAGTTTCGAGTTGTAAGCGCACCCCGCGCGGGCGTCGCGGGCTGGGCGGGCCGCTCCTAGGTCTCTTGTAGGGAGCGCGAGGTGAGGAGTGCGAGTTGGAGAGGTCGAAACCGGGACCCGAACCCAGAACCACCAACTCCAAACCGAAACCACAAACTCCGAACCAGGACCCAAACTCGAAACTCGAAACTCGAAACCCGAAACCTGAAACCCGAAACCTGAAACCCGAAACTCATTTACCCATCGCGTGCAGGCGATCACGCACCGAGGACAGCTCCTCGCGGATGGCTGCCAGCCGCTCCTTCTCTCGTTCGATTGAGAAGCTCTGGTCGGCCTTTTGACGGAGAATTCGAGCCTGGTCCTCGCGCACCTCGGCGATCTGCGTGGTGATGGCGTTCGAGGTGGCCATGGCGAAGTCGTCGAACCGACGACCGACCGCGGCGTAGATAAACTCACGCCGCTCCTCGAGGCGGTCCCGCAATGCGTCGATCAGCCGTTCGCCCAATGCCTGCCGCAGGCGCCGCTTTGCTCCGCTCTCGTGCACACCTGCCTGAACGGCCTCGAGCATCACCGCCGCCGACAGCAGCGTTTCGCCGATGACGGATCGCAGCACGTACGCCACCACCGAGCTTTGCACCACGTGGCCGATAAAGCCGCCCATATCACCGATCCCCAACGCGGCGTCGGTGAGGGTTGCAATCTCCGAGGACGACAGCGCCAGCCGAAACAGTCCCGCCCCCTGGCCTTCCGGGGTGCGCTCTCCATGCGCCGATCCCGAGAAGGTGGCTGCGATCTGCTGCAGCTCATCCTGCAGATCACCGAGCTGGGTCTCGACCTGTGAGACCAGAAGGTCGATGTCAGGCCCAATCCTCTCCGGGACCCGCTCCGACCAGGCCTCGAACTTAACCTGAACGTACTTCTGTACCTCGGCAGTGATGGCGGCCGCGATCTCTCGCCGCGTCTCCTCCTGTGCGTGCGCGGTGATCACGTTCCGCAGCGACAGGCTGCTGCCGATGTCCATCAGGCGGCGCGAATCTTCCTCCCAGGAGGCGCGCATCTCCTCCACGTAGCCACGAAGGTCGGCAAAGACTTTCTGCTTGATGACGTCGCCGTATTCGTGGATCGTTCTCGCGCTCTCCTCCCTCCGCCGGTCCAGCGCGCGTAGGGCCTCCTCTGCGTTCCGGCCCCTCGTCTCCAACTCACCCAATGGTTCGTCGAGTGCCGCCTCCGTCTGCTCCATTCGTCTGTACCCTTGATCGATCAGGGGGTCAACGGCCGCAATCGCCGACTGAATGGAGGCCGAGATGCGCTCTTCGCCGGTCAGAAACCTTTCCAGCTCCGCTTCCAGCGCAGGCACTCCGCTGCCCTTCAGTGCCTCCTCATCGCCCAAGCCGGGCATCCTGGAATTGAGTGCCGTGCGGGCGTCGGTGAAGAAGACCCGCCGCCGGTAGAGGTTCTCGTCGAAGCTGCCGTTTGATTGGGCGAAGTGGGCTGCCAGCTCCTCCGGCAGCCAGTTCTTGATCTCCTCCAAAGTGCCGGCATCGACCTGATCGATGCGATTGACGACGAAGAAGACGTGCGGCAGCCGTCCGCGACCAAGCACGGTGTCGATGAAGACACGCTCATCGCGGCTGAGAATGCGGGTGGCGTTAAGGACCACGATGGCGGCCTGTGAGCGACGCAGGAACTCCGTGGCCACCCGTGTGCGGCTGAGATGCTCGCCAAGGCCGGGAGAGTCGACCAGCGTGACCCCTTGCGCACAGAGCGGCGCAGAGGTCTCCACGACGGCATACTCCACCTGAGAGAAGCGGTCTACGGCGCCGTGCTCCTGAATGGTCTCCTGATCCTTGGGCGTAAGTTGGAACTCCCGGACAAAGTCTTCGACCGGCAGCCGGCGCGGCTCCGCCCCACCCGATTCCCATATCTGGACCACATCGCTCTCCCCGTAGGTCAGCATGGTGATGATGGCGGTCGCCGGAGCCGCCTTGGCCGGCAGCAGCTTGCTTCCGAGCATGGCATTGATCAGCGTACTCTTGCCGTTCTTGAATTCACCGAGGACGATGAGGGTGAACAGCCGGTGCTCGAGGTCGGCCACTCGCGCTTCCAGCAGACGCGACTCGGCCTCCATGCCCAATCCCGGCATGACCTGGCGTCCGCTAACCAGCATCGCGGCCTCGGATGCCGGTTTCCCCAGCAGGAGCGCCACCTCACGAAGAATCGCCGCCAGCCCGTCAGCCTTCCGCCGTGCGGCCTCGTATCCTGCCTCACTCATTCAGCCGCCTCCAGGCCCGAGAGCTCGGCGTGGACTCGCGGTAGCCGCTGCTGGAGGATCTCCGTGAGCCGCCTGCGCCTGCCAACCACGTCGTGACCCATTCCGGAGCGCTCATCGAGGGTTTCAGTGATCCGTCCCACGGCCTCCTCAAAGGCAGCGGCAACGGCTACCTGTAGGTGCTCGGACAGGGCCGAAAGCTGCGTTCCGATGCGGCGCTTGACCTCGTCCTCCAGCTCGCGATTCGCGGCCCGAGCAGATGCTGTCAGCGCCTCCCGGTTGGCGCGTCCTATCTCCCCCTTGAAGGCCCGCTGGATCACCTGGCCTCCGGCAAGCGAGAGGATTCCGAGGAGCGGGGACCAATACAACATGATGAGTCCGTGGATGCTCAGGGCCCGCGCGATGTTCGACGCTCGGTGCTTGCCTCGGCGCGGTCCCATGAACACATGAGGTGAGTCCTGTTCCATGGCCACCGACTGCAATGCCTCACGCAGTGTCGGTCCGGCGCCACCGATCAGCTCTGCCAGGTCATCTCGGATGGTCGCCGTGACGCGCTCCAGCTCCTGCTCGATGGATTCCCGCGCCTCCTCCACCCGACGTTCGAGAAATGCCCCCCACACGGCCTCGACGTATCCGCCCAGGTGCCTGCGGACGGTGGCCAGATCCTCCACGCTGCCTACCTCATCAGGCAGCTGCACCTCCAGCCGGTCGGCGAACTGTTCCGCCTGTCTCCACAGCCGCTCGCGGAGAACCGTCTGCAAAAAGCCGTCGATGCTTCGCTGCAGCCGCGCGATTCGCCCCTGCGTCCACTTCTGTTTGGCCTGGATCTCTTCGACGGCAGCACGAACCTCTGCTTCTTCGGCCGCCGCCACGGCATCGGCCGTCATGGCCGAACGCTCCAGCTCACGCACCATGATCTCCAGGGCCTCGCGAATCGCCCGTCCCCGCAGCGGAACTCGCCGGCTCATGAGGTCGGCCATCAACGACCGTACCGCCAGAGCAGCCGGGTTGGTCTCGGAGCCGACGCCGCTCTGATGCATCGCGCATAGCGCCAGTAGCGGAGGCTCGCCTGCGAACGGCCCCAGGAACCGGCGCACGTACTCGAGCACCTCTTCGCGCTCGTCCTCGTTGACCAGATCCATCTTGTTGATCACGATGGCGGTGCGCTCCCAGCCGCGGCGCGTGCCCGCCAGCTGCGGCGCCAGCAGCTCACGGATGAAACGCTTCTCCTTCTCAGAAAGCAGCGCTGAGGCATTGAGGACAAGGACGATGTAGTCGCTGGCTCGAAGGATGTCACGCCACTCTCCGTTCTCTCGTGACGCGTCGAGCGATTCGATGCGCAGGTCGCAGATCTCGAGGAGGTCGCCGGGCGACAGAATCTCGATCCTCTCGACTCCGTCCGGGGGCTCCAGGAGAGCCTGCCTAAGATCGCCGCTGGAGAGTGCCATGCTTCTGCCATCTCCGTATCTCAGCGTGACCACCGGCGACTCGCCGTGCGAGAGCGCCAGCGTGATCGGCTGCTTCAGCACGGCCGAGCGCGGGAGCAGGTCGAAGGAGGCCAGTAAGCTGTTGGCCAGGGTGGACCTTCCGGAGCCGCTGGTACCGACCAGCAGAAGCTGCATCTTGGCGCTGCTACGGTGCTCGCGCAGCGTCTCAACTCCGTCGAGGATCGGGCCATCATTCAGCTCGCCGGCGATCTCCTCGATCTCCGTCAAAAGCTGGTCCATGTTGGAGCGGGTGGTCGCGGTCACGGCCGGACCAGCTCTCCAGTCAGCTGGTCTAGCTCGGCGCGAGAGAGCAGCTCCACGCCGGCCGGTGCTGCTTCGCGGCGCAGCTCGAAGTACAGCTCGGAGCGGGCAAACAGCCGCAGTCCCTCGATGCGCTTCGGGATCATCGGATGCGTGTAGAACAGCTCCTGCCAGGCGGAAGCCCCGTGGTAATCGGACATCTCGCGGTATCGCCGGAGGTACTGGTCGATGTCAACCTCCTTAGCTCCGGCAAAGCCTGCCACCAGGCCCACCAGCGCCCGCTCCGCCACCTGGAGGTCTCCACAGCAAAGTAGGCCGGCCCGATCGCACGTGATCTCTGAGCGCCTGGACCAGGCCAGCAGGGCGGTGCCGGCGACCAACCGCAACATGCGAGCCGCCGGCCTGAGGATGCCGAGGGCCGTGTCCGTCATGGCTTCCAGCAGGGTGTGGTAGATGAGGTGCTTGGCGGCGATATGCCCGCACTCGTGCCCGACGACGAAGTGCGCCTCGGGTAGTGGGAAATGCTTGAGCAGGCCATCGGTCACGAACAGGAAGTTGTACTCGTCTGTCCCGGCCGTGAAGGCGTTGAAGCTGCCACCGAACGAGCCCATCAGCGCATGCGGCACGGCGATACCCAGGCGCTCGGAGCACTCGGAGACCAGCTCATAGAGCTGGGGAAAGGACTTGTGGTCAATTGGAATGCTCTGGGCGATGAACCGGCCCAGCTGGACTGAGATAAGCGTATCAATGGCCGTGTCGAGCACGTGCTTGACCGGCATGGCATCAAGCGTCTTCAGGATCCAGCCGTCCATCGGATGGGCATAGGGAGGAGAGCCGCCTTCTGCCCCGAGGCCCCGATCCCCGCCGGCCTCGAGGTACGCCTGGAAGGTCATGATGGGCTCGTCAAGAGTCGTCACGCGGTTACCTCCCTTTCCTCGGTTGGTGGTGGCTCATTCTGCCCCAACGGGAAGCCGTTGACGATTCCCTCACGGGTAACGGTATCTCAACCGGCGCAACCGTTTCGCAACGGAGCCCAAGCCGCTTGCGTGTTATCCCGGTAGTAGCTGATTTGGGCCATGACTGCGCGGCTAACCCAGATGGCGATTAGACGACGATCGGACCACGGCAGTCAGGCACCAAGGTGAGTATTATGCCGCAGTTTCTGATGCCCCTCCGGCAGTTCGTGCCGCAGCCACTCATCGCCCTGGTCACATGCTTCGTAGGAGCCACCGCGATCCTGATGACCAGTGGGTTCGGAACCGGGATCCGGCAGGGGCTTGGGCATCACGGCCTGCTCATTGTGATCCTGCTTATTCCCGTGGTGGCGGCCCAACAGTTCCCCATCCACATCAGGCTGAACACCAAGGTCCAGATGACCACCATCCCCATGTTCCTCATCGCGGCCTTCCTTGAGCCGTCGCTGGCAGCCCTGGTCGGAGGCGGGGCCATGCTCGCCGGCGAGCTGACGGTTCGAAAGCAGAAGGGGAACTATCCCAGCGACATCGCTACCGACGTCGGCCGCTGGTCGCTGGCAGTCCTATTCGGTTCGGCCGTGATCCATGGATTGAGCGGCCAGGCCGGGATGATCGGCAGCCTCGCTCTCGGCGGTTGCACCATGTGGCTGTGGGACATGCTCAGCTCCCCTGCCACACTTTCGCCCATGTCGGGTGAATGGCCGCTGTCCGTCGTCCGAGCCTGCGTGCGCGAAGGAGGAGCGGCAGAGGGAGCTCAGTACGTTCTCGGAGTCGCCGCCGCCGTGATCGGCCACTACAATCTGTGGGCCATTTCCCTGCTGATCCTCCCCGCTGCCTTCGTCCAGATCGCCACCAAGAGGTCGAAGGAGCTGAACGAAGGAACACAGCATATGCTCGAGCGTCTGGCGGACACCGTCGACCTGCGCGACCTGTATACGGGTGGGCACTCCAGGCGCGTCACTCAGCTGGTTGACGGCATCCTGAACGCCCTTGAGAAGTCCGGGCCTGAGGTGCCGCTCATCGTCACGGCAGCACGCCTCCATGACATCGGCAAGATCAGCGTCCCCGACGCCATCCTGAACAAGGAAGGAAAGCTGAGCGATGAGGAGTGGGCCATCATGGCTTCACACCCGGAGGTCGGCGCTGACTTCCTGGGGAAGCATCCGGGATTCCGGCGCGGTGTTGAGATCGTCCGCCATCACCACGAAGCCTGGAACGGCAGCGGATACCCGCACAAGCTCAAGGGCACCGATATTCCCTTTGGCGCACGCGTGATCGCGGTGGCCGACAGCTTCGACGCCATGACCAGTGACCGGCCCTATAGAAAGGGCATGACGGTCACGAAGGCGGTATCGATTCTGCGAGAGGGCAGGGGCGTCCAGTGGGATCCCGAGATTGTCGACGCGTTCGTTCGCAGCATTGGCGACCGTCTGGAGATGGAAGGCCAGACCGGTCTCCTTCTGGTCCACTCAGACGGTCGCCCCGTCTCGCAGGCCGCCACGGCATAAAGACTTTCGGGTTTCGAGTTTCGGGTTTCGGGTTTCGGGGTTCGAGTATCGGGGTTCGAGTATCGGGTTACGAGTTTCGGGTTTCGAAGTTCGGGTTTCGAAGTTCGGGTTCCGACTTCGGGCGATCGACCCTATGCTGGTCTGAGCTGCTGAGGTGCGGGGTAGCCGGGAGATCGCCCCGTTATTCCCAATCGATGAGCGAGCCGGTCACCATCGGGATCACCGTTACATCGCCTATGAGGTGCGATTGGCAGGCCAGGCGTAGCTCGCCGCACCGGCTTCCCAGGCGCTCGCGCTCGGTCCGGTTGGGAGGCGACAGATGTCCCGCCTCGACCCGAACCCTGCACGACGTGCAGTAGCCGTTCCCGCCGCAGACGTGGCGATGATCCGGCTCGTTTGCCAGGATGACATCGAGCAATCTCTGACCAACCTGCGCCGCGAACGTCCTCTGGTCGGCGCCGTAGGTGACTGTGCAGCTACCACCGAGAGCGCGGCCCTGGTCCGTGCTCATGTCGCTTCCGCCGTATAGGGGGTCAGGGGGATCAGCGGCGCGGCCCGCGCTTCACCCCGGCACGATGTGAGGCTCCGTGAACGTGCAGCTCGGACAGCACCAGAGCGCCGATTACCACCGCCCACTGGAGTCCAACTAATAGCCAGATCATGTATTGAGACATGGAACTGGCGTATTGTACGAGGCTATCCGGCGAGTTCTGAAGTTGGAAGGGCCCGGTAGCATGGAGCGGATGTCGAGGTTCGGGTGCGAGCTGCCAGTTGTGGAATATCCTGTTGCGCTGCCGGGGACTGCGGGCTGCGCCGGGCTCGTGGAGCGTGCGAGGTAACCAGTGCGCGGACGTAGACGGATTCGGGTTTCCGAATTTCGGGTTCAAGTTGGGAGCGAGTGAGAAGGCTTGACCGTCATCACAACTGGCCGGACCTGACGAAACTGAACCTTGAAGCCTGAACTCGGCGCCGCCCTTGAAAGGCTGCCCCGGCTCGAGCTGGCTCAGCTTCCGACGCCCCTGCACCGGCTGCCCCGCCTCAGCGAGGAGCTCGACATCGAGCTGTGGATCAAGCGCGACGACTGCACTGGACTGGCGCTCGGCGGAAACAAGGCGCGCAAGCTCGAGTTCCTGCTGGGCGGTGCCGTCGCCGGCGGCTGCGACACGGTGGTCACAACCGGCGGCTCCCAATCCAACCACGCCCGCTTGACGGCGGCTGCCTGCCGGGTGGCCGGCCTCGACTGCCGGTTGGTTCTCGACCGCGGACTCCATCCCGAGAACGGCAATCTGCTCCTCGACCGGCTCTTCGGGGCACGTGTGGAGTTCGTGGCCGACCAGGAGCCGGAGACCGCGGTCGCAGCGATGGAGCAGCTTCGACAACGGCTTGAGCAGGAGGGCCGGAAGGTATACATGATCCCACGTGGCGGCAGCGTCCCGACCGGCGCCAGCGGGTACGCCGCCATGACGTTGGAGCTGGAACGTCAGCTCTCGAGCCTCGACTTGAGTGACGTCAGCCTCTACCTCGCTACGGGATCGTGCGGCACCCACTCTGGGGTCATGGCTGGCCGGGCGGCTCTCGGCGTTTCCTGGCGAGTCCAGGGCATCAGCGTCAGCCGCCCGGCTGCTCAGCAGGAGGACCGGGTGCTGCAACTGTCCAACGAGACCCTGACACACCTGGATCTCGACTCGGCCACAATCGCCTCTGACGTTCACGTGGACGATAATTTTGTGGGCGGGGGGTACGGCCATCCCGACAACCGAACCTGGGAGGCCATCAGACTCCTCGCCCGCTCCGAGGGGATCCTGCTCGATCCCGTGTACTCCGGCAAGGCGATGGCCGGCCTGCTGGCCCACGTCCGTGAGGGTGTGGTACCCGCGCGCTCCACCGTGGTCTTCCTGCATACCGGTGGCAGTCCAGCGCTCTTCGCGTACGCGAGCGAGGTTGAGGAGATGGCGTGAGGGCGAGTTTCGAGTTTCGAGTTTCGAGTTGGGGCCCATGAGTTGTCTGAGGTCCCAACGGGGCACGGCTCGGTCTGTGAACGTTGAGCCCGCACGTTGAGCTTTGAACATTAGTCTCGCGTTCCTGCGCCACCTATACCGGCTGGCGCGCTCCGGACAGCTCCGGTTCCGGCTGGAGACTTACGGGCTCTACTATCCAGCGCTGCCCGGCCACCGACATCCTTTGCTGCCGAGCCCAGGAGCGCTAGTCATGTTCCTGCGCTCACTCGCCGGCTATGCCCAGTGGTGGCTGGACATGGACAGGATCGCGGTTGCGGGGCCGCACCAGTGGTGGGGGCGGCGATGGCCCTGCATGGACGTCGAGGGCGAGCTGACGGTACAGTCCGCGCCTCCCGAGCCATGTCTGAGCACGCAGATTTGATGCCTTCCACCCAAGACCTGCCTCACACGTCGGACGGGCTCTTCGAGCGGGCACTGGACATCCTGCCGGCGGGTGTGAGCAGCCCCGTCAGGGCATTCGGTGCGGTCGGTGGCCGGCCGCTGTTCATCACCTCCGGGTCGGGCTCCCGGCTGGTCGACGTCGACGGTCGGGAGTACATCGATCTGGTAATGAGCTGGGGACCTCTGCTGCACGGGCACGCGCATCCGCAGATCGTGGGGGCCATCGAGGAGTCCTCTAGGCGTGGAACGACCTTCGGCGCGCCGACGGCGGTCGAGGTCGAGCTGGCACTGACCATTCGGGCCCTGATGCCCTCCCTCGAGATGCTGCGCTTCACCAGTAGCGGTACCGAGGCCACCATGAGCGCTCTGCGTCTCGCGCGGGCCTTCACGGGACGGAGGATCATCGCCAAGTTCGACGGCTGCTACCACGGACATGTGGACGCGCTGCTGGTCAAAGCGGGCAGCGGCGCACTGACCCACGGCAGCCCTACCAGCTCCGGCGTCCCTCAGGAGGTGGCGGAAGCGACCAGAAGTCTCCGCTATAACGACCTCCGTCAGGTCGAGGAGCTAATGCGGGCGGAGGCCGGTGGCGTGGCGGCGATCATCGTCGAGCCGGTTGCCGGCAACATGGGAACCGTCCCGCCGGCGCCTGGCTTCCTGCAGGGCCTGCGCCGGCTAACGAGGGAGCACGGCGCACTGCTGATCTTCGACGAGGTGATCACCGGCTTCCGGTTGGGACCAGGTGGCGCCCAGGGGCGCTACGGCATCCGGCCCGATATGACCTGTCTGGGCAAAATCATCGGCGGCGGACTGCCGGCGGCGGCATTCGGAGGCAGGCGTGACATCATGCAGCTCCTGTCGCCACTCGGCCCCGTCTATCAGGCGGGCACCCTCTCGGGTAATCCGGTGGCGATGGCAGCCGGCGCCGCCTCGCTTCGGCTTGCAGGCGGTGCCCGCTACGCTCAGCTTGAGCAGCTGGCCACTGCCCTGCAGGGCGGACTCTTGGACGAGGCCTCCGCCGCCGGGGTGGAGCTGACAGTGAATCGCGAGGGATCCATGCTCTCGGTGTTCTTTGGTGCAGGGCCCGTAACCGATCTCGACTCGGCACAGGCCTGTGACACCGTCCGCTATGCCGCCTTCTTCCGCGCCATGTTGGAGAGCGGCATCTATCTTCCGCCGTCGCAGTTCGAAACCTGGATGCTCTCCTTCGCCCACACATCCGCCGACGTTGAGGCGGTCGTCTCGGCGGCGGGTGCTGCCTTCCGTTCAACCGCGAAGGCTCCCGGCTGATGTCGAGCGTCGAGTCTTTGTCACCGACGCGGGCGTCGGCAGACGGGACAGTGCGAGAAGAGCAACTTCTTGCCGAGCGGCCAGGCCTCATGGGGAACTCGAACGATAAACTAGACCTATGAGTCAAGCCTCCAGCGCCGCGCCCTCGCATCCCTTTCTCACACGCATCGCCAAGGGCGAACCGGTCCTGGGCGACGGAGCGATGGGAACGCAGCTCTACGAGCGTCGGGGATTCCGCTACACCTGCTTCGAGGAGCTCAACAGCGCCGATCCACAGC
>Ga0070739_10008153_pt1 | contig 10840 bp, 10 predicted proteins | sample Coa_R1_7_FD_66445 | JGI IMG/M metagenome (GOLD analysis project Ga0070739, IMG submission 66445) | Surface soil microbial communities from Centralia Pennsylvania, which are recovering from an underground coalmine fire - Coalmine... | ecosystem: Environmental > Terrestrial > Soil > Unclassified ...
GGCGCGGCTACCGGCTTGGCCTGCTCTCCAATACCTGGTGGGCCTCCGAATGGCATAACGCCGACCTCGCGGCCCACGGGCTGGCGCCTCTGCTCGATGAGATCGTCTACACCTCCGACCTGCCGCACTCCAAGCCGCATCCATCCGTATTCCAGGAGGTCACGGGGCGTCTTGGCGTCACGCCCGGCGCCTGCGTCATGGTCGGAGATCGCCTGATCGACGATATCTCCGGCGCGCTTGGCGTGGGCATGCGCGCCGTGTGGAAGAAGACCAGCTATCCCTGGCCCGAGCCAGAAGAGATCACCCCCACCGCCATCATCACCCATCTCGCCGAACTGCTGCCGCTGCTCGATCAGTGGCGGCATTGAATACAGCTACTACGTAGAACGAGCAGGATGCGCGCCTGGAGATTGGCGTTCGATGGCACAGCCCTCGTCTCCGCGCGGTGTGAAAAGGGCGGCCACGAGGGCCGCCCCTGCGTTATGGGCGCTCGGTGCCAATCAGGCGGGCCAGCGCCAGGGCGATCAAAATGATGAAGCCATCGGCGGCGTCGATCCAGAAGGTCTGGATCTGCGAAAGGACCAGGATATTTGTGACCAGCGCCAGCAGGATGACGCCGGTGAGAGCGCCAACCATGCGCCCGCGCCCTCCGTCCAGGGAGATACCGCCAATGACAGCGGCTGCGAAAACCGTGAAGATGAGATTGTTGCCCTGACTGGCGGTGACGGCCACCACCTGGCCCGCTGTCATCAGGCCGGCGAGCGCAGCCAGGAAGCTTGCCACAATGAAGACGCCGATACGAATGCGGTCCACATGGATACCCGCCGCGCGCGCTGCCTCTATATTGCCGCCAATGGCATAGATCGCGCGCCCGACGCGGTGATATTTCAGGAAGAGCGCCGAGAGCAGGAAGATCGCGCCAGTTACCCAGACGGAGACGGGAATACCCAGCAAGAACTGCGCGCCCAGATAGGTGAACGCGGGAGGCAAAAAGTAGATGGTGCGCCCGCTCACGATGCCCACCTGAATACCGGCCAGCAGGATCAGCATAGCCAGCGTGAAGATGAAGGCATTGAAGCCCAGCTTGATCACCAGGAAGCCGTTAAAGGCGCCCACGGCCAGCCCGATCAGCAGGACGATGGCAATGCCAATGAATGGATTCCAGTTGGTACCCAGACCCTGGCCGTTCGTCGGCACGATCAGCCAGGCGCCCACCATCGGTGCCAGGCCATACGTTGATTGCAGAGAGAGATCAAACTTGCCGGTCAGCAGGATCAGAGTCTCGGCCACCACGACGGCGCCTAATGCAGCGGACTGCTGGGCGACATTGATGAAATTAGAGGCGGTGAAAAAGGCCGGATTCACAAAAGAGCCAGCGATGATAAGCAGGACGATCACCGGAAGCAAGGTCAGTTCCCGAATCCAGCCAGTCACAATGTGCTGGCCCTGACGCCGCAGCGCCCAGGCCCCCGCTGACCCGGAGTGTTCGATAGGGCGCTCTACTGTTGACTTACCCATGCTGATCCCTCCTTAACTTATGCCATCTTCCCGCGCGGATGCCGGCTCCAGGCCCTCAATCGCCGCGATCAGCTCATGCTGGTCCCAGGGCGGCTGGCGGTATTCCCTGACCAGTCTTCCCCTGACCATAACCAGCAGGCGCGTACAGATGCGCAGGTCTTCCAGGTCGTCAGAGACCAGCAGCACCGCCGCGCCGCCATCGCGGGCCGCAGCGATCACGTTGAGCAGCGTTTCCTTCGCGGCCACATCCACGCCAACCGTCGGAGTAACCACTACCAGCACTGCCGGGCGCTGCGCTAGCGCCCGGCCTACCACGACCTTCTGCTGATTGCCTCCACTCAGTTGCCCGGCCTGCTGGCTGAGGCTGCTGGCAACGATGTCCAGTTGCTTCACCAGGGTGTTCGCGACTGCATCGCGGCCTGAGCGCGAGACGATGCCCCATCGTGATAGGCGGTCAAGGATGCATAACGTCAGGTTCTCGCCCACTCCCAGGGAAGGGATGAAGCCCTGTGCATGACGATCCTCCGGTACGTAGGCGATGCCCCTGCGCAGCGTTGCATCCACCCGGCCCATGCGGATCGGCTTGCCATCCAGCCTGATTTCGCCTGAAGATGGCTTCACCAGCCCGACGGCGGCCTGGGCTACCGTCGCGCTGCCCGATCCCTGCAATCCAACCAGGCCAACGCACTCGCCTGCATGCACCGCAAAGCTCACGTCCTGCACCGGGCCGAGCGTGGCCGGGACGCACAACCGCGAGACCTCGAGCCGTGGTCGCCCCGATGCCACGACGGGTGGGGGGGCCGCGTTCTCCACGGCCCGCTGTGGTGCGGCACCAACCATAGCCTCGACCAGTTGATCCTGCGCGATCTCTCCGACTGGCGCGCTCAGCACACGCTGCCCGTCGCGCAGCACTGTCACGCGGTCACACACCTCATAGATCTCCTCCAGATGATGGGAGATATAGAGGATGCCAACGCCGCTCGCTTTGAGGCGGCGAATTCTCTCAAACAGGCCCTCGATGGCGGCCTTCTCCAGCGAGGCAGTCGGCTCATCGAGGATCAGGAAGCGCGCCCCAACCGAAAGAGCGCGCACAATCTCGACTACCTGGCGCTGCTCAACGGTGAGATTCTGCGCCAGATGGTTAACGTCCAGATCGAAGCCCCATTCGAGCATGACCTGGCGTGCATGTGAACGCATGGCGCGCCAGTTGATGAGGCCGTGGTCATTGCCCGGTTGGCGATTGAGGAAGATGTTCTCGGCGACTGTAAGCCAGGGTACCACCATCGGTTTCTGATAAACGCATGCCACCCGGCGCTGCCAGGCGGCGCGATCAGCCAGGGCCGGCGCCGCTTCGCCCCCGAGTCTGACCGAACCACGGTCGGGTCGCAGCAGACCGGTGAAGATCGCTACCAGGGTGGATTTTCCAGCGCCGTTGCGCCCGACCAGCGCGTGGCACTCGCCGGCAGCGACGCTGAGCGATACATCGCTCAGCGCCTGCGTTTCGCCAAAGGCTTTCCAGATACCCTGTGCCATGCCAACAGGGGCCGCTGCAAAGGCCGGACCGCCATCAGATCCCATTTATGAAGCCTCCGTTCTCAGATCCGCCGTCATGCTTCTGAGCACATGCACTTATGAAGTAGACTGCGAGCTATTGCCCCAGAGGTTGGGATCGTTCACGTTGCTCTTATCCACTATAGGGGCAGGCAGCGCGTCCTCAAGGTTGCCGTCCAGGCTGATGATCTTGCTATTGTGGTCGGTAGTCTCGCCGGCTGAATACGTCTTCCCTTCGAGTGCCTGCTGCGCATAGAAGACGGCGTACTGCGCATAGGCATTGGCCGGCTGCGAAATGGTCGCATCGAGTTCGCCTGAGCGGATCAGAGCGTGTTCATGCGGCACGCCGTCGTTTCCAACCAGAACGATGTGCGATGAGTTACCCACCGGGGCGAACCTGCTGGCGGCCTTCTCGGCGGCGATGATGCCGTCCTCGGGTGCGCTCCACTGCACGTAAATACCCCTGAGGTCCGGGTATGTGCTCAACGCCGTCTTGGCATCGTTGACGGCGGTTGGCGTATCCCATTTCGTCGCGTACTGAGCTATCTGGAAGCTCGGATAGTTCGCCTTGAGATACTGAATGCAGCCGTTGGTGCGATCCTGGCCGTTCAGGGAGGCCAGATCCCCTTCCAGGACCGCGATGTGGCCGGTTTTGCTGGTGGCGTGCGTGGCGATGTACTGGCACGATTTCTGACCGTAGGCTATGTTGTCGGCGCGCACGATCATAAAAACCTTACCGCTGCTCGGCGCAACGTCCACGCTCACCACAGGGATATTCTTGCTGGCGGCGTAATCGAGTGCGGGCGCAATAGCGGCGCTGTCCACCGGATTGACGATGAGCGCCTGAGCGCCCTCCTGGATCAGCGTATGAATGTCCGTAATCTGCTGGGCGGCATTGTTGTTGGCGACCAGCGGACCGATCAGCGTAGCATTGTACTGGGCAGCGAACTTTTTCTCATACGAAATATAGTTCGTCCAGAAGTCGGTATTGTTGAAGGTCAGCGAAACGCCGAGCTTGAAGTTTGCGCCTGGTGCGAGCTTGCCCCCGGACGCCGATGTCGCGCCTGATGTCGATGTGGTGCCCGACGTGCCACCACACGCCGCTAGCACAAGCGCAACGACGACGAGTGCGGCCAGTGCTCGCAGACAATATGCGAACTGCGCTTTCACAGTGTTCTCCTTCCGGTTTTCCCGGTCGCATGGTTCTCTTAACTGGCACAAAGACATCACTATCGCCGCCTGTAATTAAAAGCAGGCATTGAAGATCTTGCAAGCGGCATGCCGGCATGTATGGTTAAACCTTATGTCTGCATTATAAAATCGCCTCCTTTCCTTAAGCACCTCCCTGCTGCATGGCATAACCGAGCCGGCGCGATAACTCGCGAGCGCTTGCCTGTGCCTGCCGGGCGAGCGCCGCCACCCGCTGCTCATCCATGCGCGTAATTGGCGCCGAGATGCTGAGTGCGGCAGTGATAAGGCCGTTAGCATTATAGACGGGCACACCTACGCAGCGTACCTCCTCCAGCGTTTCGCCCCAATCGACGGCATAGCCGCGCATTCGCACCTGCGCCAGTTCTTGCTTCAATTCGTCCAGACTGGTGATTGTGCGCGTTGTCAGGCGCTCCAGCGCGACCCCGGCGTACAACTCATCGATGATCGTATCGGAGAGACCGCTGAGCAGTACCTTGCCCAATGAGGTTGCATGTGCGGGGACCTGCTCCCCGACTTCGGCGACCAGGCGCAGAGGATAGGTGCCTTCCTGCTTCCCAATGTAAAGGATAGAGCGACCTCGCAGGATGGCGAGTTGCACGGTTTCGCCACAGGCATGCACAAGTTCCGCCGCCACCGTATGGAACTCGGTGAGCAGGTTCGTGTGCCGCGCGTATGCCGACCCGATCACGAGCGTCTGCGGACCGAGGGTGTAGCGCTTCGTAACAAGGTCTTTCTCGATGAAGCCGCGCTGCTGCATCGTGCTCAGGACGACGAAGAGGCTGCTCTTCGCTTCATCCAGGGCGCGGCTCAACTCGCTGATACCCATGCCGTCGGGGTGATGCACGAGTAATTCCAGTATGGAAAGCGCGCGCTCAACCGAGGGCGAGGTCGATCTTGATACCTGCAATTTCATCAGATTGTTCGTAATTACAAACAACGTTCCCAATTATGAATAAACTATAGCTTCCAGGATAATGCCTGTCAAGGGAGTAATCTTTAAATTGCTGCGCAAAGGTCTACCATACTATCGACAAATATCCTCCCTGCCATGTATCATAAAAAGAGATAACGAAAGTGCTGCCTTGTTCAGAACAGGAGAAGGGCGATGAATGAGATCTCTGATCGCGTCTGTATTATTGGCGCTGGCTCGTCTGGCATCGCGACATGCAAGGTTCTCAAAGATCACGCTATCCCCTACGATTGCTATGAGGCAAGTGATCGTATCGGTGGCAACTGGGCCTATAATAACCCCAACAATATGTCGAGCGCATACGCTTCGCTCTTTATCAATACCTCAAAGGAGCGCATGGAATACTCGGACTTTCCCATGCCCGCCGACTATCCCACCTTTCCACACCATACGCAGATGGCGGCCTATTTCAATAGCTATGCCGATCACTTCAATATCAGGCCATCAATCCGTTTCAATACAACGGTGACGCGGGCGGAGCCATTGACGGGCGGCGGCTGGGAGGTGACGCTGGATGATGGCTCAACGCATCGCTATCGCGCCCTGTGCGTCGCCAACGGCCATCACTGGGATCCGCGCTGGCCGGAGCCGCCATTCCCCGGTCACTTCGATGGCGAGATCATTCACAGCCACTATTACCGCGTGCCCGATCCCTACGTGGGCAAGCACGTGCTTATTCTCGGCTTTGGCAACTCCGCGATGGATATCGCCACGGAGACCTCGCGGGTTTCGGCAATGACCTATCTCGCGGTCAGGCGCGGCTTTCATGTCATCCCCAAACATATTCTTGGCCGCCCGCTTGACCAGCCCGCGCTTCCGCGATGGATACCCTGGAGCATACAAATGAAGCTCATCGGGCTGGCGCTGCGCATTCAGGTTGGCAGGATGAGCAATTATGGCCTGCCTGAACCAGACCATCCCGTGCTGCACGAACATCCTACGGTCAGTTCCGATATCCTGACGCGCATCTCGCATGGCCGCGTGAAGCCCAAACCGAACATTCAACGGCTCGACGGCGATGGTGTTATCTTTACTGATGGCAGCCGCGAGCGCGTGGACTGCATCATCTATTGCACCGGCTACAAGATAACCTTCCCTTTCTTCAGGCCGGAGGTGGTCGAGGCGAAGAATAACGAACTGCCGTTGTTCCGGCGCGTCTTTCATCCGCAATACCGGGATCTTTTCTTCATCGGCCTCCTCCAACCGCTCGGAGCGATCATGCCACTGGCCGAACTGCAAAGCATCTGGGTGAGCAAATACCTGCTTGGCGAGTATGCGCTGCCGCCGCAGGACGAGATGCTGCGCGATATCCAGCGTGAGCGCGAGGCGCTGCGCAAACGCTTTGGTAACGCGCCGCGCCATACGATGGAGGTGGATTACGACCCCTATGTCAGAGAGGTCTGGCGCGAGATGAAGCGCGGCGCGAAGCGGCCCGGGGCTGTGGCGCTCATCAAGCGCGCGGCTGCCCCGGTGCAGGCGGGAGCCTCAAAGGCATAAGGCTCCCAGCTCGCGCACTTCGCCGCCGAAACGCTGAATGAACCAGCGATCATGCGAGATGGCGATCACCGGGCCGGGGAAGGCCAGCACAGCGGCCTCGAACGCCTCCAGCACATCCAGACTGATATAGTTGGTCGGCTCATCAAGCAGCAGCACATTCGGCCCGGCGGCCATCAGACGGGCAATCTCCAGTTTGCGCCGCTGCCCGATGCTCAACTGCCCGACCTTTTTGGGCATGTCCTCCAGGCGGAACAGGCCGTAGCCGAGCAGCCGACCGATAAACTCGCCTTCGTAGCCAACCTGGCCGTAGCGATAGGTCTCGATCACGGTTTTATTGAGATCGAGCGTATCTGGCTCCTGCGGCAGATAGCCGATGCGCGCGCCCGAAGCGATCTGCACCGTGCCTGCGTCGGGCGCTTCAAGGCCCATGATGATCCTGAGCAGCGTCGTTTTGCCGGCGCCGTTGGGGCCGATGAGCATGATGCGCGCCTGCGGCGTAACCAGCAGGTCTAAATTGTGAAACAGCGTGCGCTCGCCATAGCTTTTGCTGACCTGCGCGAGCTGGATCACGACCTGGGAGGCTATGCCTGCGGAGTTGATATGCGAATTCACTTGCAGCAACTCCGGCGGTTTGGGAATGGGATTGGCCTCAATGCGCTTGAGCTGTTCTTCGGCGGCGCGTACATTGCGCGAGATGGCGCTGTCGACGCGCTGCGCAAAGAAGAAACGAGCGGTTTTATCGTTATCGCGCGGAGGACGATAGCCGTGGCCGACCTGGCGCGCGGACTCACGGATGCGCTTGCGCAGTTCCTTGATCTCCTCCTGCTGGCGCTCGTAATCCTCCTCCCATTTAGCGCGCTCCGCCGCCCTGGCCTGCACATACGCGTCGTAGTTTCCCGTATATTGTTTGAGATGATGCTCATAGTCATCAAGCTCGAAGATGCGATTGACGGCCTTGTTGAGAAACTGCCTGTCGTGCGAGACGAGGACGGCGGCGCCGCTATAGCCGGCGAGATAGCTTTCGAGCCATTCCATACTGGCGAAATCCAGGTGGTTCGTCGGCTCGTCGAGCAGGAGGATATCGGGCGAGCGCAGCAGCAGCGTAGCCAGTCCAACGCGCGCCTTCTCGCCGCCGGAAAGCGTGGCAACCTCCTGCTCGCGCGGCAGGTAGGCGATGCGCAGTCCCTCCATGATGCTCTCTATCTTATAGTCAAGCTCGTAGCCGCCGCGATCCTGAAAGCGGGTAGAGACCAGGCTGTATTCTTCCAGCTGCGCGGGAAGCTGCTCCTCACTGGCTGTCGCCATCGCGGCTTCGAGCGTGCGCATGCGCTGCTCCAGTTGGCGCAGGTTCCCCACCGATTCCAGGATCAGGTCCTCGATGCTGCGCCCGTGAAAATCGGGCGTCGTCTGCGGCAGGTAGCCGACCTCAACCTCGGGCGCGTAGGAGATGACGCCGCCGTCGCTCTCCTCCTCACCGGTGAGCAGGCGCAGCAGGGTGGACTTGCCCACGCCGTTCGCGCCGACGATGCCAACGCGCTCCTGCTGGTTGACGACGAAGGATATATCGTTGAGGACGGTAATCGCGCCATATGATTTTGTAAGATTGCGTACAGTTAATATCATCATAAGCGTACCTCACCACTGATGCTGCCAATGTGATGCGCTGGCGGCGATGGTGAAGCGGAGGCACGCTGCGATGGGCAGGGGAAAATGTGTGCTGGCTTCGGTCATCAGAGGGAGAGCGAAAGAGGCTTTCCCTTTCGCGAGCACATCACACGGCAGTTCGTACATAAGGAAGAAAAGGATAGCGGCTGCATAATTCATCGATAAAGAGGCTCTTTCACAGTTGGAAAGAGGGCCGCTGTGTTTCCGGTACTTTTACTGCCTGCGTGCTGTGCCCTTCAATGGACTCTCCTTCGCGTGAGTGAGGGAATGAAACTGAGCCTGAGGGCAGTATATACCAGCGAGAAACTGAAGTCAATGTGCAAATGGTTATTGGATGCGCATTACTTTATTACACTCCTCGCCACCTTCGATGGTTCCCAGGAGGAGGAACGGAGAGCAGGCGGCGTCCGCAGGACGCCGCCTGCTCTCCGTTCCTCCTCCTGGGTAATGCGCCGCAGGCGCTGAGCAGTCCGGGGAAGAGAGGACCCGGCTGTTTATCTCTGCTGGCGATAGCGGGCCGGGGGAAGGCCAGCCTTATTCTTTGCTCAAATTAAGTGCCGCTCGGGCAAGCTGCTGCATCACCGGCACCACGGCCTCGATGCTGCGAGTGGGGCCGGCGAGCATATCGAAACACTCGAAGCTGGTCAGCGTAAACAGGACCTCAACATATTGGTCGAGAGTCTGATTACCAGCAGGCGCCTGTCTCCCGGCGAACCACGAGCCGCGAGGGCTATCCGCCCGCACCGCACTATGAGATGATGCTGACTGCTCGTCAGGGCAGAAGCCGGGGGCATCGTTGGAAGTAGGAGCCTGCTGCACAAGCAAGCGCTGTGCGATGACCTGTAGCCCTCTGCGCCTCCATTCATCCCTTGTTTGTATCAATTGTTCGATATCGGGATCAAGAACTGCCAGGGCGCGCAGTCGGCGCAGAACGCTGCGGTCCGCATCCCAGAAACGGCCAAAGATCTCGATAAAGCGGTTGAGCGCAGCTAACGGCTCCGGCTGCTGAAAGGCCGTGGCTAGTTCTTGCATACCGCCGCTGGATGCCAGCGAATCGCAGAGCGCTTCGAGCAGCCCGAGCTTTGAGCCGAAGTGATGATAGACCGTCATGCGGGCCACGTCGGCCTGGCGCGCAACTGTTTCAATTGAGAAATTTGCGTAGCCACCGGGGGATATGAGTAGTTCTCGCGCTGCCGCAACGATGCGTGCCCGCGTCTGTTCGCTGGCTGTCTGCCGCTGACCAGCCCGGTAGGGACGAGGACTCATACGAGGACTTGACACCTCCAATAATTTATTGTATAGTCTGTCTATCCAAATTAATTGGGTAGACCATCTATATAATATTATGCTGCGGCAGAGATTTTGTAAAGGAGTAACGAAGGGGGTCTTACGCTATGAAACTGGGGCTGCACATATATGATTTTAGCTGGCCGGGAGGGGGCAGCCAGATCGGCCCTACGTTGGTCAGGATTGCGCAAGCCGCCGAGGCCGCCGGATTTGATCGCATCAGCACTATGGATCATGTGTGGCAAAGTCGCTACCTGGGCGGGCCGGAGCGTGAGGTGCTTGCCTGCTATCCCACGCTGGCATTCCTGGCGGCCCATACCAGGCGGATCAAGCTCCTGGCCCTGGCAACGGCATCGCCTTACTGGCAGCCGGTTCTGCTCGCCAAAACGGTCACAACCCTGGATGTGCTCTCCGGTGGTCGGGCATGGCTCGGCATTGGCGCCGGCGATTACGAAGAGGAGGCGCATGGATCGGGGCTGCCCTTCCCACCATTGAAAGAGCGCTATGAGCGAATGGAGGAGATGTTACAGATCTGCCTGTGCATGTGGCAGGGCGAACAGGGCGACAAACGTCCCTTCGAGGGTGAACACTACCGCATCGAGCGCCCATTCAACATCCCGCAGAGTCTCACGCGGCCTCATCCGCCGATCCTGATCGCTGGCGATGGCGAGCGAAAAACGCTGCGCCTGGTCGCACGCTATGCCGATGCCTGCAACCTCAAACCTGGACCGGAAATCCCAAAGAAGTTGGAGGCCCTGCGCCAGCATTGTGAAGCTGAGGGGCGCGATTATAACGCGATTGAGAAGACCTGTGCGTTTGCCTTCGACGTGGGCGAAGATGGCTCTAAAGTGGGCGAACTGATCGGGCAACTGCGCTGGCTCGCCGGGATGGGAATCCAGACGGTCCTGGGGGCGGTTCCACATGTCTACCAGATCAAGCCTCTCGAAATCATCGGGCGCGAAGTTATTCCCGCAGTCGCGGACCTCTGAGCATCCGTTACGCCTGAGACACTTATGGAGAATTTATAGAGATGACTGCCAGGGATGAGATTCATGGCAGAAGGTCAGACCGATAACAAGAATAATATTGCCCGCGTGCATTTGCTAACCGGCCTGTTGAATGCTCATATCGACCTTTAGT
>Ga0070739_10008155_pt1 | contig 10838 bp, 10 predicted proteins | sample Coa_R1_7_FD_66445 | JGI IMG/M metagenome (GOLD analysis project Ga0070739, IMG submission 66445) | Surface soil microbial communities from Centralia Pennsylvania, which are recovering from an underground coalmine fire - Coalmine... | ecosystem: Environmental > Terrestrial > Soil > Unclassified ...
AGATCCAAAGCGCCGAGGCCTTCTCTATGCCGGCACGGACTTAGGCGTCTATATCTCATTCGATGATGGCGATCACTGGCAATCGCTGCAACTGAATTTGCCCGTCACCTCCGTGCGCGACCTCGCCGTCCATGGCAACGATCTGATTGCCGGCACGCACGGTCGTGCATTTTGGATCTTGGACGATATTGCGCCATTGCGCGAAATTGCTGCTCAGCCGGATAACAGCGGCGCTGTCCTTTACAAGCCGGCGCGCGCCTATCGTGTCAAGCACGATCTTTTTCTCGAAACGCCGATCCCACCCGAAGAGCCGCAGGCGAGCAACCCTCCCGAAGGAGCTTATATCGATTACTATCTGCCTGAGACGATAACGGGCGAAATGGCTCTCGACATTCTGGACGCCAATGGCCAACTCGTCCGCCACTACTCCAGCAACGATCAGCCGCTGCCTGAGCCCAAAACTCCCGCCATCGCGCCGCGCTGGCTTCCTAAACCGGAAGCGCTGAGCACCGCAGCCGGGATGCACCGCTTCGTCTGGGATTTGCGTTATGGCGACCCGCGCGAAATAACAGTTGACGATCCCGAAGGAACGGGCATAGACACATGGATTGGCCCGCTGGTTGTTCCGGGCACGTACAAAGCGAAGCTGATGGTAAACGGCCAACCTCTTACCGCCACCTTCGAAGTGCATATGGACCCGCGCGCCCGTGTGACGCAGCCCGACCTGGTCATCCAATTTCGTTGGGCCAAGCGCGCATTTGATGATTTGATTGCAACGCGGCAGGCAATGCACAAATCGCAGGACAAAGCGCTTGAGAGGTTGGAAGCGAATTTCACCGCCGCGCTTGAGGCAATAGAAAGCGCCGACCGCGCCCCCACCTCGCAGGCCATTCAGCTTTACCTGGACTCAGACAAACTACTGCATCAGAAAATAGCTACCCGCCCGCAATCGCACCCACAATAAGCAACGGCTCGGAGCCTTTGACCACCGGTTCCGGTAAGGGAAGATTCGTCGGGTCGAGCGAAAGGTCCTGTTCACAGGCGAAAAACCGTACGAAGGGCCGGCGCTTTTTCGTGATGTGGTCGCGCACCGCGCCGCTTAACACCGGGTATTGTGCTTCCAAGGCGTCCAGCACGGAATCGATGGTCACTTCGGCGGGTACGGCCAGTTGCACTTCTCCCTGAACGCGCGCCAGTGTGCGCAGATGCGCGGGCAGTACAACACGAATCATGCCATCGTTTGCACTTCAACCGACAGCACGGCAGGAAGATTGTTGACAATAGGCGTCCAACTGTCTCCCGCATCAGCGGAGGCGAAGACTTGTCCGCCGGTGGTGCCGAAGTAAATGCCGCAGGAATCGAGCGAGTCCACCGCCATCGCGTCGCGCAGAACATTGACGTAGCAGTCCTTTTGGGGCAAGCCTTTTGTCAGCGGTTCCCATTCGTTTCCGCCCGTGCGGCTGCGGAAGACCTGTAGCTTTCCGTCAATGGGATAGTGCTCGGAATCGCTTTTGATCGGCACGACGTAGATCGTCTCGGGTTCGTGCGCGTGGACGTCGATGACGAAACCGAAGTCCGTAGGCAGGTTGCCGCTGACCTCTTCCCAGGAATCGCCGGCGTTATCGGTACGCATCACGTCCCAGTGCTTCTGCATGAACAACGTGTTTGGCCGCGAGCGATGCTTCGCAATATGATGCACGCAATGACCGACTTCGGCCGTTTGTTCCGGAATATAGTTTGAGCGCAGCCCGCGATTGATCGGCTTCCATGTCTTGGCGCCATCGTCCGTCCGGAACGCGCCGGCAGCGGAAATGGCGATGAACATGCGATTCTTGTCGCTTGGATCGAGAATGATTGTGTGCAGGCAGAGGCCGCCCGCGCCGGGCTGCCACGACGATCCGGTGCCATGCCGCCGTAAGCCCGGCATCTCCTGCCAGTTCTGGCCGCCATCCGCCGAACGGAAAAACGCCGCGTCCTCTACGCCTGCATACACGGTATCCGGATCATCAAGCGAGGGCTCGAAGTGCCAGACGCGTTTGAACTCCCAGGGATGCGGCGTGCCGTCGTACCACTTGTGTGTGCCGGTTTCACTATCGTAAGCAAACTTGTTTCCAACCGTCTCCCAGGTTTTGCCCCCATCGTTCGATCGCTGCACCATCTGGCCGAACCAGCCGGTCGATTGCGAGGCATAGAGACGATTGGGGTCTGCCGGCGACCCCTTCATGTGATAGATGTCCCAACCGCCGAAAAATGGCCCGCTGACATCCCATTTCTCGCGTTTGCCGTCCGAATTGAGAATGAATGCGCCTTTATGTGTGCCTACCAGTACCCTTACCCCGCTCATGTAGTGCTCCCCTCAGAAAGTTTAAATTCAATAGCCTAACCATTTTAGTTTGGCGTATCATGTGCTCAAGAACCTGGGGAGGTGCTCATTCCTTTCGAACCTGGGCAACGCGTTAGCGACTACGAAATTCTGGACGTTTTAGGAAAGGGCGGGATGGGACGCGTATATCGCGTCCGCAACGTCATCTCCAACCGCATCGAGGCGATGAAGGTTTTGCTCGCCGACTTCGAAGGCGAGTCCGGTTTGGGAGACCGCTTTGCCGGTGAAATTCGCACGCTGGCCCGGCTCGATCATCAGAACATCGCGAAGCTCCACACTGCTTTTAAGGTGGACAACCACCTCGTCATGATTATGGAGTTCGTGGACGGCTTCACGCTTTCCGAGCGCGCCAAACAAGGGCGCATCCCGCTAAGTGAAGTGCTGAGTTACGTGACTCAGACACTCGCGGCACTAGGCTACGCGCACGAGCACGGCGTAGTTCACCGCGACATTAAGCCTTCAAACATCATGATTACGCCGCACGGCGTCGTGAAGCTGATGGACTTCGGCATCGCCAAATCCAATACCGACACGATGCATACGCGCGCGGGCACCACGATGGGATCGATGCTCTACATGTCTCCCGAGCAGGTTCGCGGAACCAGCGTGGATGCGCGTTCCGATCTCTACTCGTTGGGCGTGGTGCTCTATGAGCTAACCGCAGGCCGCAGGCCGTTCGAATCCGAAAGCACCTATGCTGTTCTCGAAGCACAGTTAAATAGCACGCCGCAGCCGCCATTGGAACTCAATCCGGCGCTGCCCAAGCCGCTCAACGACATCATCATGACGGCGCTCGAAAAGGAGCCGATGCGAAGGTTCCAATCAGCCGAGGCATTTCGCAAGGCATTAGAGAGCTTGAAAGCGCCGCAGCCGGCAATCAGTGCAGCCGCCCCTACCGCCGCGCCCCCGGGCGCCAATGCCGCCGCTGCGCCTCGTGGAAGCCACCGCTGGCTGTGGATAGCCGTGGGCGCGGTTATCTGCGTGCTGGCGTTGATTGGGTTTGCTATTGTGCTTCCCCATTTTTCGAAGGGCCCGGCCGCCTCGGCAACTGTTCCGCATCAGGTGGAGAAGGCGAATAATCAAATTCCGGTAATGCCCAGTTCGGCTCCTGTGACGACGCCGGTGCCTGCCGCCACTCCTGTGGCTTCTGGCGTGCAAAGCGAAAACAAACCCGTTACCGAGAATAAACCGGTTAATAAAGTGAATCGGACGGTTCAAGATATGCAGCCGAAAACTGTGGTGCGCCAATCTGAGCCGCCAAGTTCTCAACCTGCTTACACCCCTGCTCCTACTCCGGTTCCAGCCACGCAACCGCCTGCCACACAGGTTCCGGCAGCGCCGCCCGGCCCCTCGCAGGAGGAGATCGGGAAAGTGCAGGAGAGCCTCATGCAATTACACGCTCGCGCCGATGCGATCAGGGGGAGCGTAGACAATCTGCGCCGCCAGCAGGCAGCCGAAGGCCTGAACGTCAGCCCGGAAATTGCCGGTGCGGCCAGCCGCTTAGATCAGTATTTGCAAGCCGCCGACAGAGCTGCTCAGAGTAACGATCTCGCCGCAGCACGGCGGAATATGGACAACGCCGAAAAGCAATTATCTGTACTCGAAGCCAAATTTGGGAGGTAAGACCAAAAAATGAAAATGTTTGTCGCCTTGTTTGCCGCGGCGCTTTCCACGTCAGTTCTTCTGGGGCAACAATCGGAGAAGCGCAAAGTCGCTGTTTTGGATTTCAACTACGGTACCGTCATGACCAGTGTGCAAGCGGTGTTCGGAACGAATCAGGACATCGGCAAAGGCATATCAGACATGCTGGTGAACCAGTTAGTGAACGATGGCACGTACCGTGTGATTGAACGGAATGCCCTCGACAAGATTCTGAAGGAACAGAATTTTTCAAATAGCGACCGGGCGGACGCCAATACCGCTGCTAAGATCGGCCGTATTCTCGGCGTCGACGCCATCATCACTGGCGATATCACCCAGTTTGGGCGGGACGATCAGAACAAGAATATTGCCGGCGGCGCTTTGAGCCATTGGGGCGCTAAGTACGGAGTCGGCGGCGTGGGGACCAAAAAAGCGAAAGCGGTAGTGGAGATCACTGCTCGTCTGATCGACGTCAATACCGCCGAAATTCTTGCGTCTGTGCAGGGCCACGGTGAATCGCAGCGCTCTGGAACCGACTTGCTGGGCGGAGGCGGTTCCTGGGGCGGAGCCGGAGGCGGCAGCGTCGATATGGGTAGCTCCAATTTCGGCCAGACGATCATTGGCGAAGCGGTGAAACAGGCCGTTACGCAGCTTGGCTCCAATCTCGATGCCAAGGCCGCCAGTTTGCCCCATACTACGGTTCAGATCAATGGAGTGGTGGCTGATGCAACGGGCAACACGCTTATTATCAACGTGGGCAGCAAAAGCGGATTGAAAGTGGGCGACCACCTGGCCGTGACGCGCGTGACTAAAGTGGTCAAAGATCCGGTCACAGGCAAACCTCTGCGGAACATTGAAGACACCATCGGCCAGCTTCAGATTACGTCGGTAGACGAAAACTCCGCCGTCGGCACGTTTACCGGGGCAGGGCAACCCAAAGTCGGCGACGTAGTGAAGACACCGTAATTCGCGAGTCGTCTACTGTTGTCAGAAGCGAGGAGGGCGGCTGTGATTTGGGGCTTCGGACTCGGTTTTAAGCTTATGCCATTGATCGGGAGTGAGTACGTTTCGAATGCCCAGCAAGAAACGTGCGTTCGCCTTTTCTAATTCGGCGCGTGCCTGAGCAACGCGATCAATTTGGCTCAGGATTTTCGGCTCATCCGGATGGTCGGCTTCGATCAGGGGATCGAGAATCGCTTCCTGCTTCTCCAGCGCGGCGCTCAGATCAATTAATTTCAGCCGGCTCTGTTGAAAAAGGCTCTCAATCTTTTGTTGCTGTTCGGCCGTGAGGCCTAGGCGCTGCACTATATCTGCGTCATTCCACCATTTTCCGGGTGGACCGTATCCAAACGCGCCGGGCAGGTGGCGACTGTCCGCCATGGGAGGCCCGCCTCCCGGACGGGGACCGGGTGCATGCGGTGGGCCGCAGCATCCACCCGGCGGAGGTCCGTGTTGTCCAGAAGATATGGTACAGGCGAGCAAAGCGCCAATCAGAGTAGGGCTGGCTGCGTAATCCATTCGATTTAAAGAATAGGCTCAAAACCTATTCAGTTTCGAGCCTCTCAGGGAATGCAGGAAGAACTATCGCCCGCCGGGACCCGCAAATCCATCCGGTCCACCGGGTCCACCGGCGGGAAGCACGAGACGCGGCACACCGCTCGTGTTCATTATCTCCAGGGAGCTTTGCAGCGCACAAGGCGTGGAGCTGGATTCGGTCAGTGTGATAACCCCAAGCACAGCTTCGCTTGTGGTTGCGGCAGGAAGACTGACGGTCTCAATGGCGTTGGAAGCAAGCGTGAAAGACGTGGCCGTGGTTATCGCCGAACCACTGGAGTTATAAGAACCACTGGAGTTATAAAATGTAACGGTTCCCCAGCAGGATGCAGCAGTGCCGCTGGATGAGGCGCTGGCCACATTCGCAACATTAATTCTCGCTACTTCTCCCGTTGCTACTGTAACGGGAGGAAAGCTGTCCATCGCCCGCTTTAGACGAGTTGTTGAGCGGCGCGGCTTACCGGTCCAGAGGTTTTTGACAACTTAAAAATCAGACCGTGCCTGCTGCAGTTGCGCCACCCTGTGTCGAGAGGCGGCGGTAGGCGCGAACCGCCGCGCCTGGCAGAAGACTCCAAACCTTTTCCGCCGTTCGCTTCTCCTGGGCTTGAATGTCGCGGGCCAAAGCAGCGGTTTCCGTGTCGCCGGCCGCCTCGGCCACGGTGATCAGAGCTTCGTACATGGCGATCTCGCTGTTCTCGACGGCGTACGCCATCATCAGGTTCTGGGTTGTGCGCTCTGCGGCTTCATGGCCGATCTGCGCCGCCTTGGGGCTCATCCCGAAGATATGCGCGAGGAAACTCTTCGCCGCCGACGTACTCCCGCCTAGTCCTTCAAGACGCGCCGTAAGCCGTTCGTATTGCTGCCTGGTTTCGATTGCGTGCTGATGAAAAGCCGCTTTAGCCGCTTCGTCATCACCTTCTTTTGCAAAGCTCTGCAATTGAGTCTCAAAGCTCTTTTCCGCCGCAATCGCGTCTTCCAGATAGCGTTTGATTACGTCGGCACTGGTCTCAGCCATTCTCCACTCCTATTCCTTTGTGAGACCCGCGCGAGACCAGCCGGTTTCGAGCGCCGAAGGCTGGTACAAAAACGGACTAGGCGATCCCGACCATGTTACTTCGTGGCCGGACCGTTGCCGGGCCCGTGCGACCAAGGCTGCGGTTGGTACATCCAGGAGCGCGTGTGGTAATCGCTGAAGGTTAGCAGGATCATGATGCCCAGCCACAGCAGACCGGCGACGACGAAGAGTTTGGTCAGGCTGGTGGTGTAGCGGACTCCCATGAAGATCCACGCCACCAGAGATGCCTTCACCACGGCGATCAGCAGGGCGACCACGATGTTCATCCATCCCAATTCGACGTAAGAGACTCCGGTGGTCATACCGGTTGCGCAGATGAGCGCCAACCAAACGAGAACGAGCGTTCTGACTCTTGGAATATGCGAGTGCGTTGTCATCTTCTATGCCCGATCAGATAAAGCAGCGGAAACAGGAAAATCCAGACGATATCGACGAAGTGCCAGTACAGGCCGATCATCTCAACCGGAGCGAAATAGTTGGCGTTGAAAACGCGGCGATATGCCTGAACCAAAAGAAATGTCAACAATCCGATCCCGACCACCATGTGCAGAGCGTGCATGCCGGTCATGCAGAAATAAAGGAAGAACAGAATCTGCGCGTGATAGGCAAACTCAGGATGCTCGGTGTACCCGCTCCAGTGCAGGCCGGGAACAAGGCCTTCCACCCATTTGGCGTGATATTCAAAGCCCTTGATCACAAGGAAGGCCACGCCGAAGATCATGGTCAGAATTAAGAACAGAATCAGGTGCCGCCGGTTGCTCAATTGCGCTGCGCGAACTGCTAAGACCATGGTCAAGCTGCTGCAGATCAGGACGGCCGTATTGGTGCCGCCGAGCACCACGTTCATGTACTGGCTGGTGCTCGCGAACGCATCCAGGTACATGTTGCGGTAGACCGCGTAGCTTGCGAACATCCCACCGAAGAACAGGACTTCCGTAATCAGGAAGGTCCACATGCCCAGCGTGGCAGCATCCATCTGCTGCGCCGGGGTGGCGAAGTGGTGACGGAGATGTACTTCTTCTACTGCGGGTTCTGTCCCCGCCGGAACGACAGTTTCAGCCAACGATTTCCTCCAGAGGACCGTAGTTGTACGCCTCTTCCGTGACAACAGGCGTTTCATCGAAGTTGAATGTAGTGGGCGGCGACTGGATTTGCCATTCAAGGCCCGCCGCGCCCCAGGGATTCTTGCCCGCCCTCGGGCCGTTCTTCAGCGACCAGATGAAGTACACCATTGGAATCACATACCCGATTCCAAGAATAGATGCGCCTGCGCTCGACAGTACGTTCAGCGCCTGGAATTCGGGCGGATAAGCGTGATAACGGCGCGGCATGCCGAGGTAACCCAGAATGAATTGCGGAAAGAACGTGAGGTTGAAACCGATGAACACGATCAAAGCCGCAAATTTCGACCAGGCTTCCGGGTACATACGTCCGGTGATCTTCGGCCACCAGAAATGCATGCCGCCCATGAATGCCATCACCATGCCGCCCACCATGACGTAGTGGAAATGCGCCACCACAAAATACGTGCCGTGGGTGGCGATATCCGTTCCAAGCGTCGCCAGGTGCAACCCGGTCAGACCGCCGATCGTGAACAGGCCTATGAATCCGAACGCATAGAGCATCGGGGTATCGAAAGAGACCGAGCCTTTATACATCGTTGCGGTCCAGTTGAACACTTTGATTGCGGAAGGAACGGCAACCATGAAGCTGAGGATCGAGAACGCCAGGCCCGTGTACATGCTTTCACCGGTGATGAACATGTGATGGCCCCAAACAACGAAGCTCAGCACCGCGATAGCCATGCTTGAAAACGCGACGAAGTTGTAGCCGAAAATCCGCTTGCGTGAAAAGCAGGAAACAATTTCGCTGATAACCCCCATGCCGGGCAGAATCATGATGTAGACGGCGGGATGCGAGTAGAACCAGAACAGGTGCTGGAAGAGAATCGGATCGCCGCCGATGTTCGGATCGAAAATTCCCACGTGAGCGATGCGCTCAAAGGCGAGCAGCAGCAAAGTGATGGCGAGTACCGGTGTTCCTAATACCTGAATCAAACCAGTGGCGTAGTTTGACCAGACGAACAGAGGCAGGCGCGACCAGGTCATGCCGGGAGCGCGCATCTTGTGAACCGTGACGATGAAGTTCAGACCGGTGAGGATGGAAGAGAAGCCGGCTGTGAAGACTCCAAAAGCAGCTGCCAGAACATAGGAATTCGAGTAGGTGGTGCTGAATGGAGCATAGAACGTCCAGCCTGTATCGACACCCCCGCGTACGACTGCATAAATCGCCAGCAGCGCGCCCGCGATGTAAAGATACCAGCTCAGAAGGTTAATTCGCGGGAAGGCGAGGTCTTTCGCTCCCACCATGATGGGGATGAGAAAATTCGCGAGCGTTGCGGGAATGGACGGCACCAGGAAGAAAAACACCATGATGATGCCGTGCATAGAGAACAGGCGGTTATACGTTTCGGCCGAGAACAGGCCTTCTGGAACCAGGAGGTTGATGCGGAACAGCACCGCCATCAGGCCGCCGACAAAGAACATCAGCGTGATGGAGATGATGTAAAGGACGGCGATGCGCTTGTGATCCGTCGTAAGCAGCCAGCTTTTCCAGCCGTGCTCTACGTTCAGGTAATTAACTTCCTCTGCTTCAACCTCGGGAGACCTTTGTGCGAGAGTTGCCATAGTCTTTCTTCTTTACTTATATCGACCGGTTCTAGTGTTGCGCCGCTCCTCCGGGCTTCGCGGCGGCGCCTGCTTTCGGCGCGATGACTACTGGGGGCTGTTGCGAGCCTTGTTGAGAGGCAGGTGTGCTGGGCGAAAGAGATTTGATATACGCAATGAGCTGAATCACATTCTCCTCGCTGATTTGACCCTTGAAATTCGGCATAACATTGGGTTGAAAACCTGCCACGATCTTTGCGTTAGGATCGAGAATCGATTCCCGGATGTATGCGTCGTCTGCGATGACGGTGCGGCCATCAGCAAGCTGCACCGGTTTGTTATATAGCCCGCGCAGAATAGGGCAGCGCCCCTGCTGATCGAGCAAGTGACAGGTAGCGCAGCCGTTCTGCTCGAATAGCTTTTGACCTTGCTCCGCCAGGCTGCCTTGCGAAGCGCCGCCGCTCGCCCAATTGGCATATTCGCGCGGTTCCAGAACGTCTACCCAGCCGATCATTCCGGCATGCTGATCGCCGCAATACTCGGTGCAAAACAGGTGATAATGGCCCGGCTTCGTGGCCGTAAACCACAGCGTATTGTAGTGGCCGGGCATAACATCGTGCCGCACGCGGAAAGCAGGAATCGAAAAACTGTGGATGACATCTTCCGATGCCATCGTCAGCTTGACCGGCTGGCCGACGGGGACATGCAGTGCGTTGATTTCGCGCGTGCCGTCCGGATACTGTATTTTCCACATCCACTGTTTGCCGGTGACGAAGATCTCCATGGCATCTTTCGGCGGGGTCTGCGCTTTGTAGTAAAGGTCCGCGCCCCAGCCGAACATAATCAGCATGATCAGAAACGGCAGTATCGACCAGGTCAGTTCCAGCTTGGTTGAGCCTTCGATCTGTGTTGCGTGCGGATGCCGCTTGTTGTGATACTTCCAGGCAAATATGCCAAGTCCGAGAAAGATGATGACGGTCATCAGAATCGAAATGGCAGTAATGAACCAGTACAGCGCGTCGATGCTGCCTGCCTGTTCTGATGCCGCGACGGGAAACAGCGGCAAATCGGCCAGAATGCGCATGCTAGCCAACATGCCGGACCTCTTTCCACTTGGCTTGACCGGAATCGGGCTGCCGTGGTGTCTTGCTTTGTCGCATGAGGAAGAAAATGAGAGCCGCCAGTCCGACAACAGTCAGACAGCCGGCGAGCTTCAAAATGTTGAGAATTGCTAGGGTGTATTTGCCCTGCGCCGCATCATAGTGAAAGCAGAATTGCAGCACGTAATCGACCGGCGATGAGATCTTGTGCTTTCCGGCGTCGTTGAGAGCCATCCGGAGGTCGGTCGGCGAATAATCCACCCCATAGAAGTAGCGGGACATTCTGCCGCCGGGTGTCGCGACCATGATGCCGGCCGCGTGAATGAACTGTTTCGTAGCGCTGTCGTAGCGGTACCCGAAGCCGATGGCGGATGCCAGCTTCGCTACCGCGTCCTGATTGCCGGTTAAAAAGTGAAAAC
>Ga0070739_10008156_pt1 | contig 10836 bp, 11 predicted proteins | sample Coa_R1_7_FD_66445 | JGI IMG/M metagenome (GOLD analysis project Ga0070739, IMG submission 66445) | Surface soil microbial communities from Centralia Pennsylvania, which are recovering from an underground coalmine fire - Coalmine... | ecosystem: Environmental > Terrestrial > Soil > Unclassified ...
CATCGTCGGCCGGATCGCCCGCATCGGGCAGCAGCACGTCGACGGCGACCGCCTTCGGCTGGGCGGCCGCGACCGTCTTGAGCGCGTCCGCCAGAATCGCGCGGAGCCGGTACTGGCGGGGATCGACGCCCACCACCACCACCTCCGGCTCACGATGCGGCGCGGGCGAGGCGCGCAATAGGAAATCGTAGGCGTAATTGTCGAGGCGCCCGGCCAACGGAGGCCACCACCCGGCCACCATCCCGGCGGCGAAGCAGATCGCGACCAGGGCCACGTACAACCATGTCTGGGATTTACTTGCCAACCAGCTTCTCGATCTCCCCCGGCTCGCGCGGCAGGGCCGCGCTCAGGTTTTTCGAGCCATCTCCGGTCACCAGCAGCGTATCTTCGATGCGCACGCCGATATTTTCTTCGGGGATGTAAATACCCGGTTCGATGGTGATCACCATCCCGGCTTGCAGCGGCCACTCCAGATCGCCGGGATCATGCACATCCAGCCCGACGAAATGCCCAACCCCGTGCGTGAAATATTTCCCAAGCCGTTCGCCGTGCAGGTCCGTGCCATGGGAGTTGATGTAATCGTACGCGATGCGGTAAAGCGACCCATTGCCGCGCAGTCTGGCGCCCGGCTTAACCGCGGCGATCGCGGCTTTCTGGGCGCCCAGCACGATGTCATAGATCTCGCGCTCGCGCGGGGTGAATTTTCCGTTCACCGGAACCGTGCGCGTCACGTCGGCGGCGTAATCGGCGCATTCGGCGCCCACATCCATCAGCATCACCTCGCCGCGATCCGCCCGCCGGTGGTTGGCCATGTAGTGGAGAATCGTGCTGTTAGGACCGCTGCCGACAATGGGCGCGTATGCGCTGCGCTCGCACCCGCGTTCGAGATAGGCGTTGGTCATCACCGCGGCGATCTCGTATTCATAAACCCCCGGCTTGATCTTTTTCCATGCGGCGAGATGCGAAGCGACGGTCGCATCCACCGCTTTCTGCACCGCTGCGATCTCCGCGGCCGACTTCGTCACCCGCAGCCTGGCAATCCGCGCCCCGGCGTCGGCCTGCTCGTGAAGCACCGCCATCGACATCAGCTTCTGCGCGCGCGAATCCCGGGGGAGGACGTAAACCTTGGCCGCGCCTTCGGTCAACCGCAGAAAGTTCGATTCGACCGCGGAGCGCGGCAGAACCTTGTCGAAACCCGATTTCGCCGCGGCGTCGGGATCGTCCGCGCCGGTCTTGCGGCCGGTGAAGTTTTCCTCCTGCCGGTCGCGGGGAGGCAGGAACAGGATCTCTTCCGAGGGAGACAGCATCATCACCGCGCCGGGCTCGCGCCACCCGGACAGGTAAAGGAAATTCGATTCCTGGAAGAAAGCGTAGTGCAGGTCGCCGGATTCCTCGGCGCCGAACAACACCATCACCCCATCAAGGGATTTGCGCAACTCTGCCCGCCGCGATTTGTACTCGTCTTTCGGGATGCCGTCCGCCGACAAAGGCAGGCAGCACAGCAGCACAGCCAACGCGCCCCGCATGAAAAGAAGTATAGCTAGGCTACTGCCACGCCATCCTTGCCTTTTCACGGCTCAGCTGCGATGCGAACTACTCGTCCAGCCGGATGTGAGCGCCGGCCAGCCACGCTCGGTCCGCCGTCGTAAACCCCCTCTCGAGGCGGGACGGGGCGGGCGGTGGCGGCAAATCCGCCAGCAGTTGGTCCAGTGGAATCCGCGCCATCACCTCAGCCTAGCAGCGGGAGCATCGCCAGGTGGCGGCCAGCTCGCCGAACGAGGTTACTCCGATGGTCACTTTATCTTCGTCGGGGCTGGCGCCGCAACAGCAGCTCCAGTGAATGAGGCGGTAGTTGAACTCAATGTGCGTCATCTCCTCTCCGCTGTGATGAGATGAAGAAAGCGGCGTATCTATTACCAACTTTCCCGCTCAATCCCCGGCAGGTAAACCCCGTAGGAAACAGCCGGACGCTCCTGGCCCACGATATCCTGAGAGTTGCTGCTTTCCTCCTCCACGTATTTTGTGTTCCTGGCCGGGATTTTCTTCCTGTACTGGCCGCTTTCGCGCGTCCGCGCGCTTGCTCTGGGCCTGATTCTGTTCGCGGACTATTTTTTTTACGCCCGCTGGGACTTGACGCTGCTGGCGCTGATCCCAGGGATCGCCAGCCTGGACTACTGCATCGGGCTGGGCCTGATGTCCTGGAAAAGGCCGGCCATTCGCCGGGCGCTTGTGGGCGCGAGCATTCTCATGAACGTCGGGGTACTGGCGTTTTTCAAGTACATGCCATTCTTCCTGGCGAATTGGGCCAACTGGACGGGACGCACGCCGCCGCCCTGGAACTGGACCCTTCCGATCAGCCTGTCTTTCTATTGCTTTCAGGCCCTGACCTATACGATCGACCTGTACCGCCGCGATGCCCCAGGCACTCGCAGCTATCTGGCGCACCTGGCGGCGGTTTCCTTCTTTCCGACCACGCTCGCGGGGCCGATCACGCGCGTCGATTCCCTGCTCGAACAGTTCGAAAAACCTAAGACCCTCGAGGCAGCCGCAGGCGGTCGCGCGCTGTTCCTGATCGGGCTGGGCTTGATGAAAAAGCTGCTGATCGCCGATTATCTGGCAGGGAATCTGGTGAATCGCGTCTTCGATTTTCCGAATCTGTACACCGGAGCCGAGGCGCTGGTCGCCGTCTACGCCTATGCGCTCGAGCTGTATTACGATTTCTCGGGCTATACCGATATCGCCATCGGCTCCGCTCTGTTATTGGGGATCCGGTTGCCCGTGAATTTTAACCAGCCTTACGCCGCGGTGAATCTTGCCGATTTCTGGCGGCGCTGGCATATCACGCTCTCGAACTGGCTGCGCGATTATTTGTACTTTTCCCTGCCGGGCAAACGCAGCAAAATTCTGCCGTATTTCAATCTTTTCGTCACCATGGCGATCGGCGGGCTGTGGCATGGGGCAAGCTGGAACTTCGCCCTGTGGGGCGCGCTGCATGGAGCCGGACTGGCGATCGTCCGGCTGTGGCAAGCCTGGCGCGGGACCGCCAAGGCCCAAGGCTTCTGGAAGTATTTCAATATCTTCTGGACGTTCCAATTCGTATGCTTCGCGTGGATTTTCTTCCGGGCGCCCGATTTCGCCACGGCCTCGGCCATTCTCGGGCGCATCGGCTCGCGAACGCCTTCTTTCGCAAACATCTCTGCCGGACTGTGGCTGGTCCTGGCGATCGGGTTGCTGTTCCATTACGCGCCGAAAAAATGGTATGACGTCAGCCTGAACCTGTACGTACGGGCTCCGTTCTATGCGCAGGCCGCCGCATTAATGGCGCTGGTGATCGGGTTGCAGTACGTCGCGCAAACCGGCGCGGCGCCGTTTATCTACACCAAGTTTTGAAATGCCCTGGAAGACGGCACTCACGGTGGCAACGTTTGCGGCGCTGGCGCTCACCCCGCAGGTCGTGCCGGCATTGAAGAATTTCAAGCCGCTTGATCCGCAGATGATTCCCGCCGTGTGGCAGTTCCCGATCCCCAAGAAAGCCGCGGAAGCCGCCCCGGATATGGAGGAGGTTCGCGCTCGGCGGCTGGCCCTGCTGGCGCCGAAAAATCTGATCGATCCGAAACATGAGATGGATCATTTCTACGCGGCGCTGCTCCGGGGAGGCGTAACGCGCGTGATCCATTACGGGGACTCCCCGACGACCGGAGACCTGATCACAGCCGACGCGCGCGCGCTGCTCCAAAAACAGTTCGGCGACGCCGGCAGCGGATTCGTGCTGATCGCGCGGCCGTGGGCCTGGTACAACCATCGCGGCGTGGAAATGGAGGCGTCCGGCGACTGGAAGATCGACGTCGCCGGCGCGACCGATATCAAAGACGGGCTGCACGGGCTCGGAGGCGCGAGTTTCCGCGGATCGGAAGGCGCCACGGCGCAATGGACGCTCAAAGACGGCCAGCATCGCAGCCTGGACGTTTCCTATCTGGCGCAGCCGAACGGCGGCGAGTTCGTGGTGGAGGCGGATGGCAAAGAGATCGGCTTCGCGGACACCTCGGCGGCGGAACGCGCCCCGGCGTTCTCCTCGTTCGATCTGCCGCCGGGCTCGAAACAGTTCACTCTTCGCGTGACGCGCGGTAGCGTGCGGCTCTACGGCGCGGATTTCCGCAAGAAACGCCCGGGCGTGGTTTATAGCAGCCTGGGCGTGAACGGAGCCAATATTACGCTTCTTTCGCGGGCCCTCAACGGCGCCCACTGGGCGGCCCAGTTGCATCACTACCAGCCGGATCTGGTCGTGCTGGCCTACGGGACCAATGAAAGCGGCTATCCGCAATTCGTGGACTCGACCTGGGGCTCGGAGCTGGCCGCTGCCGTGCATCGCGTGCGAGCCGCCTTACCGGACGCCTCGATTCTCCTGATGAGTCCGATGGATCGCGGCGAGCGCGAGGCCAACGGCGAGATCGTCACCGTGCCCGCGCTTCCGCGCCTGGTGAACATCGAGGCGCGGGTCGCGTCGGAGACCGGCGTCGCCTTCTTCAACACCTTCGAGGCGATGGGCGGCGAAGGCACCATGGCCCGGTGGTACACGGCCGAGCCCCGGCTGGTCGGCGCCGACTTCATTCATCCCATGCCGGCGGGAGCAAAAATCGTCGGCGAGCTACTGTACAATGCGCTTCGGGACGGGTATAACGAATATAAGTTGCGAAAACTGAACCAGGCCCAGGTGGACGCGGCGGAAGAGCATCCGCCCGCGGGTGAGGAGAGCGCGTCTGGTTTGTTCAAATAGAGTGACAAGGGCTTTACGGCTGGTTTCCCTTGCGATCGCCCTGGCTGCGGCGGCCGCCGCGGTGTCCCCGGCAAAATCTTCTTCCAAGCCGCGGCCGGCCAAGCGCGCGCCCGCCTGGAAAAAAACAAACGGCAAGAGATATGTTTCCAGTATCGGCCCGCCGAAGGCGGTCCCGGCCGTACCCGCCCGAACCGCCGCGCTTGGCCGCAAGCTCCGGCCGGCCCCCCCGGTCCGGGCCCAGGGGCACGAGTTCGTGCTCCAGAACGTAGCCGCCGGCGCGGATATCCCGGTGGAGAACGTCGCGGCCCTGATTCCTTTCTTCGAGCAGCTCTACCGCCATCAGGACGGCGAAATGCCCGGGCCGCTCCGCATCCTGCAATACGGCGACTCCCACACCGCCGCCGACGAATGGACCGGCGAGCTGCGCACTCGCTTCCAGGAAAGATTCGGCGACGGCGGCAGCGGCTTTTCGCTCGCCGGGCGGCCCTATAAGGGTTACCGGCGCTTCGACGTCCGCAGCGGCTCGACGCTCGGATGGCACACCGACGGACTGGTCGGGAGGCCGGGAGACGGCGTGTACGGGCTCGGCGGCCTCAGCCTGTCGGTACGCGCGCCCCATGAAGACGTCTACGTCGAGGCCGACGCAGCGCGGTTCGAGCTGTTCTACTACCAGCAGCCTGGAGGCGGCGCCTTACAGCTTTACGATAACGGCCTGCCGGTGGACCGGATTTCCACCGAGGGCGAGCCGGCCCCCGGCTATTACACCTTCGAGACGGTTCCGGGCCTGCACAAACTGGAACTCGAAACGCTGGACCAAGCGCCGGTGCGCTTGTTTGGCTGGGTGGCGGAAAAGCCCACCGGCGTGACTTACGAAACGCTCGGGATCAATGGCGCCGAGGCGTCCATCATGCTCGACTGGAATGAGGATACGCTCAAGTCCAATCTGGAGCGGCGCAATCCAGGCTTGGTTGTGTTGGCGTACGGCACGAACGAGGCCGGGCATAAGATCTGGACGCTCGATTCGTACCGGGAAATGTTTTCGCGCCTGCTGGCCCGGGTTCGCGAGGCGGCCCCGGCCGCCGCCATTCTGGTGGTTGGCCCGCCGGCCCGCGATCAGCGCGTGAAACGAATCTGGACGCCCATGGATCGTGTCGATTTGATCGTGCAGGCGCAGCGCGAGGCCGCGGCGGCCAACGGGTGCGCCTTTTGGGACCTGCGATCCAAGATGGGCGGCAAAGGATCGATGCTGCAGTGGGTGAACGCGGGCATGGCCCAGAACGATCACGTTCACTTCACCGCGGCTGGGTATCGCATGCTCGCGGATGCGATTTTCCGCGACCTGATGAGCCAGTATGATCTGTTTCTGAAGGCGCGCGGAACTATCCTCGCGGGCGGGGCGCATTGATGGTTTTGTGAAAGCCTGTTGGTTGGAAGCTGGGTTTGGGGGAAGCCGACAAAGACGATTTCTACTGCCCGCGCTGCCAGAAGCCGGTGAACGATCCTCTGGCGTGCGGCGATTGCGGCTCGCTGATCTGCCGGATATGCGGTACGCCGCTGGAGCGCGTGGACGAACTCGGTATCGGTTAGCCGGCGCCGTGCTGTGGATCGGCGCGCTTGCGGGCTGCACCCAAACTACGCCTTCTTCGACGGTCACCACGGGTATCGCTTATGTCGGTCCCGCGACGTTGAACCTCCGCAAGGACCTGGGCTCGCGATCTTCCGTCGCGGCGACGGCTCATCACGGCGAAAAACTCGTGGTGCTCGAAACCCGCCGCCGCTTGGTTCGCGTGCGGACCTCCGCGGGGGTCGAAGGCTGGACGGATTTCAACCTTCTGCTCAGCGAGCAGCAGATGGACGATCTGCGCAAGCTCGCCGAAAGCGCGAAGAAGCTGCCCTCGCAAGGCGTCGCGACCGTGTACGAACCGTTGAACATTCACGCCGAGCCCTCGCGCCAGTCGCCGAGCTTCTTTCAGCTCGCCGAAGGAGGCAAGGTGGACGTGATTGGTCATCGGGTATCGCTTCAGCATCCGCCTTCCCCGCCCCGGACGCCCGCGCGCCGCGTCAGTGCCTCCAAGAAGAAGTCCGCAGGCAAGCCCAAAGAGCCCTTTTTGCTGCCCCTGCCTTCGCCGCCGCCGGTTCCCAAGAACCTTGAGGAGCTCTCCCGGCCACGCCTGTCGGACCTCGACGGCTACGAGACCAAGCAGGCGGCGCCTCCCGCGCTCGACGACTGGGCGCTGGTCCGCACGCAGAACGGCGATGTCGGGTGGGCTCTGGCGCGCATGCTGGTCATGGCGATTCCGGACGAGGTCGCTCAATACGCCGAAGGCAAGCGCATTACCGCTTACCTGCCTCTCGGCGAAGTACACGATAAAGAAAAAGACGTCACCAAGCCCAACTGGCTCTGGACCACCGCCTCCGCCAGTCACGTTCCCTACGAGTTCGACAGCTTCCGCGTGTTCGTGTGGAGCCTCAAGCACCACCGCTACGAAACCGCTTACATCGAGCGCAACGTCAAGGGTTACTATCCCGTGGCCACGCTCGATCTCCCCGGCTCGGAGGAGAAAGGATTCTCCGTCGTCATCGAGGACAAAGACGGGCAGACCTACAAGCGCATCTACGGATTCACCGGCTACCGCGTTCACATGATTTCGAAGGAGCCGTACAAGCCCTCCCTGCTGCTGCCGGAAATGCACAGCGGCGGTAACTTCGAGCCCGCGGCTCCCGCGCAGGACTCCGCGAAACCCGGCCTCCTGACCTGGATCCGCACTCGCCTGGGCCGCGGCAGCTCAGGCCAGAATTAATGGAGCGGGAGCAGAGCCGGCGGTCCGGCGGCAACTGTTGATCCATGGCGTCCAGCATCATCGCCACCATGGCGTAGTCGCTCATGACGGCCACCAGCTCGAGCATCCCCTGCCTGCCAAACTCGTCCACAACCTTCTTGTAAAGTTCCGGGCTGACCTTGTGCTGGCGGAAGATCGCGCGGCCGAAGCGGATCACCAGAGCGCCTTTTTCGGGAAGCCCGTCCGGGCGTGATTGAACTTCACTGCATCGATCACTTTCTGATCAACGCCTTCGCGCCGCGCCCCGGTTCGTGCGAGCTCCATTCATAGGCCTGATCATACTCGCGGACTGCGAGAATCGCGCAAAGCTCGAAATAATGCGGCCCCACCACCGTTTTGCGCAGATACTGGTTGAGCATCTGCAACGGCTCGGCGACTCCGATGCTATACAGGGAGGCCGCCGCGGGCCCTATGCCAGGCTCGGTGCGATCCTTTCCGTTGACGTACTCGAACACGCGCCGAGCCTCGCCGTCAAACTGATCACGGGGGACAGCGGCAGCCGCGAGTACGATTTGGGATCGACATCCGGCGGCAGCTTGGCCGGCTGGCCGCATGAAATCCCGGCCGTAACCGCCAGCGGTACAGCGACCGGGGAGGGTTCGCATCGCAGCAGATTATAACAACCGCTCTGATATGATTTGCGCATAGGAGCGTTCCATGGTTTATCGCGCCTGGGTGGCGGCGTTGTTTTGCGGGGCACTCGCGCTGGCCGCCGACACGGCCGCCGCGCCCACTTTCAACAAAGATGTTCTGCCGATTTTGCAGAAACATTGCCAGAGCTGCCACCGGCCCGGCCAGATTGCGCCAATGTCGTTGTTGAGCTATGAGAGTGTGCGGCCGTGGGCCAAGGCGATGAAGACTGCCGTGGCCACGCGCAAGATGCCGCCCTGGTTCGCCGACCCGCGCTACGGGCACTTCGGAAATGACCGGTCGCTGAAGCAGAGCGACATCGACACGATCGTGCTCTGGGCCGATACCGGCGCCGCCGAGGGTGACCCGGAAGACGCTCCTCCGCCCGTGCCGTGGCCCGCCGGCGGCTGGGATATTCAACCCGATCTGATCGTGAACGGCCCGGAAACCAAGGTCCCGGCGAATCCGAAAAACAATGTGATCGAGTGGAGCTACGTCACGGTTCCCAGCGGCATCACCCAAGATACCTGGATCACGTCCATGCAGATCCTGCCGGCCGAGCTCGCCGTCACCCATCACATCTGCGTGTTTTTCAAGCCCCACACTGCCGGAGTGAAGTACAACACGCCGGTGTGGGCGGACCGGCCTCGCGACGAAAGCGGCAGCGCGCTCAAGGAGGCCGCCGGCATCAACGGCCGCGGCATTCCTCCGTCGATCACCGCGGGCAGCCACGGAATCGAAGGCTGCTATGTTCCCGGCCAGATTTCCCAGGACTACCGCACGCAGGGCGCAGCCAAACTGCTGAAGGCCAACACGGATATCGTCTTCCAGTTACACTACACGCCCATCGGCAGGGAAGTGGTGGACCGGCCGCGGATCGGGTTTACCGTTTCCAAAGAGCCTCCCAAGCGCGTCTGGGTTTCCTTCGGCATGTCCGCTCCGAGCGATCCCCAGAGCTTCGCCATTCCGCCCAACAACCCCAATTGGGCAAGCCCGCCCGCCGAGGCGGTATTCAACGAGGACGCAGACCTGGTGTGGATGTTCCCGCATATGCACGTCCGCGGCAAGGACATGACGTATACGCTGACCTACCCCGACGGCCGCAAGGAAACCGTCCTGAGCGTCCCGCGCTACGATTTCAACTGGCAGCTCGGCTACTATCTCGCCACGCCGGTTCACGTGCCCAGGGGGACGCGGCTCACCGTCACCGCGCATTACGACAACTCGCCGAATAACAAGTTCAATCCCGATCCCAACCGCGTGGTCTACTACGGCGACATGACCTGGGAAGAGATGATGTTCCCGTTCTTCAGCGTGGTGGTGGATCAAGGAGCGGAGAACAAGCGTATCATTCGCATCGTGGCCGGCCGCCAGTCCGACGGCGCCTGATCTATGCATCCGCAAGAACAGCTCGAACTCATCGAAATTCTGGAAGCCAGCCGCGCGGATTTCAACGCCGCGGCCGCGGAAGTTCCGGATTCCAAGGCCGCCATCACGCCCGAGGCCGGCCGGTGGTCCATCCTGCAATGCGTGGAGCACGTCACTGTGGTCGAAGACCGGTTCCTCACGTGGATGCAAAACGCGCCGCGGCTGGAGTCCATGCGGGTAGATAAAGCTAAAGAGGCGGATCTTCTGGCCCGCGTGCCGGATCGCACGGCGCGCGCGCAGGCTCCGGAAGCGGTGCGTCCCGCCAGCCGCTTCGCAACCTTGGCGGAAGCGATGCAGGAGTTCAATGCGGCCCGCACCCGAACCGTGGAATTCGCAAAGCAGCGCGGCGCGGATATGTATCGGCTTTCGCTGGAGCACCCTCGCTTCGGGCCGATGAACGGAGCCGAGTTTCTCATGGTGGTCGCGGGCCACTCGCGGCGGCACGCCGCTCAGATCCGCGAAGCCCGCGCGGCCTTGGGCATCGCATGAAATCGCGGCGAACGTTCATCGCGGCGGCGGCGGGGGCCGCGTCTCCTCTTGGGGCGCAGTCTCCGGGCCGCGTCACCGGGTGCGATCATGTCGCGCTTCCCATGCAGAATACGGACGCGATGCTTGCCTTCTATCGCGGGCTCGGGTTTGAGGTCCGCGAGGCCGCCAATGCCTGCTCGGTCTACATCGGCAGCCAGATGATCAACTTCCATCGCCCCGCGCTATGGCAGAGCGCTAACTTCACGCTGCGCGCACCGGCGGCGAAACCGCCCTGCGGCGATCTCTGCTTCGTGTGGGAGGGCTCGCCGGAGTCGCTCAAAGACATGCTGGATCGCGCTGGCGCGAAGATTGAGGAAGGGCCTGTTCCACGGCAGGGCGGCCGCCAGAAAGCGGCGTCCAGCGTTTACATCCGCGATCCGGACGGCAACCTGCTGGAATTCATGATTTACGGCTGATCGTGACCTCAGCCGCCCGGCGCGATGAAACAATAGGATCATGGCTAAACTCGCCCTGGTATATGGTCTGCGCCTCGTTCCGGCGGACGACATCGAGCGCATCAGGGACGCCGAGATTTTGCTCAAGTCGGGCAAGACGGCGGGCGTCACCATGCACCTGCTCGAAGGCGGCGAAAAGGAGATCCGCAAGCAACTCGATCAATCCCTCGACGCGTTCTTC
>Ga0070739_10008159_pt1 | contig 10835 bp, 10 predicted proteins | sample Coa_R1_7_FD_66445 | JGI IMG/M metagenome (GOLD analysis project Ga0070739, IMG submission 66445) | Surface soil microbial communities from Centralia Pennsylvania, which are recovering from an underground coalmine fire - Coalmine... | ecosystem: Environmental > Terrestrial > Soil > Unclassified ...
TCGGGATGACCAGTGGGTGCACCAGACGCGCGAAATCGGCATATTTGAGCTGAATCGTCTCGGTATGCGTCCCCGCAGGAAAGATGATCTCCTTTTCTTCACTCAGATGAGGATCGATATAGGTGGGCAGACCATATAGATTGCCAAAAGGAGGCATGGCGCCAGGTTCGCAGTCGGCGAACAGGGCGCTAAACTCTTGCTCGTTCGCCAGACGAACCACTCTCGCTCCCAGCGCCTCTCGGACCTGGTTAAAATCAACCCACAGAGGAGCCGGAAGAACGAGCATAATCAGGTGCTCGTCGGCCCAGGCGATCACGGTTTTCGCCACCCGGTGGCCGGAAACGTGTTCGCTTGCGGCCACTTCCTGAGCGCTCAACGCCCGGGGATGGTGCATGAGCTGGAAAGGTATCCGCCGCTCTTGCAGGTAAGTCTCCAGATGCTCTCTACATTGCATCGTTTCCCCTCCTGTTAGAAGCTCTCTGTACCCATCTTCATATTTCACAGAAAAAGATATTTTACACTCTGGAGTGTACGCTGCATAGCTCACAAAGCGCTCAAAAATGGGTGCCCTGTATCACAGGTGCATCACAGTAGAGCGGAGGGGGCAGCGGCGTGCCATAGCCTGGCGCTGTGCCTGGATACGCATAATCATGAGATCAGCATACTTCTTACCAGGGGATCGCCTCCCAGTTCTCCCAGTTGAGCCAGGAAGAGGTAGCCTTCGACCTGCCTGGGCGCGAGATGCACATGGATGGGCGGGTACGTCCTTCGATCAGCAATAGCGGGCAGGGCAATTGTTTCGGTGATAGTTGCTCCTTCAAAGGAGCTATCCTGTACGCCCAGTGTATAGCGCCCCTTCTCCTGCTCCAGGATCAGTTTATAGGTCTCTTCCCGAAAACGGTGAAATTCTTCTAATCGGCTTGTGCGAATACGCTCCCGCCGTTGTCTCTCCTGCTGCTCCTGCTCTTGCTCCTCCTGACTCAGACACTGATAGTTCTGTCTCAGCCTGGTGCACTCTTCCTCTAAAGCACTGCGCAGGCAGCGTTCCTCTTCTGTTCGTGCTTGCATCCCGCTCAGGAGCTGTTCCATCTGTTTTATCTGCTCGGTGAGCGTCAGTTCAAATTCCGGGTTCTGATAAACCCGCACATGTAAGCGGCTGATCACCGTGCCCCAGAGGATTCGCAGTGTCTGGAGATCTTCTTCGTCAGGTGTTGCCCCGGCCAGTATCCGTTTCAGATGCGTGAATTCTGTCCAGGCATCCTCTTCAATCGCATGGTGTTTGAGGGATTGCAGCAACGCTTCTCCAATTCCCGCCTCTTCCTGTATAATTTCTTCGGCCGTCAGGCCGGGGCGTTGCGCTGTCCGTTCCGAACCCGCGTAGTAGCCTTCTAACCCCGTATAGGGAAGCTCACGCTTGCGTCCCCTTCTTTCTATCACATAGGGATTCCCCACGATTACTCCCGCCCGCCCTTTCTTCACTACCAGAAAGGCAAGGTAGCGCAGCGCGGGCGAATATACGTCTTCTTCTCGATACACTTGCCTGATGAGCGCACGACGAATAGCGGCCTGTCGCTCTTGCTTTTCCTGCTCAGAGCATGGCCGCTTCTGCCCATCGGGTGTGGTCGCTGGCAGATGTTCCAGCACCACCAGTTCCTGGCCCAATTGCGGCCATTGACGATATAGAGGAGAGAGCGTCGTCTCTGTCTCGCGATTGTCGGCTTCGATGCTGGACTGCTGTTTGTGGAGCGTATGCATGGGTTGTCCTCCATTCGTCGTTCGGCGATGTACTTCCTGATCCCATTACAACACAGCGAGGATACAGAGCTATCACAATCCGGTAAGCCAATCTCCCATATCAGTCACAGGGGGCATATCGGCGTCTGTCCCTTTTCTGGCCGCTTTTGTGATCGGGTTGTAGGATGCAATGCCTGTATTGTGACTCAGATGTGAGGGGCAGCAGCTATTCTCTTCTATCAGGAGAGAAGAGAGTCCTTACAAAGGAGTAAGTGCATGTTTCACACCATTGTTGTTCCTCTTGATGAATCCGAGCGAGCAGAACGCGCCCTGCCCATTGCGGCACGGATTGCCCGCGCATCTTCCGCGTCAATGCTGCTGGTGCGCATCGTTACAATCCCCAACGATTTCTCTTTACAAGCGCACGGGATCGCTCTTGAGCCGTATGAAGTCGTCGAAACGGAGTATGATCGCGCTGACGCCTATCTCAAACAGATAGCTTGTTCAGATGAACTGAGCGGTATCCAGGTGCGGACAATTGTCGGTTCCCACGATCCGGCAGAGGCTATTCTTGCCATCAGCCAGGAGCATCAGGCGGACCTGATCGTGCTATCGAGTCATGGAGCGAGAGGCGCAACACGCTGGAGACACGGCAGTGTTGCGCTGAGAATCGCGCGTCATAGTCCGTTTCCCGTGCTCCTGCTGCACTCCGATATAGACGGGTCTTCCGGCCTCACAGCGCCGGGGCATGGTCCTCTGCGTGTCCTGGTGCCGCTGGATGGTTCGCCGATGGCAGAGGAGGCACTGGAGCCTGCCATCTTCCTGAGCCGTGTGTTTTCCTCCCCTGCACAGGGCATACTGCATCTGGCATGCGTGGTTCCATTGAGTGACCCGGAGATGCTGGCCGAAACCGAGAGAAAGCACGCGATTCGGGAGGTTCAGGCGTACCTCTGGACAGTAGAGCGGCATATTCACTGGCAAGAAGAGGGTGGCGCGAAAATCTCCGTGACGGACTCGATCACAATCAGCCCGGATGTTGCTCAGGCGTTGATTGAACGTGCTGAACCAGAAAAAGGCGGAGATGAGCAGGGATACGATCTCATTGCGATGACCACCCATGGGCGAGGAGGTCTTGCCCGCTGGATCATGGGGAGTATCACAGAACGCGTGCTCAATACAACCAGGCTGCCGATGCTCATTGTCCATCCTCATCAACGGAGTTGAGAGAGCCAGCGCTGATCTCAATGGCTATCAGCGCTGTCACGACGTGTGGACGAGATTGGCGTTGACGGTCGTGGTAAGGCTTTGCCCTGTAAGCATCATCTGCGCTCTCTTCCCAGTGTGACGCCCGGGAGAGCGCGCCATCGGCGTATTGTCTGGAAACGGAAGATCGAGACCCCTATTTTCGCTCTCCCCGCAAGTGGCAGGTTGTGATCCGATCGTGATGGATCCCGCTGCCTCTGAGAAGGCATTGTGAACGATGAGAGCTATGCTCTGAGTAGTTCAAGGTGAACGGATTTCCTCCCGTTCCGTCAAAGGCGAGGGAAGAGCGGAAAAGGAGCATCCCATGTTTCAACATATTCTTGTTCCATTAGATGGATCAGTGCGTGCCGAACGAGCGCTGGCCGTCGCTGCTCGCCTGGCGCGCGAGAGTCTGGGCACCATCACTCTTGTACGTGTTGTGCCCCCACCGGTGGGCCAGACGGTTTCCCGGCTGCCCCCGATAAGGAGTGAGACGGAACTGACGCGCGCCACACGCTATCTCGATCATATTGCTCACTCGCCTGTGCTGCACGGCCTTCCGGTCCACAGGCAGGCGCTCGTCGGCTCGATTGTGGACACGCTGCTCTCGATGGTCGAATCGAGCCAGAGTGATCTGATCATCATAGGTCGTCACGGTGATACAGGGCTGCCAGGGTGGATGCTCTTCAGTGTGTCGGAGAAACTTGCTCACCGGCTGACAGTCCCGGTGTTGCTCCTGCATGAAGGTGGACCGATCCCCGCGAGTCCGCACCTGGATGGATCACAACCCTTCTGCGCTCTGGTGCCGGTCAATGGGACCACTTGCTCACATGCAGCCATCGAGCCGGCAGTGCAATTAGTAACAGCTCTGGCCTCACCGGCCAGGGCCAGGCTCCATCTGCTGCACGTGGTTCAGAGTGGCGCCACAGAGGCGCGGCTTCATCAGGCGAAGAGATCCCTGGCGCTGACCGCGCAGCGCGTACACGAGGAAGCTTCTGCGCAGCGGCGGAGCCTCGCGACGAGCTGGTCGGTGGCGATTTCCGACGATGTAGCCGGGGCGATTGTACGCACAGCAGAAACTGGCGAAGGGATAAGAGGCGCGGGCCTCTTTGGGCGCTGTGATCTGATCGCGATGGCGACGCACGAGCGCACCGGCTTACGGCGCTGGGCATGGGGCAGCGTTACCAGGCGCCTGTTGCACGAAACCAGGCTGCCGCTCCTCATTGTGCCCCCGGAGGAAGTAGCGCCAGAACTGGTCGAGGGCCAGGATGTGAAAGCCGTTGCGCAGGAGTTTCCCTGCTAAATTTCAGATGAAAGCAAAGGAGTAACAATAATGGAAGAACGCATGTCGCTGATCGTCTTTTCAGGGACGGTCGATAAGTTGATGGCTGCCTCGATCCTGACAACTGGCGCTGCTGCAATGGGCATGGAGGTCGAGGTCTTCCTGACCACCTGGGGACTGGAAGCCTTCCGTAAGGATGCCTATAAAACCAACCAGCGTGTCAGCAAAGAGTTTGAAGATTTTGCCCCGGTGATGATGGAACAGATGCAGGTCAAGCAGGTTCCTTCCTGGATGGACAATTTTAAGGACGCCAGAGACATTGGCGCAGTCAAGATCTATGCGTGCAGCATGACCATGGAACTGTTTGGCATCAAGCTCGCGGACCTCGAACCGATTGTCGATGATGTCACCGGAGTAGCGACCTTTGTGGAACGCGCCAGGGCGGGACGCATCACCCTGTTCATCTGATAACAAATAAGGAGTGAACGAGTATGACAATGCCACAAGAGATTACCATTGACAAAGAGATCGACGCGCGTGGCAGCTTCTGTCCTGGCCCGCTGATGGAACTGATTCGCGGCGTGAAGGTGCTGCCTGTCGGCGGCGTGCTGGCAGTGCTTTCCAGCGATCCGGGGTCGGCGAAAGATATTCCGGCCTGGATTGCCAAAGCGAAACACGAGTTTATAGGCGCGTTCCCGCAGCAGGGCTACACCCGCTTCGTCATGCGCAAACTGCACTGAGGGAAAGGGGGCCGCATATGCCTCGGCATATTGTGATTGTGGGCGGCGGCGTGGGCGGAACCATCGTTGCCAACCTGCTGGCGAGACATCTCTCTCGCATGGAGGCGGAGGTGACGCTGATCGAAAGCACCGGCAAACACCAGTATATGCCGAACTGGCTGTATCTGCCGTTCAATACACTTGATGAACAGAGCGATCAACTGGTGCGCCGCGAAAGCACCTTGCTTCACCGGCATGTGCAGCATATCCGGGGAAGAGTCGCCCATATCAATACCGACAGGCAAGAAGTGCTGGTCTGCGAAAGTGACGGTCTGGATGAGATCATCGGAACGGGTGGAGCGAAGGAAGCCATCTATCCCTATGATTACCTGGTCCTGGCAACAGGGGCGCGACTGGCACCAGCCGATCTGGAAGGATTATTCGCGACGGAGGGGGGCAGCGGCTGGCACCACTTCTACAGTGAAGGGGGAGCGCTGGAACTGCGCAAAGCGCTGCATCGCTTTGAAGGCGGGAGAATCGTGGTGGGTGTGGCTGGCATTCCCTATCGCTGCCCGCCCGCGCCGCTGGAGTTCACCTTCTTGCTGGAAGAATGGTTGCACCGGCGCGGCCTGCGTTCGCGTTCGGAGATCCAGTACCTCTTCCCGCTGCCAAAGGTCTTCACAATTGCAAGCGTGGCGGATATGGTGACACCTCTTCTGGAAGAGAGAGACATCAAATACACCGTGTTTTTCAATGCCGAGGCGGTGGATACGCGGCGCAAGATCATCTCGTCGATGGAAGGCGAAGAGATCCCTTACGATCTGCTGGTCCTGGTGCCACCGCACCGGGGAGCGCATGTGATCGAAGCCTCGGGCCTGGGCGATGAGCAGGGCTGGATTCCGACGGATCGGAGCACCTTGCAAGTGAAGGGGAAGCAGGGGATCTATGCGCTTGGTGATGCGACGGATCTGCCAGTCTCCAAAAGCGGCTCGGCGGCACACTTTGAGGCAAAGGTAGTGGCGCACCGGCTGATCGCGGAGATCCACGGGCAAGCGCCTGATCCGCATGAGGGAACCTATACGGGCGAGGTGATGTGCTTCCTGGAGACGGGATATCGCCAGGCGACGCAGCTGGTCTTCGATTACGAGCACCCGCCGGATCCGCCGCGTCCAAGCCTGTACTATCACATGGAGAAACAGCTCTTCAATCGCGCGTACTGGCACATTGTCCCGCAAGGACTGGTGTAAGCTCCCGAGCGCTCAGCGCGAGAGAGCACCGGGCAAGGGGGTCCCACGTCGGCCCCTTTGCCCCTTTTTGCGTTTCGGGCCACGACCGCCCTCGTTGATTTCCGAATATGCACCTCCTGTACTTCCTCCCCCCAACTGTGAGCCAGATGTGATATTTCCCTGGCGCTCTGAGATGGGCCTGTGATTCGATGGCCTTATGCTCTCTCCTGAGAGATATCAAGCCCGGTTGAACAGTGGTTAAAAGGGAACCCCGGGTGTCCCCAGATCAGCACTCTTGAAACGGATTTGATATCATGCGCCACCAGCACTGTAGAACAGGCAAGCTCTCGATCTCTCATTCATTAAGGAGAAGTTTTTTTATGAGTATCCAGATCAAAGAACCAGAAATACACGATCAGTCATCGCCTGCGGCGTCTGGAACAGGTCCCGCTTCCCCCGTAAGCAGCGTCCAGGAACAGTATTTCCTGCGAACGAAACGTGCCACCGAGCGGCGCAACTGGATCGTTACCATCGGGGCGATTACTATTATGGTCGTCATGCTCCTGGTCGGCATCCTCAATGCGAAGCCGGCGACCTCTGCCGCGACGACCACGACGACGCATACGAACGCCCAGGCGGTGCCACAGGTCGTCGTTCCACAACATCCGACCTATAACGCCGCACCTCCGGCGGCGCCTGCCGGTCCCGTTGCCAACATTACCCTGACCGTCAAGGAAGTGCTCGTCTCCATTGCGCCGGGCATCGCCTATCACGCCTGGACCTTCAATGGAACGGTGCCGGGGCCGGTCCTGCGGGTGCGGCAGGGGCAGACCGTCCACTTTACGCTCATCAATGATGGTACGATGCCGCACTCGATTGACTTCCATGCCGCTCAGACACCCTGGAACGTCAACTACCAGGAAGTAGCGCCCGGCAAACGCTTCTCCTTCGACTGGAAAGCGAACTATCCCGGCGTCTTTATGTATCACTGCGGTGCTCCCACCGTCATCTATCACATGGCGAACGGTATGTACGGCGCGATCATCGTCGATCCGGCGAAAGGCTGGTCTCCGGCCAGAGAATATGTGCTGGTGCAGAGCGAGTTCTATACCAATCGCCTCCAGGATGGCTCTTATGGGGCCAGCCCGGCCAAACTGGACACAGCACAGCCGGACTATGTGGTCTTCAATGGCTATGTCAACCAGTACAAAGACGCTCCTCTAACGGCCAGAGCGGGTGAGCCGATCCGTCTGTTCATTGTCAACGCGGGACCATCGTTGTTCTCGGCCTTCCATGTCATCGGCGCCATTTTTAGCGATGCTTATGCCGACGGCAATCCAGCGAATCATACCGTTGGCAACCAGACGGTGATGGTGCCTCCGGGTGGTGCGGTCATGGTTCAACTGACTATCCCGGAGCCTGGCACCTATCCCTTCGTCACCCACTCATTTGTGGATGTGGGCAAGGGAGCACTTGGTATGATCAAAGTGACACGCTAAAGAGCATCGTGCAGCCTGGTTGTATTGAGCACGCGTCCTGCACTCCTCGATGGCGTTCTCTATATGATCGGGCTATTCGCGATGTGACCGAGCAGCGCCGCCAGGTGCTCTTCTGTGATGAGCAGGGTCTGCCGGAAGCCATTCTAGAAATTGATCGCGATATTACCGGGCGGCGGGCCGCCGAGCAGGCCGTACACCTGGCGTATACCAGCACCACCTTCTCGTTCACCCTGCCGCTGGTCGCTGGAGGAGATAGCGGTCCTCTGTCAATTGCGGCCAGATAGCAGTTCCCCCATCGGTCTTGCTCGTCCTTCACAGCAGGAGTCACGCCGGGAGAGGATGTTCCGGCGTGACTCTCTGTACCCGTCGCGGCTAGCTGGCATATTTGATCAGAGTGATCAGTCCGCCCATTTCGTCGCCTGATTGATTCGGGTTCATCAGATGGGAGAGAATGTGGCAGTGCAGCGGGTAGACGCTGCCCGGCGCGGCCCAGGCGTAGAACGTCGCATCATAGGTTTCCCCCGGAGCGACCTGGATGGTGTCCTTCTGATAGCGTGCGGCAGGCGGTAACATGTGCCCATCTTCGGCGATCACCGTGTAGGTGTGGCCGTGGATGTGCATGGGATGTATCATCATCGTGTCGGCGCCGATAAGGCGCAGGTGCACCGTCTGTCCATGCTTGACCAGGATCGGCTGCGTATCCGGGAAGCTCTTCCCGTTGATGACATACCAGCCTCCCGGCAGAGTGCCGATAAATTCGGTGTATTCGGCATTGATGTGAAGTGCCTGCTGCTGCTGGTACTGTGGGGTGCCGGGGCGCGGATCAACGATAAAGGCGCCATACATACCGGCTCCCACCTGCTCCTGATCGTCGTAGTGGCTGTGATACCAGTGCGTGCCCACATCCTGGTCCGTAACCCGGAAGTCGTAGACGTAGGTTTGCCCGGGCATGACCGGCTTCATCCCCACCCCGGGTACGCCGTCCTGATTCGATGGCACTTCCAGCCCGTGCCAGTGCAGGGCCGTTGGCTTGGGGAAGTGGTTGATGAGGGTAATACGCACATGATCGCCGGCAGTCACACGGATCATGGGACCGGGCACGGTGCCGTTGATAGTCCAGGCCAGCACGCGCACCCCTTTGACCACTTCCCACATCACTTGCTCGGCCGTCATGGTAAAGTGTTTGGCGCCATCATGGTCGATGGTGTATGGCAAGATCTGGTTGCCGTAGCTCCGGGTCGCGTCAGGTATGCTGGCCGCTGGCGTCGGTTGCGTGCTGCCCGTATTCGTCGCGCTGGAACTGCTATTGGATGCCGTTGAGGGGGTACCGTAGGCTCCATTAGCGGCGCTGGCACCGATACCAAAGCTCAAAAGCGCGACCATGAGAATGACGGCCATGCTCAGTACGCCAAAGGGCGACACGATGACCTGCCAGAGACTCTGACGGCGCACATACCTCTTGTAATACCGGGATGATGGGAAGGATGACGCTCCTGGACCAGTGGCACTTTGTGGCTCACTGGTTGTCTGTGCAGAAGTATGGGTGGAAACAGGCGGTTGGTCTTGTGTGATCATAAGCTGGTTGCTCCTGTGTCGTTAGCACGGGATTGCCCGTGAGTTCATGATGAATTCTGTGAGCAAGGATATCGCCTGCCGCTCTCAGAGCCATCACGGGTGGGGCGCATCTTCTCTCAATAGCGTCACAAAAAATCCAGTTGAGAGGAGATTCATTAAAGTATCGTTAATTGATGAGGGGAATGAGTTGAAACTGGCACATAGGTGAGAGCTGCATGAATGGTAGAGTTATTCTTATAAGTGGCTGCGAAGCATTGTGATGGAAATGCGACGTTTGTTTGACTCCCTGTGATGAATCTGTGACGCTGAGAGACTATGCTGGGAGCAAACGTAAAACCCCATTGCATACTTTCGAAAGAGAGAAGGGGGGGTGAGAAAGTATATGAAGCCAGCAGCATATCTCAGGAGGAAAGAGCATGTTAAATCGAACAGCGCGGTACTTATTAGCGGCGATCCAGGCGATCATTGGCTGGGAGTGGCTGATGTCCGGTGGCAATAAAGTACTTGCCGGGACCTTCCCGCAGGGGTTAGCCGGCGCATTGAATCAGGGAATCAAGGGCAATCCCAATGGCTGGTACGTCAGCTTTTTGCAGCACAGCATTATTCCGCACAGCGTGTTCTATGGGTATCTCATTGAGTGGACCGAACTGTTAGCGGGCCTGATTCTGTTGAGCGGGGCACTCATCCTGCTGGGAGAGCCGCGCAAGGCCGGGGAGCCACAGCATGCGTTGATGGTGGGCTATTGTGTGGCAGCAGCGGCAGCTGCTGTGATCGGGGCGTTCATGACGGTGAATTTTCATTTCTTTATGGGCGGCTGGGTTCTTCCCGGGTTTGATCCGGCCAGCCCCTATAACGAGGGCATCGATCTGGATGCGTTGATCCCGCCATTGTCGCTCATCGTTGTGGTAGCCAATATCGCCTTCGTGAAGGCGCTCAGGGCACCGGAAAGCAAGCAGCAGAGCGCTCATCCGACTCAGCAGGAGACGCGCGTCCCGGTGCAGAGCCACAGGTAGTGATAGCTGATCGGAAAAGAGGATATATGGCTATGAAAAGAGTAAACCTCTCAAAAACTGTGTGGTTCTCAGTGCTGATTGCTCTCCTGGTGCTGCTGGCAAGCGGGGCCGGGCTGTTCCTGAAAGGCACCTACGCGCGGGAAACGCCGTCCTGGGCGATTCAGGCAATGGGCCAGGACATTGCCAATGTGGTCTCGGCCCTGACGCTTCTGGTGGCGGTCTATTTTGCCAGCAAGGGGTCGGTCGGGGCCTTCCTGGTCTGGGCTGGCGTCCTGATCACATTGCTGTACTCCTCGGTCATTTATGCCTTCGCAGCCCATTTTAACAGCCTGTTTCTGGTGTACGTAGCGATACTGGGCCTGTCCTTTTACACGCTGGCTGGCGCTGTGATACATCTGCCTCTGAACCATCTCCAATCCTTCTTTGTCTCCAGGGTCAGAGCCAGGCTGGTGAGCGCATTCTTGCTGCTGGTGGGCATCCTCTTTTTCTTGCTATGGCTCAAGGAGGATATCCCGGCGCTTCTCACCGGGGTAGTTCCGCAAAGC
>Ga0070739_10008160_pt1 | contig 10835 bp, 16 predicted proteins | sample Coa_R1_7_FD_66445 | JGI IMG/M metagenome (GOLD analysis project Ga0070739, IMG submission 66445) | Surface soil microbial communities from Centralia Pennsylvania, which are recovering from an underground coalmine fire - Coalmine... | ecosystem: Environmental > Terrestrial > Soil > Unclassified ...
CGCTTCGCCTCTCCCGCACGCTGCGGGACAAGGGCCATTTCACGCCCGGGCAGGCCGAAGCGGCCCATGGCGAATTTGGCGGCACTGCGGGCCGGGCTTGCCGGAGTAAAGGCCGAGCTCCCCCGGTAAATCCCGGCATGTTCATTTCGTTCAGCCGTCGGTTCTATAAAGAAGGTGCCACGGGGAAACCCACAATAGGCGGGACACAAAATCGGATATAAGCTGGCTGTCCCTGTATGTAACACACCTGGAACCTAGCACTTGGGTTATCCGGATCGGGAATACATGGGCCACACCCCGTACAATCCTGGTAGCACCCGAGGGACGCCCCTGGGGGCCCGGGAAGACGCTTATAGCAGAACCGACTAAAACTGCCCGATTCCGGATGCCAACTACACGACGGTTCACACATTGTCGGTTGCGCGCAAGCGTTCCAACACAATCCATGTTCTTTGCCTTCAAGTCCCGCGCAATGGTCGTCTCTACATTGGGCGACGGTGCCAAAGCAGTCGGGACCCTGTGCTGGGTAGATGGCATCATCGGCCGGACCGACGGTCCAATGCATTTGGTAGCGCTTGTCTGTACGGTCGAGTGAGACTGCTGCGGTAAATCCTGGAATGGTCATCGTACGCACCCCACCAGTTTAAGTTCCGCGGGTCATAGAACAACGGCAAAACCTGGCCAGAGGGGGCCAGACTGACCACCCGGACAACTGCCGACGGCGACGATTTCGCAATCAGGTGGGCTGCCGGGGTAAGGGCTAGGAGTACATTGATATTGCCACATTGTGGTCCCATCGCACCACGTGTCGCCAGGCTTGAGGTTTGGCGCGATGCGGAGAGCAGGCGTTAGTGCCCCAAGGCGACCGGGAGGTATGGCCGCGCTAGCCCCACGCTTCCACGCGTCCGCGCGATAAGAGAATGTAGGCATCGATCCCAACGCTGCTTCTGCAGTAAATTCTGGCATGCTCATTTTACACCTCCATCATTTAATGCTCACTGGGTCCAAGGTGGCTGTGGCGGAAGCACTATGCATACGTAATGACAATCACAGGGGAAACAGCGACCGTTCCAACAGCACGTGGCTCGACAGTCCCAAAAGCATATCTTTTCTAGTTGTGGGCACACTGCCTCATGGATCGAGGTGTTAGCGGTCGTGTTGTGCATGTCGTAGTGCTTGTTTGTCTTATAGAGGGATGCCTCTGCAGCAAATCCTGGAAAGGTCATTTCATCTTCCTATGTTTTCCAGTTCACCGATCATAGTACGGCGAGAGCTTCATCACAAGGTATGGAAACTCCTCGGTCACATCGACGCGGACAAAAAACTTCTCCGTGAAGTCGGTGTTGCGGTTGGTGTAGGAGAAGATCACATCCACGATCTTGCGCGTGCCGCTCAGCGGCGAGGGGCGCACCTCGACCGCGCTCAGCGAGAAATTTCCCGCAAACTCTTCCGCCGCCTTGGCGTAGATCGCGGGATAGCGCACGGCGAGGTAGTTTAGCGCGCGGTGCTCGTCGGTTGCGCCGGCATTGTCGGTCATCTGCATGATCCGGTCGAAGAGCTCGCGAGACGCTGCGCCAAACTGTTGGGCGTCTACTCCCTCTGGCCTGGGGATCGCTTCGATGAGCGACTCACGCGAAAAGGTGTAGATCTGATCGAAGATCACGATCGGGATCATGAGGCCATTGCAAAACTCCGGCGGCGTGATGGGGCCGCGAACCCCAATCACAAGACTGATCCAAGGGTTCTCGTGAGGTTCGATCGCGCTCGCAAGAAGGTCGATGTCCGCCGGATCGCGCGGCTGGAGAATGTAGGTTTCGAGCCCCTGCACCGTGAGGACCCAGCACATTTGCCGCGCAAGATAGCGGTTCTCGCGCCGCGATAGCACCTGATGGAAGGCTTGCTGATCGGTGCGGCCAGCGGTCTCAGCTCTACCCGTTGCTTGCGCCATTTCCTTCTCAACGGAAGGGCGCGGAAAGCGAGCCTCAATCTGGCCAAGCGCATAGACGTATGACGGCGCCGACATCGCGCCTTCCATGCCCGCCCCGCCGCACGTGGGACAGGGAAGCGGACCCATTTGCGCCGGCTGCGCGCGAGCCAAAGATTTCGCCGGCACGATGGCGGGCTGAGCCTGCCTCAACTCAGCGGCAACCGCGGGCACCGGCTGCGCGCCCTCTCTTTCCTCAGCAGATGGGACGGCGGCGTTCTCACTGGTCTCTGATTGTTCCGTCATCTTTTCCTCCCGAATCAGTTTCGCGTAAAAAATCAGCGCGTGAAAACCATCCAGCGGTTGAGGACCGCGGCACGGCGCTCGCAGCCGCCGCAAGGCCTTATGCCCATGGCGTAAGTCATGCGCTTGACGGCATCACCAAGGCCGATGTCCTCGTCGCTGACGAAGCCTGGAAGGCGCACGCGGTAAGGCCGGTCTTTGCTCGTCTCTTGAGCCTTTTCTTCTTCCTCTTGCATGACTTCAACTCCTCGAAGTTGCGAGCAGGGTTTGGTACGCCGCCCAGGCATTCAGCAATGGCGGCGTCACATTGGTTCGCGCGCGGGCCCGGACATGTAGGAAAGCCGCGTGGATTTGGCCTGCGCTCGGCGAAGGAAAGAGAGACCAAACCAAAGCAATCGCCCCGGTTACGAAAGGCGCCGCCGCGCTCGTTCCGCCTAAGGTCAGCGGCTCGCCCTCGGCGCCGAGGCTCGTGATTTGCTCGCCCGGCGCCCGAAGGCCATTTCGCCCGATCGAATGGCCGAGATTTGATTCGTTCAGCGGCTTGCCGCTCAAGCCGCAAGCCGCAACCGGAATGACCCACGGATGGCTTGTGATGACCGTGCCGCCCACCGTCCCCTGATTGCCCGCCGCGGCAACGACGATGACGCCCCGCCGGGCGGCGTGATCGAGCGCCTCAAGAAGCGCCCGCTTCGCCTGGGCGGAAGACTGCACGAGGGCGAGGCTCAGGTTCAGCACGCGCGCCCCAGCCTTGACGCAATCGAGGATCGCTGCGGCGAGCTTTCCAGGCTCGGCGCCCGGTTGTTCCAAATCTCCCGGCGCCGCCTCGGTAAAAACCGGGCGAACGAGAAGGGTGCAGTCCGGGCAGATGGCCGGGGCAGGCGCGCCACGCTTGGCGTTCAGGATCCCAGCGACAAATGTGCCATGAAGGCAGGCCGCGCTCGCCGCTTGCGCGCAGGCGCCACGTGTTTCACCGGGGACCTCACGGATATTGTTGGCCGCAAGGCCGGAATGGCTGATGGCGACAGGCCCATCGATCAGCCCCACCATGATGTCCGGCCTCCCCGCGGTGAGCTCCATCAATTGAGGTAGCTTGACCAAATCGAGAGGAGTCATGGTCTTCGGCCAAAGGCTTCGGCTGAAGCTTGCCAGTGAAACGTATCGCCGCCGGGTCTGCGGGCAAGAGAGTAGACAGAAAATGTGATCGCCGCATCTGCCATTTGCGGGCGGCGCGTGGCCCGCAAGATCTCAAAACCGGTTCTTGCGCTCGCGCAACTCGGCGAAGACTTCAGCCGGATCGGCGCCAGACATGCCGAGATTGGCCTGGATCTCGGGATTTTCCGCGCGCAGAAACGGGTTTGTCGCAAGCTCGATCGAAATCGTCGTGGGAAGCGTGAATTCACCCGCCGCGCGCAGCTTTTCGACCTCCGCGGCGCGCTCCTTCAAGATCTCATTGCCGGGATCGATAGTGAGCGCGAAACGGGCATTGGCAAGCGTATATTCATGCCCGCAATAGACCTGCGTTTCGCCCGGGAGATCGGCAAGCTTCATGAGCGACTCATAAAGGACCCAGGGCGGCTCCTCGAAAGGCCGCCCGCAGCCCATGGCAAAGAGCGTGTCGCCCGTAAACAGGATATTCTCCTCCTCAAACCAATAGGCGATATGGCCCGAGGTGTGGCCCGGCACCTCGATCACTTCGGCCTCAAGCGAGCCAGCGATCACGCCCTCGCCATCACGCAAAGCGAGCTCGAGCCCGTTGATCATGGCCGCTTCTTTGGCGGGGCCGAAGACCTTCGCATGCGGGAATTTCGCCTTGAGCCCGGGAATGCCTTGGGCATGATCGTGATGATGATGCGTGATCAAAATGTGCGTGAGCTCCCAATGGCTTGCTTCGAGCGCCGCAAGGACCGGCCCGGCCTCCGGCGCATCGATCAATGCCGTTGCCCGCGTCTGCGGATCGTGAACGAGGACCGCGAAATTGTCTTTGAGGCAAAGAAGCTGGTGAACATGCGCCGGCATGGCTAAAGAGGCTCTGCGAAGAGCTGCGGCCTGAATTTGCGCCTGCAGCTTAACCGGTGATTCGCTCTATCCAGGTTTAATTTTGGCTGAGGAATCGGATTTTCTGCAGCAAATTATTATGTTTTAGCCGCGAGGCGCGGCAGAAACACCTATGGCAATCGATATTATTGATCTTCGTTCCTTCTATAGCTCTTCTCTCGGCGAGGCAGCCCGGCGTGCCGTTCACAAGATCATGCGCCAGCGCTTTTCGAACTGCGCGGGCTACTCCGTCTTGGGCGTGGGTTATGCGACGCCTTACCTCGATGTGTTCCGCCAGGAGGCGGTGCGCGTGCTCGCCTTCATGCCGGCCGAGCAAGGTGTGATGAATTGGCCCTCCTCGGGTATTTCCTCCTCCGCGCTTGTCGAGACCTCGGCACTGCCCTTGCCGAACTCCTGTATCGACCGGGCGCTCGCCGTCCATGCGCTCGAGATTACCGAGCACCCGCGTGAACTTCTTGCCGAGATCTGGCGGATACTGACGCCGGGCGGACGGGTGATCGTGGTTGTCCCCTCCCGCGCAGGCCTATGGGCGAGACTCGACCGCACTCCCTTTGGCCACGGCAGGCCTTACTCCCGCGCGCAGCTTGGCGAGCTCATGCGCGAAGCGCTATTTTCTCCTCTTTACTGGGCGGAAGCGCTCTACATTCCCCCCTTTCAGCGGCGGACCTGGCTGCATGCCGCCAATCTCGCCGAGGAGATCGGCGCGGCTCTTTCGCTCCCCTGGGGCGGCGTCCTGATCGTCGAGGCGGCGAAGCTCCTCTACTTGCCGGCCGGAGCCCGCAAAGCAGCGGCTTATGTGCCGGCCCGCGCCCCTGTGCTCGTCCCGCAAGCAGCGGGGTTCTCGCATTTTCAGTGACGGCTTGTTTGCGCTTTGTGCTACGGCAGCCCTATTCGCCAGCCTGCCCAGGCAGCGGCGATCGTCAAAATCAGCCCGGTTATGACGCGGGCGGCGAACCCCCGGCTGCCTGCGGCCATTGCGACGATGGCGCGGGTGATCGCGTTTGCCGAAAGGGCCGCAAGTATTGGAAACACGGTGTCTTGTGCCGAAAGAGTCCCAGAGCCGGAAAGAGCAGCCATAGACACCGCGGCCGCGCTCGTATTCGCGAAACCCGCCAAGGCAGCCGCCGCTGCAGCTCCTGATGGGCCAAACCATTCGGCCATTGCATTTGAAAGGAGCGAAACCCCAGCAAGAACCGCAGCGAAAACGAGGGCTGTCCAGATGCTGAATGCGCGGCCGCGCTCTTCGACGCCGCTCGCATCCTCGCGCAAAGCGCGAACTGAAAAGATCAGCGCGTAGAGAATTGCCGCGGCTCCGGCCCAAGCAAGCGGCGCAGCAACAGCACGGAGCGCAGCAAAATTGGTCGCCGCAAGAACGATTGCCAATTCGATGATGGCTGAGACCGCCGACAGAATGGCGCCCGCTGCGGCAGGCCGGAGGAAACGGGGCTCGCGCCGCGCCTTGGCTCCCATAGCGGCGGTGGTCGCCGTGCTCGAAATGAATCCGGATGCAAAGCCTGCCAAGGGGAGGCCAACGCCCGCGCCCATCGCCCGGATCGCAACATGGCCAAGGGCGCCGATCGCCATGACCAAGATGACAATGATCCAAATGGAGCGTGGATTGAGTGCCCCGTAGGGCCCCATTTGCTCATCGGGCAGAAGCGGCAGAACAATTAAGGTCGCGGCGGCAAGCGTCAGGGCGTCTTTGATTTCCCCTTCCGTAAGCACGGCGCGAGTAAAGCGGTGGAGCGGCGTGCGCGCGCTGAGCAGGATCGCGGTGGCAACCGCGACACCGGCGGCGAGCGCGGGCCTCGTCATCGCAAGGCCGCCAAGGAGCACCGTCACGAAAAGAGCCGTCTCTGTTGTGACGCCCGGATCTTCGGCTGGCGCACGCCAATAGGCGAGCGCCCCGAGGATAAGGAGACCGCCCGCCGCTAGGGCAAGGAGCGCCGCTCCGCCAATGGTAAAGCTGATTGCCCCCGCAAGCGACGCCAAAGCGAAGGTGCGGACTCCCAAGGCTCCGCGCTGCGGGCCTTCTCCTTTCCGCCGCTCGCGCTCCGCTCCGATCAAAAGCCCGATACCAAGGGCGGCGGCAAAACTGATGAAAAGCGGATCAAATCCGGACATAGCCCGTTATAACCGGGCCCGACAGGCAGGTCAGCGCCCGGCGAGGCGGGCAATGCCGAAGGCAGCCGCTGCCGCAAGGGATCCGACAAGTGCAGTTTGCAAGGCGCTGCGGCGCGGCGCGATCCCAGTGACACGCCCTTTCACCCAGCCAAAGAGCAAGAGCGCAAAGAGAGTCACCGCAATAGAAATGAAAAGCGCACCGGACACCTCATTGATAAAGAAATAAGGCGCAAGCGGAATGAAACCTCCAAACACATATGCGCCGCCGATCGTCACGGCGCTTTTGAGTTCGCGGCCAGGCTCGGGCTCTTCCAAGCCAAGCTCAAATCGCATCATGAACTTGATCCAGCGCTCAGGGTCGCGCACGAGCGCAGAAGTCACAGTGTCGGCCAGCTGCGGATCAAGGCCGTGTTCCGATAAGATCTCGCGCACCTCCTCGCGTTCTCTTTCGGGAAGCTCTCTGATCTCGACCCGTTCGCGCTGAAGCTCGGACTGGTAATGGTCGAGATCCGAGCGCGCCGCCAAATAGCCGCCAAGGCCCATTGCAATCGCGCCTGCCGCGACTTCTGCGAGCCCAGCCATGATGATGATCGCGGTTGAGGAAACCGCACCCGAGAGTCCCGCCGCCAGCGCAAAAGGCACGGTTAGACCGTCCGCCATGCCGATGACGATATCGCGCACGAGGGCTGGCGCGCGGAAATGCTTTTCGACGTGGGGAGTGGCCGGCATGAGGCACCAAAAACGGCCGGGTTGCGCCGCGCAGCGCGCGAATTCGCTTGCTCCAGCCACGCGCCAAGCGGCCTTAATTACTGCCAGGCACCATGCGCCGCAAGAGGGCACCGTGCCAAACATAGTGACGGACGAGGCTTGCTGCTGCACGGAATTCCGCGGGAATGAGGATAATGTTTGCGGCCGTCTCGTGGACTTCTGCAATGTTGTGGCGCAGCGCCCTGTTGCCGGGGTCGAAGCCGGGAAACGAGAAGAACCCGAAAAAACTATCGCCCGCACATAAACGAGAAAAACACCCGTGAGCACGGTCGCGATCAAAAGACCATAAAGGATGCAATGCATCGCCTTTGCTAAAATATGCAAAGCGCCTTTATCAACAGGCGGTAAAACGCGGCCGCCTGTTGCCGCCAAACAATGCGGGCCGCAATGGCGAAGCCAAGCAGTATTCCGAGGCCGATATGAATGGAGCGCGCTTCGATTCTCGGCAGCCCTTGGGGAAACCAATCTATGAGTGCGGCACCGATCCACTGCAGCGGGACGAGGAATGCGACAGTCCAATGGAACCAGATGGTTGGGCGGTCATAGTGCAAAGTGCCAGAAGAGGCCTGGTGCACATTGTATTGTTCTCTGCATGTGCAGGTCTTTCAATGCAGATAAAAATCCAGAGGTCACTGCGCAAATGAATTAAATTTAATTCGCGGCTGCGCCATCCAAGGCTGGATGACAGTGAAAGCGAACCGCCCGAGCGTGAAGCGGCGCAAGATCGAAACGGCGCGCCGCCTCGTAAATTGCGGGAGGAAGTGCATTTTTGAAGTGAATGGCGACAATTTGTCCCGGGGGATCGACAGCAGGCCCGCTCAGCGGAACGGGCGCGCCCGTGGAGCTCCTTACCTCGATGCGAAAAAGGCTTGGAACTATCGCTAAAGTGAAAAAGAGCCTGAGCTCATAAACCGGCCCGCGCACAATGGATCCGGCGGCGGGCACCGCATGATCAAGAACCGCGCCGCCGCGCTGGGCCGAAGCTTGCGGCGCCGAGAGAAAGGCAGCAAGTCCTGCCGCCCGGGCTAAGAATAGGCGCCGGTCCATCGCACCGCGCCTCTTGAAGCTTGAAGGGGCAGCAGCAGGTCCGCTCTGCGGCGGCTCTGTGTTGCCCCGGCCAGCCGCTAAGCAGCGACTTTACGGCATTCTTCGGCGCACTTCTGGCATGCATCGCCACAGGACTTACACTCGGCTACCCTCGGGAATTTATCGCATTCTTTCTTGCAATCATTGCAGATCATTTCGACCGTCTTCGCGAGATGGCCCGTATGTTCCGAGTTGACCGAAGCAAGCGCATTGAGCGCTCCACAGGCGGCAACAAGCTGATAAGCCGCATTCGCGCAGGCCGCCATGCCTGTATCCTTCATTTTGAACATGCCAAAGCAATGTCTCAGGCAGTCATTGCCCGTCTCAACGCATTTCGCGGCCGAGTCCGCAAGGGATTTGTATTTCGGCGGATGCATCTCCTCCATTTCGCCGCCGCCTTCGGCTTGGGCAAACGCCTTTGATGCCGACGCAACGGCAGCCGCAGTCCCGGCCACGGCGATAAATTCACGGCGATCCATATTTGCCTCCTTCGGTGTCGAGCGCCGCGCAACAACACCGCGGAACGCTCCATGTTCCCATTCTGCTACAACGAATCCCAAGCGAAGGAGCCGCCAGCAGAATCCGTGCCGCCGCACGGTCCAGTTTCGGCTGACGGCACGGCGGGGCAGTTGGCCAGGCAAGTGATCGCAGAACTGACTGAGGTCAAGCTAGTCCTGCGGCCAACCCAAGTTCCTGATTTCGTCAGCCGCTGGAGAAATGACGGCGGCCGCGGAGGCCGCCGGATGACATCGCTCCCCCGCGGCGCTAAGCTGAAAGCCAAGAGATGACTCGCACGCCCGCCCCCCGTGTTTTCCGTTTCGCGCCCTCGCCGAATGGCTATCTCCACCTTGGCCATGCCTTTTCGGCCGTGCTCAATTTCGAGGCCGCGGAGGCCGCGGATGGTCGGTTTCTGCTCCGGATCGAAGACATTGATGAAATGCGCTGCCGGCAGGAATTCGAGCAGGCAATCTACGATGATCTCGATTGGCTTGGGCTTTCCTGGGAGGAGCCTGTCCGGCGGCAGTCGGAGCATTTTTCCGATTATGCGGGCGCGCTCGCGCGGCTTTCGGCTGCCGGCCTCATCTATCCCTGCTATTGCACGCGCGGCGAGATCATGGAGGCCATTGCGGGCAAAAGCAGCTGGCCGCGAGATCCGGACGGCTCCCCGCTTTACCCCCAGACCTGCAGGAGCCTCACCGAAGCTGAGAAGCGGCGCCGGAGCTTGGCGAGCGAGCCCGCAGCGCTGCGCATCGACATCAAGGCTGCTCTCGCCAAGGCAGGGCGCACCCTCACTTGGCGCGAAACGAGCGCCTCAGGCGGGACGCGCGAAATAGCGGCCAAGCCAGCGCTTTGGGGCGATGCGGTGCTTTCGCGCAAGGATGTTCCGGCAAGCTACCACCTCGCGGTGGTCGTCGATGATGCGCTGCAGGGGGTCACCGATGTTGTTCGCGGAGAGGATCTGTTCATGGCAACAAGTCTTCACCGGCTGCTTCAGGATTTGCTTGGCCTGCCGGTTCCAGACTATTGCCACCACCCGCTTCTGCGCGACGGCTTGGGACGCAAGCTTTCCAAGAGCGCAAGATCAAAGCCTTTGCGGGCTCTCCGGCTTGATGGCATTTCGCCTGAGGCCCTGCGCGCGTACTTTCCAGCGCAATCAGCGGCAATGCTTAAGCTCTGATGGACAAATTCCGGCGTGGCGAGCATTGCAGCAGGAGCCGGATGCAATTAGGCTTATGCTGCGGCGCGCGTGCGAGCAAAAGCCTGGGCTGCTAATGCCGCGGCCGCAAAGACAAAATGAAGAAAGCGTGGCCAAAGAAGCTGAAGCCTGACGGGCTCAGCCTTGCGCATAGAGCATGTCTCAATACTGGCACTTTTGCTTTCTAGGCATGTGAGCAATAAGCAACCATGGTGACCATGATGCGAGCAACTGCTGTTTCACTCACCCTTCTCGCTTTGGCAAGTACGCCGGCGCAAGCCGACAATCCGGCTGCAGCAACTAAGATTCACCACGTGTTCGACATTGTGCGCGGCAGTGACAAAATCGGCACCGACACCGTAGACATTGAGCGCCAAAACGACACGACCACGGTCAAGATAAAGACCGACCTTTCGGTCAAGGTTATGTTCATCGAGGCCTACCGCTACGAGCATTCTTGCAACGAGGTCTGGAAGAACGGACAACTCGTCGCCTTCAAGTCACAAACCAATGACAATGGCACAAAGCATTCGGTCGAAGTGACCGCTAAACCTGATAAGCTCAGCATGGAGGTGGACGGCAAGCATATGGATCTGCCAAAGACCGCCGCCCCGGCGAGCCTTTGGGGCAAGGACTCCATTCGTCAACTCGACGCCTTCGCTCCCGATACCGGAAAGCGGATGTCGATCAAGGTCACCGATCTTGGCGTTGAGCCGGTGACGATTCATGGCCTCACCCGCCAGGCTCACCATTATAAGCTCGCCGACACCTCGGGCAGCGATTTCGCCCGCGATGTCTGGTTCGATGGCGACATCCTCGTGCGCACCAAGATCATCGGCTCCGACAACTCCATCATTCTTTCGGATTTGCGCTAGAGGC
>Ga0070739_10008161_pt1 | contig 10833 bp, 7 predicted proteins | sample Coa_R1_7_FD_66445 | JGI IMG/M metagenome (GOLD analysis project Ga0070739, IMG submission 66445) | Surface soil microbial communities from Centralia Pennsylvania, which are recovering from an underground coalmine fire - Coalmine... | ecosystem: Environmental > Terrestrial > Soil > Unclassified ...
GAAACTCCTCGGTGACATCCACTCTCACAAAGGATTTCTCGGTAAATTCGTTGCTCCGATTGGTAAACGAAAAGACTACGTCGACGATATTGCGCGCTCCGCTCAGTCGCGAAGGCTGAACCTCGACTGCTGCTAAGGACGCGTTGCGCGTGTAGGCATCGGCCACGGTAGTATAGATGGCCGGATAACGCATGGCCAGGTAATTCAACGCCCGGTGATCGTCGGTATTCCCGGCATTATCGGTAAGTTGTATTACCCGGTCGAATAGCTCGTTTGCCGTCGCTTCGAAAGCTTTTGCCGTGGTTTTGTCCGGACGCGGAATCGCACCCATGAGAGCTTGGCGATCGAAAGAATAGATCTGATCAAAACCGACAATCGGAATCGACAACCCGTTGCACAATCCCGGCGGGGCTATGGGGCCACGCACGCCGACAACCGCGTCGATGTCCATCGGGCTCGGCTCAGGACGCAGAGCCTCCACCAGTAAGTCGAAATCGGCAGGGTCGCGCGGCTGCAATAAGTACGTGTCAAGTCCCTGAATAGTCAGTACCCAGCAAAGCTGCCGCGCAAGATAGCGATTCTTGCGCTCCGCTATCACGGACTGAAACATCTGCCGGTCGGTCTGTCCTTTGGCCGGACCTCGCCCGGCCGCCTGGACGAATTCCTTTTCCAGCGACACGCGCGGAAAGCGCGCTTCCACTCTTCCCAAGGCATATACATACGAAGGAACTGATGCTGATTCCGAATCGTTCGAATCGGCCGCGCCATCGGCGCCGCACGTTGTGCAGGCTTGTGGAGAAAGAGTCGCTTTCGGGCGGGCTCGACTTCGCGAACGTGCTTGTTGGGTAAGTCCACTTGTATCCATGTAATCCTCTGTGTAGTTAGTCAGTACGCTCGTCTATCCGGGAGGGCGGCCCCCAAACACGATCCAGCGGTTCAGTATCGCTGTGCGGCGCTGGCATCCTGCGCAAGCCTTTATGCCGGCATACGAAGTGGCCCGCCCAATCACGTCGCCTAAACCGATCTCCTGCTCATTCAGGAATCCTGGAAGCCTCATGGGACGAGACGGCTTCGCGGATTTGCCCGCCGGTTGTCGAGTCCTCTTCATGACGTCGATCTCGCAGTATGTTTCCTGGCCAGCGTTTCGTGAGCCATCCAGGCATTGAGTAGCGGGGGAACCACGCTGGTACGCCGAGCTGTAGCTTGTGTAACGGCATCCTTCACTTCCTGCGTGCTAGCGCCGGGGTACATCGACCACAGTAGTGCGGTTGCCCCAGTGATGTACGGAGCGGCGGCACTGGTTCCGAAAAAGCGGGATGGGCCACTACTGCTGGTGCCGGCGACGCACTGTCCAGGCGCAGCAAGTCCACGTATGCTAATTGATCGTCCGAAGTTCGAATAAGATGCGGGCCTGCCTTGGAGATCGCATGCCATCACTGGAATTACCCAGGGATGGCGGGTAATCGCGGTGCTGCCCACTGCGCTCTGATTTCCGGCAGCCGCTACTACAATGGCACCTCGGTCCATAGCGTGGTCAAGCGCCGCTTCTAAGAGCCGCTCGCTCTTCATCGAAGGCTGAACGACCGCCAGGCTCAAGTTGATCACCCGCGCGCCGGCTTCGATGCAATCGAAGATCGCGGCCGCAAGTTCGTCTGGGTTGGCCGTTGGAGGGCTCTTGTCACCGGAACCTGATTGATTGAAAACAGACCGAACCAGCAGACAACATTGCTGGCAAATGCCCGGCGAGTCACCACCACGTTTAGCCGATAACATCACTGCGATGGCGGTGCCATGCGAGCAGGCGACGCTATCAAAACATTGGCCGCTGGCTCCGATTTCGCGGATAGCACTGCCAGCCAGATCGGGATGCTCCAAGTCAACTGGCCCATCTATCAGTCCGATCTGAATGGCGGGAATGCCCTGAGTAGCCTGCATAAGCGCGGTCAATCCGACAAGGTCGAGAGCGGTCATAGTTTTAACCGCACCCTTGCACCTCGCGGCTCTCGGACAACATTCGTAAGAGCGACATGATTAGGTCACTTCCGTTCAGCACCTACGGCACGTGCCGCTGAGTGAGAGGGAAAACCAAGTCTACGGCGAGATCTGGTGCCCGCGCCCCAACAATTTAGGGAGGAATGAGCTAGCCGATAAGCCTGGAGCGCAGTGCTTTGGCCACAGCTTCTGATTTGGAGTGAACCTGCAGCTTTTGGTAAATGTTCTGCACGTGAAACGCAATGGTGTGAAAGGCTGTGCCCATCTCGGCGGCCGCGCTCTTATAACTGTGCCCCTCTACCAGAAGTTTCAGGATGCGCAACTCGTGTGGCGTAAGGCTGTACTCAGAGTGGTCGGGCGGCTGGACCGTCCGAAACAAGCTGACGACCCGCCGCGCGATTTCGGGTGACATAGGAGCCCCACCCGCCACGACTTCCCGGATGCCTTCCAAAAGCCTGGCCGGCGGCGTGCTCTTAAGCAAATATCCGGAAGCACCGGCGCATAGCGCATTGAAGATCCGCTCATCATCATCAAACACAGTGAGCACCACGAGGGCAACCGTGGGATAACGTTCCCGCAGCAACTTGAGACCCTCAATGCCGGACATGCCGGGAAGGCCGATATCGATCAAAGCCACGGCGGGCACCGGATTCCAGTGATGCGCCAGCGCTTCTTCCATGGACCGCCACGCGCCGGTGCAGCAGAAGCCCAACGTGCCTTCAAGCAGAACCCGCAGACCTTCACGGATTCGGCGATCGTCTTCAACGAGCACGATCGATATGGTCGCGGGATCCAAACGGTCCATCATAGCCTGGATACCGGAACGCCGCCCCCCCAAATCAATCGGGATCAGAACGGAGCTACGACCTTGATCACCGTGCCTTCGCCAGGAGAAGAATGCAATTCTGCGGAGCCGCTGAGCCATGCAGCCCGCCGGTTCATGTTCGCTAGACCGTTGCCCGGCTGGCACGCCGCGCTGTCAAACCCGCAGCCGTTGTCGCTCACTCGCAGCGTCAGACGGCGCGCGTGCAGCTCAAAGCCTATGCAGGCCTTCGTTGCATGGGAATGCTTCACGATATTGTTGACCGCTTCTTTGGCAATCAGAAGCAAGTGGCGCCGGAGGTCGGCGCTCAACAACGGATCCTCGCCGGTGTCTGGTCCGTTAAATTGCAAGCTGATATCGCGAGAGCCAAGCATGTCGCCCGCAAAGCGGCGAACTCGCGCGAGGAGATCGTTGAGGTGATCGTACCTGGGATTGATGACCCAGACCATATCACCCATCGAATCCATGACTTCCCGGGATATGGCAACGATTTCCGCGAGCGGTCCGGCTACGGCCGGATGGGTTTCACCCAGATGCGTCCGGGCGACCTCACTAAGGACAACGATTTCGGAAAGACTCGCGCCGACGCCATCATGCAAGTCGGCGGAAATGCGGGCACGCACACGCTCGAGCTCCAACAATTGAGCCAGACGATAGCGGAACGCCCCGTAAGCCGCGGCACCTGCTGCCAAGGCCATTGCCAGCAGAAACCACCAACGTGCCCACAGCGGCTTCATCACCGTGAACTCGATTGTTGCGGGTTGCAAACTCGACACCCCATCGGCATTTACGGCCCGCACCAGAAAGCGATACGAGCCCGCCGCGAGATCGGCAAAATCGACGCTACGCTGCTGAGTGGGCGGACTCCAGTCTTCATCGGCGCCGGCGAGCTTGTACTGATAGCGATGGCGGGTGTTGGGGCTGAAATCGAACCCGAAGTATTCAATTTCCACGCCGTTGCTGGTCGCCGGAAGAGTGAGTCCGGTTATGCTTGTCTCTCCCAGTTCCGAAATCGGGCGCGGCGCGCCCATGACGCGCAGCGCGCTGATGAGAACCACCGGCGGGCGTGAGCTCATGTCAGGTGCTGGAATCAAGCGTGAAATCCCCGAATTGGTGGCGAACCAAAGAGCACCAGCCTGATCGCGATACGCCGCCCTCACAGCGCCTTTCGCAAGCCCTTCCGCGCTTGTGTACTGCGTGATAGAACCACTCGTAGGATCCAGGCGATCGACGCCACTACCCGTTCCAAAATAGATCCGGCCGAAGCGGTCCTCTGTCACGCACGAGACATGGTTGCTTGATAAGCCATTAGGGGTGCCGTAGGATCGAAATCGCGGGGTAGCCGAAGCCGGGCCGTCCACGCGGGTCACGCCATTTTCAACCGAGCTGATCCAAAGCCGTCCGGCGCGGTCGAAATGGAGCGCCTGAACAGGTTCAGTTTTGAGGTAAGGGAGCTCAGCGAAGCCGTTCAATCCGCCGCGTACGAGCCCTCCTTCTTTGAATCCCATCCAAACTTGACCCGAATGGTCCTCCGCAATCGCCGTTACCGACTTGTGCTCCAAAGAAGGCGCGCCCGCGCTGGAAATGCGGCGCACCGAATCAGTCGTACGCTGCCAGATGTACAGTTCATGCGCGCCTGTCTTTGACTGCCAGGCGGCGAACCAAAGATCGCCTTTGGAATCCTGGTAAATGGGATGCACCGCATTGTCGAGAAGTCCCTCCCTCGTTGTGAAGCTCGCTTCAGGACGCGATTTCTTGAGGTCTCTGGCGCTGCGAAATGGGGGGAAGCGGAACAGCCCCTCCCCGGCAGTTAACCACCACGCCCCGTCGTTGGACTGAAGCATGGCCGGTTCCCAAAAAGGGTCGGTATCAACGGGTGCGTTCACTCGAATCGCGGAGAATCGCATCCCATCGAACGCATTCAGGTAGACCGCAGAGTGGTCTCCGGTCGTCACGCACAGCTCCCCCCTTTTCGATTCAAATATGGAAGAGCTGAAATCCCCGGAACGATAACCGTCAGCCGCACCAAATGTCGTCAATCCGCTGCGCGCCATCTTCATGGCGCCGTTTTCTTTTGTTCCGATCCAGAGATTACCCTCTAGATCCTCTTGAAGGGCGTAAATCGCCGATCCCGTCAAGCCATTGTCGCTGGTGTAGTTCCGGAAGCTCACTCTCCCCGCGGTGGACTGAAGCTCGCTCAGACCTCCCGCTGTGCCGACCCACAGCCGTTTATCCGAAGACTGATAGACCGACCGGACGTCATTCGATGGCAGGCCATCGGCAATCGAGTAGCATCGCGAAACGGCTTGTTCCGCTTGCTTTGGATCGGAGATGAGTGAACATACTCCTCGCCGGCGCGTTGCGGCCCATAGCCTGCCGCCACGGTCTTCCGCTATCGTGGCAAAAAAATCTTCCGGGCCTTTGCGTGGAGCGGAGTAGCGCTTCCAACTCCCATGTTTCTCGCGTCGATACAGTCCGGTTCGACTCGCAGCCCAGAGCACGTCCCGGCTGTCGAGGAAAATAGAAGTGATCAGCGAACCTTCATAAACGTCCGCGGGCGATCCGATTTCCTCGCGCATGAATTGAACGCCGTCTCGCGACCTACGCAGCATTCGGTAAAGCCCGTCGTAGGTTCCACACCAGATGTTGCCATCAGCATCCTCCAGGAGCGCATTGACGCGTGCCGCACCGGGCCGTTCGCTCGGGCGATAAACGTCAAAGCGCTGCTTACCTGTCGGACGGTACCGGCATATGCCGCCATCGGTTGCGACCCAATGGCTACCGTCTCGGGTTTCCAGCAGATCGTTGACCCACGGATGAGGCAATCCATCACGCACGGTGTAGTTAATGAAGGAACGGCCGTCAAAACGTGAAAGGCCTTCATCAGTGCAGAGCCAAAGAAAACCACGGGTATCGCTCCGGATACGGTTGATGTGATTGTTTGGCAGCCCCTCCGCGGTAGTGTAGGTTTGGATCGGCAACCGTTCTGCAAAAAGGGGAGATACAAGAGCAACTGCAAGCACGATGCCGGCGAACTTCATTGGCCTCGCAATTATATCCCCCGAAGCACGTTCAGCCAGCACACGTTCACCGGCTTAAATAGCGCATGATCTGCTCTCGAAGCGTATTCAAAGCCGTTGTCAATCGATCCGTTTCAATGAGGATAAATGAGTCATCCGGCGAAAATGCGTCGCGGGCTTCCATCAACCGCGCATGATCATCGCGCAGTTTGGGAAGCGTCTGAGTCGCTGCGGGCGACCCTCTTAGAGCGGACGCTAAGTAGTAGAGCGTGAATTCTACGTCGCGCGCGAACTGCTGAAGCGCTTCGGGAGGCGTGCGTATTGTGCCCTGCTCAACGGCGCTTTCCAAAGCCAGCAGGGAGGAAAAGAGCGCCAGCGAGCTCGCCATAATAGACCGCAGCGTATTGATCTTCTCCGCCGTAATGCCCGGTTCCGTGCTGGCCCTGTCCACTGAACCCTCTGCATCCGATCTCGTTCGGCGGAACTCGCGGCGTGTGCGGTCTATCTCAGTTTCCAGTTGTTCGTCATCGCGCGTAAGCCGCTGGAATATCGCGCGGAAATATTCTCGCGCGGCGTCCATCATTTCAGCCAGTATCTCGGCCGTATTGCGCCGTTCCCAGGTCGGCCAGAGCGCGTAAGCAATGAGAGCGAGAACTCCTCCAATGCTGGTGTTAACCGCGCGCGTAATCACCACTTGCGCGGGCGGAGTTCCAGCCGCGGCCAGCTCGAATACAATCAATCCGCTGATCGCGATGCTGAATACGCCATAATTGGCGGGCCCGATATAGCGAAGCGCAAATGTGAAGAGAAAGACCAGCGTACATTCGAGCAACGGCCCGGGCGGGAAGATGTGATAAAGAATCGTGGCAAGCGCTAAACCGGCTAACGTGCCCAATAACCGTAGAACGCCGCGGCTGAAGGTGCTCGAATAATCGGGTTTTAGCACGACCGCGATGGTCATAGGAATCCAATAAGACCGCTGCCAGCCGATGCTCCGGGCGATCATATCTCCTATGGCAACGCACACCGTCAGACGCACGGCGTGCCGGAACACAGGCGAGCGCCGGTCGAGATTGACTCGCAGCGCACCGATGCGGCTGGCTGCCTGCAGATGCCACGGTTGAGCAGCTTCCTCCTGTGCAACGGATTCCATTCCCTTGGGGATGACATTAGCCGCCAAACGAACGATTGCTCGCAACTGGCCGTTCAGAGCGTTCACGGCAGAGACCAGTTCAGCCCCCAGCGGCCCGATCTGCGCGCAACTCTGCCGCGTCTTCTTCACCAGCGCTTCTACATGCTGCAACTCGTCTGAGCCGGGGTCTGCCGACTCACCGATAGCTAAGCAGCCAGCGACCGTTCGAATCAGCCTCGCCGTCGCAGCCCTTAGTTCGTCGATGCAGGCATTCGCGTTTGTATCCGGCAAATCGGAACGCAAACGGTCGAGCAGAAAAACCGAGATGCGAATTCGATCGGCCTGATCAAACAGCAGGCGAAAGCGCGCTTCAATGGCATCGTCGGGAGTTAGTGCGGCAATGACATCCTGCAACTGCTGTGGCGGAAGCGTTTCGGGCGCAGGCGAAGGGCTGTCGGGATTAGGATCGATCTCCCCGGCAAGCGATCTGTAAGCGGCGGCGATGGCTCGCCGTTCCGGTTCATACCGCCGCAAAGGCCAGAAGAGCACCGCCAGCCCTGTTTGCAGCAGTCCTCCGGCCAGCACCAACAAAGCAGCATAAAGCGCATAGAGCGGCGAGAGCGCGCCGCGCGCCGAAAACACGATAACCGTCACCAACGTGTTAACGCCAAGGTCGCCGGCGCGCGAGCTGAGCGCAAGGCACATGCCCCCGACGAACGCCCAGAGGGCAGTGACGAGAATAGCCGGAACATGATACTTTCCCGTCGAGGAACCGACGAACACGGCAAACGCGCCGAGGATGCTCCAGTTCAGCATCCTGAGCGCGCGCTGGCGGTACGGATCACGCCCGTCGGAATACGAAACGTTCAGCGCGCCGGTGCTGATTGCGACGGCGCCCAACGTATTTCCCAGCAAACTGCCGATGGAGAGCGGAGCCGCAACTGCAATGGCGTTCCGCAGCGCCATCCAACGGCTATTGATCTTCGATTTGTCTATTCGTCCGAGGGTGGGAAGGACGGCTGTCCAGGGACGCGGCTGGGCGGAATCGGGCAGGCTGTTCTCCTGTGGGCGCCGGAAGCTGCGCCAGAATCAATCCACGAAGACACCCGGTAATCGCTCGTCTGCCGTATACGTCAGAATCCACTCCGAATCCGGACCCTCGATAGAGAGTTCATCGCCTTCGGCCGGCATCATCCAGACCTGTCCAGGCTCGAATTGAGCAGCGCCGATTTGGCCCTCGCCGCGCAAACACATCAGCAGAGCGTAGCACGGCAAGCCAGAACTGATGCTTACTCGCCGCTTGGGCCGCAGCCGCTCCATTCGAAAATATTTGCATTCTGTCAAGCTGTCTCTACCCTGTGCAATCGGCACCGTGTGCGATTCGAACGAATACGGCTGTAAGTAGGAAACCGCCACTCCATGTTCCAGATGCAATTCTCGCGGGCGGCCATAATCATACAGCCGGTAGGTGATGTCTGAATTCTCCTGCACTTCGCAAATCGTCAACCCCGCTCCGATGGCATGTACAGTGCCGGCCGGAACAAAGATTACATCGCCGGCTTGTACCCGATGCCACGCAAGTAAATGCTCGATCTCACCGGACTGCGCCGCCTGCTTCAGGCGCTCGCGAGTAATCGGTTGACGAAATCCCATCGCTACCTCCGCGCCCGGTTGAGCATCGATCACGTACCAGGCCTCCGTCTTCCCTAAGCTGTGATGATGTAGTTCGGCATAAGCATCGTCCGGATGCACCTGAACCGACAACCGCTCCCGGGTAAAGATCAGCTTCATTAATAGCGGGCAGATGCCCGGATGCTTTGGGTCAGCAGCATTGCCGAGCACTTCGGGATGCTTACGGATCAGTTCGCCCAAAGAAATTCCCAACGAAGTGGAATTTTCCTCGAAAGTAAACCAAGCCTCGCCGATAAGTCGTATATTCGCCGCGCGCCAGCACGGAAAGAAAGGAAGATCGTCCCGTCCCCAAACGCGCTCGCGCAGGATAGGTTCCAGGAGTATAGGCGACCGTTCTATCGGACCTATATAGCCTGCCACCGAATCAGCCGACTGAAAGTAGGAAGGCACGTCGACACCAATGACCTATTACGCTGCTGCTGCAATTGCCATCCCGATCACCGCCTCCGGAATTCTTGGAGTACTCAAATCCCGCCAGATGGTGAGGCGCTTTATTGAAGCAATGCGCGAACCCCGCTTCGCAGCCGCGGAAGACACCAGCCCTGCATCGCTGCCGGATTATCACGAGGAGCTTCGCTTTACTCAATCTCTTCTCGCCCTAAGTAGAGTTCGCTCACCAAAGCACGATGGTTCTCGAGGACCCGAGCCCGCCGAATCTTCATCGTTGGTGTTAGTTCACCGTGCTCAATCGAAAATTCCCGATCGAGTAGCTTAAAGCGCCGGATCCGCTCAAAATCGGCCAGTTGTTTATTGACACGCGCAATCGCCTCGCTCACTGCCTTTGTGACCGGTTCTGCCCGGACAATTTCCGACACCTCTTTGCCCTTCAGATCCTCAGCCCCTTTCAGGTTCGGTACCTGTGCCACATTCACAGTTAACAGCGCCGTGACGTATGGCTTTTTATCGCCGATCAACAGCACCTGGCTTACCACGGGCTCCATTTTGAACAGATTCTCAATTCGCGCCGGATAGATTTTCTTACCATTTGAGGAGACAATCAACTCTTTCTTGCGGCCCGTGATGTACCAATAGCCATCGCTATCCACTTCCGCAATATCACCAGTTGAGAACCACCCGTCCTCCGTCATCACCGACCTGGTGGCGGCTTCGTCTTTGTAATAACCCATGAACAAACACGGCGTTTTCACTTGCAGCTCATTGTCTTGGGTTAAGCGCGCCTGAACTCCGGGCAGAAGTTTCCCAATACTGCCTGGTTTCGGCCGGTCTAAAGGATTAAACGAAATCACTCCGGCCTCGGTCAGACCGTAGCCCTCAATCAGAGGCATGCCGATAGCAGTGAAAAACTCTGCTAGATCCCGGCCCAGTGGCGCTGCCCCCGAAGCAGCGATCCGCAGCCGCCCGCCCAGACGCGCGCGCACTTTGGAAAAAACCAGTCTGTCCGCTAGCTTCAGGGCTCGTGACATCCATAGCGGGATCGGCTTGCCGATTTCCCGATACTTGGCGGCCTCGGCTCCCAACCCCAACGCGCCATAGAAGATCTTTCTCGAAAGCGCCGGCTTTTTCTTCACCTCGTTGAGGATGGTCGCGTACATCCTCTCCCAGACGCGCGGCGGCGCTAAAAAGATGGTCGGCTTGATCGACCTCAATTCGGCCGGCAATCGCGAGAGACTTTCCGAAAACCAAACCGGCGTACCCATGCGCATGGGCACCAGCTCTAAGACAATGCGTTGCGCGATGTGCGCCGAAGGCAGAAAAACGATCGTCGAATCGGAAGGACCGATGGGCAGCACCACCGGGCCATGATCGAGGTTTGCCAGAATCGCCGAGTGGCTGGTGAGGCCCATCTTCGGCTCGCCCGTCGCGCCGGAGGTGAGATAAAGAATAGCCGGATCTTCGGGCGATATCGTTTCCTTCAGCTTCGAAAAGAATTCGGGGTCGGCTTTCAGCGCGTCCCGCCCCATTTCTTGCAATTTGGCGAGCGATATCGTTCCCGCCTCTTCGCCGGTCATCAGGATGACGTGTGCCGGCATCATCTCTCCACGCGCTTCGACGGCTTTGGAAAGCGCGGCCAGCGTCCTGGCGTCTTCCACAAATAAAAACCGGGGCTCGGCGTCGTGAATATTTTTCGCCAGGTCGGGCATGGGATAGGCGGTGTAAAGTGCGGCGGCTACGCCACCCGCGCCCATGATGCCCAGGTCCACCAGATAAAATTC
>Ga0070739_10008163_pt1 | contig 10832 bp, 10 predicted proteins | sample Coa_R1_7_FD_66445 | JGI IMG/M metagenome (GOLD analysis project Ga0070739, IMG submission 66445) | Surface soil microbial communities from Centralia Pennsylvania, which are recovering from an underground coalmine fire - Coalmine... | ecosystem: Environmental > Terrestrial > Soil > Unclassified ...
TCCACGACCAGAACCGTCTCGCGGCGCTCGTCGGCCCGCCCCCCGGCGTGTTCGCTCACGTCGTCGGCGCTTCGACTAGGTCGGTGGCGACGGGCACGGGGCGGCCGAGCTCGCCGGCGCTTTCCTTGAGTTTCGCTTCTAGCACCTTGCGCTGAGCGCGTCGAATCCGGGCGGCCGCCTGGCGGCGCTTCTGTTCCGGTGCGACGGCGATAACCGGTGGTACCCGTATCGGGCGCCCGTCGTCGTCCAGCGCGACCATGACGACGTAGGCCGAAGATGTATGGTTACGCTCGCCGGTCAGCATGTTCTCGGCCTCGACGCGCACGCCCACTTCCATCGACGTTCGACCGACGTCATTGACCGCCGCCATGACGGTAACCAGGTCACCGACGTGGACCGGATGGAGAAAGCTCATGTAGTCGATCGCCGCGGTCGCAACGCGGCAGCGAGCGTGGCGGATCGCGGCCGATCCCGCGGCCTCGTCCACCATTTTCATGACGGTGCCGCCGTGAACGTCTCCCCACGGATTGGCATCATTCGGCATCATTTGACGCGCCATGACGACCTCGGAATCGGCGACTGGGCTGCCGTTGCGGCGGTCGTTGCTACCATCAAGTACCATGCTGGCCTCTTGCTCATGCTAGCGGTTGGGCAGGCGGTGATGGAACAGGAGGAGCCGTGGAGTGGGATGAGATCGGGAGCGCGATGGTTGTCTTCGCCCATCCCGATGATGGCGAATACGGCAGCGCCGGAACCGCCGCGCGCCTGGTGGGTGACGGCAAGAAAGTTGTCTACGTCGTCGTGACCGACGGCAGCAAAGGTTCACCGGATCGTACGTTGAGCCGGGCGACGGTTGCCGAGTTGCGGCGAAAGGAGCAGTGCGCCGCCGCCGAGGTTCTGGGACTGGCAGATGTCGAGTTTCTGGGCTTTGAGGACGGTGTCCTGCAGCCGACGCTGGAGGTCCGCAAGGCGATTGCGGCCGCGATACGCCGGCACAAGCCGGACATCCTGATCGCGCAGTCACCGGTCCGCAATCTCAATTCGAACCTCTTCGTCCAGCATCCCGATCATCTTGCCGCCGGGGAGGCAACCTTCGCCGCGGTCTACCCGACCGCGCGCGATCCGCTCGCGTTTCCCGATCTGCTGGCCGAGGGGCTGGAGCCACACAAGGTACGCGAGCTCTGGGTTGCCGGCGCGGGTGATGCCGACTACTTCGTCGACATAACAGACACGATCCAGACCAAAGTGCGTGCGCTCAAAGCGCATGTCAGTCAGCTCGGCGAGCGCAATCCGGAAGAGTTCTTACTGGAACGATCCCGGCAGGTCGGCGCGCCGCAGGGAATGGAGTACGCGGAGGGGTTCCGGCGGATCGTGATTGGCTGAGAGCCTGCGCAGTTCCGTTACTTGGTCTGGACGTACTGGACCTGGAGGTTCTTACCGGATTTGAGAACGACGAACGTGACCAACTGCCAGCTCGAGAGGTGCTTGATCGACGGGGCGGGAACGTTAATCGTTGCCGTCGTTTTGCCTGACTTGTGATAGACCTTCGTGCCGTCGCCCAGATGGCCGTTACTCATGTAGGTGTACGCCTCCATGAGCTGGGCGCTAAAGGTCCGCTTTCCATTCGCGCGGACGACGATCTTATAGCTGTGTCCCGGCGCCAGCGCATGCGTAATGTAGACCTGCGAGCCATGCCGGAACGCGCTCTTCGCGGCGATGACATGATATTTGGCGAATGCGGGTGTCGCGCCGGCCGCGAGCGCCAGGACAACGAGAGCGGGAAGGAAACGCCGATACACTAAGAACCTCCGGGGCTATTGCACGAGTCGCCAATTGTAACTGACTGATACGCAGTGGTATAACCCGTTGTTCGTTTGACTATCAACCCAATGTCGTCCAGCCCCCAGACGTATCCCTCCCTGTCTGCCTCGCGCATGCGTGCCGTCCTGATCGTGGCGGCCGTCTTCGTGTTTTTTCTCGCGGCATACGTGTTCACGTCGTCGTCGGATATCTTTTCAACCGGCGACACGGCGATTCGGATCACGGTGGCGCAGGATCTGGAGAATGGAAGCATCAGCCTCAGCGGGTGGAATCTTCAATATCCAAACCACATCAAGCGGGAATCTCTCGATTCACGGCTCACAACCGGGGTCGGTGGCCTGACATACAGCACCTACCTTCTTGGCCAGCCGCTGGCGATCATACCGCTCGACGAGTTTGCACCAACGGTCGCGCGCCAGGAGCGCTGGCCGCTCGGACCGACGGTCGACTGGATCGATCGCATGGTGGGCCCGATCTTCGGCGCGCTGGAAGTAATGATCTTCTTCCTGTTCGCGATGCGCCTCGGATATGGCTTGCCACGCTCGCTCATCCTGAGCGGCGTGTTCGGCTTTGCGACATCTGTCTGGCCGGATGAGCAAAGCGTCCTGGAGCATGGCGAGGTAGCCTTCTTCCTCTTGCTCGCGATGTACCTCGCGTTTCGGTTTCGCGAGCAGAGAGCGCCTCCCTGGTATTTGATCCTTGCCGGAATGTCCGTTGGAGGCGCAATGATCACGCGCTATCAAGACGCGGCGGTCGCCCTGGTGGGAATGGCGGTGTACCTGCTGCTGCCGGGTTTGACTATTCCGGCGTTCACGCGGCGCCTGACCTGGCTGGCCTGGGGCGCAATCGGCGTGGCCCCGTTCGTTGCGATCGACCTGTGGTACGACTGGGTGCGCTTCGGCTCGGTAACGGCGACCGGTCACCACGAGCGGTTGCTGGGAAACCCTCTCCTCGGCGGAATCCTGGGTCTGACGATCAGCCCCGGCAAGGGCATTCTCTGGTACTCGCCGGTCATTTTCCTGCTCGTGTTTGCGGTACCCCGGTTTTACCGACGCTTTCCCGCCCTGACAATCGCGATCGGCGTGATGTCCGTTCTGTTCGTCGTGTCGTACGCCTACGTCACCTACTGGCACGGGGACCCGGCCTGGGGGCCGCGCTACATTTACCCGGCGCTCCCGTTCCTGGTCCTGCCGCTGGGAGTCCTTTTCGAGTCGTTCGGACGCTGGACGACGGCTATCCGGGCCGTTACAGTGGCAGTGATTCTGGGGAGTCTGGTGATTCAGGTTGCGGCGGTGTCGGTGAGCCCCTGGCGTAGCTGGTACCGGCTGATCCTCTATGAGGAGACGCACAAACACCCGTGGATGTGGATCGCCGCTCGGTACGATTACTTCTGGACTCCAAAACTGTCGCCGCTCTATCTACAGTTGCACGGGCTCTACGACATGACCTACGACACGGTGTTCAACAGTCAGAAGCACATCATCGTTCCCCCGGACGAAGACTCGGTCCTCGACAATCTGACGTCCGAGTACTCGATCAACGAGTGGAACTTCTGGTGGGCGTCCAATGAGTTCAACTGGTGGATGGGCGAGCAGAAAGTGATCACGATTTGCGTCGGCCTGATCGCGCTGATGCTGGCCTCAGGAGCCTACCTGGCCGCTGAAGCGGGCGGCGTATTCGATCTCGAGGCGCCTCGCCGGACGGCGCCCAAGCCGGTTCCGGAGGCTGCCTGAGTGCGTCGCTACCTTCCGGTCATAGTGATCGCGCTCATCTGTACCCTCCTCGGCGCCGCCATTGCCACTGTCGTCTTGGTATCCCTGCCCTCACCGGGCACTCCGCCGGCGATTTACGACACGTTCGCCTGGAACTCAACCCGTGACGGCTTCTGGCACGTGCATGCATATGGGGCTTCGACTGTTGTAGATAACTCCCGTCTGACCCTCGAAGGCAACAGCATTGAGCTGGATCGTCTCCTGCAAACGGACCCGAAGACGACGATCGTCGTTGCCCGCGTGCGCGGCGTTAGCTTCCACAAGTTCGCAATCGGCATTGGCAGCTACCATAACGGCACGATTACGACCGAGTTTGACAATGACGGTGCGAAGTGCGGCTGGGGCAGCGGTCAGGGCTGGCAGGTCGCCTTCATCAAGGGCTGGGCCGTGCCTCCGGTCGGCAAGTGGTTTTACGTCGAGGTACGAGTCGTCAATCCCTATCCCGGTTGGACACCGCAGCAGCTCTCAACGTTGAACTCACAAACCGAAAAGGCGCCGGTTATTACCTGCGCGCTCTTCGACTCCTCGGGCAAGCTGATCGGCGCGGTCACGCCCACCGCGCCGGCCTTTGGGCTATCAAATGCGCACTATGTCGCGCTCGACGAGGCGTTCATGCGGACCTGGGACAGCCAGAACGATTACCAAATAGATTGGTTCTACGCCGGCCCGCCGTCCGGTCTTCCGATGCATCTCGTTCTGCCCAAGGCCCCGCCCGCCCAAGCGCCGGCTGGGATTGCCGAAGCGTCACCGTAACCGGAAGCGCGGCCCAGGATACCTGCGGATAGGGGCGCGACTCGAGTTTCCCGCGACCTGGGGCACGGATGCTGCTCATCGGGTTCTAGCCCGTGTCCCGTGGTTAGCAAATTACTTTCAAAGCCCCACTATCTCTTCCAGCTAGCGGCCGAAGTTCTGCTGAACCTCACGTCGCCGTGGACATTTCTGCTCAATCGTTTCTTCGCGCCCTTTCTGGCAAGCCCGTCGGTCGTGCAGCAGAGACCCGATGTGGTCATTGTCGTCACCTGGCTGCACAAGAGCCCGTTGCACTGGTTCTGGAAGTGGTATCTGGACCGCAAGGGGTTCCGAACCGCGATTGCCTACTTCTCATTGCGTACCATGTCGATCGAGGAATCCGCCGGCTCGTTGAAGCGCTATTTCGACGCGAATCACCTGGTCAACACGTCGATCGTTGGCATAAGCACCGGTGGCCTCACCAGCCTGCTCTTTCTCGAACGCCTGGACGGCTGGTCGCGCGTGCCGTGCTTCATCACGATCGGCACGCCCTTTCGCGGATCGTGGGCCGCTATTGCGCTCTTCTCCAGCAAGAACGCGCGTGCTCTCTTGCCGAATAGCGCTTTTATCTCCCGTATTTCGAAGCTCGCGCCGGGATATCCCGAGCGGATGACGTGCCTCTCGGCTTTCTTCGACGAGTACGTCCCTCGGTCGAGTAGCTGTCTGCCGGGCGTCGATCGCGTCGTCGTCGACGTTGCCGGCCACGATTATCTCCACAGTCTATCGAAGTCGACCTACGACGATGTGATTCGACTGCTCACCGACAAAAAACGAGAGGGCCGCCCAACCGAGCGGCCCTCTGCTGTCGTCGTGGAAAAAGGAACTAGTCCAGGTAATCCTTGATTTTGCGCGTGATCGAGGGGTGACGCAGCTTGCGCAAGGCCTCGATCTCGATCTGTCGGATGCGCTCGCGAGTCAGGCCGAAGTGCCCGCCGACCTCTTCGAGTGTCTGTGGCCGGCGACCCGACAGACCGAAGCGCAGCCGGATGATGCCGGCCTCGCGGTCGGACAATTTGTCCAGAACCTCGTCGATCGCATCGCGGAGAACGCCCTTGGCCGCCAGCTCCTCGAGATCGTGTGATTCGTCCTCGACGAAATCACCGAGCATGCTCTCCTCGTCGTCGCCGACCGGCTTTTCGAGTGAGATCGGCACGCGGATCGCGCTTTTGATCTCTTCGACCTTCTCCGGGCTCATCTCCATCGCCTCGGCGATCTCTTCGAGCTTCGGATCGCGGCCGAGTGCCTGCGAGAGACGCATCATCTCGCGGTTGTAGCGGCTGATGCGCTCGTTCATGTGAACCGGAACGCGGATCGTGCGCGCCTGGTCGGCGATGGCGCGAGTTACCGCCTGGCGGATCCACCAGGTCGCGTAGGTCGAGAACTTGAAGCCGCGCCGCCAGTCGAACTTCTCGACCGCGCGCATCAGCCCGGTGTTGCCTTCTTGGATCAGGTCCAGAAGGCTCATCCCGTGACCGAGATACTTCTTGGCAACGCTGACGACCAGACGGAGGTTCGCCTCGATCATCTGGCGGCGCGCATCGTCCCCAGCCGCCATGAAGCGATGGATTCGAATCTGATCCCAGCTCAGGATGTCGGTGAAGTCGTCGTCGGTCAGGTCGAGCCCGTCGAATGCGGCCTGCGGGTCGTCTTCAATGCGCGTCCGCTCGTCGTCGTCCTTCAGGGCGTTGGCAATCCACCGCTGCAGTTCGATAGCCTTGGCAAGGCGGACTTCATCCGCCTTCTTGAGGAGCGGCACCCGGCCGATCTCACGCAGGTAGAGACGCACGGCGTCTTGCGCCTGCTCATTCTCTAGCGCGGAAAGTGGATCGTGATGCTCCGGCTGGGGCTCTTCCGCCTCGATTAAATGCTTACGAAGGACGTTGCCGTCCTGAGACGACAGCTCATCTGCAGGTGCGTACATTGCACCTCCTTTCGGGTAAAGACCGCAAAGGCCAGGAGGTGGGAATTCCCCGCTGGCCTCGACATTGGGTACCTCTGTAACGGGCGCGGTCGGGAGGTCCGGTGCCGATTCCCGTCTACGCCGCGCCTATTCTTACAGGTGCAGTGTATCATGGCGGATTACCAACTGTAAATGGGTGTAACCGGTATGCGGCGGCTATCTCGTGGCCTGGTCGGTGTTGCGATTCTTGCCATGATCGGGCTCGGGAGTTTGATGGCGGAGCGGTCTATCAGCGCGCCGCCGCCTTCACCGTACCTCGTGATCATGGTGGCCGATGGCTTCCGGCCCGATTACATGAACCTGGCGCCGATGCCGCACCTTCAATCGCTCATGGCATCCGGCATGACGTACGGCCGGGCATGGGTCGGCCAGCTGGCATCCGAGACGCCCACCGGGCACGCGACGATCGCGACTGGCGTGTATCCCAAGAAGCATGGCGTCATCGACTTCGGGTGGCGTGACGTGGCCTCGCAGTCCTTCACCTGGATGCCGACCAATCTGATCCAGCTCAATGCCGGAGACATGGAACGGCTCATCGAGGGAGGAGGGGCGCCGACGATCAGTGACGAGATCCATCAGGCGTATCCGGGTTCGACCGTTGCTGCGCTGAGCGGCGAAAAGTACTACGCAGCCGATGCGCTTGGCACCGGCGCCGATTACATCCTGTTCGGGAAGGCAAGCTCGGTAACCGTTGCCGGCAAGACCAGGTACACCATCACCGTCACCCCGATCGGCAATCATGTCCCGCCGCCGGCGACGCACTACCAGGCGTCCGACATGAAACAGCCTCCCTATCCGTGGGTCCAAGACGACTTCGCCGCTCAGTTGGCGACGCGTCTTGTTCGAACCGTTCAGCCGCGCGCGTTGCTTATCAACTTCCCCGGTCCCGATATCGAGGGCCATGTTTCGGGGGGAATTACCGAGCCGAACAATGTCCGGCCGGTGGTGCAGGGGCTGGATCGCGATATCGGCGAGGTCGTTGCCGCGTACAAGAAAGCGGGACTGCTCGATCGCACCATTTTCGTCTTCACCGCCGACCACGGCATGGTGCCCAATACCCACATCGCGCCCAAACACAAGATCTATGCGGCCGTGGCGTCGACTGGCGCGCCGACGATCGAGACCGAGGCGGCGGCCACGACCTCGGGGTACGTTTATCTACGGAACAACGCGGACGCGCCTCGTGTTGCTTCGGCGCTGCTCGACGCCGATCTCCCGCACACCGACGGCGTGTTCTACAAGGTCGGAACGAGCGGGGGCTGGGGACATTTCGTGCCGGCTGGAGATACGGCAGCGAAACTCGGGCCGGCACTGACCCAGGCTTATACCGACCTCTGCAATACGCTGGCGGGCCCGACCGGCCCCGACGTGGTTGTCCCATATACGGAAGATACGCTCGGAATCGTGGTGAAGGGGTATGGACCGCATTGGGGTTGGCATGGCGGACTGACGTGGGGCGTGCAGCATATCCCGATGGTGATTAGCGGGCCGGGCGTGCGTCACGGGACGTCGTCATTTCCGGCGCAGTTGGTTGACGTTGCGCCGACGGTGGAGCGCCTGATGGGCATCGACCCGCCGAAAGCGGTCGATGGAGTTGTATTAGCCGATGCCTTGCAGTCCCCGACGTCAACCGAAACCGACACGCAGGCGGCGGTGGAAAAACGCCGCTCAGAGGATGTCGACGCTCTTATCCTGCGCTCGCACCAGGAGCACGGGCTATATCTCACCAAGAAGCTCTACCGGTGAGCGGCGAATCGCCGCTCGAACGGCTGCGAGCCTTATGCCTCTCCCTGCCGGAGACCACCGAGCGCCTCAGTCATGGTGAGCCCGCGTGGTTCGTCCGCGACAAGAAGCTGTTTGTAAGCTACGCCGATCATCACCATGATGATCGCCTGGCGTTCTGGTGCGCGGCGCCGTTTGGCGCCCAGGACGCGCTGGTCCAATCGGATCCGGAACGCTACTTCGTCCCTCCGTACGTCGGCCATCGTGGCTGGCTGGGTGTCTATCTCGACGTGCCGGTCGATTGGGATGAGATCAGGGAGATTGTTCGGGACGCCTACCGCGTTGTGGCGCCGAAGTCGATTCTGGCCCTGATGGATCCGCAACCCTAAGTTGACACTCGTAATCGAACCTCGCAGTCCAGCGCTTATCGTTTTTCACGATGAAGATAGGGAATAGGACAAGGGCGTATCCCCTGCGCTGAATTGCTTGGGTAGCAGCGCACCGGCGTGCCAAGGTGTTCGAGGATGGGGAGCTGGTACAACGTCCGGCCGGAACGCGCTGAAGCGCTACTCAGAAAAGGCCAGGTGCTCTCGATTTTCACTCCTGCGTTGTGCCGCGGGCGGCATGGGAGACTAGACTACCGGCTGCAGACGTCAATCAGTCATCTCAGTGGCAGCAAGGGTAACTCTAAAGCTTTGCGAATTCCTCTGCGATCCGCGCCATGTGTTTGGTAGCGAGGACGAATAGGTCGATCACGATGTTCTCGTTCGGCGCATGGACATGCGACTCGGGATAGCTCATACCGCAAGTCACGATCGGCACGTCGAGTTCCTGACGGAAGGCGTACATCGGACCCGAGCCGCCGGTCAGCGGGACGACGACCGGCTCCCTGCCGTAGACATCGCGGGCGGTGCGAAGCGCAATCTGTATCAGCGGCGCATCCACCGGAGTCACCGCGGCCCTCTCTCCCCCCAGATATTCGACCTCGATGTCGTCGAAGCCCTGATCCCGAAGGTAGCGGCGAAGTTTCTCGGCGATATCCACTGGATCCTGATCCGGTACCAATCGGAAGTCGATCTTTGCCATCGCCGTTGCCGGGATGACGGTCTTGGTCCCCGGCCCCTCATAGCCGGCCGAGAGCCCGGCGATATTTGCGGTCGGCGAGAACACCGCCTCGCGTGCCTCGGTCCCGGTCAGACCGAGAACGAACGATTGAATCCCGTAACTGCGGCGCATCTCCTCTTCCTCGAAGGGCATCGCGGCGAACAGCTCACGTTCGGCGCGGGTAGGCCGGCGAGCATCGTCGTAGAAACCGGGGATGAGGATCCGCTCGTCGGAATCCTTGATCGTGTTGAGGGCGCGCGCCAGCCGCCAGGCCGCGTTGGGGAGGAGGTGCGCGGCGCCGGAGTGGGCGTCGCGGGACATCGCGCGCGCATTCAACTGGACATAACTCAGGCCGCGCATCCCGAGTGTGATATCGGGACGGCCCGCGTAGTCGACCCCGCCGGTCTCCCAGACGCAGCCGTCGGCTCGAAGAAGCTCGCGGTTCGCTTCGACAAACGCCGGGACATCGGGGCTACCGATTTCCTCACCGCCCTCGACCAGAAACTTGACCCGGCAGGGCAGCTCGCCGTTGACTGACCGCAGCGCGTCGAGGGCCGCGAGACGCGAGATAAGATGTCCCTTATCGTCGGCTATTCCGCGGCCGTACATCTTGCCGTCGCGGAACGTCGCCTCGAAAGGCGGTGAGTCCCAGCCGTCGATCGGTTCGGGCGGCTGGACATCGTAATGGTTGTAGCAGATGAGCGTGTTGTCGGATCGACCCGAAGACTCGGCATAGACCATCGGATAACCGGAACCGGGGATGATGCGCGCGTCGAAGCCGTACTCCTCGAAGATCGCGGCCACGAGCTGGGCACACGACTCCATCCCGACGTTCTGGCTAGAGACGCTTGGCTGGGCGACGAGCCGCGCCAGGCGTGCCAGTGCGTCGTCTATGTGCTTTTCGATGAAGCTGTCGACGGTCTCCGTATCTACGGTCCTACCCATCATCTTCTCCTTTCGGTCCATCCTACGTTCTTGCCCCCTGTGGTACGGTATCCTTACCGATTAGCGGGAGAATCGACGTGGTCCTGGGAAAACGTATGGCAGTCCTGATGCGTCACTCCCTGGACGGTCCCGATCTCAACGTCCTGCTGGGCGCGCGGGGCTTTCAGGTGTATAGCGTCGACGGCGACGATGAGTTGGTCGACGTCGTCACGTTTAGCCACCCCGACGTCGTAGTCATCGTAGGACCTCCGGATCGCCCGACCCTGCCGCGAGTTGTCCAGGCGGCTCGTGCCGGCGGCCAGACTGTCCTCGCCGTCGTCTGGCCGGGTGTCCCGGTTGACGAAGCCGTTTCACTGTTGGAAGTCGGCATCGACTACGTGGCTCCGTCGTTCCACCCCGACTGGCTCGCGGCGCAGATCCATGCTCTACTCCGGCGTGTCGGCTACGAACGTTCTCCGGCCAATGTCATCGATCTCGGTTATCTCCACATCGACCTCGGTCAGCGACTGGTGACGGTCAATGGCCGTGAGGTGCCGCTGACGCGGACCGAGTTTGCCGTGCTGCGCATCCTCGCCGAGAGACCCGGAACGGTCATGCCGAGCGGCGAGATCATGCAGCAGATCATGGGCGTCCGCATGGATGAGCCGGAAGCACAGGATCTGCTAAAAGTCCACATACATCGTCTGCGGCAGAAGCTGGAACAGGATCAGAACAATCCG
>Ga0070739_10008164_pt1 | contig 10832 bp, 9 predicted proteins | sample Coa_R1_7_FD_66445 | JGI IMG/M metagenome (GOLD analysis project Ga0070739, IMG submission 66445) | Surface soil microbial communities from Centralia Pennsylvania, which are recovering from an underground coalmine fire - Coalmine... | ecosystem: Environmental > Terrestrial > Soil > Unclassified ...
AAAAAATCGCCGCGCCATCGCAATGGTCACGCAGATGAACGAAGAGGGCTTCGGCGGCTGCACCAACATTGGCGAATGCACCGGCGTCTGTCCGAAAGAGATCCCGCTCGAGGTGATTGCGGCGATGAACCGCGATTACTTCCGCGCAAGCTGGCAGGAACGCGACAATCTGGTTACCACCATGCGCCCGTTCACCGAATGGAGCTATGGTTCCAAGCTGAAAGTCGATCCGGGCAGCGGCGACGGCTAAAGATCAGCCGGAACTCTCACTCGGCTACCGTAATCGTCGGCCTGGTCCTCGCCTTGGTTGCTTCCGCTTTTTCAATCACCGTGCGGGCCAGCTTCTCAAAAATTTCCACTTGGCTGCTGCGCTGGTTCGAAGCTGCAATCGGTTTGCCCGTATCGCCGCCTTCGCGCGTTTTTGGATCGAGCGGTATCTCGGCGAGTAGCGGCACCTTCATCTGTTCCGCGGTCCTCGCGCCCCCGCCTTTGCCGAAAACATAAATCTTCTCGCCGTTGTGTTCCAGGTAACTCATGTTTTCGACAATGCCGAGCACGGGTTCGCGCACCTGCTCAAACATGAGAACTGCTTTGCGCGCATCTTCGAGCGCAACGTCGGATGGCGTTGTGACGATAATCGCCCCGGTTAACGGCGTGGTTTGTATCAACGTAAGCTGCACATCCCCGGTGCCCGGAGGCAAATCGATTACTAAATAATCGAGCGGCCCCCAGTCCACGCTGCGCAAAAACTGTTGAATCACGCTGTTCAACATGGGACCGCGCCAAACCAGCGGCTTATCGCCCGGGTTCAGAAAGCCCATCGACATGAGCCGCACCCCGTGCGCTTCGAGCGGCTGAATGCGCTGGCCAATGGCGTGCGGGGTGGCGCGAACGCCCATCATCAGCGGAACATTCGGTCCATATACGTCCGCGTCGAGCAAACCGACCGCATGGCCGAGCTTCTCCAGCGTAATCGCGAGATTGACAGCGACGGTGCTCTTGCCCACGCCGCCTTTACCCGAGCCAATCGCCAGAATGTTCTGCACGCCGGGAATGGGTAATTTCGGCTGCTCCGCAGGATGCTGAGGACCCATACAACTCAGGCTAACAGCAAACGCGGGAATTACGGCAGGACGCGGGACGACGCCATAAACCGGCGGTAATCGCGGAACTGCATTTCGTTCTTGTAGAGCATCGCTTTGCCTTTCCTCAGCCGCAGTTCCGCGGAAAGCGGCAGCAGGAATTCCTGGTCGCCGATCTTTACGTAGTCGTAATCGACGTCGATAACCGATTCTCTCCACGGTAAATCCTTCGGGATGTTATCGGCCTCAAGCGACACATGCCGCACCGCGAACGTGGCGGCATCAATGTACACCAAACCGTGAAAGCCGACGGTGGCGGTTCTGGTTCCATCCTCAGACTTTAGATCGTAACCGGATCGCGACCGCGGCGCCGAATAGGCAAAGACGTGAACCGGCGCGCCGTTGATTTCCGATTTGCCCTGCCACTTGAAAGTCGCGGCGGCGCGCTCGGAAAAGACAGCGGCTAAGAGCTGGCCGAAAACTCCGTTGGCGCGAACGCCGCCGAGTTTCGACCGGTCTGCCGTGACATGCTCGCCGTTGACCTCAAGCGTGGAATACTGTTCGCGCCCCGAAGTGTAGCCCACCAACTCGGTAATCGAATCGTGCCGCTTCCAGTTTCCCTTTCCCGTTCTGTCATAGAAGCGCTCTGTGCGCAACAGACACAAAAAATTCGGCAGCCCGGTTTGAAAGTCCATCGCTCTCGCTTTGGCGCCCGATAGCACCTCGGAGATCTCCTTCTCGTCAGGCGGCTGAACGCCGCTTTCAAGCTTCGGGGCTTTCGAAGCCAACAGGTGCGCAGGCCCCGGCGCCTCTATCGCCGGCAAGTCAGTTGCGCGATCGGCTACCGGTTTTAGCTGCGGGGATGCAATGGAGAACGGTACTCGTTGAGTGCCGATCGCGCTTGAGTTTTCATCTTCGACGGCCAGTTCTGCCCAGTAATCGCCTGGCGGCAATTCGAAGCGGCGCTGGAACGTGAAGAGCTGTGACTTGATCTCTTTCGTCTTCTCGATCGCGGTTTCATAAGGTGCATCCTGGCTGAGCTTCTGCACGATCTTGCCATCGGAAGTTCGAATGAGGGCCACCATGGCGAAATGAAACTTTGTCAGTTTCTCGTTGGCATAGCTTCTGGATGTGAGGGCCTCGAAGGGAAACTGCACAACCAGTGCCGCAGTTGTATTCGGGCCTTGCGTCCCATAGCGAAGCACTTTAGCTTCTATCGGAATTGAATTGTAGACAGACGGGCTGTCCAACGCCTTGATCAGCGGGATTTCGAACGGCGCCACCTTCCAGCCGTCGGCTGCCGGCGTCCAGTCGTATCCGGAGCGCGTACGCGCCACGACATGCGGCCGCTCGACGCGGAGCGAAACCGGGCGGAAATGGCCATCGGCGGGCTCGGGCGCAGGAACATAGACCGCTTCGTAGTACGTTTGCGCATCCTCTGCCACTTTGCTCATGGCGGCGCGCAAGTTGGCGGATTCAGCTATGTAAAATCCGCCGGTATCGCCCGCGAGCCGGCGCAAGGGTTCATTGCGCTCAAAATCGGGCTGAGCACCGATGTTGTCGAACTGCCCGCTGCGCATGGGCGCGCTGATCAGGCGCCCGGGGCCGGTGGGAGGCGGTGGCGTATAGCCGGCTGCTTTCATGGATGCCAGGTTGGCGGCGCCGAAACCCATTGCGGGAAGCGCACTGGCGGCTTCGGCATTCAGCCTGGCGCTGAGGCCGCTCACGTCCACCACGTAGATGCTCGTATTCGACCGGTTGGCTTCGGAGATGACCGGCCGCAGAGCCTCGGTTACGCCTTCCTGATTCGCTACGCCGGAACTGAAAAAGACGATCAGCTTGCGTCCGGCTATCTTCGCCTGTTCGGAAACCAGCGCCGAGATGCATGCGAGCCACGGTTTCAGGTGATTCTGCTGAACCAGATTTGCGGCGCGTGTTGCGGCCTCGACCGATATTCCCTGGAGCGGCGGAGGAAGACGTTCTGATCCAACTCCGTTGCGCGATGCATCGGATGCGTGAGTCGCCTCGCGCTTTGCCCGTTTGGATGCTTCAATCGTTGCCAGGCGAAGAGCCTCCTCGAATCTCGCCGTGTCGCTGGTGAAATCGGAGATGCCGGCTAGCCGGTCTTGTATTTGCCAGGCTGAATAGTACGTCTTTGTTGCCGCCAGAGTTTTGATCAGCGCCGAGGTAGCCCGGTAGGCAGTCCGGCCGGAATCGGGTTCGTTTGTATCGAGCAGAATAGAGACGGTGCGCAGCTCGTTACTACTATTTCGATCTGCAAGGCGAAACGCCCGAAGGACAACCGGTTTGCCGTCATCGGTGATGTGCACATCCTGCGGCGTCAAATCCAAAACGGGGCGTCCATGCTTATCACGGACGGTGATGTCCACCCGGACCTCATTGACGTCTTCAACCAGTGTTGGCCGTGGCGGCGCGACAGTGGTTTGTGTCTGCGCGCTGGAGCAACACAGGAGCAGCGCGAAAAAAGCCAGCCAGAGGCGGGTAGACCGTTCGGACAGCATGAGGAACTCAGGTCAACAGCAGGCTTGCCCGCGCTTTTAAATTGTACCCGGCGAAGTCTCGCGCGTGCAGCTTGGGAAAAGCCGCCGCCGCGATCATCGCCGCGTTATCTGTCGAGAGGCCCGGGGCAGGGAAATAGAACGGAAGCCCGTTGTCCCTTTTCGCCGCGTCACGAAGCCCCGCATTTGATGCTACACCTCCGGAAACCAGCACCGAAGCTGCCCCGGTTTGTTCGGCAGCGGCAGTTGCGCGGCGCAAAAGCTCCTCAATCACCGTACGTTGAAAGCTCGCAAGCAGATCGCGCGTGGCTTGCGAAGTGGCCGCCAGCCATTCCTCCGTTGTGGCGTTGCGGATCTGTTTGCGACTGGCAATTTCTGCTTGCACATCGTGTTCCTCCGTCCAGCGGAGCACTGCCGTTTTCAATCCGCTGAAGCTGAAATCGAGCTCGTTGCCTTTCATTCGCGCCAGCGTAAATTTCACAGCCCGTGGATCGCCGGAGCGCGCCAGCTTGTCGATGATCGGGCCGCCGGGATAGCCGTATCCCAACAGCTTGGCGACTTTGTCGTACGCTTCGCCGGCCGCATCATCGCGAGTTTTGCCTAATAGCCTGTACTCGCCTGGACGTTGCACTTCGAACAGATGAGTATGGCCGCCGCTCACCACCAGGGCGATGGCGGGCAACGGAATATCGGGGTGCTGGACCAGCACCGAATGAATGTGCCCCTCGACGTGATTCACCGCGATGAGCGGCAATTGCCGCGCAAAGCATAACGCCTTGGCGTAGGTGACTCCCACGAGCAGCGAGCCAACCAACCCCGGGCCTGCAGTAACTGCGATGGCGCTCAGATCATCGAGCCCGGCATGCGCCGCATCCAGTGCTTCGCGAACCACAGGCACAATGGCCCGCAGATGCTCACGCGAGGCCAATTCCGGAACTACGCCGCCGTATTTGGCGTGTACGTTGAATTGGGAGGCGACAATGCTCGATCGAATGTGGCGCCCGTCCTCGACAACGGCGGCAGCAGTTTCATCGCAGGAGCTCTCGATTCCTAAAATGAGGTTTTGACGCAACTTTCTGACTTCTATTATGAGTTGCCGGACGAGCTGATCGCGCAGGAGCCACTCGCCGATCGCGCCGCCTCGCGCATGCTGGTTTTGTCGCGCGCGCAGGAATCGTTTCATGACGATGCATTCGTCAATTTCGCCCGCTACTTGAAGCCGGGCGATTGCCTGGTTCTTAATAACACGAAGGTGTTTCCCGCGCGGCTGCATGGCCGGCGTAACGACCCATCCGGAGGGCAGATCGAAGTTTTTCTGGTTCGCGCATTAAACGGAAGCGAGACCGAGTGGCAGGCATTGGTGCGGCCAGCCAAGCGTGTGCGTCCCGGCGAGAAGATTCTGTTTGGAGAGGATCTGGAAGCGGAAATTCTTGCCGCAGGCGAGTTCGGCGAGCGGACCATTCGCCTGATTTCGCGGCAGCCCATTGCCGGTCTTCTGGAACGTCTGGGCCAAACTCCGCTTCCACCGTACATTCATCGCAGCCCCAGCGCCGCTGACCGCGAACGGTATCAAACCGTTTTTGCCAAACAGCGCGGCTCCGTTGCGGCGCCGACAGCCGGCCTGCATTTCACTACCGAAATATTCGACCGGTGCCGTGCCGCCGGTGCTGAGATTGCGTACATCACGCTGCACGTCGGGCTGGGGACGTTTGCTCCGCTGCGGAAATCGGACGTTGCCGAAGTCCGGCTGCACGAAGAATATTTTGAGATTGCGAGCGCTGAAGCGGACAAAATGCGTGCAGCCCAGCGCTTAGTATGCGTAGGCACAACGAGCGTGCGGACCGTTGAAACAGCTATGCTGCGCGGCGGTTTGCGGGCAATGAGCGGCCAGACGAATCTGTTTATCCATCCGGGGTTCCACTTTCGCGCCACCGGCGCCATGCTGACGAATTTTCACTTGCCGCAATCCAGCCTGTTGATGCTGGTGAGCGCGTTCGCGGGGCGCGATTTCGTTTTACGCGCTTACAAACACGCCGTGGCCGGGCGGTACCGCTTCTACTCGTATGGCGACTGTATGCTTATTCAATAGCGAAATATTTGCGGTAGACGCGCACGCCGTCGGCCACATACGTTTCGAGCGCCTGCAAGCCGTCATAGGGCGCATGCGGGTCGGACAACAGCTTGCGGCCCACGCGCGCGATCTGGGGGACGTCGTCAACATCTGCTTTCCAGTCATCAGGCGCCCAGTCGATCGCTTTTGAAACGACGGACGCAACGCCCTCGGCCACGCCGTCTGCGGTGACCATATTGAAGGATTCGGTGTAGCTCGGCTGCAAGAGAAGGTGCATGTGCGCGACCGTCTTGCGGAATTCGGGCCATGTCTGCCAGCCATTCAGGTGCAAGCTTACGCCGGGCAACCCGCTGAGCATTTCGTTTACTGCGCCGAGCACTCCATCGCCGCCTCCCTCGGTCCTGCCCGCCGAAATCCAGAACTCCAGTGGAACCCGCAGCGCGCGCGCGATTTCCAGTGCGGCCCCGGCGGAGCTCATCAGGTTCTTCAACGGCCTGGTGGCGCCGAAAGCGCCGATCCGGAGGGTGCCGCAACTAAACGGTGGCCGCGGGCGCGGGTTCATGGAACCCAAATAGTAGAGGTTCGGCAGATAGGCGCAAGGCGCGCCGAACGCCTTATGAATCCAATGACAGAACCGCCTGGTGTTGCCGGCAAGGTGAATATTGGACGTCGCCATCTCGATATCCATCAACTGGCGCACCAGTTTTGTGCCGTTCCGATCCGCCTGCAAAAAGCCAACGTTGGAGTGGCAGGTGACAGCAAACTGCGTCTGCGGAAAATCGTTCGATAGCGCCAGCATCTCCAAAGCCGGAATCCACGGCGCAGAAATGATGACATGTTTTTGCGGGCGTTTCCTGAGCCGCTCGCGCAGATCTGCGGCGCTGGTAATAGGCCATACCTCGGCGGGCATGCCGTTTGCCTGAAGTACCTTAGCGGTATTGATAGCGGCAACGCCCAGCCCGATATGGCTGATGTTTCGATTTGCCGCGAAATTCTTGTATGCGAGAACAATGCTCATACTGTTCGTCCTTTGCGCTCCCAGCATTGAACGCGGCAGTGTTGTGTACGCGGAAATTTCTCTGCTATGCGGTTGATTCCAGGGGAAAAGGTTTTTTTTCGGCGACTGTGACCGACTTGCAAAACTCACGGCAGGAGGTCTTGACAAAGGGCTTTGGCTGTGATTTTGGGCGATTGGCGTGATGTAGAAGGAAATTTTGCTGGAAAAAAGGGAAAATGGGCACGCCGCGACTGCGCCCGCGTGGGCGCCATACGGATTTCAGGCGGAAGGACGGCAGTTAGCCGGTGAGTTTGAGCAGTTGGTCGACTGTAAGGGCCAGCACCCCAAACATCAGGTGGGCCATGATCTTGCTGGCGCCGCGTACGCGAATCAGGCGTGCCCCGAACTCATCTTTTAAACGGCTGAAGACGCGCTCGACCATGCTGCGTTCGGCAAAGCGGTCCTGTTCGGCCCAGGTCATTTCCTCGGCGCGGAGCTCCGTCTCGGGCACGATTTTCCAGGAACGCGAGTTCTTACGCAGCGGCACCTTGTGCTCGCCGATCTTGCGCTGGCGCTTGGGGTGATCGGTAATGGGCCGGTGCCCCAGCGCCAGGCTGTGCTGGCGAATGGCGGCGGCATCATAGGCCGAGTCCATCAGGTCGTACAGGTAGGTCACGCGCTGGCTGGTGAGATTCATCAGCGGAATGGCGGCTTGTGAGTCGTGCACGCTGGCGCCCGTCAGCAGTGCGCTGATCGGAATCTGCCCGTCGGCGACATCCAGATGAAGCTTGTAGCCGCGCCAGTAGCGGAGATGCCCTTTGCTGCTCTTCTTGACCCGATGCCGCAATCCTGCGGCAACTCGGCTAGCTGCTGCGCCAGCGTCTGTTTGCGCTGCCGTTCGAGACGGGTGCCGCGTTGAGAGGCCTTGCAGCGCTTGGGCCGGCGCTTTTGCTTGGGGCCTTTCGGCTTTGGCTCGGGAAACTTCTCGCGTGCTTCAATGGCGGTTGAGTCGCGCGCAATGTGGCCGATGAGGCGCTCTTTCTGGGTGCATTCCACTACCGCAGCATGCAACCGTTGCGGCAGTTGGCTGTGGGCAAACTCAGCAAAAGCACGCGAAAACGTCGCTTCATGCGGAATCTGCGCTAGCGTGTTCCAGCCGCATAAACACCGCAACTGGCAATCCGTCTCCAAACGCCCTATCAGTTGGCGTGTGGTTTCTAATCCGTACACCGCCTTGGCCACAAACGCGTTCGCCAGCGCATCGCGATCTTTCGCCGGACGCCCCGCATAGCCACGCTGATTTCCACAATGCCGTCTCACACTCACTAACGCCAGCACCGCCACCAGCAAACGTGCGCGCTCGCCCAGCGGCCCGATCTCCTGCTCCAGCCGGCCAAATAAATGGCCCTGCAAAATGTGTCCGAATTGCAGCAATGTCTCGCCTACGGTACTCTGCATAGGGGCTCGCTCCTCGTTCTCTCGTTGCCTTGAAACAACAGATTACTAGGACCTGAGCCCTCTTTCAAACATTTCCACTATCTCTTGTTCTATTTATTAATTTTGCAAGTCGGTCTCGTGAATGGCCCACGGCGGGGTCCGGCGCAACGGGGGATGAAAACGCCGGTCATCAATGCAGTTTCGCAGTTGGCGATTCCCGGATGTGGTTCTTTTTCAGAGATATACGTCTCGGCGTTTTTGAAGGAACCGGGTGATCAACCGCATTGGACGGCTGCTGGAGACAGTCAACCTCAAACTGGCGTCAGTGGCCAGCAACATTGTGGGTATGAGCGGCATGGCGATGTTGCGGCTGCTGGCCAGCGGGGTGCACGATGCGGAGCGCTTGGCCGAGTGTGCGCGGGGGCATATGCGGGTGAAGATTCCCGCCCTCATCCTGGCGCTGGATGGCCGGCCGGATGCGCATTTCCGCTGGATGCTCACGCAATTACTCGCCAAGCTGGATTGGCTGGATCAGGAGCGGGCGTGTGTGGAGGCACGCCTGGACAGCTTAGCCGCTCTTTATGAAGATCTGCTGCGGCGGCTGAGCACGATTCCGGGCGTGGACAGAACCACCGCCTTGGTGTTGCTGGCTGAATTCGGTGAGGACATGTCGCAGTTTCCCACCGCTGGTCATTTGGCCAGTTGGGCGGGTCTGTGTCCGGGCAACGCGGAGAGTGCGGGCAAGCGCTTTCCCGGACGCACGCGCAAAGGCGATCGCTACGTACGGCGCATTCTGGTGCAGAGCGCCTGGGCGGCAGCGCGCTCCAGGGATTGTTTCCTGGCCGCCTTGTTCTTTCGCATTGCACAGCGGCGCGGAATGAAGAAGGCGGCAGTGGCGGTAGCTCATCGCATTGCCCTCGTCGCCTGGCACATTCTCGCTGAGCCCGGTGTCGAGTATCACGAGCGCGGCGGCGATTTCTTCGACCGCCGCAATCCCGAGCGCACCGCCCGCAAACTGTCCCGGCGACTGGAAGCCATTGGCTATCACGTCACTCTCGTGGCTCCGCGTAAAGCTGCCAGCAAGCAGCCCAAACCGCGCTGTAGCGCCAAGCCGCCCAGAATCACCGTGGATCCCAGCATCTGCCCGCGCTGTGCCCGCTGGGGCATCTCTCGTTGCATCTGCCTTCTCAAACGCAACAAGCGATCCACCCCTCCGCCCCCCTAACGCTCTCGTTTCTTCTATTTACCTCCCGGTGTTTTCGAAGGATCTGCAGCCGGTCACCCCGACCCACGCAGCAAGTTCGTCGCCGACGGCCAGATCGATGGCGCGCGCACCCTTGTCGTCGAGAACGATTCGGTTTCAAGGGCCGCTTCGCGTTCAAATTTCTTCTGCATAGCTCTTTCGTAAACGTCTGGGTGCTCTTGTAGTAACTGCCCGAGGACGACGTTACCCCCGATGTAGTTTCCGACATTCGTTTGAGAAAGTGTTGTTTTTGGGGTTCTGAACGCCAGATCAGCGGGCTCTCGATCGCCGCTATCTATACTCGCTACATTAGCGCCGCTCCCGATAAGACCGGCTCGGAAATCGCGCAGCGCGAGCGCGACCGTCAGTTTCAATCACACCCACTCACCTGCCCATCCGCCAGGCGTACAAGCGGATGAATCCGCAGTACAAGGACCAGGATCAGGAAGTCACGCTCTGTTCCCGCTATCAGGAATCAGACGGCATTCAGTGGCCGCACGACATCCATCGCGAGCGCAACGGCGAGAAAATCTACGAGATGTTCTCCGATTCGGTGAAGTTCAACACCGATCTGACCGACGATTTGTTCTCGCTTCCCGAACCCGGCGCCGCGCCGGTCCGGAAGAAGCGAAAGAAATAGCCGGAGCGCTGGAAAATCGCCATAGCGGCTAGGCCCGCAGCCACGAACCAAGCTGGCGAGGGCTCGGGAGTCGAAGCCGCCGCTGAATCGACTGTACCAGCCGATTCCCATGTTGTAACCGTGACTTCTCCGGAATAATCCGTCACTGTGCCGGTACTCCTGTTCGTCACCGTGCCGAGGTTGACCGGAAAGTTAGTGGTGCTCGAAGCTGGGAAACCGTTATTCAGATTAGTGAAGCTTTCGCAGCCGAGAATCTTGGAATACGTTGTCGCGGCATCGACCGGATCGGTGATGATGGTGTCGCCCACGTCGTTGGCGCCGCCGCAAACCGTGCCAATGACGGAAGTCGCGGTTAAGCTGATCACTCCGGGGTCCAGGGCCGGATAGGACGGCGACCCATCTTGCGAATAGCTGCCTGAAGCTCCCAGAACGAATGGGAAATTGTAATTGAGCATTCCGTTATTTTGGAGGTATCCCAACGCGGTCAACTCCTCATCGATCGTCTTGCCATTATCCAGTGTGATTCCATCCGTCGCGTTATTGGGGTTTTGCAATAGCTGGTTGTACGTGTAGGTCTGCGGGCTCGTCGGGTAGGCCGCGTTGAAGATAGAGGAGTTCACGTTCGTTTCGATCACGATCGTGCCCAGATCGACGCCCACGATTGTGCTTGCTATCGCGGAAGGAGCCGCGAAAATGGATGCCAAAGTCGCGCCCGCCAGCCCAATGCGACGAAGATCCATGCGCCTCATATTCAGTCCGCCCTTCTTTTTGCGTATCGCCAGGATCGCTTTGCGTATCGCCAGGATCGCCGCCATTCCGATGCCTGTCAGAACCACGGCTTCC
>Ga0070739_10008171_pt1 | contig 10827 bp, 9 predicted proteins | sample Coa_R1_7_FD_66445 | JGI IMG/M metagenome (GOLD analysis project Ga0070739, IMG submission 66445) | Surface soil microbial communities from Centralia Pennsylvania, which are recovering from an underground coalmine fire - Coalmine... | ecosystem: Environmental > Terrestrial > Soil > Unclassified ...
CCAGTGTGGGTTGTCCGACGAGTAGAGCAGGCAGCGGTCCCCCAGGTGGCGGATGGCGTCGGGGATCGTCAGCTCCTCGCACTCCACGCCGAAGTAGCAGCGGCCGCTCTTTACGTAGCTGCTCGGCTTCTGCTTGCACAGCGGCGCCTCGACGTCGCCGCGCTTCTCCCACTCCTCGTCCAGGCGGTCCATCCAGAACGGCACCCAGCCGGCGCCCGACTCGAGGAAGCCGACGCGCAGGCGCGGGTAGCGCTCGAACACGCCGCCCAGGATGAGCTGGGCCATGGCGATCATCTGCTCGAAGGGATGGGCCACGGCATGCACGGCGAGGAACTTGTCGAAGCGATCGGTGCCGGCCGCGTTGCGCGGCTGGGAGTGGATCGCTAGCGGCAGGTTCAGCCGCTCGGCGGCGGCGTAGAAGGGGTCGAGGGCGCGGTCGGACAACTTGCGCCAGGCGACGTAGGTCGTCACCTGCACGGCGACCAGGCCCCGCTCGGCGATCCGCTCCAGCTCCGCGACCGCCGCCTCGGGCTCCTGCAGCGCGACGATGCCGACGCCCTTGAGGCGGTCGGGCGCCGCGGCGCAGAAGTCGGCCAGCCAGCCATTGTAGGCCTGGGCCAGCGCCGTGGCCAGGTCGGGGTCGCGCACGTTGCCGACGCCCAGCCCGCTGGTCGGGAACAGCACTGCCACGTCGATCCCCTCGGCGTCCATGTCGGCGAGCTGGCGGCTCGGGTCCTCGACGCGGTGGCCCATGCGGCCGCCCAGGTTGCGGTCCCAACCATCATGGGGGTAGAGCGGGCGGGCCGAGCGGTATGGCTCGGGCAACCGCTCGCGGTAGGCGCTGTCGGGCTCGGTGAGGTGCCCGTCGCCGTCGATCACGGGGTAGCCGATCATGGCTCGCCTCCTGCGCGCGCTAGCATGGTGGCACCGGGGAGCAGCGTCGTGTTTGCCGCGGCAAACACGACTCCACTCCAAAGCAGCTAACCGCTAGCCTCAGGATAGCGCCCAGCCGGCGGGGCGTCCAGGCGGAAGGTCGGAACGGGCTCGCCGTCCGGGGCGAGCCGCGGGGCGCGGGTCACCTGGCCGGTGGGGCATCCAGGCGGAGACGGCGAGCGCGCCGCGCAAGCATGCTGGGACCGGTGATGTGAGTAGGGTGCGCATCGGCGAACCCTACTCACATCACGCGAACGAAAGGTGAGGCCGTGGGGCGCAAGACGAGTCGCGCGCCCCAGGCCGCGGCCGGGGCGACGAGCCAGCCGTCGGGCACGTCCGGCGCGGCGGTGAGGGCGACGCCGCGCTCGGCGAGCCAGCGGCGGGTATCGTTCAGCCGCTCGACGCCCAGCACGACCTGGTAGACCCCCTCGCCGCTGGCGGCGAGCGCGGCAGCGACGGGCCCCGGCCCGTTGGGCGTGAGGACGGCGATGCGAAGCGATCCGACCGCGAACAGCGCGCGATCGGCGCCCAGGTCGGCCACCGTCTCGTGGCCGACGAGCGACAGGCCGAGCTGCCGCTCGTACAACTGGACGGTCTGCGCCAGCTCGCCCATCACCACGGCCACCTCCTGGACGCCGCGCGCCCCGTTGGCGTGGCCGCCGGGCGCCTCCCAGGTCAGGCGCGCGGCGTCGGGCTGGTCCCACTGGATGAAGAACGGCCAGGGGCGGCGCCAGGCGACGCCGCCCGGGACGAGCAGGCGCCAGGATAGCCGTTGCCCATCCGGCCGCTCGCGGGCCATCGGAAACGGCCCGTCGGCGGCGAGCCGCGTCTGCCGCAGGCGAGCGGCCAGCCCGTCGATGTCGTCGGTCGCGAGCGCGTAGCCGATCAGGCCGCCCGGGCGCTGGCTCAGGTAGTCCACCAGCGCGGCCGGCGCCGGGTCGGTAGCCGCCTCGGCGTCGTACACCGAGATCAGCTCCAGGTAGTCGAGCCCGAAGCGCACGATGCCGTTGTGGGTGCCCCGGCCGAGGTGGCGGCCGCCGCGGCGCACCTCGAAGCCGAGCGCGTCGCGGTAGCTCGCGCTGGCCGCGTCGAGGTCGCGGACGGCGATCACCACGTGGTCCAGGCGGTCGATCATGCGGACTCTCCCCGGCCGTCTCGCTCGCCCTATGCTAGCACGGAGGGCGCGCCGCTCCCGTGCTATAACTGCCCGCGGCACCAGGCGCGACGGAAGGGGAGCAGCGCATGACCGACGATCTCAAGGCGGCGGCGTGTGCGGCGGTCGACCGCCGGCGCGACGAGTTGGCCGCGTTCGCCCAGGCCGTCGCCGAGCGGCCGGAGCTGGGCTTCTTCGAAACCGAGACGGCGCGGCGCTTCTCGCGCGCGCTGGCCGACCTCGGCCTGCCGCACGAGTCCGGCCTGGCCCTCACCGGCGTCAAGGCCGTGCTGGCCGGCGGCGCGCCCGGCCCGACGGTGGCCGTGCTCGGCGAGCTGGACGCGCTGCCCGTGCGCGGCCACCCGCTGGCCGACCCGATCACGGGCGCCGCCCACGCCTGCGGGCACCACGCCCAGCTCGCGATGGTGCTCGGCGTGGCGCGCGGGCTGCTCGACAGCGGCGCGCTGTCCCACCTGGCCGGCCGGGTCGCGCTGATGGCGGTGCCCGCGGAGGAGTACGTGGAGCTGGAGCGGCGCCTGGCGCTGCGCGCCGAGGGCCGCATCGAGTTCCTGGGCGGCAAGGCCGAGCTGCTGCGGCTGGGCGCCTTCGACGACGTGGACCTGGCGATGATGGTCCACACCAGCAGCGAGCCGGACTACCGTTCGTTCGCGGTGGGCGGCAGCAACAACGGCGTGGCGGCGAAGATGGTCCGCTTCGTCGGGCGCGCCGCCCACGCCGGCAGCGCGCCGCACCAGGGCATCAACGCCCTCAACGCCGCGCACGTCGCGCTGGCGGCGATGCACGCCCAGCGCGAAACCTACCGCGACCAGGACCACGTCCGCGTCCACCCGATCATCACCCAGGGTGGCGACGTGGTGAACGCGGTGCCGGCCGACGTGCGCCTGGAGATGTTCGTGCGCGGTGCCAGCCTGGAGGCGATCGCCGACGCCAGCGCGAAGGTGGACCGCGCGCTGCGCGCGGGCGCGCTGGCCCTCGGGGCGCGCGTCGAGGTGACCACCCTGCCCGGCTACCTGCCGATGCGCCACGATCCGGCGCTGGGCGCGCTGTTCCGCGCCAACGCCGAGCGACTCGTGGGCGCCGACGAGGTCGTCGACGCCGGCCACCGCGGCGGCTCGACGGACATGGGCGACCTCAGCCACGTGCTGCCGGCCGTCCACCCCTATGCCACCGGCGCCCAGGGGCACGGTCACGGCGCGGACTATCTGATCGTCGACGCAGGCCGCGCGATCGCCAACCCGGCCAAGGCGATGGCGATGACCGTGATCGACCTCCTGGCCGACGACGCCGCGGGCGCTCGCCGCGTGCTGGCGGCGGCGCGGCCACCGATGACCCGCGCCACCTACCTCGCCTTCATGCGCGAGCTGCTGGGCACCTGGGACTACGCCGAGGCGGACGGCGCCTAGTCGCCGGGAAACGCCCAGGACTGCTCTGAGCCACGAGCTTCCAGCTTGATGGATGCTCTTAACACGTGGACGCCGCGGGCGCGACGCAGGGCGTCGGCGCAGCCGGCTCGTCCGCCGTGTTGGCGACGCCCTGGGCGCGGAGCAGGCTGATTGAGCTAATGTTGGCGATGCCGCGCGTGCCGCGGCGGTCGAACGGCACTACCAGGCGGGCCATGCCCGTCTGGTCGGACAACGGCTGGCCGTCCTGCTGGTAGGCGACGATGACCGGCTTGCCCTCGAAGGAGGGGTCGATCTCCGCCCAGGCCACGATGGCGCTGGTGTCGTCCGCGGCGCTGACCAGCGCGTACCAGTTCAGCGGATCGGCGGGGCGCCGGTCGTCGAACTGGGGATCGGCGTCCATGAGCAAGTCGTAGAGGGCCACGCCGCGGTAGACGCGCGAGCGGGCATCGTCCACGCCCTGGATCACGACATCGGTGAACGGCATCGCCCGCAGGTCGTCGAGCGTGTACGTCTTCGGCGCGGCGACCAGCCCGTCGACCGTGAACTGGGGGCTGTAGCCGCGGATCTGGGCCCGGGCTGGGCCCAGCAACAGGAGCGGCGCGAGGAGCCCGCTCAGGATCGCCAGCAGTATGGGGCGCCGAAACATGCCACGTACCTCCGCTCCGCGGTAGATGCGGCTCGCCAGTGAGAGCGGCCGGCGCTAAGCCTACACCCTTTTGCCCCCGGCGCCAACCGGGCAGCGGGTCGGGCCGGAGGGCAGGTACCAGCGGCTGGCAGAGCGCGCTCGCCTGTCCGTGCCCGCTGTGCGGCGCACGCCTGGCCGATCTCTTGCGGATGGAGTGGGGCGGGACTAGACTCGCTCGTGGCGTCGGCGCCGGCCGTCGCCGCGCCCGCCGATAGGTCCGTCCCACTTGTGATCGTCTGGGGGTGCCGCATGCGAGACTGGCCGCGACTGGTGCTGCTGCTGGCAGTGCTGCTGCCTGCCGTCGTCGGGGAGAGCGCCGCCGCCCAGTCGGGCCCCGATCCGGTGCGGCTCGTCGTCGTCCTGCTCGGAGGGCTGGGCACCGCGAGCGGCGACGGCACCTTCGCCAGCATCACGCCGGCCCTGGAGCGGCTGGGCACCGCCCCCGACGTGAACACCGCGGTATCCGTGGAGGACTACTCCTACCGCTATCCCGACCTCACCTACGGCCGCTGCGACACGAGCCAGCCGATCGCCGACAGCGCGCGGCGGCTCGACCACCAGGTCCGCGACCTGGCCGAGCGCCACCCGGCCGCGCGCTTCCTGCTGGTCGGGCACTCGCTCGGCGGCGTGGTGGCGTCGCGCTGGGCGGCCGATGCAGCGCCCGACCTGCTGGCGAAGACGGCGGCGGTGGTAACGCTCGACAGCCCGCTGCAGGGGATGGCCGACGTGCCAGCCGAGATGCGCGACCTGGTCGCGGGCTGGGTGACGGCGCAGCTCTGCTCGGACCGGCGGGTGCTCGACGAGCTGAGCGCCGGCCGCGCCGACGGGCCGCTGGCGGGACTGGGCCACGCCGTCGAGGCACTGGCCGCCGCCGGCGGGCGACTGTACACGGGCGCCTCGCGCGGCGACATCGCGATCTCCTGGCGCAGCGCCACGCTGCCCGGCGCCGAGGTGCACTACTTCGACTCGGGGATCTGTGCTGACTGGGCGAGCCTGGCCGCCGCCGCGCCGGGCCTCAGCCCCGACGCGGCCACCACCGACTGGGCGCGCGTGCGGGCGCAGCTCGCCGCCCTGCCGCCGCAGGCGCAGCGCGCGCTGCTCGACCGCCTGGCCGCCTGCCTGGACGTGTCGCACGGTAACGTGCTGCGCGATCCGGCCGCGGTCGGCTGGCTGGCCGATGTCGCTCAGGCGGCGCTCGCCGCGGCCGCCGCGCCGACCCCGACCGCGACGCCCACGCCCGCGCCCTAGCGCGGAGCGGCGCGGGCTCGCATCCCACGGCGCCGCGCTGGGCGGGGATGCGGATCAGGTTGCGGCAGCCCAGCCAGACGACGACCTCGCACTCGATCACGTCGCCGTCGTTCAGCAGCCGCGGCAGCACCTCTTCCCCTCGCCCGGTCAGGGGGCAGCCCCCTGTTGCACTGCCGCCCAGGCGGGCATCCTTGCCCCAGCCGACCAACCGAGCACAGAGGGAGTGGAGACAGAGATGGCTGGGTGGGGACCGAGTATGCAGCGCGTGGGGATCGTCCTGGGCACGGCGCTTCTGGCGGTGGCTATCGGCGTGCTCGCCACGGCCGGCAAGGCGCCGGCGCAGGTGCCGCCGGCGACGCCCACGGCGCGGACGATCGCCGTCGCGGGCGAGGGCGAGGCCTCGGCCACGCCGGACGTGGCCTACGTCTCGGTAGGGGTCCAGACCGAGGGCGCGACCGCTGCGGAGGCGACGGACGACAACAGCCGCACGCTTGCGGCAGTGCTGGACGCGATGCGCGCGCTCGGCGTTGGCACGACGGACCTGCGCACGAGCGGGCTATCGGTGCTGGCCCGCTTCGACACTAATCGCACGACGCAGGTCGTCGGCTACACGGCAACCAACTACGTGACCGTGACCGTCGCCGACGTGGACCGCGCCGGGGAGCTCCTCGACGCGGCGCTACGGGCCGGCGCCAACCGCGTCAGCGGGGTGCGCTTCGACATCCGCGACCCTTCCGCTCTACGCCAGCAGGCGCTGACCGACGCCGCGCGCTCCGCCCGCGCCCGCGCCGACGCGATCGCCGCTGGCCTGGGCCTGCACGTGGTCGGGGTCCGGAACGTCCAGGAGGAGGCGTACGGTGGACCGGTCGCCGCCTTCCCGGAGATTCCGGCGATGGCGCCGTCCGCGCCGGGCCCTGCGGCTCCCCCACCGCCCGTGCAGAGCGGCCAGCAGCGGGTGCAGGCGCGAGTCCAGGTCGTCTTCTTGTTCGAGTAGCCAGCGGCGCTGCGGCGCGGATCGGCCTCGGGCGAGTCAGTCTCGGGCGCGGTACGGGTAGTGCAGGCGGCGGTCGCCGTCCCAGTTCTCGCGCAGGCCGGGCCGGGCCGGGTCCCAGTCGGGGCGCACCCGCTGGAAGACGGCGCGCAGGTCCTGGCGCAGGTCCTCGGGGGACGGACGGCCCCAGAACCAGTAGCCGTTGTAGATCTTGTAGATCACCAGGCCCGGCTCGAGGACGAAGCTGTAGGGGATCATCGGGTCGTGGACCGGATCCGTGTATTCCTGGATGTCGAGGTCCTTCTGGACGATGCGTTCCGGATCGCAGAGGAAGGGCCATTCGGCGCCGGTGGTCTCGCGCATCCGGTTGGCCTGCTCGGCGTCGTCGGTGGTGATCGTCACGATCTTCGTGTACGCGACCTTGATCGCCGGGTAGAAGGCAGCAAGCTCACGGTGCTGCACGATGTCCTTCGGTCAGAAGTTGCCGCGCGTCAGGATCACGACCAGTGGGTCGATGCCCTGCAGCGCCGACAGGCGGCGCCGCTGGCCGGTCTGGTCGGCCAACTCGTAGTCGGGGAACCGCGCGCCGGGGACGATGTCCGCTCGCATTCGCTCGCTCCTCGTTCACTCTGCGAACCCGCTCCGTCGCGACCGGCGTGGCCTCCGTCCTGCCGCCGGCGCCACGCCGCTCCGCCGGGCCAGCGTGGCGGCTCGTCTCGACCCCGCGGCGGGCGGCCATCACGCTCGCGACACGATCGCTCGCGCCCGTCAGGATAGGCGCAGCGCCGCGACCGGCACAAGCCGCCGCCGCCGAAAGCGGCTCGCTCCCGTGAGCCTGGCACGGAATATGCAATAGGTGCACCGCCTTACTGAAAGTGACCAGCTATGCGTCCCGGCGAAAGGAGCCCCCGGTGCTCGGCGAAGGAACCCCGCAATCCAGTCCCTGTCCGCCCCATCACTGGCTGATCGAGGACGATCCCAGCACTGGCCAGCAGCGCTGGAGCTGTGCCCGCTGCGGCCTGGTCCGCCAGGAGACGCCGCGGCCCACCGAGGCGCGTCGCCTGGCTAACGTTTCCACCCTTGGCCGCGACGAGGTCGCTCTCCTCGACCCCATCGACTAGCGTCCCATCCCGCCCTGTCAGCGTGGTGTAGCGCGTCGTTGACCCGTGTGGCGCGCGGAAGTCTGCTATAGTGCGCGCGGGTCTCCTCGGGGGCTACTCCGCGCCGCGCGCCCGTGTCTCGCGGCGGTCGTCGCGGCGCTCGACCGCGGAGTCGTAAGATGCGGATCGACGTCCACGCCCACTACTTCCCGGACGCGTACATCGAAGCGCTGATCAAGGGCGGCCACCCCGACGCCGGGCCGGCTGCCCGCCGCGCGCCCTGGGCCGCCATGCCCCTCGACGAGCGCGCCGACCTGCTGGCCCAGCACGGCATCGACCTGCAGGTCATCTCCGTCGCCTCGCCGGGCCCCTATTTGCCGAAGGCCGCCGACGCCGCCGCCGCCGCGCGCACCGGCAATGACCTCTACGCCGACGCGACCCGCGGCTACGGCGGGCGCTACGCCGCCTTCGCCACCGTGCCGCTGCCGCACGTCGACGCGGCGCTCGCCGAGCTGGAGCGCTGCCTCGACAAGCTGGGCATGCTCGGCGTGACGCTCGGCTGCTCGATCGCCGGTCGCCAGCTCGACGATCCCGCCTTCGAGCCGTTCTTCGCCGAGCTGGACCGCCGGGCGACGGTGCTGTTCCTGCACCCGGTCGGCGTGAGCGGCGGCCCGGAGTCGCTGCAGTACGGGCTGAACTGGATGGTCGGCGCGCCGTTCGAGGACACTCTGGCCGCGCTGCGGCTGGCGCTGTCGGGGCTCACCACCCGCTATCCGAAGATCAAGGTCATCGTTCCCCACCTCGGCGGCACGCTGCCGTTCTTGCTGCAGCGGCTCGACGACCAGGCCAACCGCCAGCGCCGGATGAACGAGCCGGTCAAGGTCCAGGAGAACCCGAGCACCCTGGTGAAGCGGTTCTGGTTCGACACAGTGAACTCGCATCCGGCCGCGCTGCGCTGCTCGTGCGAGTCGTTCGGCGCCGACCGGATCATGCTCGGCACCGACTTCCCCTACCTGGCCGGGCCGGCCTTCGCGCGCTGCGTGGACTACGTGCAGGAAGCCGGCCTGTCGGCGGCCGACACCCAGGCCGTGTACGGCGACAACGCCCAGGCGCTGCTGGGCATCCAGGGGCGGGGGTGAGAGGGCGGCATGCTTGCTCGTACACGCGCCGGCAGGTGGACCATCGTCTGGGGCAGCCTGCTACTGATCGCGCTGCTCGTCGGCTGCGCCGCACCGGCGGCCGCGCCGAAGGGCGGTAGCGAGCCGCCCGCGGCGCCGGCCGCCGGCGCTCCCGCCGCGGCCCCGCCGGCCGCGCCTGCCGCGGCGCCGACCGCGGCGCCGCTCGCGGCCAGCGCGCCGGCGCCGCTCAACCCCCCGGCCCTGGTGAAGTTCGGGTCGCCGGGGGTCTCCACGGACATCGCGGTCTTCATCGGGATGGACCGTGGCTATTTCCGCGAGGAGGGCATCGACACCGACTTCGTGCCGTTCTCGACGGGGCCGGAGGCGATTCCGGCCCTGGTCACGGGCGACATCCAGGTTTCGGGCGGCTCGGCCAACGCCGCCTTCTACAACGCCGCCGCCCGCGGCATCGATCTCAAGCTCGTCGCGGACAAGGGCGGCTGCTGGACGGGCACCTGCTACTACGCTCTGGTCGTGCGCAAGGACCTCATCGACAGCGGCCAGATCCGCGACTTCCCCGACCTGCGCGGGCGCCGCATCGCCCTCAACTCGCGCGGCGTCAACCTGATGGTGAACCTCGTGGCGGCGCTGGAGAAGGGCGGGCTGACCGAGCAGGACGTGGACGTGGTCGAGATGGGACCGACGGATGCGCTGGCGGGGCTGAGCAACGGCGCGCTGGACGCCTCGGTGCTGCTCGAGCCGCAGGTCGCGCAAGGGGTGATGCAGGGCACCATCGTCCGCTGGAAGGGCGCCGACGAGCTGCTGCCCTACTACCAGCAGGGCGGGGCGCTGATGTACGGCGGGCGGTTTATCAACGAGCAGCCCGAAGTGGCGCGGCGCTGGATGGTCGGCTACGTCCGCGCGCTGCGCGACTACTACGACGCCGTGGTGAACAACCGCGATCGGGCGAGCATCCTCGACCTGCTCACCAAGTACACGAGCCTGAAGGACCGTAACGTGCTGGAGCACGTGGTGCTGCACTCCGCAAATCCGGATGGCTACCTGAACGTCGAGGGGCTGCAGGCTGACCTGCAGGTGTTCCTCCAGCTTGGGGTCGTGCGCCAGCCGGTGGACCTCGCCAGCGTGATCGACCACCAGTTCGTCGACTACGCCATCAGCCGCCTGGGGCCTTACGCTCGCTAGCCCGTGCCATAAGTGGAGCATTGGGCGCTGGCTCTCGGGAGCCCCTAGCAATCGGCGCCGCTGACCTCCCCGGTGCTGGGGGCTACCCCCTGTTGCCGTCGGGGCTCCGCGGGCGGCAAACGGGGGCGCGTCCCCTGGGCGGGTCGCCGGCTGGCCCCTACCATAGTGAGCGAGCGAGGCGCGAGCGCGATGGGGTAGCGCACGGCGCCAGGAGGAACGACGATGGATGGGTGGCGCTCCGCACGGGTCAGCCAGGCCGGCCGGCGCCGGCTCCGCGAGCATCTACTCGTCTGTGGGATCATCGTGGCCGTGCTGCTCGCCGCGGCCGGCACTGCCGACGCGCGGTCGCTCGACCAGGACGGACCGACGCCGCCGACGAGCGACCAGGGGCCGCGCTTCGGCAACTGGGGCCCAGGTCAGGCGCCGCCGGCGCCAGAGGGGCCGGCGGGCGGCGACAGCCAGGCGCCGACCGCGCCGAACCAGCCCGGTGGACAGCCCAACGCGGCCCCCAACGCCGCGCCCTCGGCGCCGGCGCCCTACGCGGCGCCCGGGCCGAACCCCGCCCTGCCGCCAGCGCCCGCGCCCGATCGCTGGGGCGGCTGCAACTACGACCTGCGGGGGAGCTGGCAGATCATGGGCGCGCAGACCAGCCCCTACCAGCGGCCCTACTCGTCGAACATCCGCGTGCGCCAGTACCGCAACTGGCTGCAGATCGACCAGCCGCAAGACAACGTGAGCTACTACGGCCAGTGCAGCGGCGACCAGATCACCCTCGACGTCTACCAGAACGGCCAGTTCGTGGGCTACCAGGACGGCTCGATCGGCCGCACGGCCGGCTGGGATAGTGGTCCCTGGGCCAGTAGCGCGCCCGGGAACAGCCCGGACTGGAGCGGCCCGCGACCGCGCTTTCGCCCCGACTGGGGCCCCGGCCAGGGGCAGTTCGTCAGCGGCTCGTGGGTGATGTTCACGCCG
>Ga0070739_10008175_pt1 | contig 10823 bp, 8 predicted proteins | sample Coa_R1_7_FD_66445 | JGI IMG/M metagenome (GOLD analysis project Ga0070739, IMG submission 66445) | Surface soil microbial communities from Centralia Pennsylvania, which are recovering from an underground coalmine fire - Coalmine... | ecosystem: Environmental > Terrestrial > Soil > Unclassified ...
ATTCGGCGTGCCTGTAAGAAACGAATTGAAGTTTGGAAAACTGATGCTTCCCCGCGTGCCGTAGTCGTTCTCCACGTTCCAGGCGTACCTGCGATTTTCGAACCCGAACCGGACCGTATGTTTATCGTGTGTCCAGGAAAGCGTGTCGCCGATCGTGATTGATGTCTGCCCGCCATGCTGGTAACTGTTCACGCCCAAACCGCCAAAGCTCAGCAGACCTGTTATCGAAAGCGAGGGAATGCCCGGATAGATACTCCCATCCCACTTGGACATCCCGATGTCACTCACGAATACCTTCTCTACGCCTTCACTCACCGATTTCACATTGGTAAATCCGGCACGAAATTCATTGATCAGAGTGGGAGAAAAGCTCTCCGTATCCGTCAGCGCCACATGCTTGTTGATAGCCGGCGAATTCAGGCCTTGTCCCAGCGTCACGCCCCCGCCCGTAGGCGCGAACTGATAAATGTTGGCGTAGAAAAACTGTACCGCCAGATGGTTGTTCTTGAACAGATTGCGGTCAAACGATGCCGCCTCTTGATCTTCGTTGTAAATGGTCGGATACGAAAGCACCAGCAGCCCCGTACTGCCCGGCCCGTTGCAACCCGCAACCCCCGAACATGAGCCCGAGGGATACAAAAATCCGCCGTACTGGCCCGGCTGGTTCAGCAGCCGCACTGCAACTGGGTCTATCGAAGCCGGGTTGAGCCCGAAAGCCGCGGCTAAGGCCGGGGCCGTTCTGCTCGCCGGCAGCACCGGTTGCGAGCCGCTAATCAAACTCGAAACGCCGTTCTTTTGCCGCGTTCCCTGATACGAGAAAAACCAGAACGTGTCCTTGATCTTCGGTATCGGACCGCCCGCCTGCGCCCCAAATTGGTTCTGCAGCAGAACCGGGACCGGCTTGCCCTGCTGATTGGCAAAAAAGTCGTTCGCGTTCATATCATTGCTGCGATAAAACTCAAACAGCCCGCCGTGGAAATGGTCTGTCCCCGACCGCAGCACCACATTGATGTTTCCCCCGGAGCCGCGCCCTTGGCTTGCGTCGTACATGCTCGTGCTGACCCGGAATTCTCCCACCGCATCCGGGTTGGGCACCGGCACCGCGCTTAAGCTGTTGCTTCCGAACGTATTCGCATCCACTCCGTCCAGCACAAAATTGTTCGTCGTGGCCCGCGAACCCGCTACATCCAGAATCGGAGCGCCCCGGCCCACTGTAGCCGCACTTTGAATCCGCGCCGAAGTTCCTGCCTGCAGCGCTGTTAAATCCAGAAAGTTCCTTGTCGGCAGCGGAATATCCCGGATCTGCGTTCCCGTGATGACACTGCCCGTAGTCGCCGTATGTGTGTCGATCGATTCGTTCAGTTCGGTCACGGTCGTCTGCACCGCCACCTGCCCCAGACGCAGTTCTACGTTGGCGTTCGTCACTTTCGTGATTTCAACCCGTACGTTCTTCAATACGCTTGTTTCAAAACCCTGCGCCTGCACTTCGATCTGATAGCTTCCCGGCGTCAGCAGCGGAAAAACGAAAGCGCCATCCGGCTGCGTCGTTTCTTGCGTTGTGAATCCCGTATCTACGTTCGTCAGAATCACTTTGGCGCCGGGAACGGTCGCTTTTGTAGGGTCGGTTACCGTACCTTGAATTGCGCCCGTCGACGCGCTGATCTGCGCCAGCGCCATTTGCGCGCACAGCAAAAGCGTCACACCGGCAAATAAAGCGGCCAGCCGTCTGAGTTTCAACATTTTCATACCCCTGGAAATCGGATTCTCTTTTGGGCGGGCATTCGGAGACCGCCGCGGTTCGCAGCAAAGCGAGGTTGCACTAACCATGTACAACGAAATCCCCGAGCTTGCAAGAAAAATCTGCCGGCGCAAGCTTTCTCCGCCGCAGCCATTGATTGTATTGCGCTGCACCCGCATTTGGATGCGCTCGCGGTCTGCCCGTAGATTCCTTTCCGCCTTTTTGCCCCGGCTGTGGTAGCATTTCCGTTTTAGCCGCACCGCGCGCTCTCCCCGCCCCGTCCGAACCTTCCGGACCAATTTCCCACTTTGTACAAAATCAGTACGGCTAGTCCTTGATCCCCGGTTCTCATTATGAGAACCTTATTGGGTGAGGGTGATCAGCATCAGGAAGATTCGGGAGTTCGTTGAGCTTTATCCCAAATCCGAATCTGCCTTGATTAGCTGGCACACCATCGTGAAACGGGCGCGTTGGGAAAACATGGCGGAAATGAAGCAGGTTTTTCCCAGCGCCGATTTGGTCGGCAGGCGGACGGTATTCAACATCATGGGTGGGAATTTTCGGCTGATCGCTCGCGTGAACTATGCGCGCAAAACCGTGTTCATCCTGACTCATCAGGAATACGACCGCGGAAGGTGGAAAGAATGAGAACCCGGACGTTAGACAGGGCACGATACGGCGAATTGCTCGTAAAGGTGCTTCCCAAACCCATTCGTAACGACAAAGATCTGGATGCTCTCACCGCAGCGCTTCTCGAACTCGAGGATAGCGAGAATCCCTCGCGCGAGGAGCACGAACTCGCTGATCTTCTCGGCACCCTGATCGAGCAATACGAAGAGCATCGTTATCCAATTCGTAAAGCCGCGCCGGTCGAGCTGATTGAGTTTCTGCTCGACCAGCGTTCTCTGTCTCAAAAGGACCTCTGGCCGGTCATCGGCTCAAAAGGGATCACCTCTGAAATCCTGAGTGGAAAGCGCGGCATCAGCATCGCCATTGCTCGGAAGCTGGGCGAATTTTTCCATGTTGATCCAGCCCTGTTTGTTGAATGGAAGTAAACCGCATTTTGGCCCGTCGTTTGCCGCATTCTCCTACGAATTTCTGATACTGAAGTTACTGCGCCTCGAATGAACCACCATATTTGTTTTGAATGGGTGGACTAGAAAGACACCGCTCGGGAATACGGCGCAGCCCCCGTCCGGATCAGCAACCAATAGCAGCGGCGCTTTTAAAAACAGACCGGTAGCTTCCTTCCTGATCAAACCGAAGGACCAAATATACTTAGTTGTTTTAAGATGGATTGCCCTATGCGCTTCTTCGCCCTGTTGCTCTGCACAACCCTCTGTTCCGCTCTGGCGCAACAGCGGCCTCCGGATCGCAGCCCGGTAATTCACGGCAAAAACGGCATCACTCTACCGCCGCCGCCCGTAGTCAACGTAGCTCCCGTGGTCGATGAATATCGCAGTGCGGAATCATCCGAGCCGGTGAAGGTGACCGATAACTACCGCTGGCTCGAAGACGCCCGCTCCCCTGAAACGCGAGCTTTCATAAAGGCCGAAAACGCCTATACGCAAAAATATCTCGACCAGCTAAAAATCCTGCCGCAAGTGCGCCAGCAAATAGCCGCACTGCTGCGCGTCGATTTCTACGGCCTGCCGCAGCATCGCGGCGATCGCTACTTTTTCGTAAAGCGCCTCGCCAGTGAGAACCAGGGCTCCATCTACATGCGCCAAGGCTTACACGCGAGCGATGAACTCCTGGTCGATGCCACCAGGCTCAGTTCCGACCAGAACACATCGGTAAACATTCTCGATATCGCCGAAGATGGCTCGCTGCTTGCGTACGGCGAGCGCGTCGGCGGCGCCGATGAGCAGGAAGTCCACTTTCTCAATCTCGCCAATCGCCAGCCGAAGCCCGATGTCCTGCCGAGCGCCCGCTACTACGGCGTCCAGATAGGCCCCGGAAACAGCGGCGTCTACTATTCGAAATTCTTCCCGCATCAGGGTACCCGCGTCTTCTATCACGCCTTCGGCGCGCCCGGTTCAGACAAACAGCTTTTCGGTGGCGAATACAAAGGTCGAAAACTGGGCGAAATAGATACCGAAAACGTCCACGTTACTCCCAACGGCCACTATCTTGTCCTGACTCTTTCCCACGGTGTTCCTCCAACCCGCGTCGACATCCTCCTCAAAGATCTCCGCAATTCCAATTCGGATTTCACCCCGCTCGTTTACGGCGTGGAGGCGCGCTTCATCCCGCTCAACATCGGCGACAGCTTTTATGTCGATACCGATTACAAAGCTCCCAACCATCGCATCCTGAAAGCGGAGCCCGGCAAAGCGCCCGATCAATGGTCCGTCATCGTTCCTGAGGACAGGGATGTCATCGAGCAGGCGAGCCTTGTCGACGGCAAACTCTACATCCTGCGCTTGCACGATGTCAGCAGCCAGCTAACCATCTATACACTCGATGGAAAAAAATCCGGCGCCATTCAATTTCCCGGCCTCGGCGCCGGCAGCACCGTGCAAGGCCGGCCCGACCAAAAGGGTGGCTTCTACACCTTTCAATCGATCATCAGTCCACCCACCACGTACTACTTCGACACCACCACCGGCCGTTCCCAAATCTTTGCTGCAACCAAGGCGCCCTTCAACCCGGCAGACTACACCCTTGTGCAGGTCTTCTATAACTCCAAAGACGGCACCCGCATTCCCATGTTCATTGCAGGCCGGAAAGGCCTGAAGCGCGATGGCAGCGAGCGGTTGCTAATGACCGGTTACGGCGGTTTTGCCTCGAGTGAACGGCCCTCGTGGAACCCTGCAGCCGCCTGGTGGCTCGAGCGGGGCGGCTGGTTCGCTCTCCCCAATCTGCGCGGCGGAAATGAATACGGCGAGGCATGGCACAAGGCTGCCATGTTTGAACACAAGCAGAACGTCTTTGACGACTGGTTCGCTGCCGCGGAATACCTGATCAAAGAAAAGTACACTTCGCCCCAGCACCTCGCCATCACCGGCCGTTCCAACGGCGGTCTCCTGATGGGAGCTTCCATGACGCAACATCCCGAATTGTTCGGCGCCATCTGGTGCGGCTATCCCTTGCTCGATATGCTCCGCTATCAGCGGTTCCTGATGGGCCGCACCTGGACAACAGAATACGGCTCAGCCGAGAACCCGCAAGATTTCCCATATATCTACAAGTACTCGCCGTACCAACACGTCGTCCCAGGCACCAAGTATCCAGCCATCATGTTTGTTACCGGCGATGCCGATACGCGCGTCGACCCCATGAACGCGCGCAAGATGACCGCCTTGATGCAAGCTTCGAGCGGAGGCGACAGGCCGATCCTCCTGCATTACAGTGAAAAAGGCGGTCACAGCAGTGGAATCTCTCAAACCCAATTGACCGAAGAGGATGCAATCGAGATAGCCTTTCTTTGGAACGAAACCGGTACCCCATGACTTGTCCGAACTGCAGCTTGAACAACCCGCCCGGCGCCCGCTTTTGCGCGAATTGCGGCACAACCTTGACGCCTGGCCCGGCATCCGGCGCAAATGCGCCATACACCCCGCCAGGCGCTGCCTACACCCAGAGCAGCACCCCCTACAACATCGCCGGACGTACACGTATGTCCACCGGCCGCGCCATCGGCCTCGGCTGCCTGGTTCTGATTGTGCTTTTCTTTCTGCTTAGCCTCTCGTGCACGCGCGCCTGCTTGTTTCCGCGCCGCCACGTCTTCATCCGGCGCGTCTACTGATCCGGCTTTTATAATTCAGACATGAACTCCCCGCGCTTCAATCGGCGCGAATGGGCCCGGCATGCCGCCGGCGCTCTGGCTGTTATGCCGCTAGCCGCGCAGGTGACTCAAAAGGTTCCGCCCATCGGTGCGCCGGCGCCCCCGAATCCACCTGCTACGCCCGAGCAAAGGCTGCAAAAAGCCTATGCCGACATCCGCGCGGCCAGCGATCAGCTCTCGAAGTTGGAAGTTCCCATGGACATCGAGCCGGCTTTCGCATTTCACGCACTCTGAAGCGGAATGCCGAAAAAGAAACTCGATCCATCCACTCTCGCGTTCGCGGCCATTCCAGAGCTAAATGCCGCTCTCAAAAACCGCGAAATCTCCTGCAAGGAACTGGTCAAGTTCTATGGCAAACGCATCGAGACGCTCGGCCCTCATTACAACGCGCTTGCCTGCTCGCTGGTCAAACACGCGCATCGCCTCACCAAAGACATCGACGCTGAATTTAAAGATCAGCGCTGGCGCGGACCCCTCCAGGGCATCCCCTACGGAGCCAAAGATCTGCTGTCCGTTGCGAAGTTTCCAACTACGTGGGGTGCGAAACCATACGCCAGTCAAGTCTTCGAAGAAAGCGCGACTGTGATTCGCCGCCTCGACGGCGAGCGCGCCCTCGTCATCGCCAAACTGTCCATGATCGAACTGGCGGGCGGCGGTGGTTACAGTTCCGCTGCGGCCTCTTTGCAAGGCCCCGGCCTCAATCCGTGGAATACCCAATATTGGTCCGGCGGTTCTTCGAGCGGTTCGGGTGCGGCTGTTGCCGCGGGTCTCGTCCCCTTCGCGCTCGGCTCGGAAACCTCCGGCTCCATCCTGACGCCCGCCTGCTTTTGCGGCGTCACCGGTCTGCGCCCTACCTATGGGCTCGTCAGCCGCCACGGCGCCATGGCGCTTTCCTGGACTCTCGACAAGATCGGCGTGCTCGCCCACACTGCCGAAGATTGCGCTCTCGTGCTCCATCGCATCGCCGGCGGCGACGATGCCGATCCCGGTTCAGCCCGCAAAAGTTTTTACTACACGCCCGAATACTACCGGCCCACCAAAGATCTGAACGTCGGTTACGCCGAAATCGATTGGGCCGAGTGGCCTGATGAACCTCTGCGGCCCGCCTTCGCCAGCGCGCTCGCCGCCGTCAAATCGCTGGGCGCCCGCATGCTGGAATCCCGTCTCCCCGACTTCCCCTACGGGCCCGTCATCGGCGCCATCATCGATTCGGAAGCCGCCTCGGTCTTCGAGCAATTCATCCGCAGCGGCCAGGTCGATCAACTGGCCGATCAAAGCCAGATCGACGGCTTGAAAGCCTCGCTCACCTATTCCGCGATCGATTATCTAAAAGCCATGCGCGTGCGCGCCCAGATACAAGCCGCATTCCGGCAACTGTTTGCAACCGTGGATCTGCTCGTCGCCCCAACCCGCCTGAGCCTGCCCGACCGCGCCGATATTCCCTTTCCTGAGAGTGAGCCGAAGCGTCCCGATCAAAAAGGCGTTGTCGCCGGATTAGTACAGGCCAGCAATCTTTGCGGCCTGCCCGCCATCACCGTTCCATGCGGGTTCGTGAACGGTCTCCCGATCGGTCTGCAGATTGTCGGCCCGCCCTTTCAGGAAAACCGCGTGATCGCTTTCGCCAAGGCTTTCCAGAGCAATACCAGCTTCCACCGCCAGCACCCGCCGGTCGCGTAAGCTACTGGCGCGTGATCACCGAGTAGATCCGGTCCAGATCGTCTCCCGAGTAGAATTCGATCTCCAGCCGCCCGCCTCCCCGCGCATTTCGCTTCAAACGAACTCGCGTGCCCAGCGCCGCTTCCATCTCCGCGAGCGCAGCTCGCTCATTCGGATCTTCGGCCGGTTCGGCTGCGGCCTTTAGCTCCGGCGGCTTCACCCCGCCTTCCGCCAGAATCCGAATCGCATTTTCCACCGACCGGACCGAAAGCTGCCGCTCGATGATCATTTGGCACAACTGGTCCTGCACCTCTTCCGGCAGATTTACCATCGTGCGCGCATGGCCCATTGAAATCGAGCCGTCCAGTAAGCAGGAGCGAACAAAAGGCGAACATTTTAGCAGCCGGGTAAAATTCGTAACCGTCGATCGGTCTTTGCCCGTTCGCTCCGCGATCTCCTCGTGGCTCAGCTTGTGCTCATCCACCAGCCGTTGGAATGCCGTCGCGATCTCGAGCGGGTTTAAGTCCTCCCGCTGCAGGTTCTCAATCAGCGCAAGCTCCAGCCGCTGATGCTGATCCGCGCTCCGGATCAGAGCTGGAATCACCGCCAACCCGGCAAGTTTTGCCGCGCGCCAGCGGCGCTCCCCCGCAATAATCTGGTACTTGCCCGGCCCGGTTTGCCGCACTGTAATCGGCTGGATGACACCATTGGCCCGAATCGAGTCCGCCAGTTCGTTCAATTTCTCCGCGTCAAAATTTTCCCGCGGCTGTTCGCTACTCGGCTTGATCTGCTCGAGTGGAATGTCTTGAAAAGCCTCGAAATGCTCCGGCAGTTCAGCGGGACCGGCCGGAGCTGTCTCGGCAGGCGCCATCGCCGGAGCCGCGCCCCGGGCAGGCAACAGCGCCGATAATCCTCTACCGAGCGCTTTTCGCTGATTCCGATCTGGCGTGTTGGCCATGCGCCAGGATCTCCTTTGCAAGTTGAATATAAGCTTCCGCCCCGCGCGAACGGGGATCGTAAGCCAAAATACTTTTCCCGAAACTCGGTGCCTCCGCCAGCCGGATGCTGCGCGGCACTACCGTCTTGAATACCTCTTTACCGAAAAACTCCCGAAGATCCGCTTCCACCTGCCGGGTCAGATTGGTCCGGTCGTCGTACATCGTCAGCAAAACACCCTCAATGCGCAGCTTGGGGTTAAACGCCTCCTTCACCCGGTCAATCGTGTCCATCAGTTGCGAGATCCCTTCCAGTGCAAAGAACTCGCACTGAATCGGAATAAGAACCGCATCCGAGGCCACCAGGGCATTCAGCGTCAGCAGATCCAGCGCCGGCGGGCAGTCAATCACGATGTAGTCATACTCGTTCCGAACTGCATCCAGCCCCAACTGTAGCCGCCGTTCCCGGTTCTCTGCGTCAACCAGGTCCAGGTTTGTCGCTACCAGGTTCTGATCCGCCGGAACCAGCGAAAGGCCCGCGAAGTCGGTAGGAGTGATCGCGTCCCGAATGTCGGCGCGCTGCAGAAGAACCTCATATAACGTGACGCGTTCCTCATTCTTCGCAATCCCCACCCCCGTAGTCGAGTTTCCCTGGGGATCGGAATCCACCAGCAGGACCGCCAGCTCCGAGGCAGCAAGCGCCGCGGCCAGATTAATGGCCGTGGTGGTCTTCCCCACCCCGCCTTTTTGATTTGCTACCGCAAGTATGCGCGCCAAGTTCTAACTGGCGATACTAACATGTTCCACGTGGAACTGCTTCGAGCGGCTCTTCCAAGGTTTCACGTGGAACACCCATGCTGAGGTAAATGTCGAGAACCGCAATCGCCGCCGGCGTCACCCCTGGAATCCTTTGCGCCTGCCCCAGCGTCGTCGGCCGTACCCGCGCCAGCTTCTGCCGCACCTCGTTCGAAAGCCCCGGAATGCCCTCATAGCGAAAATTTTCGGGGATCGCCCGCGCCTCAGCATCCTTCAACTGCTGGATCTGCCGCTCCTGCTGCGCCAGATAACCCGCATACTTCGTCTCCGTCTCCACCGTCGTCAAAACGCCGTGAATCAGCTCAAACTGGCTTTGTTTTTTTATCCACCGCTCCAGCATCTCGATCCGCGCTTCCGGACGCCGCAGCCAAACCGCCAAACTCGGATTATCCGTAGCGGCATCAAGGCCGATAAGATCCATCACCGCGCTCGCCCGCGTCGTCTCCAGCAGCCGCAGCACCGCCGCCTTCTGTTCCCGCTTCCGCTGAAACTGCTCCCAGCGCCTGTCACTCACCAGGCCTACCTGCCACCCGGCCGGCGTCAGCCGCTCATCGGCGTTGTCAATACGCAAATGCAGCCGGAACTCCGCCCGGGACGTAAACATCCGGTACGGCTCATCCGCCCCTTTACTCACCAGATCGTCAATCAAAATGCCCGTATATCCCGCATTCCGTGCGATCTCGAGTGGCGCCGTCCCCTTCACTTTGGCCGCCGCATTCAGCCCCGCAATGAGCCCCTGGCACCCAGCTTCTTCATAACCCGAGGTGCCGTTAATCTGCCCCGCCAAAAACAGCCCGGAGATCGCCTTCACTTCCAGCGAATGCCTCAACTCCCTCGGATCCACCGCATCGTACTCGATCGCATACCCGGGCCGGATCATCTCCGCATCTTCCAAACCCGGAATCGAGGCCACCATCGCCGCCTGCACATCAATCGGCATACTCGTCGACATGCCGTTGACGTAGATCTCGTGCGTGTCCAGCCCCTCTGGTTCGAGAAAGATCTGATGCCTGCGCTTCTCGGGGAACTTAACGATCTTGTCTTCAATCGACGGGCAGTAGCGCGGCCCGATCCCCTCGATCTGCCCGCTATAGAGAGGAGAACGCGCAATGCTCTCCTGAATGACGCGTTGGGTTTGTTCTGTCGTATACGCGAGATGACAACAGATCTGCTCCCGTTCGATCTTTTCCGTGAGAAATGAAAACGGCGTCGGAACCGGATCGCCCGGCTGCTCCTCAAAACGCGACCAGTCAATCGTCCGCCCGTCGAGCCGCGGAGGCGTGCCTGTTTTCAGTCGTGTCCACTGTAGATCGAGCGTCCGCAATTGCGCCCCGAGCGTATTTGAGGGCGCTTCGCCGTTCCGCCCGCAGGCATACCTTTGCTCGCCAACATGCGCCAGGCCATTCAGGAACGTACCGGTAGTCACCACCACGACACTCGCTGGCAAATCCCGCCCGTCCTTCAGCCGCACGCCCGTCACCCGCCGCCTCGCCAAACCCTCCGCATCCTCGCAGGGCTCGAAAAGCATCTCGCCCACCTCGGCCTGTAAAATCCGTAGATTCGGCTCGTTCTCGAGCCACTGCCGCATCCTGATCCGGTATTGCTTCTTATCGCACTGTGCCCGTGGCGACCAGACCGCCGGTCCCCGGCTGGTATTCAGCAGCCGGAACTGGATGCCCACCGCATCCGTCAGTTCGCCCATCACGCCGCCCAGCGCGTCGATCTCCCGGACCAGGTGCCCCTTCGCAATCCCACCCACCGCGGGATTGCACGACATCTGTGCAATCAGGTCCAGGTTCATCGTCACCATAGCGGTCTTCAACCCCAGCCGGCTGCACGCGCGCGCCGCTTCGCAACCGGCATGGCCGGCGCCAACCACAATGACGTC